>PJUD01000824.1_pt1 | contig 12442 bp, 7 predicted proteins | sample 1512341 | NCBI WGS metagenome assembly PJUD01 (sample SAMN08177675, study PRJNA422409) | Feces metagenome, whole genome shotgun sequencing project. | isolation source: Chicken feces (3) enriched on wood chips: beechwood xylan treatment | host: Gallus gallus | place: USA: Madison | collected 2015-01-15 | reverse complement strand
GAGAGAACAGAGGGAGTGCGCGGCATTAAGGACATTCGCGCCCGCATTCACGGCAGCACCGTGCTCGTCGACGTCATCGTAACGGTCGACCCGACGTTGTCGGTCGTCGACGGCCATCGGATCAGCGATACGGTGGAGCAGCGGCTGAGGCGTAAGAACGGCGTCGTGAATGTGCACGTACATATCGAACCGTATGGGAATGCGGAATGAGTTGGAATGGCGTAATCCGGGACGATTTCCTGAATGTTCCTGGGACTATAGAATGAGGGTGTGGGTTTTTATTCCTCCTAAAGATGCGTATTTGCTAAGAAAGCCGCATTGTGACGGCTTTTTTTGTTGTGCCTGGTCTAAAAAATTGGTAAGTTCGGGAAAATGGAACGGTCATAGCCCATGCCGCAAGCGATGATGCGTCCCTCAGTCCCATGCGCCGCTGAATCGGTTTGCCCATACTCTGTCCCGGTTGTTGGGCGTATAGGCCGATGGAAGGCATTGGACATCTCTCTATAATGAAGCAAGTAAGGGCTTAACCGCCCTTGACGCCGAATTTAGAGGAGGACTGCAAGTTGAGGTTTAGACGAACAATGATGAGTCTCTTGGCGGCGATGACAGTATGGGGGGCCTATCCGCATTCCGAGGCGGGCGCGGCAGCGGCGGTAACGACGGGAACGATTCAATACGGGGTAAACTTCAGGACGTCTCCGAGCGCTTCGTCGTCGATCATTCGCATGATCGGCAAGGGCGAGGAAGTGGTCGTGCTCGGTCGACATAACAGCGCGTGGTTTACGGTTCAAGACGTATTCGGCTCGGTCGGCTACATCTCTTCGGACAGCAAGTATTTGCAGATCAATCAACCCGTCCAGGGCCCTTCCGGAGGAAGCGGAGCGGTTGTAGGCTCGAACGCCAGCATCGCAGCGAGCGTCTCCTTCCGTACGGGTCCTTCGACCGATGCTGCTCGAATCCGCTATTTGTCCAAGGGCGAGCAAGTGACGGTGACGGGAAAACATAATGCTTACTGGTATGCGGTAACGGATTCAAAGGGACAAGCCGGTTATGTAAGCACGGATGCCAAATACATACAAGTGACGGGACAAATCGGGCAACCGGAACAGCCGGGGAAGCCTGCGACCGGTTCGATCGAATCCGTCATCGCCGCCGGGATGAAGTACTTAGGTACGCCGTACGAGTATGGCTCCAGCCGGGACGATACGAGAACGTTCGACTGTTCGGACCTACTTCGCCAGATGTTCAAGGACGCTCTCGGCATCACTCTGCCGGCGGATTCGCGCGGACAAGGAGACTACGTGCGCGACAAGAGTTCGGTAACGACGGATTGGCGCCAGCTTAAGCGCGGAGATCTGATGTTCTTCATGGATTACAAAGGGACAAGCGCGTCTCTCTATACAGGGAAAAAGCCGTTTTCGAGTAAAATCAGCCATGCGGCGATCTATCTAGGAGACGGCAAAGTGCTGCATACGTACTCGAAGGAGTCCGGCGGCGTTCGCACGGACAGCATCGCCGGGAAGCATTGGGAGTATCGCTTTCTGTATGGGGGCAGCGCGCTGTAAGTCGCACGAGTATCAGATAGGTTTTATTTCTTAAAAGGGAAGGCATTGTCGGCGCTGGGTAGCTGACGAAGCCTTCCTTTTCTCTATGTTCAGGCGCTTGTTTAGGCTGTGCAAATGGAATAAAACCCAAATTAATTCAATTTGTCATATGACAAATTTAGTGACAACAGTCACTACTTACGGAGGAAGCAATCCTCTATAATTTCAGACGAACGGCCTATCAACTAAATAAACAGGGGGAAAAAAGTATGAAGAAAGCTTCCATTTTAATCCTGACAGTCGCTTTGCTGCTAGCAGGATGTTCCGGCAACAAAGAGGAAAAGAACGCGGCAAGCCCAAGCGCCGCAACTAGCAGCGCGTCAGCAAGCCCGAGCGCACAACCAAGTCCAAGCCCAAGCGCGGAGGCAAGTTCTAGCGCGGAAGCAAGCAACGCTCCCAGCGCCGGCGAAGTGAGCATCGTCTTCCCGGCTTCCTTGAACGAATCCGGGGACGTAGAAGGCATGACCGCGGAAGTAAAAGAAGCTGGCGCTACCAACATTACTGAGAATGGCGATGGCAGCGTAACGGCTACGATTTCCCAGGAAAATTTGGATAAACTGCTGCAAAAGTATCATGCGGAATTGTCGGCGGTCATCGAAGGCGCACAATCCGGCGACGGCTCGTCTTCGATCAAAAATCTGGAATATGACGAAGCCACATTCAATGAATACAACATCACGGTTGACAGGGCCGCCTACGAGTCCGAGGACAGCGCGGATGGATTGGTGATCTTCGGATTAGCCATGCAAAGCATGATGTACCAGGTCTATTCGGGTGTACCGGAAGCGGATATGAAAATCACGTTTAATCTGATTGATGAGAGCACAGGAGAAGTGTTCGAGACGTCGGTTCTGCCTGAAGCAGCACCTGTGCAATAACAAATAATATTAGCCCAAAGAAGGCCCGCGCTTCCTGACGGAAGTCGCGGGCCTTTTGCTGTTGCCACCGAACGAATGGAAGGAAGGCCATCCGTATCGCCGGAAGACGTTTTGTTCCTTAGGATCCCCCTGCACGGGGCCTCACTCCATCAAAGCGAGGACGGCCTCCGAGCATTTGGCGGGGTTGTATTCGGCATTGCGTAGAGCCAGCAGCGTGTCGCGATGCTGGTCCGCCGCGTACGGCTCCTGAATGAGACGGAACCACCGTTCGATCGTATCGTTGTTCGTCATCAGCTCGCCGAAGCCGTGGGTGACGAAGTATTCGGCGTTCTCCTCCTCCTGTCCGGGGATCGGCTCGTAGAACAGCATCGGAATGCCTTTCGCCATTCCCTCGGTGCAGGTCATGCCGCCCGGCTTGGTCACGAGCAGGTCGGAGATGTCCATCAGCTTGCTGACCTCTTTCGTAAAGCCAAGCACATGTACGTTCGGATGCTGGAACCTGGAATCGGAGAGCAGCTTCTCGCGGGACTTCTCGTTGTTGCCCATGCACAGAATGAGCTGTATCCGGTCGGCATAGGTCGTCATATATTCCACGAGCTCTTCTCCGTACAACAGTCCCCAGCCGCCGCCCATGACCAGCACGGTAGGCATGTCCCGCAGATGGAACTGCGACAAAATCTCGGCTCTGTCATGCGGATGCCAGAAATTCGGATGGACGGGAATGCCCGTCACCTCGATCGACTTGGCCGGAATGCCGCGGGCGAGCAGCTTGTCCCGAACGGCGAGCGTGCTGACCAAATACGTGTTAACCTCGGGGTTCGTCCATGTCGCGTGGGCGTCGTAGTCCGTAATCAGCGTATACAAAGGAACATCCAGCCCCAGCCTTTTTAGCCGACTGACTACGGCATTGGGGATCGGATGAGTGCAGACGATGGAATCCGGCTTAAGCTGCCGAACGACGTCCGATACTTGGTTGTAGAAAATACGGTGCAGCGCGAATTGCGTGACCCGGTTCAACGATTTATGATAGCCGCTTCGGTACATTTTCCCGACGAGCTTGGGCTGTTTGCTTACGGTTTTGCGGTAGGCGGACAGGATGAGCGGACCAATGACGGGATTGAGAAAGGTGCCAAGCTCGATAACCCTGGTCTGGATCTTGGGCGAGAGTTGGCGCAGCCCCATGGCCAGCGCGTACGCGGCTTGCGTATGTCCGGTACCGAAACCTTCGGAAAGCAGCAGAACTCTCTTTTTACGCATCAGCTATAATCCTCCACTTTTCCTATTTACCATATTACGCTGAAGCGGGACGAGGAACAAGTGGTACAATACGAAGAAACTTGTCGAATAGAAGGTTAACAACTATAATTTGCTGCTCCGGAAAGTCGTTTTGTAGGTGGAATGGCGTGAATACGACCATTTTTTACGGGAAAAAAGCAGGGAATTTTCGTTTCCATCTTCAGGAACCGGCCTGAAAAGCCGTTAATAAAAAAAGAGTGTTTAAAAAAATGAATGAAGCTTATGGAGGATCCGCTTGCAAATGAAAATGTGGAGAGAATCAGCGAAACAACATCCGTCGCAGACGTCACGTCCTAACGCCATTTATAATCGTATTCTCGCCATCTTCCTGACCTTGGCGCTTGTCGGGAGCTCCATGGGAGCGGTAGCGTCCGCTGCCGATGAGGTCGTCACCGATGTCTACATTACCGCCTCGACGGGCTCCTCGGACTCCGGAACGATCTATGTCGAAGGAGATCCGATCATTCTGAACGCCTATGCCACGATAGTCGGAAATACGTCCGAAAAGCTGGTTACTGCCGATGCCGCGTGGTCGTCGACATCCACATCGGTTAAGGTCGATAAAGGCGTCGTCACGGCAACAGCTCCGATCGCATCCGCAACGATCACGGTGAGATACAAAGACAAGACGGATTCGTACCTGGTGAAGGCGGAGTATGTTTACGACGAGCTGAAACTCATGCTGGCCGACTCCAACGTTCCCGCAGAGAAGGAAGCCACGCTGGGGGCCGATTTGAGCTTTAAGGTTATGGGGATCAAAGGCTCTTCCACCGGGATAGACGAAACCGCCAAGGCGGCTTGGACAAGTTCGAACACTTCCGTGGCTACCGTCGACAAAGGCGTAGTGAAGCTGCTGTCCGAAGGTAAAACGAAAATTACCGTCAAATACAAAGGCAAATCGCAATCGGTCGAGCTGGACGTGAAGTCTCCATACAAGGAAATTCATGTTAAAAGCACGGCAGGCGAAACGAGCCCGATCGAGTTGATTCTCGATACGAGAGATAATGTGGAATTGGTTGCGTCGGCCGAGCTGCAATCGGGCACGACGCCCGAATCGATTACGAATGTTGTAGAGTGGACGAGCAGCAACGCTGCCGTCGCCAAAGTCGACGATAAGGGGAAAGTAACCGCAGTCGGCAAAGGGACGGCCGTCATTACGGCCAAGCGTTTTGGTCATTCCGACTCGATTACGATCATCGTCCGCACCGCGTATGAGGCGCTGAAGGTGACTCCGGACAAAGCGATTTACATGACGCTGCAGCAGGTTTCCGGAATTGAGCTGACCGCGACTGCGGCGAGCGGAACGGTAGAAGCGGTGAACGTCACGAATCTAGCGGAATGGAAAATTTCCGACGAGGGTCAAGCGGTCGCTGTGATCGATCTAACTAAGGTGAGCGGCCGGACGTTCGTCGTGCCGAAGGGCGCGGGAACGACGCAGATCAGCGTATCCTACAAGGGACTGACCAAGACGATTTCCGTCAACGTCTCTCCGACGATCGAGTCGATTGACATCTCTAAGGACGCCTTGGACGTGTTCGTAGACGATACGGGCTCGCTCCCGGCCGTAACGGGCACGATGCTGGCCGGCGATACAAAGGACGTTAGCAACTACGTAGAGTGGGTATCCAGCGATACCGAAGGCAAAGTGATTACGATTGAGGACGGCAAATGGAAAGCGGTTGGCCAAGGAACGGCCGTTCTGACCGCCAAAGTTAACGGCGTCGCGGGCCGGACGTTGGAGAAAACCGTATCCGTGACCGTTCATAACAAAATATTGGCCTTGCTCCCGGATCAGGACGCGATCAGCGTCGTGATCGGCAAGGAAGTCGACCTGCCGAAGATCAGTCTCATATACGAGAACGGCGATGAAATGTCGAGCGAAGAAATTGCCGACAAGATCGTCTGGAAGTCTTCGACGCCTAACCTGCTCGTCAAGAAGGAATCGATGAAAGGCTTGCTCGCCGCCAATGCGACGCTGACCGGGACGTATTTGAACAAAACGGTCAAAATCAAAGTGACGGTTGAAGAGGAATTTACCTCGTTCGAGATTACGCCGAACAAGGTGAGCGTGACGCTGAACAAGTCGAAGTCGATCAAGGTCGTCGGCACGACGAAGAGCGGCAAGAAGGTGACGCTGAGCTCGAGAGTTTCCTGGAGCCCATCGAACAAGGAGCATGTCTCGATCAAAGGCTCGTCGATGAAAGGCTTGACCGAGGGCAGCGGCAAGTTGACCGCTACGGTTCAGGGCAAGACGCTGGAGGTCCCTTACGAGGTGACGGCCAAGCTGACGAAGCTGAGCGCTTCGGATACATCTTTCAAAGCAGCGACTGTAGGCAGCCAGTTGAACGTACAGCTTACGGCGCTGTACGAGACTGGCAAAACCGAGAACGTAACGTCGAAGGCGACATGGACGAGCTCCAAAGCTTCCGTAGCGACCGTCTCGGACGGCAAAATCTCGGTCAAGGGCAAAGGTACCGCCTCGATCAAAGGCTCCTTCGGGGGCAAGACAGTATCGATTAAAGTTACAGTGAAATAAACATGAAAAAGGTTGAACGAACTTATTTTCCGGTTCGCTCAACCTTTTTTTATTTTATGGACACGCTACAGCTAGAAGTCAGGAATTAATAAACACGGTCATGATCGGCTTGCGGAAAACGACCTGGTAGTCCAGGCTGTCGCTGACGATCGCAAGCGGGACATAGGTTTTGACCTCTTTGCCTTCCTTCTGAAAGTAGGCCGGCGTCTGCAATGGGCGGGCGACCCCGTCTACATATACGGTATTGGAGCCGATCGTGACGACGACTTCTTTGCCGTTCTTCGTGAAGGTGGCGGTTTTCTTCGCTTGTTCCCACTTCAGCTCGGCTCCGACCGCGTTCGCGACATCTCTTAGCGCAAGGAACGTTGTTCCTTTGACGAGGACAGGCTTGCTCGGCGGTTCCTTGCCATTGATGACGACGGACAGATCAACGCCCTCCGCACGCGGAGCGGGCTTACGGTAGCCGTCCTTCCAGATCGCAGCCGCGAATGCTTGGGCAATCGCTTCGTATCCGACTTGCTTGGGATGGATGTCGTAGTCGTCGAATAAATTGAAATACGTATAAGAGCTTTCGTTGCCTTTGAACTTCTCGTAAACGTGGGCAATGCTCAGCGGAATGCCGCGCTCGTTCATCTCTTTAGCGAATAAGTCCAAAGCCTGGGAGAGGTCTTGAGCCTTGCTCAGGAGCAGCTCGTATAGCGGGTGGCTCTTGAACAATGGGGAATATTGGTCGGCCAGGACAATGCGCGCTTGCGGCGCCAGAGCGTGCAGGCGAGTCATCATTTTATCCAAATCTTCTGTATAATGATTCATTCTAATCTGGAACCCGTCCTGTATAATTTGACGTACAGATTCCTCGGATTGGCCTGGGGGACCGCTGACTGCGGCTTTAATGAGCGAACTGAAATCGTTGCCGCCGATCGTCAGCACGACCAGATCGGCTTCGGCAAGATCGGCCGCCAACTGGTTCGTCTTCTTGGCGACATCGTTGGCGAGCGCGACAACTCTCGGGTCAAAGGACGAGAAGTCCTGCAGGTCGGACGCTTGCAGAGCTTTGCCATCGGCAGCACCCTGAAGCAGATTTGTTAGAGCTGGCACGGTCAGTCCTAAAATGGCGTAGTTGGTCAACGAAGCGCTTGAGCGAAACAAGCTTTGCTCCAGCAAGCGATCCGTATAGCCGTAAGGTGCAGCCGTACCGTTCTTGATAGCTTCGATCGGCTCGTACCCGGCGCTGACGGAATCGCCCAGCGCGACGATTCGATAGCTTGTCGGCGAGGCTGCGGTCGCAGGCGCAAGGGCGGCCGTCAGCAAAGCGATCGCCGAGGCGATGGCCACGAATGTGCGGCGTAATGATAACGACATGTTCGGTTGTTCCTCCTTTGTAGTTCCTTCCTTAACTATATTAGGTGAAACGGGACGGGAATTGAAGGCATTTCGTCGATTTTCCCATACTGTCCACAGAAAGGTTGATAGATATGGCAGAGATGCGTAGAGGTCTTCCCGTCAAACAGGGAATGTACGATCCGCAGTACGAGAAGGACGCTTGCGGAATGGGGTTTGTCGCCCATATCAAAGGCAAGAAGTCGCATGAGATCGTAGAACAGGCGCTAACGCTGCTGTTTAACATGGAGCATCGCGGCGGTCAGGGCAGTGAGCCGAGCACTGGAGACGGGGCAGGCATCCTGCTGCAAATCCCGCACGAATTTTTTCGGGCGGAGACGGCGGAGCTCGGCTTTGACTTGCCGGAGGAAGGCGAGTATGCGGTAGCGATGACGTTCCTTCCGCAAGAGGAGGACGTTCGCCGCAAGCATGAGGATATTTTTCAAGGGATCGTGGAGGAAGAGGGACTGACGCTGCTCGGATGGCGGACGGTGCCGACGAACGACGAGCCGCTCGGGCAATCCTCTAAGAAGGTTAAGCCGTTCGTGCGTCAAGCTTTCCTGTCGCGTTCGGCCGAACTGACGGACGATCTGGCGTTCGAGCGCAAGCTGTACGTGATCCGCAAGCGCGCGGAGCTGGCGATTCGCTATGCGGATATCGAAGGGGCGGATATGTTTTACTTCCCCAGCTTCTCGAGCAAAAAAATCGTATATAAAGGAATGCTTACGACGGAGCAGGTCGGGCTGTTCTATCCGGAGCTGCACGATTCGCGGCTGCAAACGGCGATGGCGCTCGTTCACTCGCGGTTCAGCACAAACACGTTCCCGAGCTGGGAGCGCGCGCATCCTTTCCATTATTTGATCCACAACGGCGAGATTAACACGCTGCGCGGCAACATCAACTGGATGCACGCCCGCCAGACGCTGTTTCAATCGGAGCTGTTCGGAGACGATCTGGAGAAAATCAAGCCGATTATCGCGCCGGACGGCTCGGATACGGCGATGTTCGACAATACGTTCGAGTTCATGTATTTGGCGGGGCGCTCGATGGCTCATGCGGCAATGATGATGGTGCCCGAGCCGTGGCAGAACGACGAGTATATGGACGAAGAGAAGCGGGCCTTCTACGAATATCATGCCTGCTTGATGGAGCCTTGGGACGGTCCCGCCGCCGTCGGTTTTACGGACGGCGTGCAGATCGGCGCCGTTCTCGACCGCAACGGACTGCGCCCGGCGCGCTACTACGTTACGAAGGACGACTTGATCATCCTGGCTTCGGAGGCCGGCGTTATTAAGCTTCCTCAGGAAGATATCGTGCTGAAGGACCGGCTGCGTCCGGGACGGATTTTGCTCGTCGATACGAAGGAGGGGCGCATCATTTCCGATGAGGAAGTGAAGCGTTCAATCGTAACGCAGCATCCTTATCGGGAATGGCTGGATCGCCATCTGGTCGATCTTGAGGATTTGCCGGAGGCGCCGGAGCTGCCCGAGCCAAACCATGAGACGGTCCAACTGCGGCAGCAGGCGTTCGGTTATTCGTTCGAGGACGTGCGCAAGGTCATGGAGCCGATGGCATTGACCGGCGTTGAGCCGCTTGCATCGATGGGCTACGACTCTCCGTTGGCCGTGTTGTCGGAGAGACCGCAAAGACTGTTCAACTACTTTAAACAGCTGTTCGCTCAGGTGACGAACCCGCCGATTGATGCGATCCGCGAGGAAATCGTAACCTCCACCTATACGACGGTAGGACCGGAGCGGAATCTGCTGAGCCCGGAGCCGGAAAGCTGTCGACATATCCGGCTGTATACGCCGATACTTTCGAACGAGGAGTTCGCAAAGCTGCGCCACGTGCATCGCCCGGGCTTCAAGTCGATTACGCTGCCGATCTTCTTCCTGGCCCAGGACGGAGAACAAGGACTGCGCGATGCGCTGAAGCTGCTGTGCGAAGCGGCCGATCGCGTCATCGGCAAGGGTCATAACATTCTGATTCTGTCCGATAAGGGCATCGACGCCGACAATGCGGCGATTCCGTCGCTGCTGGCCGTAGCTGCGCTGCACCATCATCTGATTCGCCAAGGCACGCGTACGAAGGTGAGCATCCTGCTGGAATCCGGCGAGCCGCGCGAGGTTCATCATTTTGCCCTGCTGGTCGGCTACGGCGTCAGCGCGGTCAACCCGTATTTGGCGTTCGAGACGCTGGACGATTTGATTCGCCAAGGGATGATTCGCAATATCTCGCACGAGAAAGCGGTCAAAAACTTTATTAAAGCGGCGACCAAGGGCGTCGTGAAAGTACTGTCCAAAATGGGCATCTCCACCATCCAGTCTTACCGAGGCGCGCAAATCTTCGAAGCGGTCGGCTTGAATTCGGAAGTGGTCGAACAGTATTTTACGGGGACGGCTTCGCGCATCGAAGGCATTGGTCTGGATATCCTAACGAAGGAAGCTTTGGCGGCGCATCATCGCGCGTTCGCCGCTAGGGAAGGAGCCGAGCGCGAGCTCGATTCCGGCGGCGATTATCAATGGCGCAAAAGCGGCGAGGATCATCTGTTTAATCCGCAGACGATTCATACGCTGCAATTGGCGACCCGTACAGGCAACTATGAGACGTATAAGAAATATTCGGCCCTAGTTCAAGGAGAATACGAGCAGGCGAGAACGCTGCGCTCTCTGCTGCAATTCAAGTTCGACCGCCCTCCGGTTTCGATCGAAGAGGTCGAGCCTGTAGAAGCGATATTCAAGCGTTTTAAGTCCGGGGCGATGTCGTTCGGTTCGATCAGCAAGGAGGCGCACGAGGCGCTGGCCATTGCGATGAACCGGATCGGCGGCAAATCGAACTCCGGCGAGGGCGGCGAGGATCCGGCGCGCTACGTGCCGGACGCAAACGGCGATTCCCGCCGCAGCGCGATCAAACAGGTCGCTTCCGGCCGCTTTGGCGTAACGAGCTACTACTTGTCCAGCGCGGATGAGATTCAGATCAAGATGGCGCAAGGCGCCAAGCCGGGCGAAGGCGGGCAGCTAATGGGTCGCAAGGTGTATCCATGGGTCGCGGAGGTGCGCGGCACGACTCCTGGCGTAGGCTTGATCTCGCCGCCGCCTCACCACGACATCTACTCGATCGAGGACTTGGCCGAGCTGATTCACGACCTGAAGAATGCGAATCCCCGGGCGCGGATCAATGTCAAGCTCGTCTCCGAGGTCGGCGTCGGCACGATCGCAGCCGGCGTAGCCAAGGGACGCGCCGATGTCATTCTCGTCTCCGGCTACGACGGCGGAACGGGGGCTTCGCCGGTCGGATCGATCCGTCATGCGGGGCTGCCGTGGGAGCTTGGTCTTGCGGAGACGCATCAGACGCTTATTCTGAACAATCTGCGCGATCGCGTTGTTGTCGAAACCGACGGTAAAATGATGACCGGGCGCGATATCGCGATAGCGGCGCTGCTCGGGGCCGAGGAGTATGGCTTCTCGACCGCTCCGCTCGTCGTGCTCGGCTGCGTCATGATGCGCGTCTGCCAGCTCGACACTTGTCCGGTCGGCGTCGCGACGCAAAATCCGGAGCTGCGCAAGAAGTTTATGGGCGACGCGGATTACGTCGTCAACTTCATGAAGTTTCTGGCTCAGGAGCTGCGCGAGATTATGGCCGAGCTTGGCTTCCGCACCGTAGAGGAGATGGTCGGCCGGGTCGACCGTCTGGACACGAAGCTTGCGGATAAGCATTTCAAGACGAAGAGTATCGATCTGACCGCGCTTCTGCATATGCCTGAGCTGCCGGAAGGCTCCTTCCGGTACAAGGCGAAAGCTCAGAATCATCTGTTGGAGGAGTCGCTCGACATTCGGACGCTGCTTGCTGCGGCCGGTCCGGCACTCGAAAACGGCGAACGAGTGACAGGAACGTTCCCGATCCAAAATACGAACCGCGTCGTCGGCACGATCGTCGGATCGGAAGTGACGAACCGGTACGGCAAAAACGGTTTGCCCGAAGACACGATTCAATTCCGCTTCGTCGGAACGGCGGGACAAAGCTTCGGAGCGTTTATTCCGCAAGGCATAACGCTGGCGCTTGAAGGCGACTCCAACGACTATGTCGGCTAAGGGCTGTCCGGTGGAAAAATTATCGTGTATCCGTCCCCCAATGCGACGTTTAAGGCGGAGGATAATGTCATCATCGGCAACACCGCGTTATACGGAGCGACGAGCGGGGAAGCTTATATTCGCGGTACGGCCGGCGAACGGTTCGCCGTGCGGAACAGCGGAGCAAATGTCGTCGTGGAAGGCGTCGGCGACCACGGCTGCGAATATATGACCGGCGGACGCGTCGTCGTTCTCGGCAGGACGGGGCGCAACTTCGCGGCGGGCATGTCGGGCGGGATCGCCTATGTGATCGATTGGGACGATCAATTCGCGAAGCGCTGCAACTTCGAAATGGTCGGCCTGGAGTCGCTTGAGGACAAGGACGAGATTGCGGAAGTGCGTTCGATGATCGCCAAGCACGTTCAGTATACGAACAGCGAGCTCGGCCGTCGGGTTCTGGAGGAATGGCCGGCATTCGTCGGCAGGTTCGTCAAGATCATTCCGAAGGACTACAAGCGGATGATGGAGCAGATCGCCAAAGTGAAAGCCCAAGGCTTGAGCGGGGAAGAGGCGATGCTCGCCGCCTTCGAAGCCAACATGCGCGACTTGTCTCGCGTCGGGGGCAACTAATAAACATGGAATAGAGAAGCATGGCCATCTTCGGATGTGCCTTGCTTC
>PJUD01000821.1_pt1 | contig 12489 bp, 6 predicted proteins | sample 1512341 | NCBI WGS metagenome assembly PJUD01 (sample SAMN08177675, study PRJNA422409) | Feces metagenome, whole genome shotgun sequencing project. | isolation source: Chicken feces (3) enriched on wood chips: beechwood xylan treatment | host: Gallus gallus | place: USA: Madison | collected 2015-01-15 | reverse complement strand
GGAGCGTATTTGGGGAAATTCTATGATTTCTTGTGAAAATTGAGAATAGAAAAAGGATTCATTTAGAAAAAAGGGCTGATAAATTTTTTTTATAAAATGGAGAGACAAATTTATATTTTGGTTTGGGTTTATGATTGTTCAGCATCCTCTTTAGAATAGCAAAATTTCCTAATTCCAGGCTAGAAAAACGCATTTTTTGTGCCTAAATAAGAGAAGAACAAGATTAAGAGTGATTTGTGAAACTCAAAGCTCCTCAGAAGGTTCCAAGACCGACGATTTGAAAAAATTTGAGAATAAAATATTATTGAGAAATTTTCTGTTTAACAGTTAAAGAGTATTCAAAATCTCGAAAAGTCGGTTGAGATTTGGAGGATCTAAATGTCGCTGGAGTTGAAGAAATGAGAAGAAATGGGTTATAAAACTTTTGATAAAGTAAGGTGAAAACAATAATTTTGATTTATTTTGAATAATTTAAATTCAATTTGTTTCGTTGAAATTGGTTCATTTTTTGGCTGATTCTAATTTGAAACATTAGAGATTTTTATGAGGGTCAATTTTAGATAGAAATTTTCTTTAGGTCTAAGGTTCTAATTTAACAAATTGTAAGGTTTCCTAATGATTTTCCATGTTTGATCTAAATAAAGAAGAAAAGAAGTTTGAGTTGGAAATTTTCCTAAAAAGATTTTTAACAAAGATTATAATTTTCTTTTTCATTTTTTTTATTAGAAAAGGCTCAGATTCGGTCTGGAAAGTTTATATTTTGTTATTAAAAATCGATATAAAAATCATGAAAAATTACTGAGTAAAGCAAGATACTGAAGTAATTCTTTCGTCATATATAGAAAGCGAAAAATACTTTTCTGTGAATAAAGGTGGATAAATAAATTTCCATATAAAAAGGAATACGAAGAAATATATTTCTGCTTAATTTCTTTTCTCTCTAAGGCCTTTTCGCTTCAATTTAGCCTTATCTTTTTTATCCTTCTTCAATTTGCTTGACCAGCTTGCTTTATCGCCGATAAACTGACCATCTTCCCAATAACCGTCAGTTTTATTCCCATTCTTCAAAGTGAAAATTCCTTTTCCGTGTTTCTGGAAATTTTTTGAGTTGATTTCTCCTTCATAGAAATCTCCATTCGAATAGTTGATTTTAACCACAGATTGAGCTTCATTCTTGATCCAATTCCCTTCAAGTGTATCACCATTCTTTAGTTTCGAAACCCCTTTTCCTTCTTTCGCACCATCTTTCCATTCACCATTATAAATATCCCCATTCGCAAACTCCATTGTTCCATTCCCATCTCTCTTTCCTTTCAGCCAATTTCCTTCATATTTAGCACCATCCTCCCATAGATATACGCCAAATCCATCATAATCACCTTCCTTCCATCCTCCTTCATATTTACCTCCATTTTTCTTCATCAAAACTCCTTTTCCTTCTCTCATGTCATTCTTCCATTCACCCTTGTAAATATCTCCATCTTCATATTTCATAGTTCCTTGCCCATCTTTCTTTCCTTTGAGCCAATTTCCTTCATACTCATCTCCTCCTTCATACTCATCTCCTTCATCATACTCATCTCCTTCATCATACGCATCTCCATTTTTGGAAAAATATTTTCCAAATCCTTCTCTCAAACCTTCATTCCAATTTCCATCATATGAACCGCCTGAAGCATATGTGAAAACTCCTTTCCCATGCATTTTAAAATCTTTAATTTCACCCTGATATGTATCCCCATTAGGATAGCGAATTTCACCAAGAGGTTCCATCTGACTATTCAACCACTTTCCTTTAAATATCCTTCCATCTCCAAATTTTAGAATTCCTGGTCCATCCTTTTTATCATTTTTCCAGTTTCCTTCAAAGATTCGACCATCATTATACGCAAATACCCCTTTGCCTTCTATTTTCTGATTGACAAGATCACCCACATAAACTCCATCTGCATACCTCAAAATATTACCTCTTAACTCTAGTTCCTCTTGTGAGAGAGCACTTCGAGAATTCAACACATGTGGAAAGCTCTTTAAGAAAAACTCCAATAAGTTTTGCACAACTAAATTCTTTGTGACAGAGACCGCTTTAGTTTTGCACAAAGGGCAGTCAGTATTATTTCGAAGATATTTCCATAGACAAGAGCTACAAAAGGTATGTTGACATGGACATAGAGTGGTACATTTCTGAAAAATCTCCATGCAAATTGAGCAGGTAAGCTCTTTTCCCAGTTCATCCTCCACTTTGATGAGCTTTTGGCTGAGTTCACCGAGAGTACTGCTTATCTGGTTTATGCTTGCTTCTTTTTGCCTTTTCAGCTTATTCTCTGGCTCCGTGTTCACCAAACAGAAAATATATTCAAATTCTTTATTTTCATAGGCATTTTCGACAGGAAAGGAAATCGTTTCTCCTCCCAGCAACAGCTTCTTTTTCCTTGTGCCCAGCTGAGCATTATTCACCTTTGTCAAAGTCTTCTTGAAAGCTTCGATATAAGTTTTTCCATTAGCATCTTGATAGATCTTGCATGCATCTTCAATTTGATGGAGATTTTTCTCATTTGGCTTGATGGAGAACTGGATATTCTCTTTATCAGGATGTAGAGAGACCAATTTGGCCCAGATATTTGATGATGACTTATCCATGAAAGATGGATTGAAATTGAATTCTTATTTAAATTTATTATGAAATTTCCAACGGAAATAAGACACTGAAATTTCAGAAGAAAGGATTTTGAGTTTTGATATGGTTATTGAATTCTAGGAGGTTGAAAGATAAAAATTGGGAATCTCAGGAAAGAAGAATTTTGTCAAAAGTCGATTTGAAAATAAGAGGAAAAATTTTGGGAAAGACTTTTAACAAAAATAAAGCGAAAAAAAATTTCGATATATTTTGAAGAATTGAAATTCAATTTATTTCGTTAAAATTTGTAAACCTTTTTGCTGATTTAAATTTGAAAAGATGGAGTAATTTGGGAGGGTCAATTAAACAGAGGAATTAAAGATGACAGTTTTCTTGAAGATTAAATTATTTAAATGACAAGAAAAATAGATCTATGTGATAATTTTTGTTTATATAAAGCGAGAAATTTACATTGAAAAATGAAAGAATGAATATATTGAGATATTTGGCTTATACACAAGATTTTCGCTTCGATTTTGCATTTGTTTTTTTCTTCAGACTGTTTGACGAACATGTTTCATCTCATTCAAGGTTGATAAATTTATCCTCTTCCCAAGAACCATCACTTTTATTCCCATTCTTTAAAGTTAAAACTCCTTTTCCTTTTTTCTGGAAATTTTTTGGGTTAATTTCTCCTTCATAGAAATCTCCATTCAAGTATTCGATTTTAACTTTCGGTTGAAGAGCATCATTCACCCAATTTCCTTCAAGTGTATCACCATTCTTTAATTTCAAAACTCCTTTTCCTTCTTTCATACCATTCTTCCATTCACCATTGTAAATATCACCATTGGAGTAAGTCATTGTTCCGTTCCCATCTATCTTTCCTTTGAGCCAATTTCCTTCATATTTCGCACCATTCTCCCATAAATATTTTCCAACTCCGTAGAAAAGATCCTCCTTAAATTCTCCTTCGTATTTATTTCCATTTTTCATCAACAAAATCCCTTTTCCTTCTCGCAGACTATTCTTCCACTCGCCATTGTAAATATTACCATCGGAATATGTCATTGTTCCTTGCCCATCTCTCTTTCCTTTGAGCCAATTTCCTTCATATTTCGCACCATCCTCCCATAAATATTTTCCAAATCCTTCTCTCAAACCTTCATTCCAATTTCCATCGTATGAATCGCCTGCAGCAAATTTAAAAACTCCTTTCCCATGCATTTTGAAATTTTTTATTTCACCCTGATATGTATTCCTATCGGGAAAGCGAATTTCAGCAACAGGCTCCATTAGATCATTCGACCATTTTCCTTTAAATATCCTTCCATCTTCAAATCTTAGGGTTCCTGGTCCATCTTTTTTATCATTTTTCCAGTTTCCATCAAAGATTCGACGGTCATTACACGCAAATACCCCTTTGCCTTCTTTTTTCTGATTGACAAGATCACCCACATAAACTCCATCCACGAGCCTCACAATATCACCTCTTAACTCTATTTGCTCTTTTGAGGGATCATTTTGAGGTTTTTGGAGATTTGGGAAACTATTCGATAATAGACTTAATAGGTTTTGCAGAACCAAATTTTTGGCTACAAAAACCGCTTGAGTTTTGCACAGAGGGCAATCAGATGACCTTTTGAGATGTTTAAAGAGACAAGAGCTACAAAATGTATGTTGACATGGAGTTAAAGTGGCAGATCTATGGAGAATCTCCATACATATTGCGCAAGTCAGCTCTTTTTCCAAATCATCCCCAACTTTGATGAGCTTTTGGCTGAGTTCACCGAGAGTACTGCTTATCTGGTCTATGCTTGCTTCTTTTTGTCTTTTAAGCTTATTCTCTGGCTCTGTGTTTATCAAACAGAAAATATATTCAAATTCTTGGTTTTCATAGGCATTTTCGACATAAAAGAAAATCGTTTCTCCTCCCAGCAGCATCTTCTTCTTACTTGTCCCCAGCCAGGCCTTATTCACCTTTGTTGAGCCCTTCTTCAAACCTTTGATCCAAGTGTTTCCAAGAGTATCTTGATAGATCTTACATCCATCTTCAATTTGATGGAGATTTTTCTCATTTGGCTTGATAGAAAAATTGATATTCTCTTTATCAGGATGGAGAGAAACCAATTTGGCCCAGATATTTGACGATGACTTATCCATGAAAAATAGAGATTGAGAAAATTTTTGTTTGAAATTTGAATTATTAATTTAAATTTATGAAGAGATTTTGAAAGGAAATAACACAGAGAAATACCGATTTAAACTATAATCGGCTTATTTTTGAATAATTTCAATTCAATCTGAAGAGATAATTTAAGAGGAGATGAGATTCTCTAACATTTTTGGGGATAAAATTATTTTTGTTTATATAAATAAATAGGTTTACATTGAAAACTTTGTTTGTCTAGACTTAATTTTTTCTCTCTTTTTAAAATCTTTTTCGCTTAGCTTTTGCTTTTTCTTTTTTACCTCCTTCCATTTTGCTCTCATCTGACTTTTTCATAAATTCATCATTTTCCCAATAGCCTTCAATTTTATTCTCATCCATCAAAGTTAAAATTCCTTTTCCATGTTTCTGGAAATTCTTTGGGTTAATTTCTCCTACATAACTATCTCCATTCAAGTACTGTACTTTTACTTTTGGTTGAAGAGCATCATTCACCCAATTTCCTTCAAAACAACTATTATTATTCAGCAACAGAATTCCTTTTCCTTCTTTCTTGCCATTCTTCCATTCACCACCAAAAAGATCTCCATTAGCATATTCCATTGTTCCCCTCCCATCTCTCTTTCCTTTGAGCCAATTTCCTTCATATTTCGCACCATCCTCCCATACATATTTCCCAAATCCATTATACTCATCCTGCTTCCAATCCCCATCATATTTGCCTCCATTTTTCTTCGATAAAACCCCTTTTCCTTCTCTCTTACCATTCTTCCATTCACCAATGTAAATATCTCCATCTGGAAATTTCATCATTCCATCTCCATCTTGAGCTCCTTCAAGCCACTTTCCTTCATACTCTGTCCCATCAGCCCAATGATGCGTCCCAAACCCGTGAAAATTATCATCTTTCCAATCTCCTTCATATTTATTTCGATTTTTCATCAATAAAACTCCTTTTCCTTCTCTCTTATCATTCTTCCATCCGCCATCATAAACATCCTTATTACAATATTTCATGATCCCATTTCCATCTCTCTTTTCTTTTAACCAGTTTCCTTCATACTCTGCACCATTTTTCCAGATATATTTCCCAACTCCATGGAAAAGATTCTCCTTCCAATCTCCTTCATACTTATCTCCATTTTTCTTCAACAAAAGCCCTTTTCCTTCTTGTATATTATTTTTCCAGTCACCAGTATAACTATTTCCATCTGGAAATTTCATTGTTCCAAGACCATTTCTCCCTCCTCTGACAAAGCTTCCTTCATATTCACTTCCATTCTTGTATAGCTGTTTTCCAAATCCATTTTTCAGACCATCATCCCAATTTCCATCATATAATTCTCCATCGGCCCCTTTGAGAACTCCTTTCCCATGCATTCTTCCATTTCTTATTTCGCCCTGATATTGATTCCCATTGGAAAAGTGAATTTCAACAAGAGGATCCATCACATCATGAGACCATCGACCTTTCACTTTTATCCCATTGTTAAAGGTAAAGGTTCCTTGTCCATCTTTGTTATTATTTTTCCATTCTCCTTGATATATTTCCCCGTTACTCTGTCGAAACATTCCTTTGCCTTCTTTTTTATTCTTTACAAAATCTCCGATATAAAGTCCTTTCTGAGATCTTTTAATATAGCCTCTTAACTCAATATGCTGCTCTTGTGAAAGATTTGGCTTTTGCAGATTTGGGAAGCTGCTCGATAACAACTCCAAAAGATTTTGCGTAGTCAAACTTTTGGCAACAAAAACCGCTTCAGTTTTACATAAAGGACAAAGAGCAGATCTTTGGAGATATTTAAAGAGACAAGGACTGCAGAAAGTATGTTGACATGGACTTAAAGTGGCACATTGATGAAGGATTTCCATACAAATTGCACAGCTAAACTCTCTTTCCAAATCATCAGAAACTTTTACGAGCTTTTGAGCATTTTTATCCAGATTTTCAATGCTTTCTTCTCTATTTCTTTTAAGCCTATTCTCTGATTCTGTGTGAACAAAGCAGAAAATATAATCGAGTTGTTTGTTTTCGACCCAAAAGGAAATTGTCTCTCCTCCCAGCAACATCCTAATTTGATTTAGCCCCAGACGGGTATTATCCACTTTTGTTAGAGCTTCAGTCAGCCCTTGGATCCAAGTGTCTCCAAGAGAATCCTGATAAATTTTACATTGACCTTCAATTATTTTTTCCTTCTTGTTTGCTTTGACGGCAAAATCGAGATTCTCATAATCAGGATGCAAGGAAATCAGTTTTCCCCATATATTTGATGGTTGTTTGTTCATAAATTGGAAGATAATTGAACTTTTAATTTTTGATTATACGGTGTTTCATATTTTGAAGTAATTAAGGAGATGACGATGGCTTTTTTTCAGGTCAGAATTTTGAAAATTCTTATGAATTTTTTTCTCTTTTTGATCTCAATCCGTCCCATGAAGAACATAGAGATTTTCCTTGAAAAAAGAACCATCCACTAAAATAAGAAAAAGACAAAATTAATATTTTTGATATCTCTCTTTATGAAGATTTGTATGACTTAGATAGTTGAAAAGATAATTTTGAACAATTTAAATTCAAGTTATTTCGTTGAAATTGGCAGGTTTTTTTATGAATTCAAATTTCAAATGAGAGAGTCAATTTTCTAATTGTAGAAAAGGACAGGAGAATCTAAACGATTTTTAAGATTGCCTCTCCAGATTTTATTTCGTGTTCTTTTGATTAAAATTATAATTTTATCAATTTCTTTATGATACAATAAACAAACTAATTTGTAGGATTTTCTTTTATAAATACTAATAAACAGATTGAAATTATAAATTTAGAGTCAATAGAGAATTTACTTAGAGATATTTCCTTTACCTTTGTTCGATTTCTGAGGCTGGTGTTTTCTTTTTTCTTTTCTATTTCATTTTTTCAACATCCTTTGAATTCTTCGATATGACTCTCAATTGAACTTTGGTCGTCTCTCATCAACAATCATTTATACTCTGACAGGAATCATTTCTTGTCTCCTATTGTTAAAGGCTTGAACACTCCCTCCATTTCTGGAGGCTGCTTTGCTTGAAATTTCTCCTTCGTATCGATCTTCATTTAAGTGTTTAATTTCTGAAGGAGGTTGGAACACGTTACTAATCCAGTTTCCTTGGAATAAAACCCCATCCTTCAATATCAGAGTTCCTTTTCCTTCTCTCGTATCATTCTTCCATTCCCCATTATAAATATTCCCATTCTGATATTTCATAATTCCTTGTCCACATATTTTGCCTCGAACCCAATTTCCTTCATATTCTGCACCATTTCTCCATTTAAATTTTCCAATCCCATTGAAATTGTTTTTCTTCCAATCTCCTTCATATTTGGCTCCATTTTTCATCAAGAAAACGCCTTTACCTTCTCTCCAGTCATTCTTCCATTCACCCTTGTAAATGTATCCATCTTTATATTTCATAATACCTTGTCCATTGCGATTCCCATTGATCCAATTTCCCTCATACACTGCGCTGCTTTCCCATGTGTATTTTCCAATCCCATTGAAATTATTAATCTTCCAATCTCCTTCATACTTCGCTCCATCTCCTCTCAACAAAACTCCTTTTCCTTCTCTCATATTATTCTTCCACTCACCATTATAAATATCCCCATTAGCATATTTCATTGTTCCAAATCCATCTCTCTGCCCTTTGACCCAATCTCCCTCAGATTCTTCACCATTTTCCGTCATAAATAATCTTCCTTTACCTTCCTTTTTTCCATTTACATAGCCACCTACATAAACCTCTGTTTTATCTTTAAAAATAAAACCAACTAAACCTGCCGGTTGGAGTCCTCTTGGATCTTGTGAATTTTGCAGATGTGGATTTTTTCCAACAGAGACTGCATCAGTTCGGCACAAAGGACATTTGATTGAGACTTTGAGACACTTCCAGAGACATTGACTGCAGAAGGTATGCTGACACGGATTTAAAGAGGCACTCTGACAAATTATATCGAGACAAATAGAACAATTAAGTTCTTGAACCAAGTCTTTTTCAATCTTGATGAGCTTTTTCTCTTCTTGATTTGAAAAAATACTTGTCAATGAATCTAAACTATTATCTCTTTTTCTTTTTACATTATTTACCGATTCGGTGAAACCTAAGCAGAAAATATAATCAAAGACATTATCACCTCTATTTCTATCCTCAGAAAAAGCTAGCATTTCTCCTCCTTGCAATTTCTTTTCCTCATTCATTCCTAACCAGATATCATCCACTTTAATGCATGAAACAGATAAGCACACAATTCGGGTATCTCCAGTAGCATCCTGATATATTTTCCATTCTCCATCAATCTGGTATTGATTGGTTTGGTCTGAATTTGTGGTCAAGGTAATGTTGTCTTTCTCTGGGTCTTGAGAGACCAATTTTGCCCAGATCTTGAAATTGCTATTGTTATTATTTGAAACAGAATCCATTATTTCTTACGGATTTCAATTTAGAAATTAGATAATTATTATATCTTCTAAAAATGAAACTTCGTTAAATATTTTTCCCAATCTTTTTGAGGAAAGGAAAAAGGTCTAGAAAGTCTTTTTACGAAAGTATCTTTTGGAAGGTATCTTTCTTCAACACCTCTTCTCTTAACTGGCTCAATTTATTTGGAAGAAAAGCAGAAAGAAACTTTCTTTATATGAAGAGGATCAAGAAAGGATAAAATTAATAATCTGATCCCAATTTGATTATTTTATCCTCCTCTCTCAAAAATAACAACCTGTTACATTTTGAATGAAGATAAGTCTTCTATATAAGATAGAAAGAGGACATTGAGAATGTCTGATTACTTATTCAAATTAAGAGATCCAAGAGCAAAGCTCAACAGAGCTGATATAATATTTTGGAAGATTGAAAATAATCATTTTAGTTTTTTCCTTTGAAACGATTTCGTTAAAATTGGCATACTTTTGATTGATCTAAATATTGAAGATGCACTGTTGATAGGACGAGGATTTTGATCGTTTAACGATAATTCAAGCTGAGACCAAGGAAGAAAGTTCTCAGAGCAAAATAGGAATTGCAACTATTTCTTGTCTTATTGTTTATTTTTTCATTTTTGTGAGATTCAATTGACGTCTTCAGAAAATAAAGAAAGAAGAAATATGTGTTTCTCAGAGGTTTTTCAAGAGAAGCAGAGCAGATGGAGTCTTTATATGATTTTTCCCGCAAAAAATAAACGAGTTTTAATCGATCGATCTATTTTTGATTTTTTATCTTTTAATAGGGGATAAATTTTGATTTTAAGCCATTTTTCTGAAACAAATCATTAACTGTATTGGCTTTAGAAAGAAGTAAAGATACTTTTATACCATAAATAGATACATGTACTTCGAGATCATTTAGAACAATAAGAAATAGATTTACATATTCATTTGTCGTACAAGACCTTCCAACACAAATTGATAATTTTTGTCTTTATCTATTGGATTTTTTTCTTTCTCTAGTAGATTTTTTTCTAGATTAGATATCCCGGCACAGGTAATTTATCAAGTTTCCAGACTCCATCTAATATTATTCCATCCTTCGAAATCAAAGCCCCATATCCTTCTCTTTGAAATCCTTTTTTAGAAACGTCTCCAGCATATTTATCTCCATTCGCATAGTCAATCTTTACTGGAAGCTGCAGAATATCTTTCTTCCAGCTTCCTTTCACCACATCCTTGTTGTTCAACACAAGAACCCCTTCTCCATGTCGATCAAGATCTTTCATTTGTCCTTCATATACTCCTCCGTCCTTATAAATCACTTTTCCTTTCCCGAACATCTTACCCCTCCTCCAATTTCCGGAATAGCAATCACCATCTTTGAAAGAATAAGATCCTTCTCCTTCCTGTTTATTATTTTTCCAATATCCTTGATAAATATCTCCATCAGAATATTTCATTTCTCCGTACCCTTCTCTTTTGCCATCTTTCCAATGTCCTTTATAGAAATCTTTGTCAAAATACCACATTTGTCCGTACCCTTCTCTTTTGCCATTTTTCCACATGCCTTCATATAAATTCCCATTTTCATAAAACATTCTCCCTTTTCCTTCACCTTCGCCATCTACAATTTCTCCTTTCTCGTCTTGAATGACCTTTGGTATGCCAGGAGGACGAGAAATCTGTTTGGAAACCAGATTTCTTTTTGCTTCTCCAAGACTTGAAAATGTTGATTTTATTGATCCAATTAGTTTAGTTATAAAAGGATTTTTGTTAGCAAAATGAATTCGTTGGCGACAGGTAGGACATTCAGTAGAGGATTTTCGAAAGCGAATGACACAGTCATTGCAGAAACTATGTAAGCAAGGACTCAGAGTGACACAATTAGAGATAGTATTTATACAAATAGCACAGATAAGCTCTTCATTTATATCACCCTGAAATTTCTGAACTTTGGTGGTGAGAAGGTTAAACTTTGATTCCTCATTTTCATTCCTTTTTCTTTTAAGTTCATCTCCAGAGTTTTCTGATTTTTCTGAATTTTCATTTGACAAGCAAAAGACATAATCAAAGCAATCGTCTATTTTATTTTTCTGTTCAGAAAAAGCAATCATTTCACCTCCCAGCAGCTTCATCTCTTGATTCATTCCAAGCCATTCATTATCCACCTTGAGACAAGAAGAAGACAAGCAAACAATCTTGGTCTCTCCAGTAGGATTTTGATATATTTTCCACTCGCCATCAACCTGGTGCTGATTTGCTTGATCGGCGTTTGGAAGCAAGTCAATATTCTCTTGATTAGGGTACAAAGAAACTAACTTTGCCCAGAGATTATTGTAAGAATTATCCATAAGATTTTCAATGGAAAAATATTAAGGAAATTTTATTCGATTGTAAAATGAAAAAAATCAAAGAGAAAATTTCATACTTTTCCCCCAACGATTAACGAAGATCTAGTTGAGCTTGGCGGAATAAAGGAAAAGATTTATCAATATTTCGCTGAAAAACAGTTATCGTTAATTTGCGCACACAATCTTAAGAGGGATAAAATTGATATTTTGATTATCAAATTTTGTGAAATCAAAAATCCTTTAAGAATCGGTATATTGCTTAACTCTCCAATAAAATAGACATGATCTTTTCTTCTGAGGTCAAATGATTGATTTTGAGCCCTGTGGAGCTAAATCCTTGGTTGAAAATCAAAGCTTGGTATGATTGGGAAAATTTATTATTTTGAAGAAAAATAAAGTTGAAAAAATAATTTTGGATTTTTCGAAGGTTTTTAATTGAAATTGTTTGTTTGAAGAGCGGGAAATTGTTAGCTTTCTCAAACCTAGCTTTTTCGCGAAAGTCTTTCAAGAGTATCTCAAATAAAAGTTTAAGTTGAAAAAATAATAAACAAAGATTTTTTTTCAATGGTGAAAATTAAATTTTTGGCTCAAATTTTTTCTTCATAAAATTTTCGTTGAATTAAAACAATTTTTGATGAGACAAATTTTATGATGATGATTCAGATCAATAAGATAGAGATAAATTTCAAACAAAAAATTTGAAATTCACTACTGATAAACAAATAAAAAAATATTTATAAATTTTTGTTTTGACATATATACATTTATTTTCTTTGTTTTTTTTGTATGAAGAAAACATAATAGATAAAAGACGAAGATTTGACTAAATTAATAAAAAAACAAAAGAAAAATTAAGAACTTTGTTCAGGATGTCTTTTGAAATAGGCATCTCTG
>PJUD01000818.1_pt1 | contig 12559 bp, 5 predicted proteins | sample 1512341 | NCBI WGS metagenome assembly PJUD01 (sample SAMN08177675, study PRJNA422409) | Feces metagenome, whole genome shotgun sequencing project. | isolation source: Chicken feces (3) enriched on wood chips: beechwood xylan treatment | host: Gallus gallus | place: USA: Madison | collected 2015-01-15 | reverse complement strand
TGTCAGAGCATTCAAATCATTGTAGTTCAACTTCTTGGCAACAATCATAAATCCTGTTCTTTTTCATAATTTTTACATAAAAATTCATACTGAATTTGAAATTGTTGGATAATGAAACCATATCCGAAATTTCCTTCAAAGGCATTACTCTAAAAAAAGAAATTAAAAAAAAATGTTAGATTTTTCTTAGTGAGAAAATCTCAAGAAAATAAAGAAAATTCTTATCTTGAAATTCTTCAAAAAAATAAAATAAAAGATTAGAATAGAGAGTTAAATTGTTGAAAAGAAAAAAGGAAGTTCTTATGAATATTGTTGAAAGAAAGGGAGAATGAGTTTGGAGGCTGTGAATTTTTTTTGACATTGAAAAGAAGAATTGAGGAGTTTCAACAAGTTTCACAGAATTTTTTTATTATTGTCTTTTGTTTTTTTTTTCTTCGAAATCTTAGGAAAAAGAAAATTTTAGGAGAATTTCTTCTTTCTCTGGATTAGAGTTAAAATTGAAAAAATTTTCCTTTGTTTATTTCAGGTAAAATGTGTTTTATTCAATTATTTTAGGTACGAAAATTAACAAGAAATATGGTATCCTAAAAACGAAATAGTTTGATTTAAAAAAAAGTGCTGAAAGAAGAAAGAATAATTTATTATTTCTAGTATTTGAGAATAATGCAAATTATTAAATCATATTCATTTACTTGTTTGAATAATTAAATAATCAACAATGAAAACACCCAGAGAATTATATATAAACAAATCTGAGCACTTACTAATAAAATTTTTATTTCATCATGATGAGAATTAATCAACATCATCAACTGTGGGGTTACCAAAGCCAGCTGAAGAGCTGGGATCTGAACCTTGTGGTTGACTTCCTCCTTGTTGATAAATTTTGGAGATAATTGGGCTAAAGATTGCCTCGATTTCCTTTTGTTTTTGTTCAAATTCCTCAGCATGGGCTTGAGGATTATTTTCGACCCATTTAAGACCTTCTTCACACAGTTTCATCAACTCATCTTTCTCAGCTTGAGAAATCTTATCTTGAAGCTTTTCGTCTCTAACAGTAGATCTGATTGAATAGCAATAATTTTCCAAAGCATTTTTGGCTTCAACTTTCTTCTTTTGCAAATCATCGTCTTGTCGATGAGTTTCTGCATCCTTAATCAATCTTTCAATTTCTTCTCTTGACAATCTACCTTTATCATTGGTAATGGTGATTTTCCCACCTTTTCCTGTTGCTTTTTCCAAAGCAGAAACATTCATGATACCATTAGCATCAATGTCAAAGGTGACTTCAATCTGAGGGATTCCTCTTGGAGCTGGTGGGATGCCATCCAAATTAAACTTGCCCAAATGATGATTATCTTTAGTCATTGGTCTTTCTCCCTCAAAAACTTGAATTAAAACTCCTGGTTGATTATCAGCAAAGGTGGTAAAGACTTGAGTCTTTTTACAAGGAATTGCACTATTTCTTGGGATTAAAGCTGTCATGACTCCACCGGCAGTTTCAATACCAAGAGACAATGGACAAGCATCGATGACCAACAAACCTTGAACCTTTTCATCACCGTGATTAGTTAGGACGGCAGCTTGAACAGCAGCACCATAAGCGACGGCTTCGTCAGGATTAATGGACCTATTGGGTTCTTTTCCATTAAAGAAGTCAGTGATAAGTTGGATAACTTTGGGGATTCTGCTGGAACCTCCAACAAGGACGACATCTTGTACTTGACTTTTAGACATTCCAGAATCCTTAAGGACTTGCTCAACAGGAGCGATAGTTTGTTTGAAGAGAGGAAGGCATAATTCTTCAAATTTGGCTCTTGTGATGACACAATTGTAGTCTTCAGCTTCATACAAATTGTCAATTTCGATGTTGGTTTGAGCAGTAGCAGACAAGATTCTTTTGGCTCTTTCACATTGAGTACGCAATCTTCTCATAGCCCTGGCATTTTCTCTGATATCAAAGCCAGTCTTTTTCTTGAAGTCTGCAGCACAGTACTCCACTAATTTGTTGTCAAAGTCTTCTCCACCAAGATGTGTGTCACCTGCTGTTGCTTTCACCTCAAAAATACCATCTTCAATAGTCAACAGGGAAACATCAAAAGTTCCACCACCAAGGTCAAAAATTAACACATTTCTCTCACCTTGACCTTTCCTGTCAAGACCGTAGGCTATAGCAGCAGCTGTAGGCTCGTTGATGATTCTAAGCACATTGAGCCCAGCAATCAGTCCAGCATCTTTCGTGGCTTGTCTCTGAGCATCATTGAAATAAGCTGGCACTGTGATAACAGCATCCTTAATATTTTTGCCGACGTAGGCTTCAGCAGTTTCCTTCATTTTTGTCAAGACCATTGAGGAGATCTGTTCAGGATGGAACTTTTTGACCTCTCCTTTATGCTTTGCGATAAGAAGAGGCTTACCATCTGGACCTCCTTCGACCTTAAAAGGCCAAAGTTTGATGTCCTTTTGAATAACAGGATCATCGAATTTTCTTCCAATAAGTCTTTTGGCATCAAAGATGGTGTTAGTTGGGTTTCTAGCAGCCTGACCAAAAGCAGCATCACCAATAAGACGCTCGCTGTCATTGAAAGCAACATAGGAAGGTGTCGTTCTGTTGCCTTGATCGTTAGCAATAATTTCGACTCGGTCATTTTTCCAAATTCCAACACAGGAATATGTTGTTCCGAGATCAATTCCAATAGCTACTTCACTTGAACCACTCATTAGATTTTTTTTTGTTTGTTGATAAAGGGAAAGAATTTTTGTTATGATTTTAGTGGAAAAAACGACCGATTAAATAGGCAAAGTTAGAAGTTTCTAGACTGAATAAGGTTGACCTAGTCAGATAAAACAGGAAGTTTTTAGCAATGTGTTGAAGGGGGTAAAAAATCGAGATAAATCTAGGAGGATCTAGCTATTTCTAGAAACTTCTGTTAATTTAATTTGATTAAATAAGATGAAGGATAAAATTATCTTTTCTTGCGGAAAAAAATTTAATATGTTTTATTTTTGAGAGAGAGAGAGAGAGAGAGAGAGAGAGAGAGAGAGAGAGAAAGAAATGTTAAAGAGAGATTTTTATTAAATCAGTTCATGATTATTTTGAGAATACATTTTTCACAGTTATTAGTATTTATATAAGAATAAAATAAATTACATGAGAGGGAAACTAATATTTTTTTCTGGTGATAATGTTGATATGAGGTATAAAATTCAAGGTGCGCTTCAAGTTTTCCACTGCTTCTTTTTCATCTTTACCTAAATTGAAATTCAAGAGATTCTCAAATTCTTTGGGTATTTCTCTATGAGGTGCGGTACTCACGAATTGAGCCTCCGATTTCTTTTTCTCCTCTTTGTAGAGACGCTCCCAATCCTCCTCGTCGGAGTCCTCTTCCTCTTTTCTTTTTTGAAAGATATGAATAAAATATTGCAAAATGAAAAAATCTGGTACCCATAAAAAATGAAAGTGAACTCTTTAAGATTTTTCAGATTTAAACTGAATTCAATCCCCAAAAACTCCATAGTCTTGAGTGAAATTCTAATTCGAATGAAATATGAGTCGTTATTCTAGTGAAAATTACGGAAAAGAGAGTTTGAGTTTTTCAAGATGCTTTGAAGTCTGAGCAATATCTGATATTAATGTTTGAAATACAGCATCACCAAGGTCATGGCATCTTGAAAAAGAAAAATTAAAGAGGTGGAGATTTCGAAAAATGACTGAAATCCAATAGATAAATTCTGTAAATCTTTAAAGTTTTGACTCAGATAACATCCAAATTCTTTTAGACACTCATTCGTCATCTTTGAACAACTAAAATGGGAGAATGAGATAAAATGATGATTCAAAAGAGTCTTACCAATGAAAAGCAAGAGATAATTGCTTTAAATTTTGAAAGTTTTGAGATGAATCTGATTTGAGATTTGTACTTTTGGAGGTATAACTACTGTATTTAGAAATAAGGGAACGGGAACGACTTGATTACAGGTCAAGCGTTAAATCTAGCTTCGTGAGTGGTTGTGGATTTTTATTCAAATTGGCAAATAAAACTCTTAGACCTTCTCCAGTGATTGGAGCGTGTCTGTTTTGGTCTCTATTCACATCATATGAGAGAAGATGCTTATTCAGAAAATACCCTGTAACACTGAGACGAAAGGATTGTAGATTCTTCAGAGATTGATTAATATAATGAGTGAGGGAGTCTAAGCCTTGATCCTTAATGTCAAAACAACTATTAAAATCTGAATCACAAGTTGAGAAAAAACAGGAGAGACCAGTTAAATTCAAGATCGAGTTTTTGAAGTTTCTTGAGATATCTGCTGATTGGAAAAATAAACAATTTTGCTCCTTGGTCATTAATTTTCCAACATCTATTGAGAATTTCAGAACAACAACAAAATGGGAAATATCTACTTTTCGAAATTCAGAGAAAGCTCTTGTAAATTATTTTTAGAGTAAGCCAATTTTTTTCCGATTGCTTTGAGTCCTTGAGTTCCTATATCAGAACAACTATTTTCAATTAAGGGAGTTGAGTCAAACTAAACGAATTACTTCGAGATATTAAGCTCAAATTTTTGAAGTCTTGGAGCTCTTTTTGTGATGTTGGAACTTATTGTTGTTATGTTTTTATCAGAGACCCCTTTAGATCTATAAAAAAAGTTTTTGAATCAAATAGAGTCCAAATATTACTGATGATAAACAGTACTCTTTAAGTTGAATTCAGTGAGGCTTCTCAGACTGTTTTGAATTTTATTAATGATACTGGCTAAGTCATTTCCTTTCATTCCAAAAGAACTTTGGATAAAGAGTAAGTGAGTTAAAATTTTTTAGGAGTCAAACTCTCTGAGATCAATTTCAAGTTTTGAACATTTCACTTGTTTGAGAAGTTTTTTGAGATGAGATCCAAATATTTTGGACCCTCTCCAGCTATTTGATCAATTAAAGTTTGAAAAATAAAGAACTACTTGTGAAATTCGAAGGAAAGACTGTCAAATGTCTTCCATTTTCTATGCTTGAGCTGCTGAATAAAAGTAGACATTATTTCTTCGAGATTGGTAGGCTTTAACGTGTCTTCTATTCTAAAAAATTTTATTGAAATTACAGAAATGGATTACCTTGTGTTTTGAGGATCCTGATCTTGATAACTTAAAGAGTTTTTTATTGAAATTTCAGAAATGGATTACCTTATAGGACGATAGATCAATTGATTAGAATTAGGATCCCAACTTAAAGAGCTTTTTATTGAAATGACATGAATGGATCAATTACTTCTCGCACCGAAAGTCAACCCGATTGTGATCCAAATGTACAGCGTTTCGTGGCAAACAAGTTTTTGACAATTTAAGAGCTAAGGAGTATTAAATCAGTTCGATGTTTCTTTAGACCATGAGAGAGATAGGTTTTATGAAATTTTTTGGTTGGGATTGTTTCTTTGGTTGGACTTTCTGTCATTGAGCAAAAAGAAAATATTAATTTGCGAATTATAAATTTGAGATTACTTTTAAAATTCATCATGGAGATAAAATTAAGCTAAATTTGGAAGGCCTTTGGATAAAACTATGTTTTCATCACCTTTTAAATTCCTAAAGACTTCTTGAATCATCTCTAGTTTCTTTTCATAGTCTTCTTTATTCAAATTAGGATTTTCTTGAATCCAATCAATCACTTCCTGACAAGCTGATTCTTGATCTTTTAATTGGTTTCGGATATGATAAACCCAGCTTTCCAGCAGACTTAAAGCCTCCATTTTCTCTCTCACTTGCTTATATTCAGAAACCTTTGCATCGGCATCATTTCGGCATTTTTCCACATCTTCTATTCCCCATTTCGCATCATAATATGGCACAGCAAATTCTTTTGAGTTTTCAGTGTCGATCTCTGTCACAACAAGCCTTAGAATATCATCAGCATCAATTTTTATTGCAACTTCAATTTTTGAAACCCCTCGAGGCGCAGGAGAGATGTTGTCCAAGATGACACTCGCAAGGAGATGATTCTCCTTTGCGATTGGAGAATACCCTTCAAACAAATTGACCAATAGAGTTGTCTGATTTTCTTCTGAAGTTGTATAAAGATACTTCTTTTCAAGTTCAAATGCTGTTCCTCTATCAATAAGAATAGGCATGAATCCACCAGAAACTTCAATGCCCATTGGCAGAAGAGTAAAATCTATTCTACATGCAAGCTGTATTGGTTTGTTATGACTCCCACTTATTATCGCTGCCTGAATCGCAGCACCAGAAACTCCCGCAATTTCAGGGTCAATAATATTATTTTGAATCTTTATCCCTTTGAAGTGATTTTTGACAATTTCAGTAATTTTGGGTATTTTTGAGGCTCCTCCTGAGAGAATAAATTTGCTTAATTGTTGAGGTAGTAAGCCAGATTGCTGGAAGGCTTTATCAATATGACAAATGATTTGTTGGAAAAGGTCAGAGGAGAGATCTTCAAATTTTTGTCTTGTAATTTTACATATATCATTTTCAACTTCAATCTGAGTTTCAATAGAAACAGTTAGCTCTTTTTTAGCCTTCTCACATTGGTCTTCCAATCTTTTCATTACTGTTGCACTATTTTTTATATTTTTGAGATCAGAAATACAATATTCCATCAAAATGTGATCAAAGTTTTTTCCGCCAAGATCATATTCTGCTGCTAAAAGTTGTTCATAAACACCATCTTCAAATGAAAAGATCGAAAGTCCAAGATGTGAACCGCCAAGATCAAAAATGAACTTATTCTCTGTAATTGAATTATTGATTGAAGTTGGATCATAAGCAAGACATGCCGCAACAGGATCACGAATAAGCCTTATATTTCCATCAAAGCCGGCAATCTTTGCTGCATCAGAAATGACAAGCCTTTCTAGATCTCCAAAAGAAGGTGGGATAGAAATGGCAACATGATGAATGAACTGATTTTCAAGGAACTGTTCAGCAAGTGATTTAAGTTTAGCAAAGAAAATAGCAATGATGTCTTCAATTTTATATTTTAAAGGGCTGTTTTTGAAAACAAACAGAGGTTTTTCTGGAGAAGTTGGTAAAGATTCAACTTTAATACCTTCAAGATCATATAGTTGTTGGGCAGTTTTTCCAATAAGTTCTTTGACGTGACAAAGAGTATTTTGAGGGTTATTGATGGCTTGTTGTTTGGCAGCAAGTCCAGTGACTATCTCACCATTGTCATCAATATATAAATATGATGGAATTGAAAGATTTCCAAGCTCATCAGGGATATATTCAAAACGATCATCTTGATAGATTCCAACTCGAAGATTTGTGTTTCCAAAGTCGATTCCAACTCCAATTTGACGGTCTTTTGAAGTTTTTAACATGAATGAGAACTAAAATAATTTTTTTATCAGATCAGAAAAATTATTTCCAGGAGTTATCTTTACATATAAAATTCGATAAATACTCTCTCTAATTTGCAAAGTTGAATTGTTAAAATCCAAAATTATATCCAAAAATATTTTAGAATTTTTTGAGACAAGATTTATAATTATTTTCCTCCTTCTTTCTGATTGAAGAATTTATTGCGAAGGAAAGAAAATTTTTGTTTTCCCAAAATCAAATTTGCAAAATTTTGCCAATTTTATTTGATAGATTTTTTTTTAATTGATCTCGTTTGCAAAATGGTTTGCAATTGCGCTTAATTTAATTTTGAAACAATGCCAAAATGATAAAGAAAAAATTCCATCCTCTCCCTCTCGAGACTCCCTTTCTTCGAAAAATCAAAACGGGAGTCCAATATTACGATCAGAGTCACTATACAAACTTCGACGGCAACTCAGTCGAAATAAGATCTTTCAAGCAGCCACCTAGAAATCAAGATCATGACTATGGGCAGACAGATATGATTTTTCGAAAAGTAATAACAAGCCTCAATTCTTTCAATATGAAGCACTTAATGAAGCTCGAAATCAGCATTGAAGCATCTCTCCTTTTTCAGAGTTCAACGATTCGAAGGCTTCGTTTGACACTCTTTCGCAGCTTCAAGAATCTAAGTCAACTAAACCTTCATCTTCTTGCATGTGATATCCTTGACGAGAACAATTTACAAAGCTTGCTCGACTCTCTTACAAAAGGAATGATGAATTTAACTCAAGTTAATCTTCATTTTCTTTCTTGTGCTAATACTGATGATCAATGCATAAGAAATTTCAAGCCATTTATCTTTAAAGGATGCAAACAGTTGAAGAGACTAGAAGTTATCCTTTCAGGCTATTGTCGTGAATTTGTATTTGAGAAAAATCATTACTTTGACCCCAACATGGACAAATGGCTCAGCCAGAAAACATATCATGATGAGATGATTTGGTCTGATGCCACATCCATCATACCAAAAGGTGCCGGACTATTATGCTCTAATGTTGGAAGATACTGCAAGAGGCTTGAATCTCTTGCCTTTGAAATACCAGTATTTCGAGAGAGTAGCCTGATGAAGATTGAACATTTTGTCATGATGATCACCAAAATGTCTCATCTCAAACGTCTGAATCTATCATTTGCTAGTCAAGCCAATGATGAATATATTGATAAAGTTAGCTTTATCATCGGACAAAAGTTGAAAAAATTAGAGTCTTTGACATTATGGTTTCATAGCGAAAACAACGAGGTCACAGATGAGGGCCTGAAGAAGCTCGCCTCGAATATTTTTCCGGCGTTATCTCAGTTGACATATTTTGCTTTTTGTTTGAGAAACTGCCACAGAATTACAGATGATGGGGTTACTCATTTTGGGATGGATATTGCGAATCATCTCAAGAATTTGGCGGTATTGATATTGAGTTTCGATTCAGCAGATTCATTAACAAGTGCTGTTCCTTCAAAACTAACTCAACCCTTCAAAAATTCCCTTCTCTCATTAAGAAAACTTGTTTTGGACTTTGAATGGCTTGGTGAGCTGGAGAAGGATATCAACAGAAAGGAAAAGGGAAAATATTCTCTCGTTTTACCAGAGAAAGTTGAAAACTTGGATCTTTATTTATATTACCCAGAATGCCTTATAAGCAAAAGCTGGGAGGGTTTACAGCAGCTGAGTATAATCATTGGCTACTCTTCCGATGATACGCAATTTTTTGATATGTTTTCGAAAGAGAGCCCTAATCTCAAAAACCTGACTCAATTGAAGCTCATCTTCATTTCATCTCACAAAGTCACTGATGAAAAGATTGGAGAGCTAACCCTTGCTATTGGCAGAAATCTTCACAACTTAAAAACCCTGGAATTAGGATTCTCTGGCTGTTCATTGATCACAACAAAATGCTTCATCATTATTGGTCAGAATCTCTGTCAAAATCTGAAACAGTTAGTCGGTTTTCACCTCCGCTTTTACGATCTAGAGGCTTCTCATTCAGAAGATCTCGTCTTTTTGGTAAAGCTCATTGCTATGAGATTGCAGAAATTGGAGAGTTTGACTTTGTTCTTTTTCTGTGTGCTCAAGAAGAGTCATATAAAATCAACATTAGATTTGATTTGTCCCTTGATTACTGAACACTTGAAGAAATTAAAAGAGTTAGCATTCAAACTCCTGTCATATAAAGGTTCTGATGAAGATTCTGAGGATGATGATGGTGAATCGGAAGAATGGGAAGAATTCCAATTGAATGCTGAAGAAGAAGCTGAAGTGAGACAGCAAATGAGAAAGCAGCTGTGCCATATTCCTAAACTCTATATCTCCTAGAAATGATTATTATTCAATTTTTGGTTTTTATTTTATTTCTTAATTTATGGAGACAGAAAAGAGAGTATTTATATATTTGTAAAACTTTTTATTTTTTGAGAACAGATTTATATCTCTTGCATCATCAATTTCTCCAGTACTTCCTCACTTCTCTCTTCTCCAAATTGATTTGCTGTTTATGGTGTCTTTAGCGAATATAATCGGTTTACAAAAATAATTTATCGTCTAAACTTGGGAGACTTCTTGGTAAAACAACTTCTTTCAGACTCGAAACATCGTCTTTCTCGCCAGAATTTTTCATAAAATTACTAAATACTTCCTGAACCATTTCCAACTTCTTTTGATAATCTTCCTTTTCTAAATTGGGATTTATGTTGATCCAATCAATCACTTCTTTCCAACATCTTCTCTCGACTTCAGGGTTATTTACTTTATTTCTGATATAATAACTACAGCTTTCCAATAAACTCAAGGCCTCCATTTTTTCTCTTTTCTCCTTATACTCGCTGTCTTTTGTCTCTGCATCATTTAAACACTTCTCCACATCTCCATTTTGCCATCTTAACTTCAAAAACGGCACCACTAACTCATTAAATCGTCCCGTGGCAATATCCGTAACAGTCAACTTGAAGTTGACATTTACATCTATATCTATGGTCACTTCGAGTTTAACAACACCTCTAGGAGCAAGAGGTAAATTGTGGAGGCTTAGAGTTGCAATATGATGGTTGTCTTTTGCTAATGGACAATATCCTTCAAACAAATTCGCTACGATATTCATTTGATTGTCCTTTGATGTTGTAAATATCCACTTTTTTCTGAGCGGAAATAATGTACTTCTCTCAACAAGTACATGCATAAGTCCACCAACGACTTCAATCCCTAATGGAAGGAGGGCCAGATCAGTTGTACAGCAAAACCACTCTTTACCAATCTTATCGTGACCATGATCAATTGCAGCCTGCATTGCAGCGCCTTCAACTCCCACTCTTTCAGAATCTTTAGTGTTATTGATCTTTATTCCTTTGAAATAGTTCGAGACTATTTCAGTGACTTTAGGAATTTTTGAAGCTCCTCCTGCAATAATAACTTGACTTAACTCCTGGATTTTTAGACCAGATTGCTTCAGGACCTGATCTATCTGAAGAGTGATTTGATGGAAAAGATCTGAGGAGATATCTTCGAATTTTGCTCTTGTAATTTTGCACAAGTGATCATCAATCTCGACTTGAGTTTGAAGAGAGAATGTCAATTCATTCTTGATCTTTTCACAATGATTCTCAAGTCTTTTGATTGCTTTTGAATTGTTTTGGAAATCAGTTTTCTTGAGGTCATTAAGCAAATATTCCATCAATTTGTTGTCAAAATCTCTTCCACCCAGGTCAAAATATCCTGCTGCCCCCAGCTGTTCGAAACTACCTTCTTCGATTGAATAAACTGAAAGTTCAAGATGAGAACCTCCAAGATCAAAAACAAAAACATTTTCTTGCTTTGGTTTAGAGACAGAATTATATGCAAGAATTGCTGCTGCTGGCTCCCTGATCACTTTGATTGATTTTGTAAATCCTGCAATTTTCGCAGCATCCTTAATAATAAGACGCTCTATATCTCCAAAAGAAGTTGGTACAGTGATTACAACATCACTAATGGGTTTCCTTTGAAGGAATTGCTCAGCAATGGATTTTAATTTCTCAAATAGAATTGCAATGATTTCTTCAAGTTTGTAATTTTGAAGAAGATTATGTTGCTTGGCAGTTTTTCCAATATGCTCCTTGATACTAGAGACAGTGTTTTGAGGGTATTGAATGGCTTTTTGCTTGGCAGCAAGCCCAGTAAGTCTCTCGCCATGTTCATCTATGGAGACATATGATGGAATTGAGAAATTTCCAAATTCATCTGGGAGACGTTCAAAGTGATTATCATAGAATACTCCAACTCGAGAGTAAGTATTGCCAAAATCAATTCCAATCGCGATTTTGCAATCTTTCGGAATATTTGACATCGAAGAATATTATGAGTTGAGTCTAAAAGTGAGAAAAATCTAATATAAATTTCTATCAGATCAGAAAAATTATAATACAAAGAGAAGCGAGTAAAAATAGAATGTTGGATGAGGAAGATTAGCTTCTAAACTGTCTCATAGTAAAGAAAGAACCCTGGGAGATTCTTTTTGGAAAACAAATAGGGGAAATTTAACTTTGTTAATAGGAAATGTAGAAAATGATAATGTATAGCCCGTCTAGCTCAGTCGGTAGAGCGCTAGGCTCTTAACCTAGTGGTCGGGGGTTCGAGCCCCCCGGTGGGCGTACTTTTTTATTTGTTTGTACAAATTGATAAATTAAGGCTTTTTTTCTTGATTAATCAAGAATGATTTTTGCCCAGAAATTAAATTATCCCAAGATTTTATGTTCAAAGAAAAACAATTTAAGGATGTTAAAAGAAGTCAGTCATGTTAAATAGAGAAGAAAATTTTTCGTGATTATTTTCCTAGAAATGAGAAACTTTGAAGAAAATAATTTTTAGACAGACGACATACATACATTTATGAAACAAAGTTTCTATGAAAGGCCAGGACTATTTTCATCAGTAAAATCGAGAGTAGTGGCTTGCTGGGTTTTTAGTTTTCTTTTATTAACAATATCCTTTAATCTGATTTGAGAGTGACCCATAATAGTTTCATCCGAAGGCTTGACAGCTATCAACTTAGAAGCATCATCTTGAACTGGACTAACACTACTTGAGCTTTATTTCAAATAAACAAAATGAACAAATTATTTTTTCTTACATTTTTGGGGAGCTAAAGCAATTTATAATAATTCCAGTTAACCCACAAATTCCTAAAGCCAAACCAACACTTGTTGAAGTATAAAGAATTATGGGATT
>PJUD01000817.1_pt1 | contig 12570 bp, 6 predicted proteins | sample 1512341 | NCBI WGS metagenome assembly PJUD01 (sample SAMN08177675, study PRJNA422409) | Feces metagenome, whole genome shotgun sequencing project. | isolation source: Chicken feces (3) enriched on wood chips: beechwood xylan treatment | host: Gallus gallus | place: USA: Madison | collected 2015-01-15 | reverse complement strand
TTTCCTTTACTTGAAATCTCTTGCATTTTGATTAAAAGTGCCAAATTAAAACACGTTAATTTTCTCCCTTTGCTTATGACACGTAAGTGAGAATTTTAAATCAGTATTTGAACTTGTTAAGGTTAAAGGAATATGAAGAGTTTCACAAAAGGGAATTAAATGAGTTTTTACACTTTAGAGAATTTTAAACCTAATTTCCAGAAAGAATGGGAAATAATGAAACTTTCTTTAGATTTATTTTGTTCTCTCCTAAAAAATCCCTCATTAAAATAGATCTAACTGGCTCCGGGCAGAATAAAATTTCACAATAGACCATCAATAGGTTGACCAATAAGAAAGAAATACTCAATATAGGAGGAGGGTTTTTTGCTTCCATGTAGAGAAAATTCAAGCAAAGAGAAGAAAAATTTTCAAAGGAAAATTTCAGTTATTTCAAGTTTTGTATGGTTAGAATAATACCTTCGTGACCCGAATTTTTGGATAATTCACTGGAAAATTTAAAGATGAGAAGTTGTTTCAGATATTGAAATCAGACAATATTTAGGGTCATTTGAGTAAAGACTGACAACTGGATTTTTAATTGATTAAATAGTTATCAGAAATTACTTCTATCGGGAAATATAAAAGCTCCTTTGTAGATAATAGTTTCTAACAGCACCAGATGCCAAGAAATAAAGCGATAACCTCATCAAAGAAATAAAAGGGATTGAGATCGCGAAAGTTGAAATCATAATGCTGAGCAAAAACTATCAAGAAGCCTTCCAAATCTGATGACAAAAAGGACCAAAATATGCAAAATTGAAAAGAGATTTCATTAATTTTTCTCATCATGAATTCTCGAGGTTTTGGAGAAAGACAAAAATGTCATCATATTTTTGTAAAGGTATTAAGCCAAAAATCGCTTCAAAAAGGTAAGTTTTTGAATAATCTCAAATATTTTTTGAGAATAAAATGGATTTGGAAAAATGGTTCATGTTTATCTTCGCTAGGACAATCACTGAAAAATTGTGTTTGTTTGGCAAGAAGAATAATGTTGTATCTATCTTCCAATGATTTTTTTGGCAAATTTGAGTTTTGTTCATATGAAAATTATTTTTGTTTATTCGTCCTTCAGTTTTAGACTCTTCAAACTGAAATGCTTTTTTCAGAGACTCAAACAAAAAAGAGAAAAAGTCACAACAAACCAGGGTTCTTCCAAAGAAGACCAAATTGATTTTCTCCCTTTTATTTTCGCCTTGAAAAAAAAAAAAACAAAGAAAAAATTTTCAAAGGAAAAATTGAAAAATGAGAATTTTTTTTTCTCCATTTTTTCATCTCTTTATTTCCTCAGTTCATCATTCAAATGTTGTATTACTAATATCTCTACGTAATAATAATTATTTAAAAGGTTCAACATGTAAATTAGTATCTCAGCATCCAGACAAAGGATACTCAGAACCAAAATATCAAGATATCAAAATCAGAATATAATAAAGTATTTATATTGTATTGTCTTATATAAAGTAAATCATAAAATATAAAGCATTTTTAAAGTAAATAGAATTCAATATACAGTATTTTGAGAGAAAATTATATTCTCTTTTCCACAATTTCTTTTGTTTTCTCAATGAATTTCCTTTTCAATTCTCCCTTAAGGAAGATCGCTTGATATCTGATCATCATCATCAATAATATCCATACTATCATCAGAAGAAACCGACAAATTTCTATCACCCAAAGGACTATACAATGGTTGTTGCTGCTGAATAACAGGGAATATTCCATTATTCCTTTCCATCCTTTCAGCATCTCTAAAATCCATATATTCCCACTTATGAATCGCCCCGTGAAAACTGGTACTGATCAAACTTTGCGAATAAGGGTGCCAGGCACAATCTCTCACCACTGAATCGCTATAATAATTGTCTCCTTTTGGCAACTCCAGCTTCATTATATTCTCTCCTGTCACCGTATCATAAATATACACAATTCCATCATACGATCCTGTATAAACATACCTCTGATCTGTTCCATACAAAGGCGAAAAGTGACATCTTATCAAAGTCGTATGCACCTGATGGCCCTGGAACGTCATCAAAGACTGGTCCACGCCTCTTGCTGACCTAGCCGCGTTCTCTAATGTGGTCCTATTTATCGTGTCATAACGGTAATCAGTGTGGCACATATCGATCTTTTTCTTCTCGTTGCAGGATTTTCGAATGTCCCAAAGCTTAATACTTTGATCCTTGCTGTTACTGATGAAATAGCGGTTATCTTCTTTGGAGCTCACGCAGGTGATACCAGCAACGTGGCCGTAGAAAATTCCTACAGGTTCATTGTCTTTTAATATACGAGTGTCCCAGATTTTACACAGGCCATCATCAGATCCTGTGATAAATATCGAGGAATTCTTCTTATCCACATAACACACACTGTTTATATCATCGGAATGTGCCGTAATACTTTCCTTTACTCTTGTATTTTCCAGGTCGTAGACCTGCACAGGAGCTCCTCTTCCCATTTTTCCACAGCCAGCAATGACTTCTGTACCACTTTGTGACAGCTTCAGAGAATAGACTCTGAGCCTGTAATACCAGCTTCCTGCAAAATTATCATCGTTATCGTCGTTTCCATTGGAAAGGTTAAATTGTCCAGAATATTTAGCTTGTTGGACATTAAACATGTGGATATAAGGACTTAATGTCGAATGGATCATAAAGCTGTTATCAGAAGATATATCAGAGTCTGTAATCGTCCAGTTTATGTTGAAACATGTGATCACCTTGGCGAGCTCCACGTTGCCATCGTCAGAAAACTTGAAAAATGATGTTCCATTCTATTAATTCAGAAATGTTAAGGAAGGATTTTCCCAAAGAGATTGTTTACTTGTGAGGTGACCAGAATGCGCTCTCCATCACTTGTAAACTTGCAATTATAGACTCTGCTGCCCAGACCTTCATGGCTGTAGGTGATCTATCAAAATTATCTCAATTTGACCCACATAAAATATTCTACAGCGTTGGGAAGAGAAGTCTGGAAAATGTGGTCATTGTTGGAGCCAGAGTCGAGGATAACGCCTGTTTTAAAGGTTTGCTTTTGGACGTCTTGGTAATAGCGGCTTGATTTTGTGGGATTCTTCTTATTGAAATGAAGTTTGCGAGTATTGGAACGATTTTCATCGAAAAAGTTGGAACGAATGAAACATTTAGAGTCGATGTCGTTGTAGGAATTGCGAAAAGAGATGAAAGGGTTACGAGAAGCTTCGATTTCACGAGCTCGGTTTGCGCGCTGACGAGTCTCCATGGTAAATATACAATTTTGTCGTAGAGTAAAATTTTAAAATTTTATAAATAGAAAGGTGATTGCCCTGAATATTTATAGGCAAAAATTCGCACTTGATTTGGGATTTTTGAAAGTAAGTAAGAGCTTTATCTTACTCGAGAAGTTTTTAGAATGTTTTTGAATTTTTAAGGAGAAAATTTTTTACCAACTTTTTCTATGAAAAAAAAAATCCAAATGAAATCTTGTATTTTTCTAAGGAACAAAAGAGTGAATTTTTCTCAGCATAATTTATCCTTTCAATTAATTCCAAACTGGAAAAGTCTAAACAAACTCACAATTTTTCTTGATAATTAGCATGCTTTTTTTCAGATTTTATGTGTTTGCAGATTAATTCTAAAAAGAAATATATCTACTTCATTATTTCATTGCAAGCTCTTTACCAATTTACTTTGAATATCGAGGATTTCTCTTCAAGAATATTTATTTTATCATCAAAATTCTCAGAATTCACAGGAAAAATTGGGTGATTTGAGCAGATTTCAGGGTATCAGTAAGCCACCTTCTATAATTCATTTTTGTTGAAAATTGAGTCGAAATTTTCTTGTGAAGAGCTAACTGTTTCAATTTAATCGAAAAAATCTCAAAAGAATTGTTTCTAAGCTTTTAGGCTTTCATAAAAGACTCTATGAGTTTATGAAGCTTATTTTTTCTTTCAAAAACCAAATCCAGAAAATCGATGCCAAAGACAATCAAAAGAAAGAATCCTCCTCTTCCAACAAAAACCTACAAATTCCTTTAGGCCTTCCTTGCTGTTTCATGAAATCAAGAAGAAACAGAATTTTAAAATTTAATAATGATCGACTGAGTTGAAAATTAATTAAAAACAACTAACAGAGTACACTTCAATAAAATTTCTTTTATTTTATCAAAATTCTGATCCTAGTCTGTCACATTCATCAGGTTTTCTCGAAAATCAATCAAATGACCCAATGAAATCAATTGCAACCTTTGAATTTTTACTCTTGACAAAATTATCTTTTCATAGATTAAAAACTAAAAGAAATAACTGTGAGAGGTTTTCGATCAATCAATTCATCATTTTAAAAAAATTAATAAAAATCACGAGATTCTAATTAAATAATCCTTTCTCCTCATTTAACGAACCTTCAGTTGTTGAATAAAGTCGAAAAGACAATGAAGAGATAGAAAATTGTTCAGGAAATAACTTGGCTGATGACAAAACAAAAATGAATTTGATCACTTGAGTCTTTAATTTTGAGACTCTTCATCTCTCTTCCAAATTTAGTACAATTCTACTAATTATAGTTAAGTGAGCAAATTATCCAATCGTTCAACTAAATTCACGAATCCAGCTATTAATATTTAATTTCACAAGCTTTATAAATAAAAAACCTCCAAATTCCAAATCTCTCTTTACAAGAAAATATGCTCGCTTCTAAAGCTTTGATCTTGACCATCACCCTATTTGCTCTTTTCAGCATTTATGCGATATTTTACTCATTATTCATGACTCAGCTCAAGTTTGATGACACAAGTTCCCTCAATCTCCTAGACAACTCAACACAATGGTTCCAACCCAAAGTAAAAGTTGTCATGGTTATTGTTGATGGGCTCCGCTTTGACTATCTCCTCAATTATGAGAATATCGACCATGATCCAGCTCTTCGAGTCAATAAACTCAAAATGTTTAACAAGATGTATTTTCGTCAAAAAGAAAATTTTGTCATCTTACGAGCAAAAGCTGACATTCCAACCCTTACAGTTTTACGAGTCCCTTGTCTAATGACAGGAAACGTCCCTCGCCTTGGCAGTGTTTTAACCGCTTTCGGAGCTCTCCCTGCAGAAGAAGATAGTATCCCCCGTCAGTTATATCTAGGGAGCAAAAAGTCATATTTCACTGGAGATCCAATTCTCAAGGAGTATTTCCCAAAGTATCTAAAGTCTGACTACAAATTAGCTGCTTTTAACGTGAAAGATTTGCACGTTGACGAACCTTCTCACAAATATACTGATAAAAAAATCTTGGAAAATCACTTTGATTTCCTCGCGGCTCATTTATTGAGACTTGATCATATGGGGCATACTTCAGGTTTAAATAGCCCTCAAGTCCTTCATGCCATTGAAGATGTCGACCGATTCCTAGTCCATCTCATGAATGTCATTGACGATAACACCATGCTACTCTTTGCTGGAGACCACGGTATGAACAAAATGGGAAAACACGGAGGTGCTTCTGATCAAGAAACTCATACTGCAATTGTGGCTTACCATAGGCCAGGCTTTCTGAAATACCAGCATAAGAATGAAGAGATCAAGAAAGTCATGAGGTCCATCAATGAAACTGAAAGTCAAGTTCACCAAATAGATTTAGCCCCTACATTGGCGATGCTAATGGGATTGCCTATTCCTTTCAGTAATATGGGACAAATTTTGAATGATCTGTATCCTGTTGGAAAATATTTGAATAAGAAGGACCAGGGCTGTCGTGACGCGGCGTTTAAGATACAGATGCTTCATGATAATTATCTCAATACGCTTCAAGTATGGAATTACTTCAAGAAGTATCATGAAGGCCAAAGCCTCTTTAATGAAACAGAATACTCAGGAATCTCAGATTTATTTGATGAAGTCCAAGCTTTATACAAGGAAGCTCAGAAGATGATTGATAAATCTAAACAATGTAAAAAGTCCTTCAACGAAGCCGCCGCAAAAGCCATCAAAAAGAGCCAAAAGTTCTCTTCTGCGGCTCACGATTTAGTCACCAACAAACCTCCTCACGATCTCGTCATTTTCTGGCAAGGCTTTGCTCTCCTTGCTCTCGTTGGTGTCTCCTATCTCCTCCTCGTAGAATATCTTTACAAGACAAAAGATCACGAACATATCACTTGGACATTTAAAAGCTGGAAATCCATTGCTAAAAATCTCATTCCCGTCACAATTGTCTTGATCTCTATTTGGACTTACATGCTTACCAATGATCAAATAATCATGCGTCCTATGACCAGTTCAGTCTTATTTTTGGCTCTTTATATCCTCGGATCTTCAACCATCTCTTTCCTTTTCCCCAAGAAGGGATCTCCAGAAGTCTCATTCGAAATTATTCCTTCAACAGAGATCTCCGAAGACCACCAAAGACCATCTCAACCTCCAAAACAATTTCAAAGCTCTTTATACTCTGCTGCTGCTCTTGCCATTATCGCCTATTTATTCTACCTGACCCATGTCTTCCACCTTGACAAATCTGACTTTTCAGAGTTCGGATCAAAAACTCCTTATCTCTTTATTTTACTCATCGGCGCTCGGTTCTCAGGCAAATGCCTCAACGCCTTGCCTTATATTATGATGGCTGCTATTTCCCTCTCAATCTACCTTTCCTACACAAAAGATCCCTTTTTGTGGTCTGAGAACGGCTTTCGCATCATGGGTCTCACTTTGATAGCAGACTGGCTTTGTGGTGAAACTCAATTTAAAAGATCAAACCTCGAATTCAAAAGGGTTTGGAGTTACCAGTACGTGATTTGCTTCACTGTCCTCGCTTTCTATCATTTGGAATTCCCCTTAAACTCTGAAGCTATTTCAAACAAAGAATTTATCCAAATAAATCTTCCTCGCGTCACCGGGGCCATTCTTATTTTCAGCTGTTTTGCAAGTCTCGCTCTCAGAATGCCACGTCAATTCATCAAAAGAAACTTCCAGGTGAATTTCGTGCTATTTTTGACCCTCATGCAACTCCACAGAAAACTCATTTTCTTTGCAATCATCCTCTCTCTTATGAGAATAATGACTTTCATCTTCAAAAGAACTTCATTTAAAAATTATTTATACCCTCTCTTTATGGGTTTCATCAGCTACGTTGGGCTCTTTTCCCTCAGTTTTACTGATAGAAAGTTGCCTCGTAATTTCGAGCCTGCCTTTGTAGGGATGCGAGAATTCCATATCGGCTTATGCATTTTCTTGGAAAGCAGTGCTATTTTGAGCACGATTATCCTTGGGATGTTGTTCATGTCGTTTTATTCACAAGATTTGGAATCGCAAGACGTGGAGCTTGGAAATGAAAAAGAAGAGTTTGACTGTCAAATTATTGCTCTTAAAGGAAATGGGAGTGTCATAAAAAAGAGAAATCTCCTCCTTTATAGTTTGTTCTATTGTTTGATTTTGGTTGGGGCAGCGATTAATCCAGTGATCCTGAAAGGACGCAAACAGGTTTATTCTATGGAAAGATTTTTAGTTGATGCGGCCTTCTTTATATTTACCATTAACACTGCATATTTTATGTCTTAAAGAAATAAAAGATTTTCACTACTCCTCTTTTAAAAAGCAAAGAGATCTCTTTCTATTGTATTTTTATTGAAAACTACATAGGAATTTTGGTTTATATCAAAAAAATGACCTTGAGAATGAAAACTTTGCTCTTTTTCTAAAGGAAACTCTTTAATTCGAAATCAACAACGCCTGAATTCGTTTCTTCAAAAATTGTAAAATAAATTTTTTTTCTCATCAGATAAAGTCTGAACTTCTTTATTCAATTTCACTTGAAAAATGATGTCTCTTTCGAGTCATGCAAACTTCTTATAGAAGGCTTCATATATGGGCTTTTGATAAGTATACTATCTTTAGAAGTCATTTCATTTCAAATCTGACTTCTAAAGATAGTACACTTTCTCATTAAAAGAAAGCGCTTAGCCACTTTCAAATGCGTGGAATTCCTCCTTCTGTTCTCAAGAAAGCAGTATTTTTGACTTCTCTTTTGAGAATTTGAAACAAAAATCTCATATCAAGGCCTTTGCTTCAATGAAGGAAAACCAAAAGAAAAATTTTCGATATTGATTTTAAAAATTTTTATTCAACACAGAGAAGCTGAAATTCAAACAAAATTTATCTCGTTCTTTCCTTGAAATAGAATTAACCTGAAATTTCTTTTCGAAGACGAGAACTTGGAAAAGTCTAAACATAAAGCAAATTAAATTTTATTGGGAGCCCTCTCAGTTTCTGGCAAAATTTTTCTTGGCTTAAAAATATTTGTCTCTTGCCGAAAAACCGTTTATTCAGTTCCAGCAGAAACTGAAAGGAATCTCCCTTCGAAAAATAGTGGGTCTTTTACCTTTCAAGCTTAAACACAGAATTTTTTCATTCAAAAACTTGTGTCAAAGGCTTCGTCAGAAAAACTTGAACTCTTTTGAAATTCAATTTGATTGACTTCTTTTTTTAGTACCACAAATTTTTATTAATAGTCAAGTCATCAATGCTTCTAGACAAGGACTTCAGAGCTAACGTATGAGATTAATGGAAGCAAAGGGCTCATAAATTAATTTTCAAAGTCAAGCAGGAATATTTAAAATCAAGTTTTTGTCAATCAGGCTTTCATTCAAAAAAGAAATATCCAAAATTCTGAAGGAGGTCAGCAGACATGGAAAGATTTTTCCTCATCTTTTGAATCGTCTGACGAGGCCTTGAATAGAAAGTATTCAACTGTTATCCTTTAATATTTAAAAAAACTGTGGATCAAAATTCTTTTTCATAATTATTGAACAACAAAATTTTTAGTTCACAGATAATTCACAACATAAAAAGGGTTGGTTTCTGTCTCCTCAATTTTCTCAAACAGTCTATTTAATGCTTTAACTGCCTGAACTTTGTAAATAAAACTTAAATTATTTTTTCACAATGCTTGCCTCCAAAGCTTTTCTCTTGGGCACAATTGCTTTTGCATTTTTCAGCATTTATGCTCTCTTTTATTCCCTCTACATGACTCAGCTCAAATTTCACGAGACTAGTAGCACCAACCTCTTAACACAAGACAACTCTACATGGTTTCAACCGAAAGTCAAGGTCGTTATGGTGATTATCGACGCCTTAAGATTCGATTATCTCCTCAATTATGAGAATATTGACCACGATCCAGCTCTTCAAGTCAATAAATTTGAGAGATTTAACAAAGCCTACTTCAAATACCCAAACAGATTTGTTGTCTTCAGAGCAAGAGCTGACGTTCCCACCATGACTGTTTTGCGAGTTCCTTGCCTGATGACAGGAAACGTGCCTCGGCTAGGAAGCGTTTTGACGGCTTTTGGAGCCCTCCCTGCTGAGGAAGATAGTATCCCGCGCCAACTCTACATACAAAACAAAAAAACTTATTATGCCGGCGACCCGATTCTCAAAGAATATTTCCCAAAATATCTAGAGTCTGACTACCAATTAGGCAAGGCTGGAAGTTTTAATGTGCTTGACAGAAATGCTGATAAGCCAACACATGAGGCTATCAACAACGCCCTTGCTAAAAACGAGTTTGATTTCCTTGGGACTCACTTTCTAAGACTTGATCACATGGGGCATAGTTCTGGTCTTGCTAGTCCACAAGTCCTTCACGCCATTCAGGAGATCGACCGATATCTCATTCATCTCATGAAAAACATTGATAATAATACTATGCTTCTCTTTACTGGAGATCATGGGACGGACAAAACAGGAACTCACGGAGGCGGTTCTCCCCAAGAAACGACAACTGCTATTGTGGCATATTACAAGAAAGGCTTTATGAAATACAAACATAAAAATCGTTATTTAAAGAAAGTCATGAGATCTGTCAATGAAACTCATGATCAAGTGAGTCAAATAGATTTCGCCCCAACTTTGGCAATGTTGATGGGATTAAGAACTCCTTTCAGCAATATGGGCCAAATTTTGAACGATCTTTACCCTGTAGGAGATTATTTGTCAAAGCAAGACTGCCCTCACGCTGGTTTTGAGATGCAAATGCTCCATGATAGCCATCTTAATACACTTCAAATCTGGAATTACTTCAAGAAATATCACGAAGGACAGGACCTTTTTACCGGCCAAGAATACTCCAAGATCTCCAGCCAATTCAAAAAAATCGAAGCTGCTTATAAAACTGCTGATCAGATGATTTCTGAAAATCGCCAATGCGAAGAATCCCTCCACAAAATTGCTTCAAATGCTATCAAAAAGAGTCAAAAATTCTCCAAGGAAGTTCACGAGTTGGTCGCGACCAAGGCTCCTCATGATCTTGTAATTTTTTGGCAAGGTTTTACTATTCTTGCTCTTGTTGGCGTCTCTTATCTCCTGCTTGTTCAATACATTTCCAAAACAAAAGACTACGAGCACATCACTTGGAATTTATCACTCAAAAACTGGAAGAATCTCATTCCAATAACAATTCTCTTCACCGTAATCTGGATGTACAATCTAGCCAATGATCAGATTATTAAGCGCCCAATAACAAGTTCGGCTTTAATATTGGCGATCAATATTCTTGGGTCTTCAATTAAGCCCTTCCTCTTCAACAATAAGCCCAAAGAAATTGTTTCATTGGAAAATGAATCCTCTTCAATCGAAGACAAACCAAAAGACATTATTTCATTAGAAACTGAATCCCCTACAATTGAAAACAAATCATTTTTCTCTTTCAAATCCTTTTCCCAAAACCCTCTTATCACTGTGGGTGCTGTTATGATCATTGGCAGTTTGTTCTTCCTGACTCATGTGATTTCCCTTGACAAATTTGACATTTCCCGTAAAAAAGCATACGCTCCTTATGTCTTTGTCTTGCTTGTTGGCGCGCGTTTGTCAGGCAGATATCTCAAACTTTCCCCTTTTATTATGACAATTACTGTCATGCTCGTTTTTGGGCTTGGCTTGGCAAAAGTTCATGATTTTTGGTCCAATAATGGAATTATCACTATGGGCCTTTTGCTTATCGCGGATTGGCTTTGGAGTGAAATTCAGTTTACCATGTTTAAATTGAGAGCTGGAAAAATCTGGAGCTTCCATTATCTCATCGGCTTCATTATCCTCGTTTTTTATCATTTGCTTGGCGATCCAAAGACCGATTTTGTCAAAGTTACCCTTCATCAAGTGATGTGGTGTGTCTTGATTGCGAGCTGTTTGGCAAGTTTTGCCTTAAGAAAGTCACGTAGAATGATAAAGAGAAATCTCCAAATTAACCTTGTGCTATTTTTCACTCTCATGCAACTTCACAGAAAACTCTTATTTTTCGGAATTGTGCTCTCGCTTATGAGCATAGTCACCTTCATATTTAAAAGAACACAGTTCAAAAATTACCTGTATCCGCTTTTTTTGGGCTTAATCAGCTATGTTGGACTCTTTTCTATCAGCTTTAGCGATCGAAGACTACCTCGTACTTTCGAACCTGCTTTTGTGGGGATAAAAGATTTCCACCTTGTCCTGGTTATGTTTTTATATGGAAGCGCCATGTCAAGCACGATCATATTGGGAATGTTATTCATGTCATTCTATGGGCAAGATTTGGAGTTACAGGATGTTGAACTTGGAATACAAAAGGAAGAGTCGGATTGTCATGTTGTTGCCCTCAAAGGATATTCAGGAATCATTAAAAAGCGGAATATTATCTTGTATAGTTTGTTTTATGGCTTGATTATGCTAGGCGCGGCGATTAATCCAGTGATCTTGACAAATCACAAAAAAGTGTATTTGTCTTTGGAGAGATTTTTGGTTGATGCAACCCTCTATCTCTTTACAATTAATATTGTATATTTTATGACTTAAAGAGAAGAGATTCATTTATTTCTTTATTGAAGATTTTTATTTCCCATTTTTGAATCCAAGCTGTTTTATATTTTGACAAATAGCATGTTAAAATCTGAAAATTTTCTTGATTTTTTTTGAAAAAGTTTCTCCAAAAAAATTCAAAGAAAAGATTTTTTCACTGGCTGGAATGATTCAAAATTTCAAAATTTCTTGAATTTTCCCAACAAAAAAATGCAGAAAAATTTTCCAAAAACTAAATTAAAAAAAAATTTGATGAATTTTTTCAGGATTTTTTTTTCAATTCGAATGAGCATACCAATAAAAATCTCAACTGAAAGAGTTTTCAGCCTTTTTCGACTTTCTTTCTGCAGTTGGAGAAAAAAAACTTGTTATATTATTCTTTTTTTACAAATTTATTTCCCAAGACTCAACTTTCACAATCGATTCAAACAACCCTGTCAATAAAAAATTATATTTCTAAACGTTTTTATAACATTCTTCTCTTAGTTCTGTTTTTTTCAAGCTGTTAATTTTAATTTTCACTTTACTCAACTGATTTTCGAAAAATTCAACAAAAATTATTCTATTTCATTTTTAAACTAGGATTGTTCTTAAGCCACCCAACTCTCTCAATAATCAGAAAAATCTCAATCAAAGCTCAATCATGGTCTCTTTCTTGAAAAATGTCAAATAAAAGTCTTGAAAAAGAATTTTTATACAATTTTATCTCATAGGTATCCCAAAAAGGTATTTTCTTTT
>PJUD01000815.1_pt1 | contig 12608 bp, 15 predicted proteins | sample 1512341 | NCBI WGS metagenome assembly PJUD01 (sample SAMN08177675, study PRJNA422409) | Feces metagenome, whole genome shotgun sequencing project. | isolation source: Chicken feces (3) enriched on wood chips: beechwood xylan treatment | host: Gallus gallus | place: USA: Madison | collected 2015-01-15 | reverse complement strand
TGAGATTCATTAAGATTGGTAGCAGGAGTTTGTTGGTAGAGTCTATTGTTTCTGAGGACTTTGGCTTCAGCTAATTGTTGAACGTAGTTGTTGTTAACGATTGGAGGTGAAAGAATGATTTGTAAAAGAGGATGAGCCATAGTGACTTGAGTGCAGAAAGTTTCAAGAGCTTCGGAAGTTTTGTCAATAGAAGTTCTATTGGTTAATTTGGAGAGATTCCAGAGTTTTGATTTTTGAGAGATGAGGTCAGATTGTTGCTGATTTGGTAAGACAAAGAGCTTGATTTTGAAATCTTTGGTGACTTCTCTAACACAGGCAATGAGACCATTGGCAAGGGTGTTATCATTCTGTTGGACCATCAAGTTTTGGAAATCACCAAAACCGAGACTTTGGAGACTTTGGCCCATTTGGGAGAGTAAGAGAGACATATCAGGTTGTGGCTGTTGTGTGGTGAGGAGGACAAATTCTCCTTCTCCGATTTGGGAGTAATTTTCTCTTCCTTCATTATTTCCTCTTTTGAGGATCTTGCCTCTTAATTGGTCTTCAGATTCAAAGGGCGAGAACATGATAACTTCCTGAGCAAACTTGTTGCCAACCTTTTCAAGTGTTCCGTTGATGTTGGTAGCATTTTCATTGAGTTTGTTTTTGGTTCTATTGACAGGTTGGAAGATTGATTCGATGAGTTCAATCATGAGCATATTCTTCTTATTGGCATAATACAAGCAAGCAAAATTGTTGATGAAGTCATCATCATCGAGTCTAATTCTTGTGTAAATGACTTCAGCGACACTCAGTGCAAAGTTGAGATCTGGAATATAGAGGAGAGATTCATAGAATTCATTCAAGAGCTTGTAGGAAATATAATTGACAGAAGGATCTTTAATTTCCTTTGAAGTTTTGAGGTCAATACGAGTCAAGCCAAAATCAGAGTTATTGTTATTTTCTGGCATAAAACCTTGAGCTTGGCTGAGGAGGTTTGCTCTTTGATTCAAGTCTTGAATCAAGCAGGGATCAATCTGATTATTCAAAGGAATATTTTGATGTAACAATTTATTGGCTTCAACTGCAGTCAAACTATTGAGAACTTTAGCATCAGAAAAAGTAGCGCTTGGGTCTCTGGAGTTATTTTGACCTGGAAGTTGCTCCAAAAGATTCACAAAAGGTAATGAACCATTCGAATCAGGAGTAAAAAGTTTGGCAAGGTCCATTGCTAATGGATCTTTTAAAATTTCTGCTATTGCTTCTTCATCACTTATTACTCTACCTTCTCTTGTATCTAATAATGGGAGGTGGTTAGATATAACTCAATATTAGAAAATACCAATTTCAGGAAGATTAACTTCCATATTAAAGACATCAAGGATATCATAAGGGTTATCACTCTTCATACGACAATTTCCATATTTTTTCAAGAGTTCTCGTTTAGCCAATTCTTCTCTTTGATCTTCATTAGATTTGGTTTCTTCAGAGTTGGTAGAGCTTAATGTGGGCTGGACTCTTTTATATTGAATCATATCGATAATTGCTTTAACATAAGAAAAATTCTTTTTCATGATTGCATAATTCCAGATAAAAGCAAGCTCATTCCAATCGGGGGCCTTTTTTGAAAGAATTTCACAAAAGACTTCACAGGCATCCAAAAATTTATCAGCTTTGAGGAAATCTTGCATTTTTTTGGACAATTTGTGAATTTTCTTTTGCAAATTTTCAGCACTATTCTCAAAGTACGAATTGTTGGTTTGGGTATTTTCTATTTTTTTGGCTGTTTGAGAAAGAAAATCAAGACTTTTGAGCCCACGGTTGATTTCTCCACTTTGGATCAAGTCAATAAGGATTTTTTCAATAGCCATTCTCTTTGCATCTTTTTTATTTGTGGCAAAACCATTTGCAATCATCATGGCATTTGGGTCTTCTTCAAAGGTGAGTGTAAGATTGCAATTAAAAGTTTTTTTGGCCGCCTTATTGATTTCATTAGCATTTTCAAAAATTTCAGTGTTCATTTGAGCCTTGGCAATTTGAATCCAAGAGTTGAATTCTGCAAAGTTATTATCTCTCCAGACATTTAAGAGATGTTCTCCTTGTTCAATGGTGAGATTTATATTTGGTCTGGGCATTAAATTCTTTTTCTTGGATTGATGGTTATTCTTTGGTCTCAAAGAGAGTGGGTCAACAGTCAGATTAAGGTTTTTTTGAAACATGGGTCTGACTTGTTGATATTGGGCATTCTGTTGCCTCAAGTTGTTGAAATTTGGGTTGTAGTTTTGCATTTTTAATTTCAATTTTCGCGTGTTGCGCTCAAGTTTTAATTGAAAATAATGGTATAGCACAGGTAGATAATAAAATTAACCTTATAAAAAAAATCTCCTTCTCTGAGTGAAATGTGTTTGTGTTGTAAAATATTCGAAGATAGGATTTAAATAAGATAAGGTGAGATAGTTCGATTGTCTACAAAGAAATTGATTTTGGGTGAATTAAAAAAAAAAAGTTAATTAGTTGACTCTTGAAATGGTTTGTCTTGTATTTTTGTGACTCAATGGAAATGTTTGTCAATTATTACAATTGAAAGAGGAGTAAAATAGTGTTCATGTTCAAAAGGCTTTTAATTTTTGAATTGAAAGAAATTAGGTCAAGAAAAGATTTTTACTGAACTATCTCAGAGAATGGATATTGATTGAGAGATTCTCAAGAGAGAAATTCTAGAGAAGAAGAAGGAGAAGGAGAAGAATTTTATTAGACAAAAAAAATATCTCAACATTAACAACAACAAAAGAAGAATTTTTTGAAAAAATAGTCCCCGGAGATTTATTAAAAATGGAATAAATTGGGAATCAAACGAAACTATAAAATTTTGATCGAAAATTATTAAACTATGGAAGTGACCTCAGTTGACATTGAGTCAAGAAGCCATAGGAAGAGAATCTAGTGCCTTTTCTTTCGAAGAATGGTCGTTGGAATCTTCTGATCATTTCTGTATGAATTGATCTAACTCAGCCTTCTTATAGCGCACTGTCAATATTTAAAATAAATCTTAATATTTCGAATATCTAATTAAAGCCTGATATTACCAATGTCCAAGAGAATCGCTGCAAAGAAGCAAGTCGAAGAAGAAGCTGCTGCTTCCATTAAATTCCCCATTAAATGGACCAAGCATGACCTTCTTTCTTTTGGTGATGCTGGAACCAAGCCTTCTGATAAGATTTTGTCTTTCGATATGGTACATAGAAAGATAAATAAATATAAAAAATAATTTGAAAGGATGATACTTTGATTAAGGTCAAGAGTGGAGGAAAATTCGCCAAGGATTCAAATGATTGGGTTCTTTTGAATGATAAAGTCACCTCCACCATTAAGGAGTATTATGATAAGGGATTCAAGATCGTCATTATGACCAACCAAGGGGGTATTGAAAAGGGCCATACCACTCTTGAAACTGTTCAAAAGAAGATCCAAGCGATCGTTGATACTGTAAGAAAAGGTTTTTTTGGTTAGGCCTAATTTTGGAAAAGATTGGTGTCCCCATGCAAATCTTGATTTCTCCTTGGAAGAATTATTATCGTAAGCCATCAATCGGTAAGAAAAAATTAAGATGAACAAAGAATAAAAGATTTTAGGTATGTGGAAACATCTTGAAAAGGATATGAACGAAGGCAAGCCTATTGACAAGACTGTTTCTGTAAGAATATTTCGAATATCGAGTGAAAATTAAACTTTCCAAGATTTACTGTGGTGATGCTGCTGGAAGACCCAAAGACGGCACCAGAAAAGCTGATCACGATAACACTGATTAGTATAATTTTGATAGCTTGAATATTTATTAAAACAATTTTTCAGCAAGTTTGCTTTGAACTGCGGAGTTGTCTTCAAGACCCCTGAACAATTGTTCCTTGGATCTAAAGAAACTTTGCCTGTCATTGAATTCAACCCAAGAAACATTCCTACTACTGGACAAATTTTCAAGGGCAAGGATATTTCTGATGTTAAGAGCAAGGATAAGGAAAGTAAGATTTTATTTCGAGAGTTTAAAGGATATAATTTTTTTTAGTGATCATTTTTGTTGGTCCTCCTGGTTCCGGAAAATCAACTCTTTGGAGAAACCATTTCTCTGATTATGTCCGTGTTAACAATGTAATGAACTCTATTTTTATTTGGAAACTGAAAGTGATAGGATACTCTTAAAACTAAAGCTAAGTGCTTGAAGGTTGCTGAAGAAGCTCTTAAGGAAGGAAAATCTGTTGTTATTGACAATACTAACCCTACTTCTGCTGCCAGAAAAGAATATCTTGCTCTTGCTAAAAAATATAGTAAATGACTTACTCCAAGAATTTGTCTCTAAAGAAAAAAAAAATAGAGTACCCAGTTAGAGCTTTTAGATGGAATATGGAAAAGGAAGTTTGTTTCCATAATGATGATTTGAGAAACTACAATATCCATCGTACCCATGAATCAGGCGCTGTTGGTAAAATGCCCGTTCACAAATGGTTCAAGGATTTCGAAGAACCCACCGTAAAAATATTTTTTCAGAGTTGATGTTTATCATTTCAATAGAAGGATGAAGGATTCACTGCAATTGAACAACTCAACTTTATTGCCGGACCATTCAAGAATAAGGATGATGAAGAAATGTTCTTCTGCCGTGTTTCTGCCAAGAGATAAAGAATAGAATTATTGAGATTTTTTAACTCTATATAAGAGATATAGAATTTCCATTTTTGCTCTGAGTAGTACGTAGTACATATTAATTAAGGAAAAACTCTACGTACGTTTAACTATGATTATGGTATGTTATGGAAAAATAATATCTGAAATAATACTAAATCATTAAATTAATCTCTGGAAATTTATTTCTATTCGATAGAGTAATTTTAATTTAGTTTGACAAAGTAATTCCTGAGATTTTAGTTTGATTTTCATGGAAAAATAATGGATTATGAAATTAACACGTTTATCAACTAGGGGTTAAAATATTTAATGAGGTGCGAAAGAGTTTGTCAATTTGGAAGATGCAAACTTGACAACAGAGACCTCAGGAAATTTGAGCAAGTTGCAAAGAAAACTGTGTTTTATGAGGAAATTTTCTCGGGGATTATTCTGAACTGATAAGAGTTATTGAGATAATTTTGTAGTGAAAAAGGCGCTATGTTTTAAATGGTTCAATCAAATGACTTGAATTTAAAAATAATAGTTAGTACAAAAATCCTTATCAAAGAGTGTCACAGCCCTTGTTTGATTTGAAGATGCAGTGCAAGATCAAAATAGTTTATCAGAATAAGGAAGTGGTAACAGGAGCGTTTGGGAGCTCATCTAATGATAATTTTGCTAGTTTTTAGAGAGTAATGTGAATATTGATTTTCGTTTTTTGAGAGAGCAATTTGGGATCGAACTCTCGAAAGATCAGACTAGAAACCCTTTAATATTAGCAATCCAAATTCGAAATGATTCAGGTAATCTTTGTGAGGGCTTGGAATTCTCATAAAATTGTTGAAATAGAGATTTGGATATTGAAGAATTCATTTACGACATCAGTTAATGTGAAAGTAAGTTTGCATTTTTGTATAGGAATATGAATCTAAAATCCAAATAGTTCACAGAAAGAGACGTATATAAGAGTCTTCTTGTGAGTGATAGTTTTATGCTGGAAGAGCGAGCTTTTCTGAAGATTGAGAAATTTGAATTATTGTTTGAAAATTATTCGAGACAAAACAGACTCAACATCCAGAATACTCCATCGTACCAAGATTCAAGCTTTCTGACGAGTCGCTCCCCTTTTCAAGCTCAGAAAACGAGTCAACAAAATCACATGAGCAATCTCATCACCCCACCAGCTCAACAGAGTGTGGTGAAATTTAATGATGACGATGAGGATGAGGACTCGCAGAATCTATGGGACTATGTGGATGATTTATTGAAAGCCGAAAGTCAGTCTGGCTTTAAGCAAACACCTGCTCAACAGTCTTTTGTGTTTCATGAACCATCAAATATTTGCAATGAGTCATATATTCCTCAACAAGCAATGGAGCCTTATTATCTTGCACCCAAGGAAACACCAAGGAAGGAGAACTTGATGAGTGGAGGTAAGGCAAATTATTGTGTGCTGGATTTGGAAGAAGAAGATGAGATTGAGGCATTGCTTGCACAAACAAGACAACAGAGACCAAGTTCACCAATGGTGATTGAACAGCAACGTCCAGTTATAAATATTCTGTCTCCAGAAGTTGAAGTTCCGCAAGAGAATATCGATCCAAATATTAGTCAGCTTCCTAGAATGATGGAATCGACGAGAATAGAAATTGAGGAGCATAAGACACCACCTCCAGAGCCAATAATAAGGTCACAACACTTTTCTCAGCGTGCAAGTCTGAGTCAAAGCCAGAACCAGATGCCTTACAAGCCAATGAGTCAACATTGTTCTCAAAGAAATAGCGGTGTTCATCAGCAAAGCCAGTTTGCAAGTCCTCATGTTTCTAAAATGAAGCAGCTCCAGCAACTCATTGAAGATAAGAGAGGAGAAACTGCAAGTGCCAAGAATTCCGCCGTGAAAGAAGCTCCAAATCAGCCAACACGAGAAGCTCGAGATTGCAGTATTTGTTTATGTAAAAGGATTTTATTATCTCAAAAGGCTTAATTTTGAATAGGTGATATTGATGAGGGCGGAAAGATCGACTCATGTACACATCAATTCTGCTTTACTTGTATCCATGATTGGGCAAAGATCACAAATCAATGTCCACTTTGTAAAGGAAGATTCAATCTTATTGAAAAGTTTTCAAGTGATGGCACTCTTCTTGACACAATCCCTGTCGTTTTTAAACAACAAGTTTATGAAGATGAAAATGTTTTTGACGGTAAAATATTGTAAAAATAGAATAGATATTCATACTTCCTAGATATGGATGAGAACTGTTATGAATGTGAGGTTGGAGATGATGATGCACATTTACTTGTGTGCGATCATTGTGGCTTTTTCTGCTGTCATACTTATTGTTGTGTTCCAGCTTTTGAGACAGTTCCAATCGAAGATTGGTATTGTAAATTCTGTCTACCTGCGATTAGAAGGGCTCAACGAAGAGGAGGAAATGCCAATGCCAATGCAAATACAAATGCTACAACAAGTAGAAGAAATCGTCGATCAACTCAAGCGACGACTGGTACTACAGGTGCAGGAACAGGAACAAGAGGAACAGGAGGAGCCCGTAGAAATTCATCAAGAAGGACAAATGTTGCTCGACAAAGTTCGTTGGACAATTTTATTGTCGAAGACCAGCCAAGAAGTCGAAATAATAGAACAACTACTCAAATTGAAGAAGAACCTCCAAGGACCAATAATAGGTCAAACAGAAATCGGAGAAACACTTCAAATCGAACTGTGATCACAATAATTGAAGATGATGAAGATGTTCCGATTGCTCCCAGAAACATGTCAAGACAAAGGAGATTAGTTGTATAAACTAAACTTTTTTGTTCGAGTGTACAATACTTTTTCAATTTTACTCCACTTTTAACTGATAGCTTATCAGGCTATTTATTATTCATGTATTGAAAGGAATTTTATTTTCAATAAAATTCAGATTAACTGTTATATAGGTCTCAATTTACTGTGATGGTTATCCCATAATTCATCTTTTTGTTTTCATTATAGAATTGATGATTGATTGCTTTTTAATATATTTATTTCTTAATAAAATGATGATTTTCTAACGCTAGGGGAAAATATTTTAGAACCGAGATTTTTATTTGAAAAAAATTCTTTTTTCTGTTTCCCGCGATTTGATTGAAAATTTAGAAATTTTTTTCTTAAAGTCAATGAAGTAGGCGAAGATGAATTGAAACTTCTGAATACGTTTCATTGGGAGATTTATGAGATGATGAGAAATCAACGAGAGAGAGATAATCATATAACAGTGAGATGAGTGGATGATAGTTTATAACATTTTTTAATTTCTGTTGATTATATGCATGTCTCAGAACTTGTCTTAATTAATTATAATAGAAAATAGTGAGAGCTTTAGACGTAGTTTTAACTTTAACTCAGCATCAAACCAAACTTTTCGTTCCCTTTTCTTCCAGTATTTATGAGCGCCTATTTGGATGTCTATGACGATCAGCATGAAGAGAAATCCTTGGATTACACCGAAGAGCTCATTCCTACGTAAAGATTTCGATCGAATTGAGAGTGATAATATAATAGTCGGAAGCATTCAAAAGCCACTGCTTCCGGGGAGAGTGAGACGCCTTCTACTATTTCTCCATTCACTGTCGACGCCAATGAAGAAATCTTTGATGAAGCCAAAGAGAATAACGATGAATATTATTTGACTTTGCAAAGGTATTTTCTTCATAACGATGAAATGCAATTTTGAGTAGTAATTCTGAATTTGGTGGTTGTTCCAGAGGGAGAGGAAAAATAACAAGAGGGCGAGGAGGCAAGTGTTGTCCCAGCAGAAATTTAGACTCTTTGGAAAGCGAGAATTATCTTCAGGCGAGCTCTAATGGAAATAATAATTATAATCAGTATATGGAACCGAAGCTGATTCAAACATCTTGTCTCAGTAAGTTTGTTTCATACGAGTATAGATTAATTTTTTGTATTATAGATCAAGACGAAGTGAATATCATGCTTGAAAATTTACTTCAATTTTTTTATTGTTATAATAATAATAATAACAACGAGATGGCTTGTAATAAGGCCAGTCTCGAATCTTTTACTACAAGCAAAGAAGAGTTGAAATTCTTTAATCCTTGCCCCAACACAATGAAAAGCTATCAAGAGCAAATGACTTTAAAACTTCAAGATGGCTATGGAGAAGCAAGATACATTATTGGTTTGGGTGAAAATCAAACTCTTATTGGTCTCAAAAAACATGAAATGTTTTATTCTCTCAGTAATTTGTGATGATTTTTATTGGAAATAACGTGATTCACTAGAAAATATCTGCATAATTGCTTCTGAATTATTGGCTGATGTTTTGATTGTTCATTTTGAGAATGGAAGTTATGGTAAAATAGCTCATTTGCTCATCAGGTCCACAACAAATGATGAGACGACTCCTGATATCAAGATTATGCTTCTTGGTGATACTCAATCTGGAAAATCAACTCTGGTTGGTGTATTAACATCAAAACAATTAGATGATGGGAATGGTTTAACAAGAACATTAGTACATTCTCATAAACATGAAATGATATCAGGAGAAACTTCTACATTAAATATTCATGTTTGAAAGATATTATTGATGAGTCATTAAAATTTCATAGATGATAAGTATTGAGAATAATGGAAATATGATGGCATTAAAGAATTCAGATGAAAGAATGTGGGCAAAATCAGTGGAATCAGGGGCAAAGGTGTTGACCTTTTTTGATGTGGGAGGAAGTGAAAGAAACTCAAACAAAGTTCTCTCAACAATGACCTCAGTTCATCCCGATTATGCATTCCTTGTCATCTCTGCAATTCAAGGTGTCTCCAAAACTTTTGAGGAGCATCTCAGAATGGCAATGACTATGAAAATACCTCTTGTAATCATTTTAACTCATACAGACTTGGTGTCTGAAAACTATCTTTTCTCTTTACGAAACAATGTAATTGGAGTTTGTTGATCTCAAAAGTCTAAATTATTTTGGAATAGATTGAAATATCAGTTCGAAAATTTACTGATGATCATTATTTGTTGTTTGCTGAAAGTGAAGAAGACAATTTGATTTTAAGTCGTACCCTAAAACAAGGGGTCGTCATCCCTGTATTTAAAGTAACCAAATAACTTTTTTCATATTCAACTAATCCTCTCTCAAAGCTTTCCAATGTAAATGGCAAAAATCTTAATCTATTTAAAACCTTTCTTACATTACTTCCTGTGAATAATGCACTTTCTGAGAATACGTCATGTGCACCAACAGAGTTCCATGCACATACAGTTTTCAAGAAAGAAAAGCAAATAATTTTAGCTGGTACTGTCCGAAGAGGATGTTTAAAGAAACATCAAATCTTCATGTTTGGACCTGATTCTGAAGGAAAATTCAGATATGCTGAAGCTCAAAATCTCAGATGCAAAAATGTTCCTGTGAAGCATGCATATGCTGGTCAAACATGTACTGTAGAAATCAAACTCAGCAAATTTTCTCAAGAAAAACTTGGTACAATCCAAAAATCTCTTAAACATGGTAAATTTTTGAAGATCTTGAAGAGAGTCTAATCATACCTATAGGAGTGGTTTTAGTTGATCCAAGATTAAAACCTACAGTTTGCCAAGAATTTATTGTTGAAATTACAGTTGGCAATGAAGAAAAAGAAGTTGTATTCAATGAAAATTATGAACCTGTTGTTATTTCAGAATCAATTAGACAGGTGTGTAATTGGGTTTCTGAAGAAGAGACTTTACTCAAGAAACCAACAACGAATGGTAAAAAGAAACATCCCATAATCCTCGAGAATCCAGTGAAAAAGTCTCTCGTGATTCAGCCAGGACAAACAAGACTCATCACATTCAAGTTCAAGTATTTTGCTGAGTATCTTATTGAAGGACAAAAGATTGTGATTGATGATAATTGTGTAAAATGTGTTGGTACAATAAGAAAGCTAATGTATGACACTCTAAGAACGTGATAGTAAGATAGGCCTTTTTAATAGGTTGGTTAGTTATGGAAGAATGATTCAATAAAAAAACCAAAAATCATTCTTTCATTTAAATTTTATTGCATAAGAAAATTCAATTGTGAATATTTTGAAGAATTTTGGTATTTCCAAAGGAATTTACAAACAAAATTAGATTCAAATAAAATATAATATATACAAATGGACATTATGAAGAACAATAAAACTCTTTTATTTAAAAAGTAAATAACAAAGTAAACCTTTTGATTTTTAAAGACAGAAGGTGGGGATGTTTAAATAATAATAGATTATTCAAGGGTTTGAATAAAATCATTGGTGGAGATGAAACTAGCTTCATTTGCTTTGACCTTATCGAGTTCTTCTAAATCAATTGAGAAACTGAGATGTTCACTATTTTGGATAGAGGCCAAGCGATTGACTTTGAGAGCAAGGATTCCGATTTCATCTCCTCTACCCTGTGCATTATTCCAATGAACAAGACTTCCTTTTCTTTGGGCTCTCCTGATATCCTCAGGTTCTTCTTCTTGGATGGGTTCAAATATCAGTTTTCTTCTTGCACAAACATAATCCAAAGCATTACTCATTGATCTCTTGGATCTGCGAACTTTGGTTCTGCACCTCACCTCCTTTTCTTCATGTTCTTCTGGAATTGTTGGAGAGTTTTCAAGTGCAGCCAGAGCAGGGTGAATATTTGCGTAAAATTCTTTGGAGAGGTGCTTAAGGAAAGCTTGAGCTTGTTGTTTAGTGAATTGATGAGGGGCTTGGATAATTTTTGTTGTTCTTCTGGGAGTCTTGGAGCATTCTGGTTTATTGGAAAGATTGCTATCTTCACGCTCACGTTCAGTGAAGAGTTTGACTGGAGTGAATTCAAGACCAGTGACAAGAGTTTCATTAATCTTTTTGAGGGCTTCGATATTGGGAATTTCCATGATTGCTCCTCTTGTTTGGGGCTTGCGTTTGGCAATAAGATCCATATACTTGTGGTAGAAGGCTTTGTAGAACTCCATAGCATAAGACATTTGTTCCCATTTTTCTTGGTGATTTTTATTCGCTTTGCATAAAATTTCATTAGTTGCCATCATATCATTACAAATTCTTTTGATCTTCAACAGTTCATCTGAGAGGATACCGTTGTTGATTTGCTCACAGCTGACTCTTCTTTTCATGGAATCCAATTCAGTCTCCAACCTGAAGAGAATAAGGTTAAAAATTGACAGGAAGAAATTTTTCTTACTGACTGATTTGCTCCAAGAGTTTCATATCCATAAGTGGATTTGAGTTGTAGCGCTGAGGGCTGGGTGGTTTTTTCTTAGCTTCTTTGAATTTGGATGGCTTGGAAGCTTGACCTCCAGAAGGTAATTTATTCATTGAGCCTTTTGATGAATTAAGGTCATCATCAGGTATTTGCAAAGGGGATTGGGATGACTTATTGAAAGATTGATTCATTCTAGATTGACGTTTTCCTGTGAATAATGATTCTATTAGAGGATTAGTATCCATGTTATCACTCGAATATTCTCTGTTACTTAGACTGAATTTATTATGGACAGGATTAGCAAGCATTGTTTTTAATTTAAGAAGTTCACTATTAAGGCGCTAAAAAGAGTTTAAAAAATGTGTATTATAAAATAATTACCGAGTTTTTGTTGGTGAGGTCCTGATTTTCAGACTTGACTTTGTTGACTTCTATGGCCATTTTGTTGAGCATGAATTTATAGTTATTAATTTCTTCATGCAATCGCATATTCTGATCTGTCGCACTCATCACCTTAAAATATTTTAAATCAACAAAACAACCTCTATAATTTTTACCTCTCTAAACTTTACGATAACGCCATCTTGATCTGGGAATGGTTTAACTTTTTCCAACTGCTGGATAAAGAATTCTTTGTCCTGAATCATTTTTCTGAGATCAAGAATCTTTTGTTCCATTTCAGAGACTACTTCCGACTCATGTCTTTGGACTTCTTCCATAATTTGCTCGCTTAATAGGGCCTACATG
>PJUD01000804.1_pt1 | contig 12783 bp, 9 predicted proteins | sample 1512341 | NCBI WGS metagenome assembly PJUD01 (sample SAMN08177675, study PRJNA422409) | Feces metagenome, whole genome shotgun sequencing project. | isolation source: Chicken feces (3) enriched on wood chips: beechwood xylan treatment | host: Gallus gallus | place: USA: Madison | collected 2015-01-15 | reverse complement strand
GTTGACGCCGGCCATGGGCTCGTCGAGCATGACGAAGGTCGGGTCGCTCATCAGTGCGCGCGCCATCTCGAGCAGCTTGCGCTGGCCGCCCGAGAGCGAGGCCGCGAAGTCCGACTCCTTCTCATCGAGCTTGAAGCGGGCGAGCAGCTCGCGGGCCTTGACCTCGTTGGCCTTCTCCTGCGCACGCCAGGTGAAGGCGAACAGGCTCGCCCAGAAGCGCTCGCCGGTCTGCTTCGGTGCGCCCAGCTTCATGTTGTCGAGGACGGTCAGCAGGCCGAGTGCCTTGGTGAGCTGGAAGGTGCGCACCTGGCCCATCCGCGCGCTCTTGAACGCGGGGATGCCGACGAGCTTCGTGCCGTCGAACGACCAGGTGCCCTCGTCGGGCTTGTCGAACCCGCTGAGCAGGTTGAACAGCGTCGTCTTGCCCGCCCCGTTCGGGCCGATGAGGGCCGTGATGGCGTTGCGGGGGATCTCGAGGTGCTCGACGTCGACGGCGGTCAGGCCGCCGAACACGCGTTTGATGCCGTCGGCGACGATGATCGGATCGACCTTGGCGACGCCGGGGACGGCATCGCCGATGTGAAGGCCGGTGGCCTTGACCGGCGGCGTGGTCGGGGTGATGTGCTCAGCGGACAAAGGTCAGCTCCTTCTTGCTCCCGAGAATGCCCTGAGGTCGGAAGATGACCAGGAGCATCAGCGCGACGCCGATCAGCACGAACACCGTCGCCTGCTGCGCCTCGCGGTTGAGGAACGGCAGCAGCCCGGCGCTGCCGAGCCCGGCCAGCAGGTTGGACAGGAAGGCGCGGACGACCCAGAACAGCACGGCGCCCAGCACGGGGCCGAAGATCGTCGCCGCGCCGCCGAGCAGCAGCGCCGTCCACACGAAGAACGTCTGCGACGTCATGTAGACGTTCGGGGTGACGTTGGTGCCCATCGCGGTCACGATGCCGCCGGCGGCGATGATGACACCGCCGATGACCAGCGCCTGCATCTTGAACGCGAAGGTGTTCTTGCCGAGGGCGCGCACGGCGTCCTCGTCCTCGCGGATGCCGCGGATGACCCGGCCCCACGGGCTGCGCATGAGCGTCCACACCAGCGCGACGGCGATCACGATCGCGATCGCGCCCATGATGATGACCCACCACTCGTTGGAGGTGTACACCCACGGTCCCCAGCCGAAGCGGCCCTCGGGCAGCGGATTGTTCGGGCCGCGGAAGCCGCCCTGGAAGCCGTAGAGCCCGTCCGCCGAGCCCGTGTAGCGGCGCCACGTGGTCGTCAGGAACAGCAGGCGCACGACCTCGGCCGCGGCGATCGTGACGATGGCCAGGTAGTCGCCCCGCAGGCGCAGGGTCGGGATGCCGAGGATCAACGCGAACACGGCCGAGGCGGCGAACGCGATGAGCACGGCCACGCCCCACGGCAGATTGAACGTGAGGATCGAGATGGCGAACGAGTACGCGCCGACGGCCATGAAGCCGGCGACACCCATGTTGAGCAGCCCGGCGAAGCCGAAGTGCACCGAGAGCCCGATCGCGGCCAGGACGAACCCGAGGGTCGTCGGCGCGAGGATCTGGCTGAGCGTGTTGGAGAGGATCTGTACGAAGTCCATGATCGGCCCCTATCCGATTCTCTCTTTTCGGCCCAGGATGCCCTGTGGCCGGAACAGCAGGATGATGATCAGCACCGCGAGCGCGCCGACGTACTTGAGGTCGGACGGGATCCACAGCGTCGAGACCTCGACGAGCAGGCCCACGATGATCGATCCGATCAGCGCGCCGAAGGCCGTTCCCAGGCCGCCGAGCGTGATCGCGGCGAACATCAGCAGCAGGACGCTGGTGCCCATGTCCCATCGGATGCCGGGGCGGAAGTACGCCCACAGGATGCCGGACAGTCCCGCCAGCGCGGCGCCGAGGATCCACACCACGCGGACGACGCGGTCGACGTCGATGCCGCTGGCGGCGGCCAGTGCCGCGTTGTCGGACACCGCCCGCGTCGCGCGGCCGAGCCGCGAGCGCATGAGCCAGAAGGCGAACACGACGATCACGACGATCGAGATGCTCATGCTGATCAGGTCGGTGATCGTGAGGCGGATCGCCCCGAGTCCGGGGATCACCGACGAGACCGAGCCGGGCAGTTGCTGCGTGCTGCCGCCCATGAAGATCTGGTAGACGTAGCGCAGCGCGAGCGAGAAGCCGATCGAGACGATCATGAGCTGGACGATGCCGGTGCCTCGTCGTCGCAGCGGTCTCCAGATGCCGGCATCCATCGCCCAGCCGAAGGCCGCGGAGGCGACCACCGCCAGGGGGATCGCGATCCAGATGTTGCCGCCGAAGATGACCGACAGCAGCAGGGCCGCGCCGGCGCCCCACGTCACCATCTCGCCGTGGGCGAAGTTCGCCAGGCCCGTCGTGCCGTACACGAGGGTCAGGCCGATCGCGGCGAGGGCGAGCATGAGGCCGAAGTTGAGGCCGTTGACGGTGCGCGAGGCCAGCTGGTCCCAGAAGGTCGCGGTCACGCGTTCGGCGGCGGTCAGGGTGAAGTTGCGCGTCACGGTCGCGGTGCGGCCGAAGCTGACCTCCTGACTGGCCTGGAACCCCTCGGGCACCTCGACCTCGGGCGGCAGGGTGTCCAGCTGCAGCTCGAGCGTCCACGGCTGGTCGTTCGTGGGCACGCCCAGACGCCAGGAGCCGTTCTCCTCGGTCTGGGTCTCGGCCGAGAAGTCGGGCCCGGTCACGGTGATCACGGCGCCCGCGACGGGCGTGCCGCCGCTGCGCACGTTGCCCTGGATCGTGTACGGCAGATCGGGCTCGTCGTCCACGGCCGCGTGCACGGGGACGCCCCCGAGCAGCAGCAGGAACGCGGCGCTCAGCAGGGCGCTCAGTACGACGGCAGACCACCTCATCGGGCGTCTTGCGGTCACGGTCGTGGTGGGACTCACAGATCCTCCATCCGGCGCACTGCTCGGGTGTGCGGTCGCATCGGCGTTGATCAACGACGGTACGAGCGTAATGTGTCCGCTTTGTTTCGCCTACCGTACGCGCCTGGATTCCTCGCGCCGGGCACCGGCATCCGGAATGAAACGGGCCGTTCACGCCTTAGAATCGATAGGGCCCGAGGACGCAGGAGAGCACATGGAAAACAACGACCCGTTCGGTTTCGTCGGACTGACCTACGACGACGTCCTGCTCCTGCCGGGGCACACCGACGTCATCCCGTCCGAGGCCGACACGTCGTCGCGCGTCACCCGCCGCATCACCGTCGCCACGCCGCTGCTGTCCTCGGCCATGGACACCGTCACCGAGGCCCGCATGGCCATCGCCATCGCGCGCGAGGGCGGGCTGGGCATCATCCACCGGAACCTGTCGATCGCCGAGCAGGCGTCGATGGTCGACCGGGTCAAGCGTTCCGAGTCGGGCATGATCACCGACCCGATCACCACCACGCCGGACGCGACGATCGAAGAGGTCGACTCGCTGTGCGCGCAGTACCGCATCTCCGGGCTGCCGGTCGTCGACGAGGACGGACGCCTGGTGGGCATCATCACCAACCGCGACATGCGCTTCGTCTCGGGCTTCGAGCGGCAGACCGCGAAGGTGCGCGACGTCATGACCAGCGAGGGACTGGTGACCGGCCACGTCGGCATCGGCGCCAACGAGGTCATCGCGCTGTTCGCGCAGCACCGCGTCGAGAAGCTGCCGCTCATCGACGACGACGGAAAGCTCGCGGGTCTGATCACCATCAAAGACTTCGACAAGAGCGAGAAGTATCCGCTCGCGACCAAGGACGAGCAGGGACGCCTGCGCGTGGGCGCGGCCATCGGCTTCTTCGGCGACGCGTGGGAGCGCGCCGAGGCGCTGCGCGATGCGGGCGTCGACGTGCTCGTCGTCGACACCGCCAACGGCCAGTCGGCCGGCGTCATCGACATCGTCCGCCGGCTCAAGGCCGAGCCGACGTTCGCGCACATCGACGTTATCGGCGGCAACGTCGCGACCCGCGAGGGCGCGCAGGCGCTCATCGACGCCGGTGTGGACGCCGTCAAGGTCGGCGTCGGACCGGGCTCGATCTGCACGACCCGCATCGTCGCCGGCGTCGGGGTGCCCCAGGTCACCGCGATCTACGAGGCGTACCTGGCGGCGCGGGAATCCGGCATCCCGGTCATCGCCGACGGCGGCCTGCAGTACTCGGGCGACATCGCCAAGGCGCTCGTCGCCGGGGCCGACACCGTCATGCTCGGCTCGCTCCTGGCCGGCACCGACGAGTCGCCGGGCGAGATCGTGTTCCAGGGCGGCAAGCAGTTCAAGCTGTACCGCGGCATGGGGTCGCTGGGCGCGCTGCAGACGCGCGGCAAGAAGACCTCGTACTCCAAGGACCGCTACTTCCAGGCCGACGTGCCCAGCGACGACAAGCTGATCCCCGAGGGGATCGAGGGTCAGGTCGCCTACCGCGGCCCGGTCTCGGCCGTCGCCTACCAGCTCGTCGGCGGCCTGCGCCAGTCGATGTTCTACGTCGGCGCGCGCACCGTCGAGGAGCTCAAGGCCCGCGGCAGGTTCGTCCGCATCACCTCGGCCGGGCTCAAGGAGTCCCACCCCCACGACGTCCAGATCATCGTCGAGGCCCCGAACTACAAGAAGTAGGCCGCGCCCGGCGCATCAGGCGGGAAGGCGGAAGGGCGCGGCGACGCGTGCGTCGGCGTCCTGAGCCAGGTCGGCGAGCACCCCGCCGATGCCGGGCGCGAACTTGAAGCCGTGGCCCGAGAAGCCGGCGCCGACGACGACGCGGCCGCGTCGGTCGAGCACGAAGTCGCCGTTCTCCGTCGAGGTGTACGTGCAGCTGATCGGCACGGCCGTGCCGGCGTCGAGCCCCGGCATCCATTCGCGCACGTAGTCGGCGAGCACCACCTGGTGCGTCGGCCGGTGCGGTCGCGCGTCCGGGTCGACCTCGTCGCCGATGCGGTGGAACCCGACCTTCACGCCCTCGCCCGGCGTCGGCATGCCGTAGACATCGGCCGGGTAGCGGCCCGGGTCGACGAGGTGGTTGAACGACGGCCACGGGGCGTCGATCCGCGGCGCGAAGTGCGCGGGCGTCTCCTCGGTGACGGTCAGCGGCGGCAACGCCCAGCCGGGGAGCAACCGCCGTGTCCAGGCGCCGGCCGTCACGATCGCGACGTCCGCGATCAGCGTCTCCGCCGCGGTGCGCACGGCGACCCGGTCGCCCCGGTCGTCGACGCCGGCCACCGGCACGCCCCACCGCACCTCGCCGCCCGCGGCGAGGATGCGCCGCTCCAATTCGCGCAGCGTCGCCGCCGCACGCGCGACGCCGGCGTCGGGGGAGAACAGGACGGTGTCCTCGAAGCGCATCCCCGGCCACCGGCGCGCCGCCTCGCGCCCGTCGAGCAGCTCCGCCGCGATGCCCCGCGCCGTCAGCGCGGCGTGCACCGCGGACAGCTCGCCGCCGCCGTGCGTCACGAGCCCGTGCAGACGCAGCAGCGGCTCGCCGTCGACCTCGCCGAGGGCGTCCCAGCCCCGCCGCGCCCGCTGCAGCAGGTCGAGGTAGTGCACCGCCCCGTACGCGTTGTTGAAGTTGCGGGTCTCACCGTGCGACGCGCCGTGCGTGTGACCGCGTGCGAAGCGCTCGAGAACGAGGGGGCGTTCGCCGCGCCGCGTCAGCTCCCACGCGGCGGACAGCCCCATGACGCCGCCGCCGATCACGATCGTCGTGGTCATCGTCCTGCCTCTCCCTGCTCCGTCGCGCCGGATCCGCGCGCGTACGCGAGTGCCGCGCGCGCGGCGGCATCGGTCTCGCGCAGCACCGAGGAGTTCGTCCCCGGCACCGGCGCGATGATCGTGAACACGCGGATGTCCTCGTGCGGCACGCCGACCGAGAACAGCCCCGGCACGACCTCGCCGTCGGCGCCGCGCACGGCGCCGTCCTCGGCGCGCACGTCGAGCGCATCGGACGGGATGCCGGGGGCGTGCGGCCACGCTCGCGCCAGCCCCTGCGCGACCAGGCCCCGCAGCAGCGGGTCGGCGGTGCGGTCCACCGACGGCCCCGGCAGCCACGCCTCGACGAGCCGGTCGGCGCGCACCGGGGCCGGCAGCACATCGGATTCCACCGTGACGCCCTCGTCGTCGACCGCGGCCTGCATCCCCGGTCCGACGAACCGCACGACGCCCGCCGCGTGCAGGGCCAGCAGCTGTCGGGAGCGCAGCAGGGGAGGGCCCGACCCGAACGAGGCCGCGACCGCCAGGAAGCGGCGATACGCGGGGAACGACTCCGGCGTGAGGCCGCCGAAGGCGACGAGGTCGATGACCGCGCCGCGCGCGGCCGCGTAGGAGTGCAGGCCGAGCTTGAGCGGGCTGTCCATGCCGAGCGCGGCCTCGACGGCATCCGCGCGCACGATCTCGGCGACGACGGCGTCGATCTCCGCGGCGTCGGGCTCGACGCCGTCGGTCCGCTGTCCGGCTCGCCCGCTCCACGCGGCCGGCGGCGCGGCGGCGTCGGCGAGCGAGAGCCGCAGTCCGGGGTCGGCGACGTGCGCGGCGATCAGCGCCGCGACATCCTCCGCCCCTGTCACGAGTCCGGCCAGCAGCGCGGACGCGTCGCGGACGGCCGCCGGGCGCACGCGGGCGAGCGCCTCGTAGTAGTCGTGCAGCGCATCGCGCTCGATGAGCGGCAGGACGTCGGCGGCGAAGTCGACCGGGCGGCGCGCGTGCAGGGCGGGCAGCGCCGCGCGCAGCACGCGCTGGGCGGGGAAGAACGGCGGGGCGCCGAAGGCGGGCTTGGCGCGGTACGGGATGCCGCGACTCGACCCGGCCAGCAGCACCGGCTCGCGTCCGGAGGCCTCGTACACCGTGTCGTCGGCGAGGAACCGTCCGCCGCGTCCCTCGGTGAGCATGCTGACGACGTCGAAGAAGCCCATGCCGACGCCGCGCACGGCGACGGTCTCGCCGGGGGCGATGGCGGTGACATCCTGGTCGATCGGGTTTCCCGGCGCGACGATCCGCGGATGCGGCGCGGCGCCGGCCCGGGGCAGCCAGCCCACGGCCAGCACCACGGCGTCGACCTCGTACGAGGCGCCGCCCGCTGTGAGGGTCCAGCCGTTTCCGCCGGCCCCCGTCTCACCGGCACCGCCGCGTGCCGCCGAGGTCACCGCGGCGGGAACGACGTCGACCCGCACCCGGTCGGGGGCCGCGTCGACGATCCGCGCGAAGCACCACCGCAGGTAGTGGCCGTAGAGCAGCCGGCTCGGGCTCGACGCCGCCTGCGTGCGTGCGGCCTCGGCGGCGACCTCGGACGGGAGGGCGGCCTGCGCGGGGTCGGCCGTCACCAGCCGGCACCACTCGGCGAGGGTCGGCCCGGGAACCACGGGGCCGGCGATGCGGACGGTGTCGTCGGTGAACAGCGTCGACTGCGCCGCGACCGTGTTCATGATGAGCGACGGCGGCTGTCCGCCGCGCCAGATCCGGCCCGAGCCGGGCGGATGCGGATCGAAGACGGTGACCTGCAGCGGGCGGGAGCCCAGCACCTCGGCGGCGCTCGCGATGAGCCGCTCGACCAGCGAGGTGCCGCGCACACTCGCGCCCACGACCGCGATGCGCGCGGGAGTGATCGACATCGCGCCCGTCCTCCGCTTCCGCTCGCCTCGCTCCAGTCTCCCAGGGTCCGCGGGCACGGTCGCGCGTGTAACCGACTGTTTCAGCGGAATAGAGTTCGCGGCTCTCGGTTGGTTACATCGAGTAGTCCGCACGAGAACAGCATTCGTCCGCGACGCGCCACCCCCTGCACCCGACCGGAGACCCCATGACCTCTCGCCGTCTCACCGCCGCCCTCGCGGGCGTCCTCGCGCTCACGCTGGGCCTGAGCGCCTGCGCCGGCGCCGACGACCCCGCCACCCCCGACGGCTCGTCGACCGAGCCCATCCGCCTCGCCGCGCCCCTGCCCGAAACCGGCAACAACAGCCAGTACGGCGAGTACTTCAAGCAGGGCTACGAGCTGCGTCTCAAGGAGATCAACGACGCCGGCGGCATCGACGGCCGCCCGCTCGAGCTCGTCTACGAGGACTCGCAGTCCGACCCCGCCCAGGCCGCATCGCTGGCGCAGAAGTTCATCGACGACTCCTCGATCATCGCGACCTTCGCGGATTTCGGCACGCCCGCGGCCGCGGCATCCAGCCCGCTGTATCAGCAGTCCGGACTCGTGCAGTTCCTGTTCACGCAGTCGGCGTCGGATGTGACCGACCCGGGTGACTACATCTTCGCGACGTGGGTCTCGCAGGAGTTCGAGGCGCCGCGCCTGGCGGACTTCGCGAAGGAGAAGGGCGACACGGCCGCCGTCTTCTACCACGACACCGATTGGGGCCTGAACACCTACGGCTTCTTCGACACGGGCGCCGAGTCCGCCGATCTCGACCAGGTCTACACGACCTCCTACGACCCCACCGGCAAGGACTTCCGTCCGCTGCTGCTGGCGGCCAAGGCCGCCAGCGCCGAGGTCATCGTCATCATCGGCTACGCCGCGGACGGCGCACTGATCACGGCGCAGGCGCGGGAGCTGGGCCTGGAGCAGCCGATCGTCGGCATCAGCTCGATCTACAACCAGCAGTTCATCGAGCTGGCCGCCGAGGCCGCGGAGGGCGTCGAGACGCTCAGCTACTTCACCCCGAGCAACCCCGACCCCGTGGTGCAGGACTTCATCGCCTCGTTCGCCGAGGCCTACGACGTCCCGGTGCCCAGCGACTTCGCGATCCGCGCGTACGACGCGCTGTCGATCGTCGCGGCCGCGATCGAGGACGCCGCCGCGGCCGGGAACCTCACCCGCGAGGGCGTGCGCAACGCGCTCGATGAGGGGACCGACTTCGCGACGATCCTCTACGGCGACGTCACCTTCAACGACAACCGCCGCGTCGCCGACGCCGTGCAGTACCCTCTGATCGTCCGCGACGGCTCCTTCCAGCTGCTGCGCGACTAAGACGCACCCTCGCCGTCCGGGTGGCTCCTGCAGGGGCCGCCCGGACGGTGTCATGATCCCCGGAGTCTCATGGACACCCTTCTTGCCGGCCTCGTCAGCGGGAGCACCTACGCCCTGCTGGCGGTCGGCGTCTCGCTCGTGTTCGGCGTCTCGAACATCGTCAACTTCGCGCACGGCGCCGTCTTCGCCGTCGGCGGCATGCTCGGCTGGTTCCTCGCCGCGCAGCTGTCCTGGCCGCTATGGGCCGTCCTGATCGCCGTCGTCGCGTTCACCTCGGTGCTCGGGCTGATCATCTACCTGGTGGCCGTCCGCCCCTTGCGCAGAGCCCCCGGCATCGCCGTGCTGCTGGCCACCTTCGCGGTCGGCATCATCATCGACAACACCTCGCTGCGCGTGTTCGGCGCGGAGACCAAGCGCTTCCCCCCGCTGCTGGAACGCAGCAACCTCGAGCTGTTCGGGTTCCGGTTCGGCACGATCGCCCTCGTCATCATCGGGGTCAGCGTCGCGTGCGTCGCCGTGCTCATCTTCGTCCTCGTGCGCACCCGCATCGGCCGCGCGATCCGCGCGACGGCGCAGGATCCCGAAGCGGCCGCGCAGATGGGCGTCCCGGTCGGCCGGGTGCAGGCGATCTCGTTCATCGTCGCCTCGGGCCTCGGCGGCCTGGCCGGGGTGCTCGTGGGCATGTACTTCTCCAACGTCGAGCCGACGATGGGCTTCAGCGCGGGCATCACCGCCTTCGCCGCCGCCACGATCGGCGGCCTCGGATCGCTCCTGGGCGCGATCGTCGGCGGACTCGTCCTCGGCGTCGCCGAGGCGTTCGGCGTATCGCTCTGGGGCGACTCGGTCCGCGACCTGATCACCTTCGGCGCCCTCATCCTCGTGCTCTGGATCCGCCCCGGCGGCATCCTCGGCAAGGTCCCGACCATCGCCGCCGAGCCGATGACGGGCACGTTCTTCGGCGCCGGGCGCCCGCTGCGCCTCAACCGCTGGGTGGCGCTCGTGCTCGTCGCCGTCGCGGCCGCGCTGCCCCTGGTCGCCGGCGACTACGTCCTGCGCGCCGGCGCGCTCGTGTGGATCTACGCGCTGTTCGCCCTGTCCGTCACCCTCGCCGGCGGCTTCGCCGGTCAGATCATCCTCGGGCAGGCCGGAGCGCTCGCCGTCGGCGCGTACACCTCGGCGCTGCTGGTGACCAAAGCCGGCTGGGACTTCTGGGCGAGCCTGCTCGCGGCGGGCCTGCTCGCCGCGCTGATCAGCGTCATCCTCACCGCCCCGACCTGGCGCCTGCGCGGCCACTACGTCTCGATGGCGACGCTGGCCACCGGTGCGTTCATCGCCGCGCTCGCCCTCAACCTGCACGACATCACCAACGGCGCGCGCGGCGTCTACGCGATCCCGCGGCCGACCTTCTTCGGGATGCCGGTCACCAGCGCCTGGGGCATGTACCTGCTCACGTTCGCCGTCCTCGTCGCGGCGATCGTGCTGGTCTCGCGACTGGGCGCCTCGCACCTCGGCCGGACCTGGGCCGCCGTCCGCGAGGACGAGGTCGCGGCGGCGGCCAGCGGCATCCATCCCGCCGCCTACAAGTCGTTCGCGTTCGGCGTGGGCTCGGCGATCGCCGGCATCGCCGGCGCGCTCTACTCGGCGCAGGTCACCTACATTGAGCCCGCCCAGTTCGGTGTCGCGCTGTCGGTGCTCGCCGTCACGATCGCGATCCTCGGCGGGCTGCGCGCGCCGATGGGCGTCGTCGTCGGGGCGATCATCCTCGTCGGCGTGCCCGAGTTGTTCCGGGCGCTCGCCGACTGGCGCCTGCTGTTCTACGGTGTGCTGCTCCTGCTGCTGATCCTGCTGCGCCCGCAGGGCCTGTGGGCGCACAGCGAACCGATCGCGCGGCTCTGGCGCCGCATCACACGCCAGGATGCGCGGGCAGCCGCGCGCCGAGAGGAGGTCTCGTCATGACCGCCGCACCGCTCCTGCGCGTCGACGCGATCACGAAGCGCTTCGGCGGTCTCACCGTCGTCGACGGCGTCTCGCTCGAGGTCGCCCCCGGTGAAGTGGTCTCGATCATCGGCCCCAACGGCAGCGGCAAGACCACGACGCTCAACATCATCAGCGGCGCGCTCGGCGCGGACGCGGGCGTCGTCGAACTCGGCGGCGAACGGATCTCGGGCCGCAAGCCCTTCCAGATCGCCGGGCTCGGCCTCACGCGCACGTTCCAGAACGGCCGTGTCATCGGCAACCTCACCGTGCGCGACAACGTGCTCGTCGGCCTCGAGCCCGTGCAGACGGTCGGGCGCCCGCTGGCGGGCCTGCGCGGCATCCCGGGCCTGCGCTGGCTGGCGCTGCTGGCCGAGGCGGCCGTCGCCGTCGTGCCCAGCCGTGCGCGCCGCCGCCAGGACGCCCTGGACCACGCGCACGTCACCGCCGAGCTCGACCGGTTCGGCACGCGCCTCGCGCCGCGTGTCGACCAGTACGCCTACTCGCTGTCGTACGCCAACCGCCGGCGCACCGAGATCGCCCGGGCGCTCATCTCGGGGCCGCGCCTGCTCGTCCTCGACGAGCCGACGGCGGGCATGAACACGACCGAGACCGGAGAGGTGCTGCAGCAGCTGCTCGACCTGAAGCGCCTCGGGCAGACGATGCTGCTCGTCGAGCACAAGCTCGACCTGGTCATGACGGTGTCGGACCGGGTCCTCGTGCTCGACAACGGCAAGCTCATCTCGCAGGGCACCCCCGACGAGGTGCGGCGCGACCCGCGGGTGATCGAGGCCTACCTCGGCAAGGCGTTCGCGGAGGGGGCGGCATGAGCGAGTCCGCGCCCGCGCGCACGCTCCTGGAGTTCCGGGACGTCAGCGTCAGCTACGGCACGAGCCCGGCACTCGTGGACGTGTCGCTGGAGATCGATGAGGGCCACGTCGTGTCGCTGCTCGGCGGCAACGCATCGGGCAAGTCGACGACGATGAAGGCGGCGCTCGGCCTGATCCGGCCCGTCGCCGGCAGCGTCTGGTACGACGGTCAGGACATCACCCGATGGTCCACCGCCCGCCGCGTGCGGGCCGGCATCGCCTCGGTGCCCGAGGCCCGCCGCGTCTTCGGCGAGATGACCGTCGAGGACAACCTGCTCATGGGCGCCTTCACCCGCCGCGATCGCGCCGTGCGGGCGAGCCTGAGCGACATCTACGGGCTCTTCCCCCGCCTGGCCGAGCGCCGGCGCCAGCGCGCCGGCAGCATGTCCGGCGGCGAGCAGCAGATGCTCGCGTTCGGGCGCGCGCTGATGAGCCGGCCGCGGCTGATCTGCATGGACGAGCCGACGATGGGTCTCGCGCCGATCGTCGTCGACCAGGTCCTCGGTCACATCGCCACCATCAACCGCGAACTCGGGGTGAGCGTGCTGCTCGTCGAGCAGAACGCCGAGCTCGCGCTGCAGGTCGCCGACCGCGGCTACGTGCTGCGCACCGGGCACCTCGCGATCTCGGGCACGGCGGCCGAGCTGCTGGCCCACCCGGGCGTGCGCGAGGCCTACCTCGGCCAGTCCGCCGCCGCCGACGGCCGCGTCGATCCGCTGGCCGCGGCCGACGGGATCGGCGGGGGTCGTGTGGATGCCGCTGACGCCGGCGCTGCGGCCGAGGCGGCAGGCCCCGGCATCCCGAGCGAGACCCCGAGCGAGCAGGAGGGCACCCCATGACCGATGTGATCGCCGAGATCGCCGAGGCGGGCTCGGATGCCCCGCGCGACCACCGGCCGGCCGTGCGCGAGGCGGCGCAGGCCGCGTACGACGCGCTGTTCGCCGTGCCGGCGAGCGATCCCGTGCCGGGCGTC
>PJUD01000803.1_pt1 | contig 12817 bp, 12 predicted proteins | sample 1512341 | NCBI WGS metagenome assembly PJUD01 (sample SAMN08177675, study PRJNA422409) | Feces metagenome, whole genome shotgun sequencing project. | isolation source: Chicken feces (3) enriched on wood chips: beechwood xylan treatment | host: Gallus gallus | place: USA: Madison | collected 2015-01-15 | reverse complement strand
TTTCCCACCATAACTTTATGCAAAATCAGACATGCGTTAAAAAAATTCTTTGTCTATTCAGTTGATTCGAAAAGAGGTCAAGGAAAAATGAAATCTGGTTCAAAAATGATCATTTAAAAAATCTCTTCTCCTTGAGACTAACAATATTTGAATTCAAATTTTTTTTGTTAAATTAATAAAATCAAGGCCCATTCTGAACAGTATATTGGATCGAAAAATCTTGGGAAGAAACCCTTTTCCAGGTTTTATTTCATAATGTACTCAAATACATAATATATACAGACAAATTTATATCTTAAACTAAATTATCAAATTCCAGATGTTGAGGTAATTCTTCAGGATGTTTAGCACCATGCATAATTTTTTCTTCCTCTGTAGGAGTGAACCTTTTGATAGCAATTTTGACAAGGTGGATTGGCATCCAGCTGATAATTGTCATAAAGATAACTTTATATAAAAATTTCAAAGTGATTTCTGAAGCGTTTATTTGATTTTTTAAGAAGATTATCACCAGCATATAGGATAAAATTGAACATCCTATTGAGACCACTGTCAAATAATGTACTCGATTCAACTAAAAAATTTATATAAAAGAAATTAAGAAAAAATTACTTGTGTGGTGATATTGAGCATTTCAGAGAATATTAACGCAGTAAAAGTAATTGTAACAATATTTGTATAAGAATTATCAAACATTGATAATGATAATAACATTATTGCAGCTCCCTGTAAATTTTTGATTGAGATGAAGTCAAAGGTACATTTCTTACTTGATAAACACTTGCCCAAACCCAAGCAAGAAAAACTTTAACATTAAGTTCTCGACCTAGCTGAAGTGTCTTGTATAAAGGAGGATAATTTAATGCTCTTTGTACATCAATATCTTCATCTAAAATCTAAAGAAATTATATGAAAAATCTTCATCAAAAATTCCAATTACCAAGGAGAAGACAGGGAACATGGTGAAAATGGTCGAATAACCAAGAGCAAGGATTCCGCTGTAGATTGGCATCGACAGCCCATAGAATAAAATTGAAAAGACAGCTTGAATGATTGAAATAATGAGACCTCTATGCATGACAAAGGTCGCCAAAGAAGCTGATCTTTTATAAGAAAGCCTTCCATGCCACAAGAACAATTTATTCAAATGTTTGAATTTTGTTATCGAAAAATCTGCTGCCAAAGCTGCCTGCTTTCCTTCTTTTCCTTCAATACCGATTCCCACATCAGCAGCCTGGATCATTCCAACATCGTTCCCACCATCTCCAATTGAACAAGTCACTTTCTTTGTTATCTTTTTGATCCCCTCTGTTATGGTCGCTTTTTGGGTCGGTGAACAACGGCAACAAATCACAGCAGGAGCTTTTGTTGCAGAATGGAAAAATGCTTCATAGGCATCAGCCAACGCTACAGTCAAGGTTGTTCCATCAATTATCAAGACAGTATTGAACCTATGAGCAAATTCCTCAAGCATATTTTTGACTCGCAATGGGTCAGTCTGATCTTTCATTATAAAAATTTCATGTATTGGAGCTTTAATTCCTGCTGATATCGCAATACAAGTCGCTGTTTCTATCTTATCTCCTGTCAACATCCACACTTGGATTCCAGCATTTCTCAAGTTCTCCAACGTTGTCGTCACTTCGTCTTGTAGTTTATCTTCAACACCTGTAATCCCAAGGAATTCCATGTTAACTTCAAGGCTTTCGACAACTTTGGCAGTTTTTTCTTCTCTTTTTTCCAATGCTTGGCGAGCTTCGTCATATTTAACTTTCCATTCATTATATTCTTCTTCTAAGAGATATTTCTGGGTGATCACTAAAGTACGAAGACCTTCACGACCGAGTGATTCACATTCATCCAATAAAAATCCTCTTTGACTTTGCGGAACCTTATCTTTCATAATAGTGTCAGCTCCTTTGAGATAAAAGACGATACGATTTGTCTCTGTATGTTTCACAATGATTCCCATTCTTTTGCTTTGACTTGTAAAGGGGAAATTCGCTAGAATCTCATATTCCTCTTTTTGTTCATTGATATTTTCAATGAGAATTTTGGATTGATCTCTGTCTTTCAATTTCATGTGAAGATCTTCAGCCATCTGCACTAGAGCGATTTCATCAGGGCTTGATGCCTGAAGAACTCTGCTCCCATTATCATCAACTGGTGTCACATTATGACATAAAACTAACGCTGAAACTAGATCTCTCACAAGTGATTCTTTATCTCTCCTAAATACTCTTTTCTTCTTTTGTGATGGATCTTGAGCTTTGATTTTTTCTTCGATATCACCAAGAGGTCCTTTGAATTTCTCGCAATTTCTTTTGAGATACTTCATCATTTCATGTTTCTTTTCTGGAGTAAAAACCGTTCCATTCTCCAAAGAAATCTTTTTAAACACCATTTCATTCTGAGTCAATGTTCCAGTTTTATCTGATAGCAAAAACTGAATCCTCCCGAGTTCTTCAGGGATATCTCTATTTCTTGCAATACATCCTTCAATATCATTATCATGATTTATTTGATACGAGTAAAACAGCTTGGCAAAATCCAAATTCACTCTCAAACTGACCGGAATAATATACGACAGGAGGATAATAAACCTAAAGAAATGGACATACCATGCTCCTTCAAATCCAGCCAAAGCAACTAATCCCAGTGAAAGTGCTGCTAATACTACAAAAAGCAGCTTTGAAAGTCGATTTATCTCCATATCTAGTCTTCCAACCTTTGATCTTGGTTCTCTTGAGTTCATCACCACTCTCATCTCCTTCCCTGTATATGTAACCAAAGCTTGGATTTTTCCTGTTGCTAAAACTGTGCTTCCCCATATCGTATTCTCAAGATTTAATGCTTCCTTGTAATTCTCATCAGGGACGGAAAATACTCCTTCAAATTGGTATATCTCCTCAGTTGGGGGATTCACTGTTATCTCACAGTCCTGAAGAGATTCATAACTGTACTCTGAATCTTTGTCTTTATGTTTTTGAATATATGCTATTGGCTTTCGAAGCTTCCAATCAGTTTCTCCATCAAGCTGATCAGTTTTTAGAAAGACACTTCCAGTTGGTTCTCTAATGAGAAGTATAAGAGTTCATATTGAATTTTATTTTTTACGTGGTGAATAAGATGATAAGATCAGCAGGAATACGTTGACTCGCTTTGACTTCAATGATATCTCCAACTTTAAGCTTTGAGCTTGGCACCATTTCTTGATTTCCATCTCTTGATATTCGTCTAATAAAGATAAATATTTTCCTCTTTGACAAGTCTACTTGTATTGAGCAGAATTGGCTTGTTTATCACGACGATATCTTTCATAATCATCATAAGCCTCCTTAGCCATTGTGAGAACAAGGACTAATGCTAAAGGCCCAACATATGTGATGAGATAACCTAGAAATTTTGTGAATTTTATGGAACGAATAAAGAGTACCAGTTTGTAAAGCAGGGACAAATTGACTGAGAGCATTCAAAAGGAAGAAAAGATTGAAAAAGAATTTGAATTGATTGAAAAGAACAATTGGAACAAAGGTAATCACATTATATTTCTGGTTCTTTATGACATTCTTGACTTTGTTGGGAGGATTGACTGTGCCATTGTTGATGTTAATTTCTCGAGGTCCTCTTGGCTTTTGCCTGAAGATCCCCCATTTTCTCTTTGGCTTTTCTTTTGGTTTCTATCTAAATTAGGAGAAGGAATAGTTTGAACTGAACTTTTTCATCAAACATTTGGCGTCCTTCATCTTTTCTTTCTTCATCATCGACCTTTGAAGAAGTGTCATGACTTGGAGAGATTAGTTCCGTATCCCTATGGAGCAGAGGTTCTAAGAGAGGGTTTTAGGAAGGCTAGGGAATAGAAAATACTTGATGTAGAGGGTTTAGAATACATTTTTAGAGAAAATTTCTAAGATTTATTTTGAGAAAAGAAGAGATAGATTTGTAGATTTAGTACTTTTACAAAATAACTCTATATGTAATATTTTTTGAGAATTAGAATTGTAATTGGATTTTGAAGGAGGAGGTTTTTTTTTTGGAGGAATCAGAAATTTATACAACAATTATTTTATTATACATATTATTGTTTTGATATTTTGGTATTTCTGACAAAGAGAGGGTCAATAAATAAATGGATAAAAACATAATTATTCCTTTTTCAAAAACTTTTTAAGGGCCATACCTTGGAAAAGTTTCATATTGTCTTCTTCATCTTCTCCTTCTCCCAAATATGTAAAGTTCATCTATTGAGAAATTAATTTTTGGAAATCAAAATTTTCTTTTACATATTTTTGAGTCTTGGCCTTTTCAAGATTAGCAACAATCAAATTATCCAAACTAATATCCATAAAATCATCAGTTGTTAAAGCATCATTCTTTTCAATATTGGGGAATAATTCAACAAGATTTCTAACTTCTTGACAATAATGACTTTTCAAATGGAATTAAATTTCTAAAATATAAGAAGTAAATTACTTTCTTAAAGATTTAATTTCCCATAAAGCATTTTCGACAGCATTAGTTTTAAGAGTATCAGGTTCAGAAGTCAAGAAAGTATCTTGAGTCTTGGTCTTGTAGTTTTCAGCCTTAATCATTCCAATCAATGAATCATTCCTTTATTAAGAGGGTTAGGAAAAATTTCAGGAAGTAAAATTTTTACTTTCTAACAAGATTATGTAATAAAGAGCAAATCCACAAAGTATCAGAAGCTTCAGCTCTAAGAGCAACTCTAGCAAGAATCTTTGAAAAAATAAGATAAATTTCAACTACATTCTTCAAAACCTTTATATAACTGGCGATAAGATGGACAGGAAGTTTGCTAGATTTAAGTGAGTTATCGAGGAGCTTGAGGAATTTATGTTTATATTTGGACTTGAAGATGAAGGAATCACTGGGACTGGCCAAATGTTTGGAAAGGATGGAATAGAGTTTATTGTAATAGTTGGGCAATTCAAGAGCATGCTTAATGATTAAAATGAAAATATTGCTCAGAGCAAGAATTTGGATATCAGCATTATTCCCTTTTTCAAAATGATACTATGAAAGGATTATTGATTAATATTCTAATAAGCTCAAAGATACCATGAGATAATCAGCGAATAAGAGAGGATTTTCAAGTCTAGGAATAATCTTTTTGTTGAAAACTTTAAGATAACTTTCGAGTTGTTGAGCATCAAGTCCAGAAATTTTGAGGAAAATTTGAGAAAGTCTTTGGAAATCTACAATAGTTTAGAGGTAAATATTCACGCCACCATGAATCTCTTACTCTTTTTGTATTGTTTAGCTAATTCATCAGAAGGCTTGGTAGCTTCTTCTTCTTTATTTTCTTCAACAGCAGGATTTTTTCTTTTGGCATTGAGGCCACTCTTTTGAGGAGCGACTGATATTCCCTTGCCAAAGAAAGGTTTTTCCAAAGAGAAGGTGAAATCATCATCCAAAGATCTGATAAGAATCCACAAACCCTTGATTTTTTTCTCGGAAACTTGGGTATTTTGGAAAAGGTCAGCATAAAAATGGAAAGCAATGATAGCCAAATCAGCATATTTGTTGGCATATTTGGCAAAAATTTGAACGCTTTCTTCGTCATTTCCTTCCACAAGATTTGCAAAGAGTTCTCCCAAAATCTTTTCATCAAAGATTTTCAACAAATCGATATTCTTTGCCTTGGGAGTTCCTTCCAAATGCAATTTGCTGAGGTCCAACAAAGTTTTAATGGCAGTATTCTATTATGCAGTCGTTAATTTCGTCATGTAAAATCTCATTAATACTTTAACTTTGACTGATTGAACAGGAACCAAAAGAGATTTCAAGACTTCAATAAAAGCAAGGAGTTTCTTTGAGGTAAGAACCTGGCATTCTTTGATAGATTTGGTGTTTGAGAGCTTGGTTTCAAGGCCAGTGAGCTCTTGGAATTCAAGGATAGCATTAGCTCCAGTGATTAAGCCAGAAAATCCGTCAAAACTTCCTTTAATAGAGGCAGCGATGGTTTCAGGATCAGTGGACTAGAAGTTAGAAAGGAAGCGACAAGTGGTTACCAAGCAACCCTTAAGGTTCTCGTTGATCTTCTGAATTTGAACTTCTAAATTAGACATATCCTTTGATCTGAGATCTGAGGTAAATAAATTTTAAGTGATCTATCAGGCTTATACTATTTTTCTCAAGTTTTTCTTGATTCAGAAGAGATGATTGATAATGTGATGAGAATTGTTTTTCGAGATTTCTTTGTAAATTTTTTTTCTCAGGTCGTCAAGGAAAATCAGTCAGCAAGGGTCTGTCTTTTCAGAAGAAAAGAATTTTTTTGGGCGATTTTTTTTTCTGAAAAAAATTTTTCTCAGTTTTTTTGTTTGGAGGACCTTGAGAGAGACAAAGCAACATGATTAAAAATTCACAAACATCGATGAAAAATTCTTGATGAAGTTTCTGATGACTATACTGAGCGAGGATGTAAATTTATTCATCATATGATTTTTTTTTGAATTTAATGGAAAATAATGAAAGAAAATTCATAAGGTCGTTTTTGAGGAAATTATTCCTGCGATTCATTCGGTTCTGAGACTAAGTTTTACAGAGAAGAAGCTTTTTAGAAAAATCCATTTACCGCCAAATAAAGTCATATCTTTTTCATGAAATATTAATTTCATGTCTTTTATATTTAAAAGACAAAAGAGACCAAAATAGATTCTTTTCTCCTCAAATCATGTTACTAAAATATCTCAAAATAATCTTCTCGCCAAGATACAAGAAGAGAGGATAAATTTATTTTTGTGAAAAAGATAATTCGAGCCAAATTGGGGAATATTATTTGATGCAAAGTTTAATAGAAGTTAATCATTTTATTGACAAAAAATTATTTATATAAGACTGTCCTGCCATGAAAGCTTTAGTTGCTGTTAAAAGAGTCATCGATTATACCGTCAAGGTTCTCAATCCACAAAGCCATCAATTTACCAATTTCTTTCGTATAGGTCAGAGTTAAGGCTGATGGATCTGGTGTTGATCTTACTAATGTTAAAATGTCCATGAATCCTTTCTGTGAAATTGCTCTTGAAGAATCCATTAGACAAAAGGAAGCCAAGAAGGTCTCTGAAATCGTCGCTTTATCTATTGGCCCTAAGCAGTACTCCTCAACAATTTTTTGACGTGTCTAAATAAATAAATTTGCAGAGCTACTGAAACTTTGAGAACCGCTCTTGCTCTTGGTGCTGATAAGGGTATCCATATCCTCACTGATTTGAGAATAGATCAAGTATGAAAATTTTGAAAGAGAATAAAATTGATTGATTTTTCTTAGGCTATCCAACCTTTATTGGTCGCCAAGATTCTCAAGAAATTCGTCGAAAGAGATAACTACGGTCTCGTTTTCTTGGGCAAACAATCTATCGATGATGATTTCAACCAAACTGGTCAAATGTTGGCTGGTCTTTTGGGATGGCCTCAAGCTACCTTCATCTCTAAGCTTAACATCAAGAATGATAAAGAAGCTGAAGTCACCAGAGAAATCGATGGTGGTCTCCAAACTGTAAATATATTGAGGGATCGAGAATAATCTAATTTCCTAAAGCTTGGAATCAGCTTGCCTTCTGTTATTACTACTGATTTGAGACTTAACACTCCCAGATTCGCCAAGCTTCCCGATATCTCCAAGGTAATTTGAGTATATTTAACAAAAATTAACGATTTTTTCTCTTTAGGCTAAGAAGAAGCCCATTGAAGAAATCAAGCTCGAAACCCTCGGATTTGATGTTAAATCCACTCTTGAACTCCTCAAGACTGAAACTCCCGCTGCTCGTCAAGGTGGTGTTATTGTCGAATCTGTTGATCAATTGATCGAAAAATTAAAGAATGAAGCTAAGGTCCTCTAAATTGTCTTTTGCACAATCTTTTACTGTAACCATGCGAATAATTCTGTTATTTAATTACCATTTGCCACTGTGCCACTGTGAATTTTAATATTTTGAAAAAGCAAAATTTTTCTTAATTAGAAATGGAAAATGATAGATGAATAGTTGAATAGATAGAATTACATATAAACTTTATTCATACGAGATAGACAGCATTATCAACATGCACATGTCGAGGATGATGGAAATAATGGTCAGCTTCAAGTCCAAATCTCAAATACAACATTGGGGCAACTCTAATAGCGCAATACGCTCCGATCAACGCAGCCAAATTACTATTCAAAACATACCTGAGAACCCAATTTTCGCCTGTTGGAATCAAAAACAAAAGACCAGCAGAGATACCAACAGAGAGCCCAAACACCAAAATTCTCAAAAGAATAGCTGTATATGTGAGTGCGCTGAATTTAAGGCCTCTTTCTAAATAGTTATTGTGAGACGCCATTAACGCAAAGACAACTCCAAAGCCTATGCCCAATGCCCCACAATCCATAAAGCATTTAACATGTCCAAATGTGAATTTTGGAGGGTCGACTTCTTGTTGAACAACTTTCCACCAAACGTTCCATTCTTGCGATGAGCTTCTTTCGTTATTTATGAAAATAATGATTGGGATAATTGATAAGATAATGTAAGTAGTCACTAAGATAGCGGCGATAACGATTTTATTCTCTAAAGCCTTGGTTCTGATGCTCTTGAAGAATGAATCGAGAATTGGGTCAACATAATAAATGATAATAAACAACGAATAACTTCCCAATGTTGCTCCAAGGAGAACCTGATTTAAACTGTGCATTCCAAGGTAGATTCTGCATAAGCAGACAAAGAAAACTAACGTGAAATATAACCCTTTGCTGATTCGATACCATTTGCTCTTATGCACTTTGTCTTTTGGATCTAAAATTCATGAGGTGAGATAGGTGAAATATTAATGAAAAAAATACATTGTTCGGGGAGTTGTATCTCAAGGTCAAGATTTTGATTATTCTGAGGTTCCTCATCATCGACAATTTGTTCTTCAGCTTCACTTTCCTGTTTACGAGCAGCGGGTGACATGTCAATCATGGGAGCTTCCGCTTTCGACAAACTGAGAGCTCTTTCATCACGAGCGATTCCTGAATATCCCACAGCTCTTTTATAAAGGAAAACATAGTACAGATAGCCATAGAAAGCTGTTACAAGGAAAGCGTGGCCAGAAGGGTTTCCGTATTCCGCGTAATGCTCCATTGGTTTTATTCCCGGGGCTACGTAACCAGGGAGATTAGAATCGGAAGGGTAAACCCAGTAAGGACGAGGGCCCCGGTAGATAGCTTTGATGACAGAGATGGTGTATCCAACAAAGCAAAGGTAAATGGTGAGTTTCATAGTAAGGAATTTGCGTGATTCAGATGCAAAAAGAATGAGAAGTAAGGGGACCAAAAGACTTGGAGTACCAAAGAACGACCAAAATTTAAAGAACCAGACAAATCCTTGGTGAGGGAAATTTTGTTGCATATAGATTGCAAACTGAGCACTTGCAGAGTATATTTGATCGCGGAAAATGATTTCTATGAGAATAATACCAGCGGTAAGGCCAGAATAGAGATAAAGCATTCGTTGACGTTGTTTTTTGTCATGGATATCCATGACCTCCACTTTAGGATGCATTGGAGAATTGGATTGGAAAAGAGGGGTATTTAGATCAGGATTATTCACTTTTTGAGATTTGAAAGTGAGAGTAGTGAATTGCGTAATAAATGTGTTTTAGTGAGAATAAAAATAGAATTGAATTGATAGAAAATTTTTCGAAAAAACAACAGTTTAATTTTTGATCATAAATCTAAATTTCTGGTTTAATCCCCGCTATTGAATATCTGTGTGGAGTTGAAATTGATACATTACTTGATGAGGTTGGGATTGAGATCAGGAAAACTGAGAAGAATAAGAGTGAGAAAGGAAGTGATTGAGTTTATTGTTGAAAATGTTGAGAAAAAGAATTTTTTGGGAAATAATGGAAATGGGGCTTTGTTTTTGGGAGGAGAAAAAATTCTTGAAAAATTTTGGAAATTATGGATTTTTTGTTTTTATTGAAGTGAGAGGAATGAATAAAAAAAAGAGGATTTTCAAAAGAATAAAAATTTCTTTTTAAAATTTAGGAAGGATTAATAAGAAATCTTTTTTAACAAATTTTTTCTTCTGAAAAACAAGTCCAAAAAATCTAGAATTCTCAATTGACATTGTTGCAAAGAAACAATAACCTTTCAGTTTCGTGAATTATTTGCCCCTCATTGATTTTTTTTCATTTTTGAAACATCATTATTCTCTAGAAAGGATTTTTAGCCTCGATCAAAACATTATTAGATTTTTTGCCTGTTTTGTACTTTCAAAAGCACTAAGCATGAAATACTTTGATATTGAAATTCAAAGAGAATAAAAAAACTGTGGTTTATATGTTTGACAGTAAAATTTGGATTTGCCAATTAAAAGAATTTGGACAATTGAGAAACACAAATTTCTTTTCAATAACAATGGAGCATTTGTCTGGCTTCCTAATCTGGCAGATTTAAAACTCTTTCCTTCTTTCGAAATATTTCAACCAGACTGAGTTTAGTCAGGTTTTTTTGAAAAGAGAAGGGATTTGATCTATGTTTTTCAGTTGAAAAAGAATTTTATTTGGCCCTTCAAAAACTAGTTTAAATTCAACCAACATGCCTTTGAATAAAGAGATGAATCAATTAATTTCTCATACTATCATCCTGAACGTCCTTTTCTGTTCAAAGAGAAGGCACATATTCAGAAGACCTCATCTTTAAGAGTTTTGATAGTGTGAAATTTTTTTCTGCTTTAAATTTGGGGGTTTAATTGCGAAATAATTTCATAATATTTATTGAATTGACTGACAATTATTCTAAAGCTCAAAATTCATCAATCATGGTTAGATGCTCATTTAAATGTTTAGATCTGGTCTTTTATATCTCATAAACTATGATCGATTTTTCCTTGTCGAAAGTGAATTTCTCTTAGTCTCGTTTATCATTCGTATTGAATAGATTTTTCTAAAGACTTTATACAGAAATACGTGGAAGTAAAATCTCTTTCGACAGAAATGAGAATGAATAAAAAATGATTGGTTTATTTAATGGATAAACACATAAAAACTTGAATTAGACCACCTCAAGTAAAACCTGCAGATGTTTTGGTTTAAATAAATTTACTCAGATTTTATCTAAAAAGTATCTTTGAAAATTTTTCAAATATGGGTAACTGTGCTCAAACTTGCTTAAAAAACACCAGTAAACTCCTCCCTCATCGATCTCTTGCTTATCACTTTTAGATCCCGATGGTTCCACCATGGATATGAACTCCCCTCCCGTCGAAAATAAGAATAAAAATCATAAGGCCTTCGCTTCTCAAAAATCTATGGCTGCTGGTATCAAAACTCTTCTTTATATTCCGAAATCTTACCACCAATTGAATAGCTCAGAAAGAAAACGAAGTCGCTGAACAAAGTCAGGAGAGTAGTCAAGAATCTAGTGATGAAGAAGAAGATGAGGATGAAGAAAAGGTCAAGGAAGCCATTAAGAAGAAGCATGAAAGAGGACATAAGACTATCAGTGCCGAAGCTTACGGAAAATACAATCAAAAGGGCAACTTCGTTCCTAAAGTGATTGCCAAGTCACAAGAACAAAAGCAAAGAATTATCCAAAGATTGGAGAAAGCTTTCATGTTCTCTGCTTTGGATGATAAAGAAAAGAACATTGTCATTGATGCCATGGTCGAAAAGCAATTTGCGTAATACTGATCTCACTTTAAACCATATCTTAAATACCATTTTAGTCCAGAAGAATACGTCATTAAGCAAAATGATTACGGTGACCATTTGTACGTTGTTGACTCTGGTCAATTGGATTGCTTCAAGAAATTCAAGCCTGATCAACCCGATACTTACCTCAAGACCTACCAACCCGGTGAATCTTTCGGTGAACTCGCTTTATTGTACAACTGCCCCAGAGCTGCTTCCATTAAAGCCAAGACTAACGCTGTTGTTTGGGAATTAGATAGAGAAACCTTCAACAATATCGTCAAGGACTCTGCCATCAAGAAGAGAGAAAGATACGAAGATTTCTTGGGCAAAGTCGAAATCCTCAAGGGCATGGATCCTTATGAAAGATCCAAGATTGCTGATGTCCTCAAAACTGTTAAACTCAACGCCAATGAATACATCATCACTCAAGGTGAAAACGGTGATATTTTCTACTTCATTGAAGAAGGTCAAGCTGTTGCTACTAAGAAAGAAACTCCCAGTAATTAAGAGATTTTGATTAGAGTCTAATTATTTTCTAATAGATGGAGCTGAAAAGGAAGTCTTTAACTACAAGGCTGGTGACTTCTTTGGTGAATTGGCTTTAAGAAACGGTGCTCCTAGACAAGCCAGTGTTATAGCTAAAGTAATAAATTTTTTAGAGTGCATTATTAATTTTTTCCTTTTAGACAAATGTTATTTTGGCTTGTATTGATAGAGAAAGTTTCAAGAGAGTGTTGGGACCAGTTGAAGCTCTTATGGATAAACAAACTCAAAAGTACGTTGGATACAACTAAATTATTTTTGAGAAAATGGAAAATACATGCATACGTTAACTCCTATTTTTTTTTCGAAATCTCAGTCAGTTTGTTGTTTTTTTGAATACGATGATTATATACGTACATTTTTTGAAGTATAGAACAAAAAATGAGATTCCTTTTGTGTGTTGAGTATCCTTTAATTTGTGTTTACTCCACTCATAAGAATTTTATATTTGTCCGTGTTCGTCAATTGAATTATTATTATTATTTATCCAATAAAAAAAGAAAAATTACAACAAAATTACAGAAAAGCTTCAATTTTATCATTCTTTTGTAGATTCATTTCAAGAGTAAAACTCTTGTCATCTGTTTTTATA
>PJUD01000800.1_pt1 | contig 12852 bp, 5 predicted proteins | sample 1512341 | NCBI WGS metagenome assembly PJUD01 (sample SAMN08177675, study PRJNA422409) | Feces metagenome, whole genome shotgun sequencing project. | isolation source: Chicken feces (3) enriched on wood chips: beechwood xylan treatment | host: Gallus gallus | place: USA: Madison | collected 2015-01-15 | reverse complement strand
TATGGCGGAATTGGCAGACGCACCAGACTTAGGATCTGGCGGGCAACCGTGGGGGTTCAAGTCCCTCTACGCGCACCATACTAATAAGACGACCTTTAGATCCGATGAGATCTAAAGGTTTTTTGATGTTTTTGGATTCCCTGATCCCATCTCTCAAGAGGAAAGGTTATATAGAAGGATTATATAGAGCGGAAAATCCGCGTTAAATTCCTCAAATGGGCCGTTGCGGAAGATTTAGAGGTGCTATTCCGCGTTAATTTCGCAAAAGGTGGAGAATCGCGAAATTAGAGCGGGATAGCCGCCTTAAATTGCTCTAAAATGGTGCGACAGCGGAATTAAGCTGGAATTTCCGCTTAAATGAGTAATGCTACATACTTCCCTCAAGCGAATCGAACCGGGTAGCAGCTGCGATTGCTGCAAGGGCATGCTGACGGCCGGTTCGACCTTAACGGATATGCGGGGGAGAGGCTCAGGCTCTACGAGCACGCTCTTGCAAAATGTAGTAAGCAAATACGACATAACAGAGTCCCCAGGCGACGGACCCTAGATCGGACACGGCAGGGATAAAATAAATGCCGGGATATACGATGAATAGAATCAGGCTCCAAATGGGATAAACGCGGGCACGGATCGCCGTAATGCCGAAGACGATCTGACCGATCAGCGCCAATACGGAGTTAATGGGCATCAGCGTTGAAATATAGCTGTGGTCCTCCGGCAGCAAGCCTAGCATGTTGTTCCAGACGAGCGCTACGGTCAACGAGCTGCTAACGGAGAGGAGCAATACCGAGACCAATCCGAGCATACCGCTTCTCGGCGCCTGGTACAGGTAAACTCCGATGATGCCGATACCCATCAACACGCAGGCGACGAAGCCGCAAATCAGCTCCTGCATACTGTTGCTTCCCCAGATGTAGGCGGATGGCGCCATGCAAATTCGCGCTATGCCGCCCAGCAGGGCAACGGCGCCTAAAATTCGTGTGATTTGTTTTACTTCCATGAAAAACGTTCCTCCTCGATGAGTGGTGGAAATTCGCCGTTCTGACTCGGAATGGTGAAAGTCCTTCACTCATCGTAGATCGTGTTCACCTGTACGAATAGTTACCTTTTGTCATCATCTTCGTCATGCCTGTCATGATCGTGTTCATACCTCTATACGCTTCAAGCGACGTTTGCTAAACTTTATCCATTGAATGAATAGGGGAACGTAAAGGGTGAGGTAACATGATTTCCATCATCATCGTGGATGATCAGAGACTGCTCAGAGAAGGCCTGCAGACGCTTCTTCAAACCGAAGAGGGACTGGAGATCTCGGCCTTGTGCGCCAACGGAAAGGAAGCCTTGCAAGCGGTCCAGGAACATAAACCTGATGTTGTGCTAATGGATATAAAAATGTCGGGGATGGACGGTATTGATGCTATGAAGCGGATTAAGAGAGAGTATCCCGGCACCGTCGTGTTGATGCTTACGACCTTCGCGGAGAACCGTTATATTGTCGATGCGATGGCAGGCGGAGCCGACGGCTTTCTGCTGAAGGACATGTCATCCCGAATCATTGTTCAGACGATACGCGATGCGATGAACGGGGAGGTGATATTGCCGGCGCCAATCGCGTCGAAGCTTGCTGCCAAGCTGTCCGTTTTATCCGAAGGAAGAGCAGATCGGTTCGATGAACGCAAGCTAAGAGAGAGCGGGTACTGCTTTACGGTGCGAGAGCGGAAGATTATCGAGCTTATGACTGAGGGCTATACGAATAAGCAAATTTCATCATCGCTGTTCATGAGCGAAGGGACCGTCCGGAACTATATTAGCGTCATCTACAATAAAGTGGGTACGAACGACAGAATAGCCGCTGTTGCCATCCTAAGCGGCTTGCTTCTGGAAGACGTCTATTAAGCAATTCAGCTTTCATACGCTGCTACGCCGCTTAAGTCTTACCGGACCGCCGAGCGGCTTTTTGCCGTTCCCGCAAAGGAGTCTCGCTGCCAAGTGGTGACAATAACTGTGACAGTCTGTAACTATCGAGTGGACGATCCTGTCCAGTAAAATGGGGGGTGTTACTAACTAGAAAAGGAGCACTGTTAATGGGGACAAGCATGAAAGCTAAGGGCCGCTCCAAGGTGGCTGTCCTGCTGACGACGGCGATGCTGTTTACTCAGCTAGCGGTTCCGGGTCCGAGAGCCCTCGGCTCGGAGATCAATCAGCTGAGCGTATTCGACGATCAGTTGGAGGAAGCGTTTCACAACAACAGCTGGGCGGGCGTCAGCCTGGACGAGACGGGGACGGTGTATGAAGGGAGCCGTTCGATCCGGTTCGAAGCCAACGAAGGGCAAGCCGTCTATTTGTACAAGGATCGCATTATGAATGCGGGGGAGTATGATGATTTCAGCTTCTGGCTGCGCGGAAGCGGCCAGGGGGGACAGTCGTTTAAGCTGGCGTTCACGCTTGGCGGACAGGCGCTTGCGGAGCTTAACTCCGCCGATTTGCTGCCTGACGGCATACCTGCCGGGGAATGGGTGAAAGTGACGGTTCCGCTTGACGAAGCCGGCGTGCAAGGATGGATGGACGGCATCTTGATTTGGGGTGCGGGGCAGCAAGAGCCGTTGTTCTTGGACAATATCTCGTTTACCGGTCAAGGCGGAAGCCAAGAGCCTGGCGGAAATCCGGGAGGAGAACCGGGTGAGGGGCCAGGCAATGAAGATCCGGGTAATGAAGATCCAGGCAATGAAGAGCCGGGAGATCCGATCGAACCGGTTGAAGGATTTTATCTGTACGACGACAAGCTGGCGGATTCGGTAACAAACAACAGTTGGGGTCAGGTCAACCTTGCGGACAGCTCGGTCAAACGGACGGGTACGCGTTCGATTCGCTTTACCCCGAACGGCGACGGAGCGTTGTACCTGTACAGCACGCAACTGTTGACGGTCAATGCGTACGAGAAGCTGAGACTGTGGGTGAACGGAGGCTCCGCAGGCGGACAGAAAGTGCAATTGGCGCTGACTGCCGGAGGCGCTACAGCGTTCGAGCGTCCGTTGGAACACTGGCTGCCGGACGGCGTACCCGCAGGGGAGTGGGCGCTGATCGAGATGGATCTGGCCGAGCTGGGACTGGAGCACCGCCTGTTCGACGGCATTCGTTTGACTGGCCTGGAGCCGGGTAAGCAAGCGCCGCTTTATCTGGACGACATCGCGATTACTTCGAGACAAGCGGCGCAAGCTGCTGTGCTTGAGCTCAGAATCGATCAGCCGCGTCTGGTCATGCTGCCGGGAGAGCACCGTCAGATTCAGGCTGAGACACTCCTGCAATCGGGTGACACGGCTATCGTGACGGGCAACACAGAGTGGACGGTTGACCAACCGGAGCTTCTGTCCGTTGAAGGCGGTGAACTGGTTGCGCTGAAGCCGGGCATTGCGAAGATTACTGCAACTCACAAAAATTTTACGACCGATGGGTTCGTACAAATTACGGAAGTCCAGGCGGAGCAGGTGTACGATGAATCGCTTGCCGCGGGCTTCCATAACTACAGTTGGCACGAAAAGGACTTCGCCAATACGGAGCAGGCCAGAAGCGGCAGCCGCTCGATCAAGTTCGAGCCGGACGGCTGGGACGGCGTATGGGTATCCGGCGAGTCCAAGAAGTCCGTGGAAGATTATTACGGCATTCGGTTCTGGCTCCATGGGGGCAGCACCGGCGGCCAGGAGCTGCTGTTCCATTTTTACAACGGCAATCAGTCGCTCGGTTCGCTTGATCTGAACGAGGTATTCCCGAATGGCTCCCTGCCGGCCGGTCAATGGACGGAAGTAACGGTCAGCTTGGCCGATCTCGGTCTCGATCTCGGATTTTTCGACGGCTTTATCGTTCAGGCTGCAACGGAGCAGAACCAGGAAGCGATCTATATCGACGATATTGCGTTCCTTTCCAACCCGAATGCCGGGCAACTGCCTGAACCGGAGCTGCCGCTCGTTACCGTGTCTGTCGATCAGACCTCGGAGCGGAAGCCGATCAGCAACAATATTTACGGCATTAACTATGACGAAGGTCATCCGACGACTTCTACTCTGCCTTTTGAAGTGGAACGTTGGGGCGGCAACCAAACGACTCGTTACAATTGGCAGTTGAATGCGGCGAATCGCGCCAGCGACTGGTTCTTCATCAACTATCCTTACGATGATCAGGACTGGGACCCTTCGCAGGGCTCGCTGTCGGATCGGTTTGTTGAGCGGGTGCTTGCACGCGGCAATCAGGTGCTGATGACGATTCCTACGATTGGCTGGACGCCGAAGGACCGCACGGTCAGCTACGGCTTTTCGCAGCAAAAATACGGAGCCCAGCAAGAGGGAGCATGGGAACTGCCGGATGCCGGAAACGGAGTGTTCAGGGACGGAACGTCAGTGACGAACAACGATCCATCCGACACCTCGATTCGCGTCGGAACGGAGTTTGCAACCGATTGGGTTCGCGATATGGCGGCCAAATCGAACGACAAAGTCCGCCTGTATGCGTTGGACAATGAGCCGGACCTGTGGCATGTGACGCATCGCGACGTTCATCCGGAGGCTCCGACCTATGACGAGCTGTGGAACAAAACGGTGGAGTACGGCACGGCGATTAAGCAAGTCGATCCTGACGCTCAATTGTTAGGCCCTGTATCGTGGGGCTGGTGCGGTTACTTCTACTCCCCTGCCGACTGGTGCGCCGACGGCCCGGATCGCCAAGCACACGGCGGAACGCCTTTCCTGGAATGGTACTTGCAGCAGGCGAGCCGTCATGAGCAGGAGACCGGCATGAAGCTGGTCGATTATTTGACCATTCACTATTACTCTCAAGAGGGCGGAGTTCCATCCGAGAATGAAAGCCCGCAAGTCTCGAAACGCCGCTTCCAGGCGCTCAAGGCGCTGTACGACAATAATTTCGTCGATCAATCGTGGATTCAAGAGCCGATCCGGCTCATTCCGCGCATGAAGGAAATCATCGAGCGCAATCAGCCTGGCGTGAAGCTGGCGATTACGGAGTACAACTTCGGCAACGGCTTCGGCGTTACGGCAGGTCTGGCGCAGGCGGAAGCGCTCGCGATCTTCGGCAGAGAGGGTGTCGATCTGGCGACTCGCTTCGGCAACTTCGAGGCGGATACGCCGATCGAGGATGCGTTTAAGCTGTACCTGGATTATGACGGCCAAGGCTCCAAAATCGAAGGAAGCAGCGTTCGCACCAACACGTCGCTCTTTGACGCAGTAGGCTCCTATACGATCGAAGGAACTGACGGCAAGACATACGTGTTGCTGTTCAACAAGGACACGTTAAGCCGGGATGTTCAATTGGAACTGGGCGAAGGCTTTGACGCTGCGGAGGTTTATAACTTCGATGCGATTCGTCGTCTGGCCAAGACTGGAGACTTGGCAGCAAGCGAGAACGGCTCTGTGTCGTTGAAGCTGCCGAAGCGTTCGGCAACGCTGCTTGTGGTGGACCCTTCGAACTAATTTGAAAGAAGAAGCGGCTGCCCGTTCCGTCGATCCTGGCGGAGGGGCGGCCGCTTCTTTCGTACACTGGGTTGTCTCAGATGGATCAACTTAAAAGGGATCGTCCCGGCGGGCGGCGCAATCGCTGCCTGCGGGACGATCCCTTTCGCTTTACTTGGTTGGAGGTCCGTTCTTGACGGTTGGTTTCTGGATGGCTTTCTCCGCTTGCTCGAAGTAGTAAGCGGCGCCGATCTGGAAGCCGAGCCCGAAGCCTACGAGGTCGCCGGCTCCTTCCACCGCTTTGCCCGATTTCAGAATGTGGAACTGTTTGGCCAGTTTATCCGCATCGAAATCCGTGATTTTCAGCTTAAGCGAACCGAGGCTGTATTCAAGCTTGGGGAGGTCCTTGTTGCTCATAAAGCCGCTCAGCACTTCGCCCAAGCCGTACGTGTACGCTTTGGCCGCTTTGATGATTTGTTCGTAATCGTCCAGCATTAACGAGAAGGAGCTAACGTTCCACACCGACGAGCTGACGCCGATAAAAGCGCCGGCCATGAAAGCCATATAATCGTCGCCGGTCGGCGATACGGGTTCCAATGACATCAGATACTCCGCGAAGCTGCCATGCTCGCCCGTATCCGTGACGGAGATCGTCTCGTAGGTGTCAGGGTCGATCTCCAGCCAAGCCCAGCGATTTTCCCCATGAATGCTTGTCGGCCGGTCCGGAATCAGCATGATCGCGGGAGAGCTTTTGGCCCGTTCAATAAGCGTGACCGGGAAGCCGTTATCCTCCATATGCTGCAAATCCTCTTTCCGGTTGTTCACGAGGCTCAGGAACAGCTTCGTATCCTCGGGGCTGTTCAGCCAGATGTCCATAAAATCGGTTTTGTCTCCCGGCAGGGCCGCGCCTTCGAGCCGGGAAGCGAACAGACCGCTCATAATATGAAAGCCGTGGACAGCCTCCTCCGAGCCGCGATGAATCCGGTTCGCGATCTGCTGCAGGTCGACGCTCGTGCGGAGCTTCGCTTGGGTCCGATCGTTGCGGACGGTTACGAATATGACCCGTTCCTTGTCGACGCGTCCCGCGGTAACGTCAAGGACTTCCGCAAGCTCGCTTTCGTAGGCGGTCTGATTGGCGATGATCCGGTACAGAATGCTCCGGGTATACCAGACGAGCGCAGAGTGGTCATCCGGTTTCTCCGTCGCCTTGTGCGCTCGACCCGCTGCCTGCTGCAGCGCTTCGGCTGCTTCGGCGGACAAGTCGGGGAGATTAACCGCAACCGTATGGAAAATGTCGGCGATCTCTTCTCCGTCTTTGAGCTGCGTTTCGTGTATGAGCTTCTTCTTCGGCAGTTGAACTTCGATGCGCACGCCGACGATCTTCTGTTCGTTCGTATCGATCAGACGATTGCCGACGATCTGCAGCGTCTGGCTTTCCAGCACGGCCGTGTACTTGCCGCCGGAACCGCCCGCGCGGATGTCCACCGGCTCGCGGCTCAACTGATCGAGGCTCACCGCGGTTTCCAGAACGCGAACTTCCTCGAGGAGCGGCCCCTCGTCGCCGCCGCCCCCGCCGAGCGCGCCTCCGATGTCTCCGGCGATGCCGCCGACTCCCCGGTCATCTTTCGCTTCGGCCTTGAAATAGACGCTGATCGTGCTTTGCGCGGACGTCATGCGTTTGCTTTCCTGGCCGCCGGGGAAGAAGGCCAGGCCGTCCAGCTCCGACAGGTCCTTCATGAACGGCACGACGAAGATTCTCGTCTGCCCCTGTTCGTCGGAGTAGGACCATGCGGGCAGATGCTTCAAGGTTAGCGCATCTACGGAGCCCAGTTCTTCAAGCGCCTGTCTTCCCCGATCGGTGACCTGTACGACTCTGAGCGTCGGACTGTAACCAAGCTGGGCGAGCAGACCTCCGGTCAGGTTGGCCAAGTCGCCTTCCGTTCCCCAGCCTTGGGCCAGCACGGCTTCCGGAGCGTAACGGTAAATCGAATACAAGTCCGTGGACGGCAGCCATCTGAGTCCGTCCGCCAGCGTCTGGAAGTCGGACCACGTCTTGACCGCTTCCAGTTGCAGCATGCCGTGAACGACGGGCAGAGGAGCGGGAATGCCTTCCTTGCGGCCCTGGCTCGCGTCGAAAGCGGCTGTCTGCACGGCGCTGGCCGAAGCTCTGGCCGCCTCCAGCGAGCGGTGGCGGCTGATCGCTTCCGTAAGCGCCGCCGAAAGCTGAATGTCGAATTTCTCATCCAGAGGCGGCTCCACCCGTTTGACGAGCAGTCCTTCTTCCTTATAGGTTTCGCTGCCGACGGGAAGATTCAAGCCGCCGAACAAGTCGGATTGCAGCGTCCAGCTCAGATCCGCTTGATTGCTGGGAATCGAGAATACGAGCAGCCCGCGCCGCGAGACGCCGTCGAATACGGACCAATCCTTGCCGATGCCAAGCAGCAGCCCGTCGGTGACCGGGTCCGCTTGCAGGTCCGCAACCTCGCGCCCTGCCGGCGCTTGAACCGGCGCAAGCTTAAACGTCTCGCGAAAGCCGGACGATCCGAAGCCGTCGGACTCGTCGGCAACCGTGACGTCGGCGATGACGAAGTTGCCGCTGCCGGACTCCATGTCGCGGATGCGGGACAGCGAGTTGACGGTCAGCGCCACTCCCTTGCCGGGAATCGCCGCAGCGCCGCCTTCGCCATCTGCACCTTCCGTACCGCTTTCACCTACGGAGCCTCCGCTTACCGGAAGCACCGTCGCACCGCCGAAAAGATCGACGTATAGCTCCGTCGGCATTCCCCCCAGCGCATTCGGCGTCTGGAAGGCCAGGCGAGCTTTGTTGGAGGAGCCGGGACCGATCAAGACGGGCCGCAGCAAGCCGTGAGGCAGCAGGGCGGTGGCCGTATGCACGGGAATTAGGAAAGGGCCCTTGGCGGTTTTGACGTTCAGATAAAACCGTTCCTGCGGGTTCAGCTTCAGATCGGCCTGAACGAGAGATTTCAACTCGGCTTCCACGATTGTGAACACGCTCGTCTTGCGGGTCAGGGCGACTTTCTCGATATGATCCGTTTCCCCGACTGCCGTCAAAACCAGCTCGAACGTGTCGGAAAGCTTGCCTGTGGCGCTCTTCGGCATACCGGAGAGCGCATCGGGGTCCTCTTTCGGCAGGGGGCCTGCCAAGGCAAGCGACATATGGCCGTGTGCGATGTCGTAGTAGTGGACGGAAGCCTGTTCCATCTTCTCGTCGGGAACGACGAATACGAGCATTCCCCGTACCGTCTCGCCCTTCTTGACCGTGACATCTCCCTGGCCGGGAGGCGCCAGCGGCTGCTCTGTCAGCCAAGTCGCCGTCGAAGCCGGATAGGTTCCCGCGCCGTTGACGTTCATGAAGAAATGCGCGGCGAAATCCGGAATCAAGTAATCGGCGCCGTCCGGATGAACGTTGGTCAGTTCCATCTCGATTGCGGCAAAGCTGCGATTCGTCGGCGCATCCACGCCTTTCAGCTTCTTGAGGAAGAGGAGCTCCCGAGCCGTCCATTCGACCGCTTTATTTTTCCCCTGGCTGTTCAGCGGAAGGCGCTTGTAGATTTTGACCTCCTCGCTCGGGAGATCGCGTCCATAGACGAGCGCAGCCGTCGCTTGTTCATACTGCGCGACCTTCTTGCCCGTCTCGAAGCCGATCGTCTGAAATTCGACCTTATCGCCCGCATCGACGAGTATGGGGAAATCGACCAAACGGTCATCCGCATAAATGCGAGCAGGGCCGTCATCCGCAGCATTGCGAACGGCGAGCGTTAGAGGAATCTGCTTGGAAGGCTGCTTCTGGACTTCGGCAAGCGCATCTTGGAACGCTTGGGCCAATACAGTCGGATCTTCCGAGATCACGTACTTGCCTCCCGACTTCTCCGCCGCCCACTTGAACGCTTTCTCGCTGTCCTTCGTTCCGAGGCCGACCCATAGCACCTGAATGCCTTCCTCTTTAATCCCGTTAAGCATCTCTCCGAAAAAGGTCTTTTTGTCCTCTTCGACATCAAGCGCCGCATCGGTCACATAGACGATGACGCGCTTCTCGGAAGGAATTTGCTTTAACGAACGGTATGTCACGTAGACGGAGTTCAAAATGTCGGTTCCCCCGACTGCCTTCAGATTGCCCAGCCCTTGCAGCAGCTCGGACTTGCGGGAGGTGAACACCTGATCGAACTTCAGCTCTGTAGAGAAGCTGAGCAACTGCATCAGGCTATTGTCCGGAAGCTGTCCGATGAAGTCGTGAAACAGATGCTTCACCTTGTCGATGCGGTAATCGCCGTTGCCCGAAGCGGGATCGACATCCATCGAGCCGCTTACGTCCAGCGTCATGGCGATGACCGGAACGTCGGACGGAGATTGCTCCTTCGGCCGCTCGTAGGTGAGCTCGAACCGATTGCCCAGCCTGTCGTTAATGGCGGCGAACACATGGTTCAGCGCGGCGGTGTCCTGTGCGGAATAATACGTGCCTTCCGACATCGCGGCCAGCTCCAGCAGCGTCGAGTTATCGTGATCCGGGCCGAAGCCGATCGAGTAGATCGGAATGCCCGAGCTTCTCACGGCTTGCTCGACTTCGCTTTTGCTGGCCTTGCTGCCCGTGCCCGCTTTCTCGGCGTTGCTGTCCACGCCGTCGGTAAACACAACCAGCGTCGGTCGCTGTTTCCCCTTCAGCAAGGTCAACCCTTCGATGACTGAATCGTACAGCTTGGTATTTCCTTTTGCCTTGATTTGATCGAGATTTGCCAGCACTTCCTGCTTGCCGCTGCCCTCCAGAACTCGAATCTCGGAATCGAAATCGATCACCTGAATAGGAGCGTTGTCCGGGAGTCGCTGAATAAAGGCGCGGGCGGATTTCAGCACCTGATCCATCGACTTCGACATGGAGCCGGAGGAATCCAGCGCAAGCACGACGCTTGGCGGCGTCGCGATCCGGTCGAGCTTAACCGGCTTGCCCGATCTGCCGCCCTCCACAATATCGATGTCTTTCATAGCGGGCGTAAATTTGGGGTTTTGAGAATCGAGCAGCATGAAGGTCAAGCGAGCCTGGTCGCCGAGCTCGACAGCTTCCTCGATTTTCAGCTTGCTCTCTTCGCCGCTGGCGTCGCCGATTCCGTCGTTCCGGTAGGCGCTCTGCAGCAGCGGCTTGATCTCCAGCTCCGTCATCTCTCCCGCGCTAACAGGAACAAGCCTTGTATTGAGAGGGGTTCTATTTTCCTGCTCGACTACGACGTTCCAGAAGCCGGAGGGAAGCCAGAACAGCGTGTCTCCTTCCGGCGTTTTGTCGCCTTTCAGATGAAGCTCCGGGTGGGTCAGCGTAACTCCCGGCGGCGCTTCGACCGTGATCAGGCCCAGCGCGTCCCCGCGCACCTTGAGCGCTCCCAGCCGTTCCCCATCCTTGATCGGACGGATATCCTCGCCTTCATCAAGCGTGAAGACGATTTCCTTCGGAGCGGAGTCCGGGCTCCAGGTCAGCTTCCACAGCAGCGGGGCGGACGTAATCTGCGGAATATCGTTCAACGTATATTGATTCGTTTTATAGGCGAACAGGTCCTGATTGTAAGCCAAATCTCTGCGATACTGCCCTTGCGAATAGAAGCTTTTGCCCGCCAGTCGAACTTGGCCCTCCGCCAGATCGACTTTAAGGCTCTGATACTTATGCCGTTCGTTGGTCGTCATAAAGTAGATTTCCTGATTCGGATAAGCGGACGTCTGAAAGGTGATGGACTCTCCATGCTTGAGACGAAGCTCACGGTATACTTTCAACAAGTATCCTTCGCCGTACTTCGCCGCGACGGCCCACCAGACGGTGCCTTCCGGATCGTCGGCGCGAAGCACCCAGCTATCCTCGGAGGCGCCCATATAGAACTTGCCGCCAAGCTCGGCAACGTACAGCCGCAAATCCTCCCAAGGATCGGTTTGCGCATCCTCCCATTGCACCTGCAATTCCCATAGATCCCCGCCGGTCATTCGGGCCGTTTCCCTATTTTCTTCATCGACGTATTTGAATTCGTGGGTCTGATTGGGGGTGTAGTCGACGGATTGATAGTTGTCCTGGGAGCCGAACGGATTCAAGTAGGGGATCGCAACGTCCCACTTGCCGATCGGATACGACTTTCTGCGGGGCAAATCTTTGACTGTCTCTACGCTTACGGACGGTACCGGAGCGATGGAACCGACGGCCGCATCGCGCGGGCTCCGGCTATCCTTGAGAAATACGACAACAGCGCCAAACGCCAAGAGCGCGCCGATCAGAAGGAGAAGGGCGATCTTGGCGTTCTTGTTCATAAGCCAGCTTTTCATGGAATGGCGCTCCTCCGTTCCTACCCGTCCGTTGCCGAAAAAGTATGCCCGCAGGACGGACAGAACCGCGCATCCAGAGGAGCGGGTTTGCCGCAAACACAGTCTTTTTCATTCGTGAGCGTTTTGATTTGTTTTTTGTTTTCCTCGATTTCGCTTTCCAGCCGTACGATTTCCGCCACATCGGATTGATAATTCGCTTCCGCGACGTCCTCCAGCCGACCGACCGCATTCAAGAAAAACAGCCTGCCGATATTCTGATACAGCTTCTCGATTTCCTTCTGCTTGTTGCTGTTTTGCAGCTTAAGCTTGTTGACCTCCACGACGATTTTCGCCTTGCTGCCCGCCTCCGAAAAGCCGGATTTCACTTTGTTCATGAAGCTCATGTTCATTCCTCCCAAGAAAATAAAGTTCCTTATTTTCATTGTAAAAGAATGCCGAGAGCCTCCCTAGTTACAGGCTGTCATCTTTTTTGTCATCCGACATGCGATCCCATTCATTCACTTCGACGGTCACTTGCGTGCCGCCGTTGTCGTGCCACTCCCGAACGAATCGGTCGAACTCGTCAAGCGGAGCATACCCGTAAACGATTTGCAGGAAGGTCGTCTGTTCCAGCTTGTTCAGCAGCCGCCACTTCAAGGCCATCGTCGGGGTCTGCGGACCGACAAATTGCTCCGGATGGGAAATGTCCGGCTGTTGTTCGACGGCGAGCTTGCCTTCCAGGAACAAGCGGGAAGCGGTGGTCGCCATTTTTTTCTCGTAATAGCTGTCGATTTTCCCGTTATAGACCCGGCGTTCCAGACTGCCTCCCTTGATGGCCTTCGAGGGAGCGCTTCCGGGAGCGACGAGAAAGAAATTGCCGATCGTACTGGTCGTGCCGGGGAAATCATATTCCGGTTCTCCGTCTACGATGATGTAGTCGTAGCCTTCTGCCAGTCCGATCGAGAAATCCGATTCCGGGTCCTCAATCAACATTCCGTACACTTTATCGTAATAGGCAAAGATTTTATCGAAATGGTCGAAGTCCTTGCGGAACAAGTAGCTGCCGTAGGAGGGAAGGGTGCCGATCCGACCGATTCGGCCGTCTTCG
>PJUD01000797.1_pt1 | contig 12913 bp, 12 predicted proteins | sample 1512341 | NCBI WGS metagenome assembly PJUD01 (sample SAMN08177675, study PRJNA422409) | Feces metagenome, whole genome shotgun sequencing project. | isolation source: Chicken feces (3) enriched on wood chips: beechwood xylan treatment | host: Gallus gallus | place: USA: Madison | collected 2015-01-15 | reverse complement strand
GTTTGAGCATACACAAGTCATTAGGCAATTCCATTTCATCAAAATCTTCAATGAGATTATTTGCCAAATTCAAACAAGCGAGTTTTTTGAGGTGATCCAAGTTTTCTATGCGCTTGATTCGGTTATCATTGAGAGCGAGGTATTCCAAGTGAATAAGCATATCCAAATTTTCGATCTTTTCAATTTGATTATGTTGAAGATAAAGAGATTCTAAATGTGTAAAGACATCGAGATTTTGAATTTTCTTTATATTGAGCCATTCCAAATGAACAATCTTTAATCCGACCAACACATCAACCTTCTCTTCTTCTGAAAGAGTAGAAGCGATTTCAGATTTAATACTGGTTTTTGTGATTAACTTGAGATCGATTTTATTCTCTTTTTCAGCAAACAGTTTGTACTTCTTTTGGAGTTCTCCTTCTGGAAGCTCATCTTCAAGAATTGGTTCTTCAACCTGATCTTGAGGTTGTTCTTGAACTTTATCAGTTTCTGACATCTCAAGGAAATTATTCGTTGAATTAATCAATAATTTAATATTCTTTATGTTATTTGAATTGTTGAATAGAGAAATAATTAGAGAGAGAAAATGCGATAACAACTTGAAACTCTTTTCTGAAAAAAATATTTTGACTTTTTTTTCTTCTTTAAAATTCTGTAAGAATCTGATAAAAATTGATTTTTCTCGAAGATTTAATTTAAGAGTATTTTTTCAAAGGAATAATTTTATATAGAGAATAAAATCAACTCGATTCAGAAATAATACTGTAATAATAAGCTTTATGAATTAAACATTGATTTTGATACGAACCTACCTACCTATACAACTAAAGACTATTTTAGTGTTTGTTGATAGCATCCATGATGCTTTTGCGGGTACTCCAAATAGTAAAGACTGAAAAGACAGCAAGCATAACCCAACAAATGAATTTATGACCCCAGAGTTTTGAACGAGGAGATAACTTGATATAAAACATTGGTGGTAAAATGAAACAAATCTATGGGAGATATGAGTGAAAAGAAAAATCGAAAAATTACCATAGTGAAGAAGCTGGAACCCAAGATATTGATGATATCTTGCATACTTGAAGACAATATTCCAATAGCAACTCCAGTGTAAATAGTGACTACGATGAAAGAGTTATTCCAAAGTTTCATTGTTTTATTTTATACTGATGACAAGAATAGCATGTCTCCACTTAGGATCTTCTTGGTTGGCTTCAGTTTTAGGGAAGAAGAAATCACTTAAACCATCCTTGGCAGGCTTAATGCACAAAGGAGTAGCAACAATGACTGATAAACCGATAAGCAAAATAGACTTGATTATTGGTTAGAATACAATGAGAAAATTTCAATTTTACGATAACAGTGACAATAGGATAAGGTCGAGGGTTTCCTTGAGCATCATATCCGTAAGCGAAAAGGATGACACCATTGGCATAAGCCTTATCACTCAAAATTTCGATGGTCTTGGCAAAGGTGATGTAACCAAAGCATCCGACAAGGGCATAAATGATAAAGACCAAAATTGTAGTTCTGAAAATAATTTTTCTCATTCTACGCTTGGTGGAATTATGAAGTTCCTTCGGATATTAAGAGAGAAAATTATTCAAATAATACCTTGAAAACATCGAGGACATTAGGATGAGAGAGATAAGCAAAGACAGCTGTCGAAAAAGTTGTTGATGTTCCTGTGAAATCAAAGTTTTTGACAGAGTCAAAGCTGGATTTGAAATCAGTAAAGTTGAAAGCTTCAAAGACGACAACTCCAGCCAAGAACAAAATGAACAAGAAACTCAAAAGACAGAAATATCTGAGAGATTTTAATTCTTTAGCCAAACTGAGAGGAAGGACAAAAACGGTTGCCACAATGATGGGCCACCAGTGACTATTAGTATCAGCTGAGAAAAGGGATTAGCTATTTCAGATAGTCGAAAAATTATTACTCATCCAATCAGGTAAAGTGTTTTTGCCAAAAAAGATACCAAAAACACGCGCCATTAATTGTGAAACCTAAAGGTTTAAAACTCAAAAAGGCAGACTTAATTAAACGACTTACCAGAACGAGGTAAGCAATAGCGGTTCCCCAGTTGGCAAAGAAAAAGACAATATTCACAAACTGTCTGAGATAATTACCAAAGGTCATCTGAGCCAACTCTTGGTAAGAGTAAACTTTAGCCTTTTCGGAGCTTCTAATCTGATTAAATTAAGCGAAAGCGATTTTTGTTGATTTTTTACAATGAGCATAAGAGAATAAAAACCAAGCCAACCACAGAAAAGCATCTGAATAACACCCCAGGCGAGTCCAGATTTAGCAATTGAATTGGGGATAAGAAGAATTCCTGGTAATATGAGGGAATTTCCAACTAAAATATTCATTACCTGTTCCGATGGTAGCAGTCATGAGGGTAAAAATACTACCCTTCATTGAACCAGCTTTGAACTTGGTTGCAATGAAATTCAAAGGGAAAAATAACTATGATGAGATTAGAGATATTACAAAACAAAGAGATTTACCTTTCCAGCGACGGATTCATTATCACTATCATATCCATCTTCATCTTTAACCTTGTCGATTTGATCTTCAGGATTATCAAATAAAGGATCCTTCAACTCGTCTTCATGAGTTAAGCCATCATTAATGCTAGGTTCCATTTTCTTGAGAGTGGGGAGGTGTTTAGTCTGAGTTAAATAAATTACTTGTTAATTACAAGGAAAATTAATTGCTAATGTATGCAAACGAATCTATTTTAAGAAAACCCCCAAGAAGAACAAAGCATTGTATTAATTTTTTATTTCCACTTATAATTTTATTGCGATGAATAAATGTGACAATAAGTGTAAATGAGCCAGATTTAAATTTATGAATGGATAAATTAGATACGACATCATCAATTCAAGGCTTGACGCTACAACATTTCGTATCGGAAATTTTCGTTGAAAAACAGATTTTTGAAAAAAGTATTTGAATTATAATTTTGGTGGCATCTTTGGAGAGAAGGGAGTCACTCCTCTTATGATACCTCAATATTTTTTCCTTTCAAAATGACTCAGTTTCCATGATATCCGACTAAGTTCTAGGAAAGAAAATAGATGAAAAAGACATATTTTTTATCTCCTAAATATCCACGAAAACCTTTTCAAAAGATATTGAGAATCTGGACATGAAATTGATTCTCGAAACTTCCAGAGTGAATTCTTTCTGTTTTGGAAGAAATTTTGTTTGAAGTCAGATGAATAGGGTTTTTTATCAAAAATCTGGTTGATCTATTTTATCTTAATAAATTTATTGGAGGAATGAAATCCACTCAAAATTGTTTACCGTATGATATCGTCAATTTCCCACTCATGATGAAATTCTTTAGCCATATGACGAATCATCATTCAACCAGTTTTAAATATAAACTATGATATTTAGTTGACTTGAGAGTGTAGTGGGAAAATTGAGAACTGCTTTGAGGCTTTCAGATGGAGTTCAAAGAAACTTTGGTTTTATGGGGAAGAAAACCAATCAGACAATCATTATTACACATTAGAGTTTTTGAGATCCATTGAGATTTCATAAAAAAGTTTTCTCTCAGGAGAAAATAAGTCCATGGAGTCTCAATACTAGAGGTACTTCTTCGTGAAAATCTGAGAAATGAAGAAAGGGAATGAAAAGGATGTTTTTGTGCTTGAAATAAAGAGAATTTTGTTGACTCTGTAAATTTTCATTCAGGTATGACGCACATTTTTATGTGATCTCCTCATTCAATAAAAATTCGAATTCAACAAAAATCGAGACATTAAAAAAATTTGATACTGAAATTGGGAGAATGATCTGAGGCTACAGTAGAGTTTTTAGATACCATCCTCAAAACAGACCCTTTCCTGTCCTGTCTGACTGTAAAAAAAAATCTGTCATGTAATTTTCAAGCCAATCTTCATTCATCTTTGAAAGACTTTTTTCCCAATCTGTTCTTTTTCTTTCAAAAAAGGTTTTCTTGAATTTTTCAACAAAAAATGCCAAAAAATTTTTTCAGGAAATGAGAAAATAAATTTTTAGAAATAATTTTTTACAAATTCTGATCCTCTACTTTTTTAATTCATATCAATAAAATTTTTTTGTCAATTTCTTTTTTAAAAAAAGAGACAACGAGAAGGTGAATTGTCACGTTTTCTCAACTTTTTCTGGATATACTTTTTGGATCTTTTTAATAAATTTTGAAGGGGAGAGTGTTGGGAAAATATATGAAGGAGAGAGAGAGAGATTTTTTTTTCATGTTTTCTGGGCGAAAAACGTAATATTTATACAACTGAAGGATTATAATATTTATGCATCCCAACATTAAGCAGCATCAAAAAAGGCAGATATTGCACTCTATCTATTCTCGTTATAAATCACTTTAAGAAACCCTCAATTTGAGCAAAAATCATAAAATTAAAAGATAGGTTGAGAAAAGTTGAATGAACCATTTTTAAAAGCATTCTGGCTGTGTTTTTGTTCTTCACAGCCCTTTATATTTGGAATATGCACTTTTTTTAATGTACTCACAAGTTTCCATTCAAAAAGAGTTTCCCTCGCTTGATCATGAAAATCCGCAAGTTGATACTTTGAAGAGTTTTGAACTTAGAAAGTACAACAATGGCAAGTGGTATTATTGTAATCGTCATTATTATACTCTTTCCAATTTTCTACAACCTTTATCTCTTGTATTTCTTCTTTAAATGAAATTTTGTCCTTTGAAGGATCAACTGGAGCGTTCTTTGATTGTTTCTCTTGAGGAGCTGAAGAGAGTTGATTCTCCAAAGGCTTTCCTCCATATTTTGACTGTCTTAAGATAGAGCCTCGATTTGAGCGCTGATGATATATGGAATCATCAGAATTTTTTCGACTATTATTCTCTTTCGTTTGTCTAGCTGCGACATCTATAACATCATTAAAACCATTGAAACAAAGGGAATTATTCAACTTCTATTGTCAGAGTTCAGTCCCTGAGAATATTTATTTTGTGATGAATCGCCTTGTAAGTTGAGTTTTTCAAATTGCATATGAATTGGTTTTCCAGATGCGTTGGTATTGTTGCTATTCATATTACTGGATTGTGCTTCGACTTGATACTTTCTCTGGGACTCAAAACTATTCAACATATGAATTTTATTTTTAAATAAGCTGTTAATAAAATACCTTTTATAATAATGACAACCCTGTCAAAAATTTTAACCTAGGGGGAAAATATAATGGTAAGTAGTTTCAAATTATATAAAGGTAGTTTGAGATTGTGAGATTGTGATCTTTACTCGAAATTTTTTTGAAGAGAATAATATTTTTACAAAGAAATAAATCTTCTTGGAACAATAAAATTCCTTAAATCCTTTTTATAATGATTTTTTTTTTTGCACAATGCGAAATTATTGAAATTTTATTCGATTCTTTTTCTCAAAATTTTTTCAGAGGAGATTTGAAACATCACGGAGTAATCTTCAAAATAAGTCAGCTTTCTTTTCATGCAGGAATTTTATGAAATAAAAATTAAGGAGAAAAAATGTGAAGAGAAATAGAATAAATAAGGTTTTATTCATAAATAAGATTTAATTCTATATTGCTTAAGATTTATTGTCCCCCAAAAAATGAATGATTCCATGATCAGTTCGACTGTTTTCTCAACTGAACAGTCGTCAAGCGATATAAGTGCTTTTCATATTGATGTTGGAAAGATGCCTGATGAAGATAAAAAGAGAACATTGTTTACATTTTCTTGTATTGGAATTTTGACAAACTTGTTTTTGCTGGTTTATATTGGGCCAACTCCCTGGAGTCAACAAATGACTTACGAGAAGACTGAACTTACAATATTTTACTATGCTTTTGATATTCTGAGTGTTTTGATTTTTACACTCAGTTTAATGTTTGGACTTTCAAGGAGTCTTCTCTCAAGTCCAAGCTCAGTGAGAAATTTCAAGTTCAAAATATTGATCTTTGCACTTATTTACATTGTAAACGGACTAATTTTGCTTTGGAAAGTGCATATGAAATATGATGAATGGCTTGGTTTGGCTATTAGAGGTGTTGCTATTCTCATAAATATTCTCATCTGGCTTCAAGCAAAACAACTTGAAACAATTCTTTTAAAGTCTCAAAATTAACTTACTGTATTTTTGACAATTTTTTTTGAATGAGAGTATAATTTATTTTTCTAAGGAGATTTTTGTTTGTATGATTATTATTACATATGAACTATTTACAAAAGTTTGTTGTAAAAGTTATAAATATGACAAGAAATACTTGAGTTGATGAAAATGAAACCAAGAGATAAAATAATGAATGAATGATATTAAAAAGTTGTATTTGAAAAGTAAAAGTCAATTTATTTATTGTTCGTGTTGGATCCCAAAAACCAGAACTTTGAGCAAGGAGATAACAGAGAAGCTTGTATTTTTCACTGCATTAGCTTTCTCTCTATTGAGATAAAGGCTGATTTCTTTAGCCATATCTCTCTGATTTGGAAGGGCAATTTCAGAGCTTCTTCCCAAGTCAATCTTTTTGCTAATTTGAATTTCAGGTCTAACTACTTTTTTATCAATAGTGCCAAAATAAGGGCTCAGCTTATCTTGAGTAGCAATCAAATTATTATTATTATTCGCTTTTTCGGCCTCGGTCTCAGCATATCTTTGACTTTCAACACTATCAATAGTTTGTCTTGACTTGACTGAAATCGGGCTTTCAGCATCTTTTTCAGAGATTTTGGGATCAGCTTCATCAAGCCACCTCATAAGAGCCTTTCCTCTTCCATGAGATCCGTCGTCAGAAAGATCCCTTTGGTTTCCAAAAACATCAAGAAACTCATCCTCAATATCTGACTCAATAACATTGTTATCAGGACTTCTGAGCTCAGGTGTAAATCCATCAGTTTCAAAGGTAGAGACGGTTTTTGTGTGTTTATGATTTTGGGATGCACCACCATTAGTATCATTATTGGTCGTGAAATCATTTGATTTGAAATTGAATTGGGCTTGAGAGGCAGGTTTTGGCCGTAAAACTCTTGACATATTAAATGGAGAGACTCCTTTCAAATCTTCGCTGTTTTTGGTACTTCTAAGATCCTCAGCTAAGGACTTTTGTCTGCGAACAGATTTTGAATTGTTGGGTGAGAGAGACTGACCTTTTACCAAAAGATTCAAATTTTCGCCTTCAGTGCTGCTTGCAAAACTGTTATCTGTAGGATTTATCTTGTCTTCTATAAGGTTGCTATTCCCATTTGCAGAAGTCAGTTCATTTTGAATGGAAATACTCTTTCGGTCAAATTTGATTTTGTCAGGATCGATTTGGTCAGTCAAGGTTTTCAGCGATAATAAATAGCCAAGATCTTTTTTGAGTTGTTCGTACTTGTCTTCAAGATCAATGTACCTCCCGACGTCGACTTGCAATTTTTCGATAAGTCCTTCTTGTAGAGCCACGGTTTCTTGAAGAGTTTTAATTTGAGATTTTTTATTCTCAATTTCTTCTTGGAGTTCCTTGGTAGCATTTGCAGCAAGGTTGTTTGCAATCATATTTGAATTTAAACTGACAGACCTCATTGGTGCCTTTTTGGCAGAATCCTTCAAGGACTCAAGTTGATTACATTTGGTCTCGAATTTCAAAACTTTTTCTTGAAGAGCTTCGTTATTCGCCTCGGCTTCATCAAGAAAGGCTTGGAGTTGGTTCATCTTTCCTTGAGCATCTTGGAACATATCTCTCAGGAAAGAGTTTTGTTCTTCGAAATTTAATAGATTCATTTGTAGAGTTTGGAGTTCTTGGAGTTGTTTTTCTAGGATAACCTGATCTGCTTCAATTTTTTCTGAATATTTGTTGACGATAGTGGAAAGCCAGTACTTGGTTTCAGGATTTTCCTTCCTAGCTTCATTTTCGCTCACTTCGAAATTTTGAAGATCATTCTTTGAGAAAATTGAGTCAATCAAAGAGAGGGCAAGCTCATGAAGGTTCTTATATTCGTCAGCAGCCAAGTCTTTGATTTCAATTTGATCACTTTCCATGTTGTAAAATCTATCTTTTCAAAGTTCAATTTTAAGCAATCAAGCAAGATTAAATTTTTTCTTTTCGTTCGTTCTTTCTTTGAATAATTTATTTCTCTTATCGAATTGAGATTATTGAGCGCTCATAAGGATTAAATAAAATTCAGTCTCCTCCTTAATATCGTGGAATGTTAACAGAGATGAAATAATTATGATGATGATGAGATTGTTTTTAAATTAAAAAAATTCGTTCAGAGAGAGAGAGAGAATTTTGATTTTTCTTCAAGAGATGGAATTTTTTCATAATGATAAATCTTACTTATAGGTGGGATGCTTAGAAATATTATTTTCTATGACATATTACCAATATGATATGAATAACGCTAATGAATTATAAAAATTCCATCAAGGCCAGGAGTTTATTGGTTGGCAGCAGCGAAACCAACTCTTTGGGCACCATAATCGAAGATGGTGTAGTATTGTCTGATGAAGACATCACCCAAGATGAAACCGTTGAAAGGAAGGTTGTCCATGGCCATGATACCCAACAAGCAGGAGCCGAGGTCGTTGATGATGTAATAATCGGGGGTAATTTCATAAACATCTCCTCCGATGTTGAAGAAGAGAGAGGGGTATTGGGAGATATTCTTGCAGTCAGGCTTGGCAGGGATGACGGCAAGGATTTGGTTGACCAAAGCAGTGGAACCGACGATCAAAGAAGTACCAGTATCGACAATACCGACGATAGTTTGGTTGCCACCCATGGATTGGTTACCAACACCGAAATCGTTAAGGCCAATGATGTAGTAAGTTTCGTTGAGCAAAGGATAGAACTTGAAGTCAGTCTTGGCGAACTTGGGGTCATAACCGCCCAAAATCAAAGTACTTCCTTCTTGTCCGGGGTTCTTGGTCAAGAAGAAGGAGAAAGTGGCGTTTTGGATCAAGCCTTGCTTGACGAGGAGGTCGAAAACGGGAGGAGCGCCATCTTCAGAGATTCTGGAGTAAGCCATACCGAGGATACCGCCAGCCTTGGTGGCAGCGAAGTTGGCAGAGACCTTGGTCATCATACCGAAATCAACACCTTGGACATTGAAACCACCGAAGTTGACAGTTTCAGAACCGAGGGTACCAGCGACATTACCCTTACCATAAGGGATGACGATTTCAGTACCGTTCTTGACGTAAGAGGAGGACTTGCTGGGGTCATATTTGGGGTGATCCAAGCAGGCAAGGGAAATGCAGCCCTTAGTGGGGACCCACAAGTTGGAAGAACCAGTATCGAAGATGACAATGAAGTCTTGGGCAGGGGTACCGATAGTGATGGGACCGTAGAATTGAGCATTCAAGAAGTTGGTAATGGGAATGCCATTTTCATCAAGGTAATGTCCGTGACTCAAAGGGATATGGATTTTTCCGTCAATAGGGGCCCATGAGATCTCAGAAGGGATCAAGGCCAAAGTGGTAGAAACAAGGAGAAGAGCAAGGATAGCAGCGGCTCTCATTCTATCTTTTTTAGTTTAAAATATAAATAACTTTTATAAACGAGCTAAAATGCTATATTTATATGAGAATCCTCTTAGTCGAAGACCAATTGCATATCTAAATAAAATTCAAATTTAAATTAAGCTTCAAATAAATTTTATGAAAGCGGACTTTTAGAGATAGCTTTGGTTAATTAATTGATAATGAAGGAATAAAGCTTAGATGATGAAGCTTGCGTTATGGAGGCTCAATAAGAGAGCGGGAGGGTATGGGAAGGTATTTGAAAGAACTTTCGGAGTGAAAGTTTGGGAATTCTTTTGAATTTTTTTTGAAATAACAAAATTAGAAATCAGGGGTAATTTTTTGAAAAGTAGTTAAGAAAGCGTAGATAATCAAATGTATTCGATTCAACTAAAAAATCTCTGTATGCTCATCACTTGGCCGTGACTTTCATCAAACTTGGTAATCAAGATGATAGAAGAATAAATATGAGGCCAAAATTAGGGCGATGAATTTTTAATAAAATTATTGTTTGACAGAATATTAATTTTAAGAGTTTGATCCCCGAATCAAATTTGTTGACAATCAGAAGACTCCTATATTTTGAACTCCCAAAAGAATCAGTCAAAGACAAAGGAAGAGTAAAAAACAACTCTGGTGGACTGAGTTTCTTTTTTGCAGGATTTTTTGAAGACAAAAATTCAAAAAGAAGTAAATTATTCAATTTAAATCAGTTTAATTGTTGTTAGTGTTGTTATGAATAATAATAAGTAATTATAAAACATATGAAGTAAAATACTTATTTTTCTGAATTACCGTCACGAGGTTCATTTTCGTTTTCTTTAAGTAATTTCTTTCTAAGACGTTTTGGCAAGCTTTCAATTGCATTTTCAAATTCAGCACTATATTTTTTCTTTGTTTCTCCCATAAAGAATTCGGTTGTTTCAGCTAAAACTTTGTTCTAAAAATAATGAGATAATTTTTCTTTGATTATTTTTTTTACTAATGGTGTTGGCTTCCAATCAAGAGTTGAAATTGCTTTGCTACAATCCAATGGGCCACAAGTAACTGAAGGATAAAAAGTGTGTGGATCTTCAATCATCCTTGTTTGGGATTTAACCTTCATAATTGAAGCCTATAATGGATCAGGGAAACCTCATCAATTGGAGATAAAATACGATTTGATTGAAAAGTTCTGGCAATGTAATAACTTCCGGGCTAGCAAGATTATAGCTTGCAAATAAAATTTTTGGATCAATTGGAGAATTTGAGCGAATTCCAGAGATTCTAAGGATCAATTCAGTAATATCATGACTGTACACAAAACTCATCTCCTTTCTAGCATCTTCTTCTGACTTTTTATTGTTATGCCTTAGTGAAAAAGAGGGTATTTACTAATTCAATGGGGAATTCTTCAGAGTTTGCGACCCATTCAACGTATGCCCAAAATCTTCCTGAATCATCATAAGGCCCAAGAACATCAGGTAGACTAAGTTTATATAAGAAGAAAAACTTTGATAGTCAGTACCGGAAATTGATGAATGGGAAAGATTGTTTATCAGAAATATTGTAAAGAGTTTCTTCTCCTTTGAGTTTTTTCTTTGAGAAAATGAGAGAAAATAAAATATTGGAAAAGTACATGTCCATAGCTTTCTTTTTTCTTGTATTCTTTTTGTAAATTTTTATCTTGAGGTCTCACAGCAAATTCCTCAATTATTTTCGCATTTTTCCTTATTTCTCTATCACAAACATCATACAGAGAATCTAATATGGGTAAGATTTTCCCTAAAAAAATCTCATACCTGTTGAAATAAAGATATATAAATTGACCAAGTTGTTGAGAGCAAGGTAAACAGACTAAAAATTGAGTTTTTAATGAAGTCCACGGGATTACTTGGATATGATTTTGGTCAAAAGCGCAGAAATCCACAACACATTTCCACATTTTACCAGATTCTTTGCTAATTCCTACTTTTGTATTGAGATCTTTCAGGACTTTGGTAAATTCTTCTGTTTCATCTCTGTCTCCATAAGTATAGTGAAGATTTGGAATATTTTTGACTTCATTATTCCAATAAGTTTTTCCTCTGTTAATGTAATGGACTTCTAAAGAAGGAATTTGAGAGAGTTTTTGAAGCAAATCTTTTCCCATGAAAGATGAGCCACCGAGAACTAAAACGCAGTCTTTTTGTTTTGATGAATCCATTTTATATTTTTGTTTGTTTGTGAAATGAAATAAAAAAATAAAACACACTCTTAAAAACAGGATTTTTCCGGGAAAAACATAGTCTATAAACAGAGTTTTTTGAAAAAATACAGTTTAAACAGAAATCTTAGGGACTAGAAAATTATCTTCTTGAGAGATTCTAAAGGAGGAGGGGTTTATTTGTTAAACTCCGTTTTTTGTTGTTGTTTAAACTGTGCTTTGTCTGCTTAAACTATTTTTTCTTTGAAAAGCTGTGTTTCTCCTCAAAAGATATCGGAAGACAAGACTTAATGGTTCTCACAATATCCAGAAAAATAGGTTTAAACAAAATTTTGAAAAATAATCAAGTCTTATTTTTTTTAACAAAAATTTTTTTTATATTAAGAACAACAAAATTCTTTTAAAAAAGTATTGGATTCCTTTTGACTTGAAAATACGAAAAGATAATATTGGAAATTGAAATATGCTAGATCTCCATTTGATCTTGTGAGGGCGACAGTGAGCCCAGCCAATTCTTTCTCAGATAACAAAGGGGAAAAGTTGTTTCGGATGCTTTCTTCATTGAGAGCTACTTTTTCCTCATTTGAAAATATCTCCTCAGTATATTTTTAGAACTGAATTTAGGATCATCCATGTCGTCACATCATCATATCAAAGATGCTACAAAATTTAATAATTATGATGACGACCGTAGAATCAATCAAACCGTTATACTGTAGATTTTTTCAAAAAAGTGTCCGTCATTTCCTAATCGAACTTTTTGTTAATTACTCCGATCGAAATTTGAGATTCATCCTTGATGTCATCAACTTTTGAATTTTTCTCCATTTCCATTTTTAGTAAAGACTTTTTAGAAAAGAACAACAACAACAGTTATGAAAAAATCTGTTACGTTGTAGGGTTTTATTTCAATTTAAATTGGATTTTTGATGAGAAAGGAAAAAGTTTTTTTTCGAGAACAAAAAAGAAACCAAAGTAGCATATTCGAAAACCTCAAGGTTAGAAGAAATCCATTTCAGGGTCTTATAGCTAGACCTAAGGGGGATCTTTTTCCTCTTGTTTGACTTTTTTAATTTTGAGGAGGTATGAATTAAATAACTGAATATTTTATTTACGTTTGTTTTTCTTCAATAAAACCTTTTCGTTCCAAAAAGTCTTTCCGGAGATCTCCAAGCCTCCCAACCTAAAAGAAGATCTCCATATAGAACTACAGAGTAAACTCATATAGGGATATGT
>PJUD01000796.1_pt1 | contig 12915 bp, 3 predicted proteins | sample 1512341 | NCBI WGS metagenome assembly PJUD01 (sample SAMN08177675, study PRJNA422409) | Feces metagenome, whole genome shotgun sequencing project. | isolation source: Chicken feces (3) enriched on wood chips: beechwood xylan treatment | host: Gallus gallus | place: USA: Madison | collected 2015-01-15 | reverse complement strand
ATACAATCGACATCAAATTTTTGTTTTATAAACAAGAAGCTTTGAATATGGATGATTTGGATAGTACTCATCCAGTTATGCAAGATGTAAAGGATACAGAAGCAGCTACGAATATTTTTGATGATATCACGTATTGCAAAGGGTCAGCAGTTATTAAGCATTTGATGTATATGATTGGAGAGGAAAACTTCTCAAAAGCCCTTGCCAACTATTTCCAAAGATTTGGCTGGAATAATGCCAACTCTAAAGATTTCTTGGGGGTCATTGAAGAAATGATGGATTCAGGCAATTTATCCATTCAAAACGGCAAAGAAAACCATCTGATAAACAGATGGGTTTATGATTGGCTGGAAACTGAAGGAAAATTGAATATCTTCTATGATATTAGCTTGAATAACACTGGCACTGGAATTATGGTTGACGTGGTAAAAGAAGTTTTACCTGCTCGGGTGACAAATCCCAAACACGTCGATTTAGAAGTCGCTGTTTTTGCTTTAGAATCTGGGAATAAAGTTAGAAAAATTGGCAGCCAAAGAGTCTCGCTAATTGAAGATAAAATGCGAATGGAAGTTGTGCTTCCGAAGTTTGATGCAAAAGAAATCGGAGTTGTGTTAAATTATAAAGATCATGCTTATTCAGAAATCATTATGGATGATATATCGATCCAATTCTTCTTGAAACACTCCAAGAAAATAGAGCCACTTATCAAGGCTCAGCTTTTCATGAGTATGGTCAAGAGAATTCAGCTGGCACAAATGAACCCTTTGGAACTATTCAAATGGATCGAAGAAGAAATTAACGAAGAAAAAATTCCTTATCTTTCTTCAGAATACTTGATATATGCAACAAAGCTTATTGATAATTATCTTCCTGAAAAAATTAAGGCAAAGTGCGGCAAAATCCTCTTTACGAAATTGTACTCCATTCTGACCGCTTATAACAATACAATGGATCCCAATAAAGAAGAACTTGTTATCACAATCCAAGAGCATATTGCAAATTTCGCTTATTACAATGAAGACGTGCAACTTCTAGTCAAGTGGATGCAAAAGAAAAATCCTGCTTTGAATAAAGTAAATCTCAGTGGAGTTCTTATGGGAAGAATTATTGAAGAGTTATTTTTGAGAAAAATTCTCACAGATTCAGAACGAGAGAATATTCGCTCAGTTTATATTCGAAATCATCCTTATTATGTCAATTTTGCAAATGGAGCAAGTAGTAATTTGGAGTCCAAAATCAGTCTTTGGGCAAAGTTTGTAAATTTCAAGCCAAGTGATGGGTCACATTTTGAGTTTAGTTGTTTGATGAAAGGTGTGAATAATCCACATGATACAAATATTGGAGTTTTGGCCAATAAATTCTTTGATGATTTATTGACAGTATTTGAAAATAACGAAAATGAATACAGCAATATTTTCTTTACAAATTTGTTCCCAAAATTTTATAATTCGGATTTTATCATTGAAAAAATTGGAATCATCATGGAAAAAATTCAATTTACAGAATCTTATGCAAATTTGAAGAATCTTTTGGAAGAAAAATTGAATTATGCTAAAGTTTGCAAATCATTAGAAAAATTCTGCTAACTTCTCGTGCGTGTGTATGTTAATTTATATGTCATCTTTGTTAGCTTGTATTTTTTATCCTTGTGTTCCTTGTGTGTTTCTCTCTTTAAATAAAAATTCTTTTTGTCATCATTTTTCTCGAAAAAAAAATTGACAAAATATTTCCCTTTCACATTCAAAATTTCATCATCACTAGGACATATCTTTTTTCCTCATCAAGGAGAAAATTAATTTTTTAAGCAAGGATGTTAAAGGGAATATCAATAAATTATTCAGAGATTAGGATTGATTATTCAGCAATATAATTTTAAAATGTCCGAATCCAGACTTCCTCCCGTTGTTGCCAAGGAACTTCAAGGTTTCTATAAAGCCAAAAAGGACACTCCCAAATTCTTCAAGAAACTCGAAGAAGAAGGTTACAAAATGGTTCTTTTCCAAGTCCCCAAAGATGTAATTGTTATCATTCTCAAACCACTCAATAATTCTTTTTTCGCAGCTTGATATTTCAACTTTGGAAGGAACTGAGATAAATCTTAATGATGATGAAACTCAAGTTTTGAATGAAGAACAAGATGGAAACTTGGTTTTGGAAAAAATTGATAATGAATGTGAAGGATATTTGACCAATCAAATCCTTCCTCTCCTTCCTACTAAAAATGGAAAATTAGGAGTCACGTAAGATGACAATTTTTAGTGAATAATAAAATATTAAAACTCTTTGTTTAGAAAGAAGATTGCCAAAACTTTCAGAGTATATACCAGATATGGCAACAAAAAGATTCATAAAAAGAGCATCATTAAACAAGTTCCTCTCTCTTTGACCAACAAAGCTTAATTGATTGAGAATAGTTTGTTTTATCGTCATATCTCAAATATTATATATCATCTTCAAATTTATTTGGTATATACAAAACTGCATTAGGTGTATGTAAAAGTATTTTGTATATACTGTATCTCCAAAGTTTTCACCAATAAACCTTTTCATACAAAATTTTTTCTCAAAAATGGAAACTAAAATTTAAAGTTTTTTTTCAAATTACCAAACAAATAAACAAAATAAAAGGTATCAAAGGGAGTTCATTTTATGTTATATATATGATATATAGCAAACGGATAATTGTATATTTATGATGTCTTATTACCAAAATGAAACCTGTAAAATTTATTACCAGAGTTTTAGTTATTCATAGCACAGATTAAAGCAGCACCATTAAGAGTCCAATATTCAGGTTTTTGTTTAGTGGGGACATCGATATAGATAATAAAGTTGGTTGAGTGACCAGTCGTTGACAAGGTACCAGCTCTGACGGTGGTCTTATAGACTGGCATTGAGTAGTCATAAGGGTCAGGGATGTAATTTTCAGTAGGATTAAAGTAGATAACGGGAGCATCAGTGAACATTTCACCAGGTCTACTGTCCTCGAGTCTTCCATGTTTCAAGTCAAATCTACATCCTTCAGCAAACAGTCCATAAATGTAGCAACCATCTTCAGGAGCAGAGTGAACCTTTTCAACTTCGGTGAATTCAAGGAATTCAAAGGCAAAGCCGAGAATATCAATTGGAGTCTTGTATTTTCTGGCGTAGTTTTGAAGTACTGATGTCAAGAAACCTTGAGGGAAGAAGAAGGCTGACAACCAGAAACCTCTTGGTTTACCCTTGTTCAACCAGTTGTTGAAGAATTCAACTCTCTTGATCAAATCATCGAACCAACTTGCCAAGTTCTTTAATGAAGGATAGCTCACCTTTGCCCATAACAAAGGAACTTGGTTATTTAATAAGCTCTGGTACATCTTATCCAATTCTAAAGACATAACCACCTCTCCCTTGATTGCTCTCTTCAATTCAGCAAGAGTCTTTCTTTGGACAGAAAGAATTCTATTAAATCTCTCAACTTCTTGTGACAAACAAACTTGTAAACTGTCAATATATCCAAGTCCAGCACCCTTTTGAGGCTTATCTTCTTGCTCTCTCTTGATGGTCAATGGAATCTTGGCTTCGAGCTCAGTGGCAAGAGCATCAACAATCTCATCGGGACTCTTTCCTTCAGCACCACCGACATCTCTGGGTTGAATGCTCAAGATTGTGGTAATGGCAACCATAGATTCAGTCATTTCGAAAGTAATGTTGGCATTTGGATGCATACCAAAGACTTCAGGATCTTCAAGATCTGGGAAATTTGCGATCTCCTTCTTGTAAGTACTGAGATCTCCGTCAACAGGACTCTTGTATTTGCCAGATTTTGAGAAGGGGTAGTCATCGCCCAAAACATGTTCTCCACAGTACATCTCCAAAATAGCCAATAAACAGCGTCTATCATTATCATCGGTAACTCTTCCTCCGTAGTTGATTTGACCAGTCATGAACTTAATAGCATCCCAAGGAACTTCTTGGTTGCCAGCAAGCATGTTGTGAAGCATGATGGTTGAGGTTTCGAGATCACTGTCATTGAATTCGTAACGAATGTTCCAACCCAAAGGTCCGAACTTTCTTCTTTCTTGGATGATAGCGTGGAACAACGAGAAAGAGAACAAGAGTTTTCTCCAAACTTCAGGCTTGGCGCAGTTATCAATCTTTTCTTGGGAGAATTCATTGTATGTTCTTGTCATATTGGCCTTCAAACCTTTAGGAGGTTCGTTGGTTAATTTAGCACCATTTTGAAGAACAGAAACGGGGAAATAATCACAAGGCATAGCAGACAAGAAGAGTCTAAAGTTAGGATTGGTTTCAACAGGAATTTCATTAGGATTTTGAGAGGTAGGAATTTCATCCATCTTTTCCAAGATGCTTTCAAGTCTTGGCATGAAAGATTTAGCCAAGTGACAATTTTGTAAAAGCACCCACAAACCGTGTTTTCTAGCTTCTTCAATACCTCTTTCAGCAGGACCTTCTTGGCCTTGTCCCAATGAGATAGTATGGAATTTCTCAAACATTTGCTTTTCTCTGGCGAAACGTTGCAAGTTGGTCAAAGGATCAGCTCCTGGACTCAAAATAAAGATCAATGGAGTCTTTTGGTCAGTATCTTGATAGACTTCTTCCATGGTAGCAGGAACGTTGGAGAAGAACTTCTGGCCCAAAGTCTTCAAAACATACAAGTTCATAGAGATCAAAGATTTTTCAGTTCTCAAAACCTTGATTAACAAGAGTTTCTGGAACAGTGTCAACTTCTCTTCGAATCCAAGTGGAAGAACTTCTTGAATAGGCTCAGGAGAATAAAGCCAGGCTTCCCATTGAGGATAATTGGCAACAATGCTCTGGACAACTTCTTGATAACTGGGGATAGCAGTTTGTGTTCCGCACAATGCAACCCAGCTCTTTTCTGAGATCTTTCCTTTGGGTAAAGGAGGAGCAGGAATAGTGGACTTCACGACTGGAAGACCCTTCAAGAACACATTCCATTCTTCAGCAGTAATCTCGCCTGCCTTTCTCTTGATAGCAGAGGACACAAGGAATGAGAAGAGCTGCTTGTGATTGTTGAAAAGACCTCTACAGACATTGAGGTAGATAGTTTCAGTAATGGCATTCAACAAGATGTTGATTCTTTCATCGAAATCGTCAGATTTAGGACTGGTATCGATAACCAAATTGAAAAGTCTGCTGAAGTAAGACAAGGAGAATTGGTACATAGGATCAATAAGAGCAAGATCAGCAATGACGAAGTACAGAATAGAGCCTCTTGTAGCGACGGGCTTGCATTTCTGTCTTGCTTCATCAATGTTCTTTTGAGTTTCTTCGGCTTCAACCAGGTTCTTCTTAACTTCATCTGAGGTCAATTTGGAGGCTTGGAGCTTTTCAACGAGTTCCTTATCATCAAGGACGAGACCTTGAGATTTGGAAAGAAGTTCCAAGATTCTGTTTTCACCTGCAACGAGAGTTTGCTTGTTTCTGGAAATGGACATAACGAGCTCGTTCTTAAGTTGCTCCTTCTCAGGCATTTCTTTACTGACGACATCAGCCAACAATTGTTCTTCGAGACCAAGTTCTGTGACAGTAAAGTTGATCACACTGACACGAATAAAGACTTCGGGTAAGAAGTTGGGGTTGGCGATTTTAGTGGTGAAATAAAGGTTAAAGTAAGCAGGATCATATTCGACTTCTTGAGTATCAAGTTTCACCATCATTCTTCCATTCACGATGTTAAATTGTTTTGTCAACAAAGGTTCCAATGCGGGATCCAATGTCTCTTGCATATCTTCAATCAATAATGGGTTACCCTATTTTGAAATGTTAAAAATCTTTCTAAATAAAAATTTAATTACCATTCTAAGACATTCTTCAGTGATTTTAGCGATGTTATCGGTAGCTTTGATGGTTCTGAGTTGTCTACCACGTTTGCTTTCAAGACTCTTGATCCATTTATTAGCTTGGAGTTGAGGATCAATCATGAAAGGCCAAGAGGTTGTCTTGTAGACCAAAATACCATTGTTGATTGATACGCTGTCTGATGGAAGACCAGCAATGTTCCAATCTCTGATTTGAACGGGATCTCCCAATGTCTTGGTCAAAGTGTAGTCCTCACTGAAAGGAATCTCCAATTCCCTAATCTTTGCGACCCACTTCTCAACGATTTCAGCTCTGAAGCTACCAGTGAAAGGACCATAGTAGACGACGGAAGCAGCAGATAAAAAGACGTCACCGATCAATTTTCTCACATCTTCCTTGAGTTCTTCAACCTTTTCTTTCCATCTGATCTGTTCGTCGGCAAGACCAGTGGTAAGTTTACCAGCTCTATCAAGCCTTTCTTCAGTCAAAATCTTTTCATTCTCAAGTCTATCCTTCTCTTTAATACTTTCATGAAGTTGGTTCTCCAAATCGGTGACTTTCTTCACGACAACAGCCAATTGATCTTGTTTAACTTTCAAAGCACTCAATGCTCCTTCAAGCTTGCCACTCATTTCGTTCACATACTTTTGCTTAGTAGAGACTTCTTTGGCAATATCAGTACATTCAACAACAGCCTTAACCCATTTGGCAATAGATTTGGCTGATCCTTGCTTCTTAGCAACTTCATCAGGTGTAAAATCAGGATTAGCAGTAAACTTCTTCTTGGCTTTTCTTTGAACTTCTTCTGATATCTTATCTGGATCAACTTCTTTCATTCTTGAAATTAAACTTGCATCTGCTAACATCTAAATTGGAGATTAGATAAATTTTAAAAAATGTGGAACCTTTCTAACAGTATCATCATCTTCTTTGTTATACAATACAATAGCACAACATTGCCACATAACTTTAATCAATGGATTTTGATTACCCTTTACTTCTGCCAATTCCTATGATAAAAATATTAGAATATAATTTCCCATTTCCTAGGATTACTTGTCTTTGAAGAGTATCAAGAGATTCTTTAGCAGACTGTAAGATAGGAAGAGCTTCACTCAAGATACGATCAGCTTCATCTTTAACAGCTTTAATCTTTTGAGCTTCAGCATTAACAATTTGTTCTTCAGCTCCGACGACTTCTTTGACTTTATCAGCATCAACTCTATCAATCTTGATTTTTCCAATCAAAGCTTCTTGTTCAATGGCTTTTTCCTTCAAAATAGGTTGCAATTTTGTCAAAGATTCTTCCAATGATTTGACGATATCATTGGTTTCAGCAAGCTTCTTAAGACCTCCAGAAAGCTTATTCTTGTAAGAATTCAACTCGTTATATTTCTCCTTCAAGAATTGCAAGTATGAACTGATCAAATCGATGTATCCCTTTGGTGTGTTGTAAACCTTTCTCTTCAACATCTTGAAATATCTATCAGCTTCTTGTTCAATTGTGATATGTGAGAACATGCACATTTGAGCCAAGGAAGCCTTCAATTCGGGAGTTGCTCCTTCGAATTCCAAGTTTTCTAAAGACATGGTAGCGACAGACAACAAAGCATCTTCGGGCCATGGGTTAATCCAATCAATGGTACAACAGTTGACCAAACTTGGGAACATTCTAAGTCTGTTTCTAAGCTTATCTCCGACTGGACTCATAGCCAAGACAATGTGGAGATTGGCTCTGACTCTTTCAACGAAATATCCATAAGGATCCTTGTTGACACCTTCTTCTTTCATGACATCTTGCATAGCACTTCTCAATTTTTCAAATTCTTCCTTCTTTAATAAATTGGGAACTTCTCCTGAATTCAACAAATTGTTAACATCTTCCAAGAAACTTTCTCTTGTGATGGAAGTATCAGGCAATAAGAAAGTGATGGTCTTGTTTTCCACACCAGCCTTATACATCATTTTTTCGTATAAATCTTGTCTAAAGTTTTCTTCTTTGTAACCCTTCTTTGGTTCAATGGTCACTGGATCTCCAGCACCAGCCAAAACGGAAGCCAATCTTGTTAAGGACTTCTTACCACTACCTCCGAGACCAACCAACATGGCATGACCTCTCAATAAACGAAGGATTCTGGCAACTCTGCAAAGATGTTCAACGGCATCCTTGAACAAGACTAATTTCATATTGGTTTCTTCATCCATATATTCAGTGATAACCTTCACCAATCTGTTGTAATCTTTAACTTCTTCGTAAGTTCTTTGATCCATTTCGACACCCTTCTTCATGAAGTCAGTGAAAATAACAGGGTTGGTTTCAAAGACTTCTTTGGCAGTCCAATCAACCTTGAAATGAAGGAAAAGCAAGAAGGCGACATTGTTCTTGAACCAAGTACGATCTTCATCGTTAACCAATCTATCGTAAAACACTCTGCATGTTTCATGGATCCACAATCTCACCATGGAGTCACTATTTTGGACACAAACAGGCTTAGTCAACAAAATGCCTTGGAACACCTTGGACACATCTCTCAAGTTGAAAGTGTAATGAGATTTAGCAGGAGTAGGAAGTAATTCAGCAGAGATCTTGTTGTAAATATCAAGAGTGGCACCAACGACATTATCAGTGAGGGCAGCGACTTCTCCCTTGAAAGCATAAGCCTTCAAGAAACCTCCCAAAATTGACTTGAAGATCAAATTAAGAGATTCTTCTTGAGTTGGTGGTAAGCACATCATATGGAAATGTCTTGTGAATCTTGGTGTCAAGTCACTTCTACCACCTCCTGGAGGAGCAGATGCAGCAATCAAGACTGTATCCTTCACATCTTTCCAGAAATGTTGAGTTCTATCGAAGAAACCGTTTTTGTCTTGGAAGAGTCTGAGGAGTTCAATGGGAGGTTGAGCACCATATTCTTCTTTAGAAGGCATATTGACATCATCAATAAAGATGACCAACTTCTTGCCTGCGGGAGGTTTCAAAGTAATCTTACCTTCCTTTCTGGCAGGGAAAAGCTTGGATTCAACGGTCAATTGCACTTGTAATGATGATGTCTTGGCTGAGAATGTCATTGATAAAGCTTCAATAGTTCCGCTTGCCTTTAATCTTTCGAGGGCTTGTTCGACGATGATAGTTTTACCGATACCAGTTATACCAGTGAAGAAAACAGAGTTCAAGATCTCAATTGAATTTTCGAGGAACCAAGAATATCGAGTTGTATCCTTAGTGGGAACAATCAATTCGAAATAGTTTTTATCTTTAGTGAGCTCGAATTCAGGAGTGATAGTGGACCATTCTTTGAACTCACCTTCAGGCTTATTTTCATAGCTCAAGAAACTGTCATAGATGGAACCTCTAGGAAGATCACTGGGTTGGAAGATTGAACCAAGGAAAGTTTCGAATTTAGGAATGTACATTGGGTTCAATGCAGAACTGACACCCCAAGCAAAGGCAAAGATAAAGATTCTGTCAATAGCTTTCTTCATGCCTTCATGATTAAGAGCAGAAGGTTTGAATTCTCCTCTCTTGAGCATAATTTCGATAATCTTGACAATTGAGTGAGCAAGGTTGTTATCGACAGTAGCAATGGGCTCATTGTAGTGCTTACGGATATAAGCAGTGGTCTTGGCGAAATGCAACATGAAAAGTTTATGGATTTGTTCCAAATATTCTGCTTGGTCTCCAGTTAAGAGAGGTCCCAAAATATTGTCAACAAAGTTCTTGATGACATTTTCACTACCAACGACTTGATTGTCAATGTAAACCATACCACATCTAGAAACGGTAGCAGGAGAAGCGACAGCGAGATCTTGGACTTCGAACAGCATTCTCATTTGCCATTTAAGCTTGACTCTTTCACCATTAGATAAACACAAAGTCATGTTATCATCCAACACAGTGTTCATGTTTTCAATCCAAAGAGCATCGACAGGTCCATCAAACATGACCCACTTCTTTTCAGGAGTTTCCTTAGCAGCATATTCTCTCATAATTCTAGCTGCAAGACCATCAGTCCATTCCAAAGTAAAGTTATCGAAATCACCGTACAATTCACCCATACTGATAGCCTTGGGGTTCAAAATTTCACATTCAACGACTTGGAATTCTTCATTAGGAGACTCTTTGTGTCTCAAGGAAGTGTAAGCATCCTTCAAAGTCTTGAAAACGGTTGATTTACCTCCCATACTGGGTCCGACAAGCATAACACCGAAACGGACCTTGAGAGTTTCGTGATATTGAATGACCTTTTCAACAAAAGTGTCGACAATTGGTAAGTTTTGCTTGACAATTTCTTCTCTAATCTGGCCAATAAGTTCAGCATTTTCAGTGCTGGGAATCTCAACATCAGGGAACAAATCTGACACAATAGCATCGAACAATGGAAGATCGTGGCTCAAGAATTTAGGAACATTAGAGTCTCTCATAGCTCTAATAAGCACGATATCTTCACTGAGCTTAGGTTCAGCACGCTTAAGTGCACCGGCCATGACCAAGACGGACTTGACGGCTCTCATACCGAAATCGTAATGGTCTTGTTGGGAAAGTTGTTCAGAGGCCAATTTATACAATTTAGTCATCTTTCTTGAAAGATCCTTAGCATCAGAGAACCCTTCAGCATACAACATGATTTCTGCAATCAAAGAATAATCAGGCACCATCATAGATACTGGTCTGAAAAGAACCTTCAAGTTATCAGGAAGTTCGGTACGACCAGCATAACCGGGATTCATGGTAATGAAAATACCCATGTTAGGTCTAAGTCTGACCTTCTTGCTTCCGAAATCAACTTCATGCTCATCAACATTCTTTCCTTTCAGGACATGAAGAGCATCTTTGATAAGTCTGACTTGTTGGGCAATGACAGACAACACTTCGATGTTAATTCTGTTAAACTCATCCAAACATGCCCAGGAGTCGGTTGCGCAAAGACCCATAAACAACTTCTCCATCATTCTCACAGTAATTTGATCTGAGCAGTTAAACACAACACAAAGTCTTCCCAAAGCCTTGGCAAGATCCTTTGTGGATTCAGTCTTTCCTGTACCAGCAGGTCCGGCAGGAGCAGCACCCAATTGGATGTTCAAAGCTCCGGTAATGGTCATCCAGCAACGATCGGTAAGTGGAGTAATGACCAATCTGGTTGTGGCTCCCAAGTATTCGTAACCATAAGGAAGAGTGGAGTTAACTTGACGAGCTTCACAGATCTTATTTCTAAAGTAGAATCTGAGCTGTTGTTGCCATTTGAAGTCGTTGGGATTATCGACTTGGTCGTTCTTGAGTTGTTCAACGATATCTCTGTAATGGACGTCTTGAGTAACGAGAGCAACAATTGTTCTTCTTTCAATAGAAGTGAGTTCTCCTCTGATGAGCTCAGTCAAATCGATAAGCTGAGCGAGGATAGATTCATACCATTTCTCAATATCTTCAATAGCATTCTCTGATTGTAAATAGTCTTCGGTAATACGAGTCCATTCGATTGAATCAACAGCAATAATAAGCTGGGAATGATGTTGTTTAACCCATTCTTTCTTTGTTGGGGCATCTTCTCTATTCAATGCTTCTAAAGCCTTCTCCATCTTGACCTTAAGAGTTTCCTGCATGTTCTTTTCAAGATCTCTCAGCCAAACTTCGACGTTTCCTTGAGCTTTCAATAATTTCAATTCGACTCTTTCTCCTTCGGCTGAAATCATAGCAAGGACGATATTAGAATCGAACTCGAGCTTGTTGATATTTTCGAAACATTTTCTCAAGTGAGGTTGAATATTTTGGGGTTCTTTGGCAGTTGAAAGAATTTCAAGCAGTTCATCGTTAGACAAGAAGAAGAATCTGGGGAATTCCTGTCTCTTATTCTCCAAATAATCTTCCAAAGCTTTTTGAACTCTTTCCAAAATTTCATTATCCTTTCTAAAGTTGGCAAGTTGGTTCTTTTCACCAGCCCAGTGATTAGCAGATCTCTTGACCATTGCACTCTTCATGACCAACTTCCATTGATTTTCTACAGTATGGAACTTCTTGTATTCTTGAGCCAATTGCTTTTGGATATCTGGGGAACTGAAAATTGGTTCCAAATACATCCAGTTCTTTTGGCACATCATCCAAGCATCCAACAATTCTTGGAAATATCTCAAGTTATCCTTTTCTTTTTCAACAGCAGGTCTGATACCTTCAACGTATCTGCTTGATAAGATACTGCTGATGGTTTCCAAACTGTCATCAAGCTTGGTAATAAGTTCTTCATTGTTACCAAGAATGTAGAAATCTTGCTTGTCCTTATAAGGAGAAACTGTCAAGAAGGCTTGTAACCAGAATTGTTGAACATTATGTAACATCTTTTCAAGTTCTCTTTCTTTCACAGCTCTAATACTGATATCTTGTAATTTATTCTTATATTCATCCAAATGTAAATCCACAATCGTTTCTAAGCCAGGGGTTAGTTTCAAATCATAACATTCAAGTCTTACGGAAGGTAAGGGCAGGATCTTCTCTAGCAGTGAATAAGGATTCAGGAACATTGTCTCTTTCAATAATAGTTCTAATTTCGTTCCAATGACTTTCTTTAAGAGCTTCACCTCTTAAACTCACAATAATATCAACACTATTCTTGAATTCGTCAACTTCTGTTTTAAATACCTATGAAATTTGTTATTCATAATTCTCCCAAAAAACCTTACTTTGGCAACATCATTAAGTTCGAGTTCTTTAGCACAAAGCATAGAGGCTTTAGCAATTTTTTCGACAATTAAAGCCATTTCTTCAATATTAATTTCCATAAATTGACTGACTTTCCATTTCTTGAGAGAATCAGCCCATTCTTTCTTGCTGACCCAAAGTCTCTTATTGATGGTAAACTCTTTGAACAAATCTTCGATATTGATGAATGGAGTGACTTCCATTTGAAGTTCATCTTGATAGATATTGTATTTACGACCGTTATCCTTAATATCAACAACTTTCTTTTCAACTTCGGACAAATATTCAACGACTTCATCGACATCAGACTTGAGCTCTGATAATCTTGGATCACCCAATTGATTTCTCATCTCATCAATTCTACCAGGAACTGTTGAAATGTCTCTACCCAACTCAGCTCT
>PJUD01000795.1_pt1 | contig 12915 bp, 7 predicted proteins | sample 1512341 | NCBI WGS metagenome assembly PJUD01 (sample SAMN08177675, study PRJNA422409) | Feces metagenome, whole genome shotgun sequencing project. | isolation source: Chicken feces (3) enriched on wood chips: beechwood xylan treatment | host: Gallus gallus | place: USA: Madison | collected 2015-01-15 | reverse complement strand
TTTTGCTCTGATTCTCAAAGCATTCTCTCGAGACCTAAATTTTTTTATTTCCCTTTTTCTGTCCTAATAATTTTTCAAAATATCCTGAGAGAAAGTTTTTTTTTTCAACAAAAAAAGTCCATTTCTTTGAATTTATTCTCAAAGTATTTTTCATGATACAATGAAGGATTTTCCGAAAAACAATTTCAAAGACATGTCTTGAATTCGGGGAGAGGAGAGTGAGATAAAATGGGAGAATACAAAATCCAACTTGTTTTGAATTTGAATTTTTCTGAATCAATCCATGAAATATACCGTAAGATTTTTTTTTTTTTGCGGGAAACGAAGGTTAAATCTTTCCAACTTTGCCGGGGTTCCTCTTTGAGTCAGAGTAATACGACATTTGCCCCTCAATTCGCTCCAAGTATATGCAACAAACCCATTATGGCAAAGAGTAATGCTCATTAATTTGTTAAGAGCTTTGCATAATTTCATTGAAAAATGATATGTAAGAAAAGTTTTGAGACGTAATCTGCAAAACAACAATTTTATCTTAAGGTTCATGTTCACTATTATCAATTGCCAAGCAAGTTGTCTCAGTACATCCCGTTTTCAAAGTATTTAGTGGGAAAATATTTTCTAAAAATTTGCTACTTTGAAGGACAGATCAATCCACCAAAAGAAACAAGAGTAATAAATGACTCGATGTTAGCATAAAATCAGGTTAAGCAACATTAACCTTTTTCTTTCGTGACGAAATTTAATTTTAGAGACCTTTTATTCGGCAGCTCTCGAATTTGACTGATGACGTTGATGAGCGTACTACGAATTTCGAGTCAAAATTAGTGTTATTCAATAAAAAATGATTTCTTAATGTTTTTCAAGCGGTAACTTGCTCTTGTAAGCTCATTGGAACTCAGTTAAGTTCCTGTTTCTTCTAAACAGAATATGTAAAGATAAAAAGAAACAGAAAGTCGACTTCAAGTACTGTATTAAAAATAGAATTTTTAACTATTTTGTCGGATTTTATTTTGGGTATTTTTTATTGTAACAATCTTTCTTTTCGGAAAGGTGAATTGGTTTTAGTTCATTAGCAATATAGATAAAGTGTCAATTTAGCCAGTTGATGCAATATGAAGTTGAAAATGAGTTTTTCGAAAGAATTTTAATCCATTTGCCATGCATTATTGAGCGTTTTCTTCAAAAAAAAGATGAAGATATGCTCCTGGAGATAGAAAAGACTTGTAGACAAGCCAATAGAGATCTATACAACTTAGTTTTCTAGATCTTTGATGATTTATTCAGACAAACATAAGAGAATGATCATTGATGTTTAAGAATTTTGAAATTTTTTTCCCTCCAGCACAAAAATCCTCATTTCTACAAAATTTTACCCCTAATTGTTATTGTTTTCTCATAGAAGACCAAGCGAGAGAGTTTATGCTCTCAATGAGTCCAACAGAAATAGAGAATGACGAAACTGAGCTCATACTTTCTTTTATTTGTCAGTGGAGTTTAAATTGATGCGTCGATGACGCGAGGGTTCGCAGACAAATTCTATTTATTTGCGAGAAAAAATTATTACGTAATTAATTCTATTTCTACAACAAAAAAATTAAACGACATGTCCCAAACTTTACAAGATGAAAGAAAGAAGGTTTCATTTGACCTTCGTGAGCTCGGTGTTTACATTTATGACAATGAAGAGCGATACAAGCACATGATGGATAGCTATAAGTTATTAGCCGAAGACCCCATCCTGCGCAACGACGTCTCTACTTTGGGAAAAAGCCGTGTGGAACTTTTTAAAATTTACGCTGAAAAAACTGTAAGACTGGACCAACTTTTCAACATCATGGACTATGACTGCACAGTCTTCTCCAACCATTTCTCCAACCAGGTGCTTGGGACAGTCAGCGCTTACATGTTCCTGCCCTACATCAGACATCTTGGCTCTGATAAGCAACTTCAGAAGTGGGTTCCGCGTATTTACAAAGGAGAAGTGATAGGAAGCTATGTCCAGACAGAGCTCGGACACGGCTCTGATCTCCGAAGCTTGGAAACCACAGCCATACTTGATTTGGAGACTGATGAGTTTGTCATTAATAGTCCAACTTTGACATCAACAAAGTTTTGGCCAGGAGATTTGGGTATTACTGCAAACCACGTTGTTTGCATGGCTCAGCTGATTATCAAGGGTGAGAATAAAGGAGTTCATGGGTTTATTGTACCAATCAGAGACATTGAAACCCACAAGCCTTTGCCCGGAATCGAGGTCGGAGATATTGGAGAGAAAGTTGGCTATAATACAAAGGACAATGGTTATTGCAGATTCGACAACATTAGAATTCCAAGAGACAATATGCTGAATAAGTATATTAAAGTCAGTAAATCAGGAGAGTATAAGAGAAGAGGAGATGAGAAAATCGGCTACGCCATTATGATGCAAATTCGTGATATGATCGGTCATCTGTCATGGAGAGGATTAAGTCAAGCCTGTTTGATCTCAACAAGATATTCCTTGGTGCGTACTCAGTTTGCGAATGACGAGGGTGTCGAGAGAAAGATTTTTGACTATCAAATTCAACAAGATAAAATAATTCCACTAATTGCTGCCACTTACGCAATGCACGCTGGCGCCAAAAAAGCAACTGCTCTGACTCAACAAAATTTGAGAAATATTCAAGAGAGAGAGGACTTTTCTCTGATGAAGGATCTTCATGCCACTCTCTGTGCTGTCAAGGCCTTCTATTCGTACGAAACGGATGCAGGTATTAACAGAGCAAGACAATCTTGTGGAGGTCACGGATACTCCTCATTTTCAGGATTCACAACTCTCTGGAGAGAATTCTCCCCCAATGTAACTTATGAGGGTGAGAATACCGTGATGATTTTGCAAACTGCCAGATATTTGGTTACTTGTTTGGAGAAGTTGAGAAAGGGAAGTCAATTGCAAGATAATGTTGCCTACCTGAAAAATCTACAAGAGATTCTTTCAATCAAAAAGTGTGCTGCCAAGAGAGCAAGTGATTATGACATGAATGTCTTATTTGATGTAATCCAAGCAAATGCAGCAATTGTGATTTACAGAGCAGGCAAAGCTTTGATGAAAGGTGCTCAAGAGGGAGGTTTCAAGGACTCATGGGACAAAAAGGCTGGTATTAGTCTGATTGAGGCTGCAAGAGGCCACACACTTGTCTACACTTTCAGAGCTTTTGCTGAAAAGATTGATGCAGAAATCGCTTCTCCTCAGCTCAAGATTGTTCTTCAAAGACTGTGCATGCTCTATGGTATCGAGAAAATCCTTGAGCATCCTCTTGGATTGGTTGAATCTGAATACCTCAGCAGCAAGCAATTTGTTTGGCTGCGTCAAAGAAAAGAAGAGCTCCTGGAGGAAATTCGACCTGATGCAATTGGTTTGGTGGATGCTTTTGGTTATCCTGACAATACAATTCGCTCAGCTCTCGGTGTGTATGATGGAAATGTATATGAGGCATTGATGAAAAATGTCAGAGAAAATAATGAATTTAACAAGCATGACCTTACAGAAACAATGCAAAATTATATTAAAGAATTAAGACAAATGAATAGACCTCTTCCCAAATTATAAAGATAATGTTTGGGAAGGGAATATTTTGATGATGATATTTAAACAACCTATTATAAACAACTATTTAACTCTTGAAATTTACTTTTGTTATAACTTTGTATGTTCAAAAATATTATCTAATCCAATTTAAAAGAGCAACTAACTCGAAATAAAAAATTCGAAGCTTTAATTTTTATAATTTATTTAAGGACTGAAGAAGAAACTTGAAAAAAAAAGAGGATTATTTTGTCGTTAGAGAAAAAGTAAGTTTAAAAAAGGAAAAGGGTGAATCTGTTAAAGAACAAAATTAAGTTTTTTTCAAGGATAAAAAATCTTTTTACACGTTATGAATTGTGAGAAAACTTTTTAAGAATATCATCATATTTGAAAAATAATTTAGATAAATGTGTAAATTTGTACTCAAAGATCTTTATTTTGATTTAGATGTGAAACATTGACGTTGACAAGATTTATCGTGTGCTCTTGAGATTTAGAGATGAAAATAATCCTCCAAAGAGTTCATCATGAGGTAACAAAACTTCTAAAGGTTAGTTTCGATAAATTTATTCTTATTAATGATCAAACAAAAAATTCGAAACAACAATTTTGAAATTTTGGTACATTATCTCCAAGATCCAATATCTCAAATCCTAACCCCCAAAGAACCATTTCTAATTATCAGAACCGGGGTTAGGATGAAGGCTCGGGTTTATATAGCGGTAAATTCAAATTTGTATTCATAAACTTAACTTTTGATAAAAGTAATAGGAAACAGAAATTGAAAGAAATGTCTCTTCAAAGAGCTTTAAAGACAAAAGTCAAGACCAACTACTTCACCTTCAAATGTGACCAACCTGTCTTCAAGTACAAGGTCGAGACTGAACCTCAAATCCCTACTAACCAACTTGGACTCTTCTTCAGAGTCCTTTCCAAGCTCAGAGATAGTCTCTCCAGTCAGATGAGTCCCTATCAACCATCAGCCTTCACCTTATACTCCCCTGTCCATGTTGAAGAAATCACCCTCAACGCTGAGTATGATAATGTCAATTATACTGTGAGAATCATTCCTTCTGGCATGTTGGAGGTTTCTGGCGAAGACAGAGAATCGCTTGTATTTATGGGAAGATTCTTCAAGGTGCTCCAAAGTCAATTGAGATTGAAGCAAGTTGGAAGAAAGTACTTTGATGACAAAGCTGTGAAGCCTTACGATAATTGGAAGCTCAAAGTGTGGCCCGGGTTCCAGACAAGTTTAAATGCATATCAAGATCGAATTTTGGTGAACATCGACACCTGTTTCAAAGTGCTCAGAGAAACGACCATGCACGAGTTTATTGAGAACTTGATGCAAAGATTCCACGGAAACCAAGAAAGAGTGAAAGAAGAGGCTATTGGAATGACTGTGATGACAAAGTAATTAATTTAATCATTTTCTGTCAACTTATTGAACCGTTTTAGATATAATAATGTGATGTACAGAGTTGACGATATTGACTTCCAGTTGAACCCTCAATGCACTTTCAAGTTCCGCGAGACTGAAGAAATCTCATACGCCGAGTATTATGAGAAGAAGTACAATAAGAAGCTCAACTACCCCAACCAACCTTTGCTCATCCACAAGAAGAAGAAGGACGGAAATATTATTCATTTGATGCCAGAATTATGTGCTTTGACCGGCCAGTCCGATGAGATGCGTCAAAATTTCCAACTTCAAAAGGATTTGAACGAAACCATTAAGCCTAATCCCCAGAAACGTTTGGAAGGATCCCAGAAGTTGATTGACCTCATCAAGACTCACGAAAAGACCAAGGAATTATTGGCAAAGTGGGCAATTACTCTTGATAAGAACCCAGTTTCTGTGGACGCCGTGAAAGTTGATGCTGGAAATATTTTGATGGGAAGAAACAATACTTTCCCTCTTGAAAACACTCCCGACTTTGATCGTAAAATCCAAAGCGAAATGTTGGATCAAGTTCAAATGAGAAAGATTGGCGTTTTTTGCCCAAGTAGAGACAAGGAGGCTTGCAAGACTTTTATGGACACTCTTAAAAAGTGCGTGGAGACTTTCAACTACCCAATGAATCCTCCTAAAGAATTCTATATTGATGGAAGAAACTTTGAAGATTGGCAAGATAAGTTCACCCAAGTGCTTGATCCCAGCGTGCAAGCTGTTATTTTGTTGCTTCCAGGAAAGAAGAAGGCTGCTCCATTCTACGATGATTGCAAGAGATTCTTGTTGACCAAGTGCCCCATCCCCTCCCAAGTTGTTTTGATTAATACCATTCAAGCCGGCAAAAACTTGAGATCAATTATTAACAAGATTCTCATTCAATTGTGCGCCAAAGTTGGCGGTACTCCCTGGTCCGTGAGTGAATTCCCCTTGTTGGATGTGCCAACAATGGTTGTCGGCATTGATGTGTACCACAAGACAGCGATGAAAAAGGACTCTCTCCTCGCTTTCTGCGGAACAGTGAACAAGCACCTTTCTCGTTATTGGTCGACAATTGATGTTCATCCTCCTGGCGAAGAAATCGGCAAAGGTATCCAGAATGCTGCCAGAAACTGCCTTTTGGCTTTCAAGGAGATTAATGGTCGTTTCCCTGCTAGAATAGTTGTTTATCGTGATGGTGTGTCAGACTCCCAAAGAAAGACTTTGGAAGAAATTGAAGTGAAGGCCTTTTTGAGAGCATTTGAATCTTTGGTCGAGTCCAATCAACTTCAGACCAAGCCCGAATTAGTGTTTGTGTGTGTCAACAAGAGAATGACTGCCAAGTTCTTCTCAGGAGATAACCTTCAAAGAGGTTTGGGCAATCCCGATCAAGGAACTGTTGTTTCTGATGAAATTACTACTGGCAAAGATTTTTACTTGATCAGCCAAAAGACCAACCAAGGAAGCGCCACCCCAACTCATTACTTTGTTTTGAATCACTTTGTGAATGTTGATGGCAATTACGTTGATAGAGGTGATAGCATTCCCAATGACTTTATGCAAAATCTCCAGATTTTCACCTACAAGTTGTGCTACATGTACTACAACTGGAGTGGATCAATCAAGGTTCCTTCTGCTATTCAATATGCTCACAAGTTGTCCAACTTGATCGGTGACAGATGGAGACCTAATAACCAAATGATCCCTCACAAGGCTTTTGAGTCCTACAAGAGCTTATATTTCATTTAACTAACTTTATAGAAGAAGAAAAAATATGAGAGATCTCTCTACTTTAAAAATGCTTAATACCGACAGGTTTTATCTATATATATTTTGATAACTATATGAATAACGACTATATGATTTATTTTGATAAGAATTATTTTGAAAGAATGCTCTTGATAAATGAATGAATTAATTAATAGAGTGAGTCAGTTTGTATGAGAAAAATTACAATTTTGATTGGAAAACTGAAATTGCAATTTAGTCTCGAAATTTAAAATCTCAAAATTCTCGAAAAAACCAACTCGTGTCTAAACTCACCCTTGATAAATTCAAGGAATAAATAAAATAATTCGCCTGGAACCTGGCTGAGATTGTGAACTTTGGTTTGGCTGAGTTTTATAAATGCTGACAAAAACTATCTATCGTGATGATATACAGTTAAATCACAAAAATATGGGAAATGAAGATTGAGATCAGAAATTTGATAGGAAGAAAAGAGTTTCTGATTCTGAAGAGAGTTTTTCTGAAATTTCTCAAGAGGAGAGTATTTTATGACGAAGAAATAAGGGGATTGTATTTTTATTGCAAGGGCAAGTTAATAGATGTAAATTTAATTTTTTTATCAAACAAAGCCGCAAATACTCGAAATTTTTCATTTTGACAAAAATGGATGCTGTCATTCAAGATAGAATGCATGCCTTGCTGCATACTTACGATTTAGAGACCAAGGACTTTACGAAAGAGAAGCTCACTATAAACAATTTCAGTTTGATTTGCGTGATTGGGAAAGGATCTTATGCCAAAGTCGTTGTTGCTCGAAAACGAGATACAGGAAAAATATATGCTTTAAAGATTGTGAAGAAGAGCAGAGTCGAGCAACGACATAACCAAGAATACATAAAAACAGAAAGGAGCATCCTGGCTGAAATCCAACATCCTTTCATTATAAAGATGTCTTATGCATTTCAAAGCGAAAACAAATTATATTTTGCTCTCGAATACTGTGCTGGAGGAGAGCTTTTCAATCTGCTTCAGAAAAAGAGAAGGTTTACAGAGGAGCAAGCCAGGTTCTACACCGTCCAAGTCCTTCTTGCGCTCGAGCATTTGCACAAGTTTGACATAATTTATCGGGACCTGAAGCCTGAAAATATCATGATTGATACCGATGGGTATCTCAGATTAATCGATTTTGGGCTTTCAAAGAAGGGAGTCAAGACCAATCAGGGCGCAAAATCAGACTGTGGTACTCCAGAGTATTTGGCTCCAGAAATTCTGTTCCGCAAAGAGCACGGAAAATCGGTTGACAACTGGACACTTGGTGCCTTTTTGTTTGAGATGTTGACAGGTCTCCCTCCTTTTTACAGTGCTGATCGAGAGGAATTATTTAACAATATTAAATTTAAGGTGCTAAAGTATCCTTATTTTCTTAGTTCCACTGTAAAGAGTTTGCTCGATGGCTTGTTGGAAAAAGACCCTGAAAAACGATTGGGAAGCGGACCAACTGGAACAAAGGAGATCAAGGACCATCCTTGGTTCCAAAATGTAAACTGGGAGGCTTATCTCAAAAAGGAGGTAAAGGCGCCATTTATCCCAGTCGTACAGAATGAATTAGATTTTTCGAATTTTGATCAAGAATTTACAGATACCTCAATTGAATCATTCGGAGAAAATATTTTTGAAGAAGGAAAAAGCTATGCTGAATGGAGTTATACTGGTTCTGGAAGTTTTCAACGAAATTAAAATACAATATAAAAAAACACCTATATTATTTTTAGATTATGAATATAAACTTTTGAATGTTATCTAATTTAACTATTGATAAATACTATTTACTAATTTACTATTACTACTATTTTGTTATTTCTATCATTTGTTTGTTTATTTTACTTAATATACATACATCATAATATTAATTTTCTTTATGTAAAAAAAAATCACAAGGCAAGGAGAAAAAAATACAAAATTTAAAATATGGAAAATAATAGTTGAGTTAGTTAGATTTTTAAGCGACCAGCAACCCATTTATCCTTATTGACTTCTCTAAATTTATGATTGGCAGGAGGTTCAGAGAAAGTAAGTGCAACATAATTGGGAATATAAGTTGGTTTGGTTGCTTTATCAGAAGCTTTAAAGAAATTTGAACCAAGATTTTTTAACGATGCTTCCTTTGCAGTCTTTTGATATCGTTCATCTTCTGTTAAATATTCACTTCCTCTACTTATTGTTGGCTATTTAATAAAATTTAATATGATTTCATAGTGTATTTTTACTCGATTTCTGCTTTCATTAACATCAATATCTTTGAATTTACTGAAAGTTGAATAGAATCTAGTTTGACTAGCACTTTCAAGTCTAATTTTTTTATTCCCTCTTACAGATGAATTTGCTGTTTTTGTTGCACTTGATAATCTTCCTGGAATCTATGAATGAATAAGTTTTAATTCTATAACAAAGAGTTACCCAGAGTTCTTGATCTTTAGTGATATCTTTAGGGAGTTCAGGATAAAGCATAGCCATGATTTCTCCTTTTCCTTTTTCAACCAAGACTTTTTCTGATCTTGAGCCTTTTAAAATACTTTGACCTTGACGAGCACGAGTCAGAGGAGAAACATTACGAGAATCTTTATCAATGAAGCTTATATATTGTTTGTTATTCTCATGTTCATTTTCATTTTGAGTAATTCTGCTAAAATTACTTCCGAAGTTTGGCCTTCTAAAATCGGGTCTTGAAGCAGTATTTGGTCGAATCAATCGAACCCCACTTTTAGATCTTTCTTCAAATGGAGAATGATTGCTTCGTTCGATACTTGAGGGTCTGATGAGAGCTGAGTTCTTGAATATGAGTTTTGAATGTTCATCTGGCACTTTGACTGGTATAAAGTCATTTCGGATTGTATTATTCTCAACCAAAAGTGGAGGACCATCGTGATTTGTGATTGCAAAGCCCGAATGGTAGCCAAGGGAGGATTTTGGACGACCTTCGACCAGTGCATTTCTCAAGATTCTAATGGAAGCAGGTTTGTGCATTTTCTTCTTTTTAGAATTTTTATCGTCAACCGCAAGGACAAGTTCAAGATTATCTTCTTCAAGGGGATTGTTTTGACCGCCAACATTATTTTTGATGTCTTCAGAAATTGTTTGTATTCCCACAATGATTTTTTCTTTAACATGGGATTTGAGTTCTCCGATTTTAGCGTTGATGAAATTTTTGATAAGCTGAATAGTAGTGGAGTATTTTTTATTGACAGGGAATTGAGATGCTACGCAAAAGGAGCCAAAGGATATGATCTGAGGTCCGCGAGGAGATTCTGCCATGACAATAAATGTTTTGTTGGGATTGACAAAATTAAACTGATGAACATGCCAAGAGTGCTTTGAGGCAACTTTGAATTCAAATGGAAGTCCCTGAAGGATCCAGTGTTGAAGATAGACTTTTTTGATGGAGCAAATATCTTCAACATCTTTGGAGATATAGGAGAGTGTATAATCTTCAGAGGTTTTGGGTTTATAGGCTGGAGTCTTGATAACATATTTCCCTAGAGAATCAAAGCTTTCAGCAGCTTTTGCATTATGCAATCCTGCATTCATTTTTGGAATCCATTCGACTTTCTGTGCATGATAGGAATATAAATCCCCGGTTACATTGTCAAGGAAGAAATCATTGTTTCTTAGATTCTGAGCATTTGCATCTATTTTGATCATATCTCCAATTTTGCCACCTTTTCCTCCTCCATTAATGACATTCAAGGACTAATCGGAATAAATATACTCTAATTCATAATCATTTTACCTTTTCAGTATTGGTTGCAGCAAGAAAAACAAGACCTTGCATGGCAAATGATGAAGCAAAAAGTGTTTTCTTTGCTCTTAAACACATTCTGAGAAGAACCATCAACTAATCTTTTGAGGTTAAATTCACAAGAGAAATTTACTTTTGAGGCAGCAGGAGACCAAGGCAGTAAACTTGGATCACCTTCCATAAATACCATATCAATATAATCAAAAGCTATAGCTCCATGTCTGCTTGCAAAAGGCGAGTCAATTTCATAAAGAAAGTCATCAATATCATGTTTTCCTCGAATAATGAACTCATAAATTGAATCAGTACAACTCTTTTGATTTAAAAAGCCCTAGTTGGGGAAGTCTTGGTAAAGGAAACATAAATAAGAATACCTCTTGAACAACTTCTTGGAATCGAAGGAAAGCATCATTTCCAGCTGGAGTGTTGGGATAGCCATTCACAATTAGTATTCTCATTTCTCAAGTCTTTTACTTAAAAAAAGATTAAATCCTAAATTTTCTGAAACTTGCTTTAAGTTTCATTTATTGAAATTCCAATCTAGAAAGTCCGCAAATATCACTGCTTGTGAAAAATTAATCTCTCTTGATTGACAATGAATTTAAGGAAAATGATGAAATTAATTGTCAAAGAAATCTCTACCTTCGTGAGTCTCAGCTGATTGACATAATTTTCTGTTTGAAAAAAATTTTCTTGAAGTTTTTCTCTTGGTTTTTTTTTGTTTTCAGGAAAGAAAAAATCACCTTTAAAAATTCTTGATGTTTAGAATTTCAGGCTTTCCTCAATTTTTGTAATGGTTTAGAAAAATGAAAGTATTTTTTTAAAGAAGTAAGAAGTTTTTTCAACTAACCTTTGATTTTGCAGAAAACTCCTACATTCTTTTTTTCCCCAATTTTTTTTATTGAGTTGAGAGGTGATTTGAGAGTTGATGATTCTTGACCTCACACAGATGGAGCCATTTTTTAAATATGAAAAGAAAGTACTAAAAATGACGTCATAATTTGTTGAAGCTTCATCTATATAAGGCGCGATGTTTTTCTTTTTATTAAATATAAAAGTAAAAATAACAAATTAGATATTCCCTAATTTGTGGTCTCTTCATATCTTTACGTTGAATCCAAGTCATGCTTCAACCTGGCCATCAGCCAGTCATGAGGCACAGGCTATTCACGTAATAGAACAACTTCAAGACGACTGGTTATCAGTTGTTGATCTCAAGATTCAAAAAAGAAGAGGTAAAATTCTTTTCCAAACAAGTCAATTTTCCTTGAAATGATGATACAAAGCTCTAGAATTACAATGATTCTTAGTGATTCAGCTTTATCCGCCTGATCTTTTTCTTTATGAAAATTCAATTTACTAAATTGTTTTTAGATCATCATCAATTGATTTCAAAACAAGAAGAAGAAGAAAGATTGTTTCCTTCAATCTCATCATATTTATCTTATTTTTCCGTACACTAAACTACATCATTATTTCAATCAATATGTTTTTGTTTGCTTGTATTTTCATAGACAATAAAAAGTCAAACAAAACACACACAAAAATTCCTGGTCTCATCTTTTTAAAATTATCCTCAAATCAATTCTAGATCTCACATAAATTTTATTGAAGAAACAGGGTTTTTATTTTTCGATAAAGGGTGATCCTTTGGAAGGTTGTATACATAGAATCTAAAGGAGAAGGATATAAATGCAAGGTACAAAAGAAGTTTAAGAAATATTATGAATCAACCCTAAGTTTTCAATTTAATTTTGTTCATCTGTGAATAAAATGGTCAGACTTTCTGGACGGTCTTGAGTATCATTGTTGTCTTTAGTAATTGAGTTTTGGATGCAGTTGTTAAACTTGGCAACCTATTTTGAATGATTAAAAAATAAATAGGATAAGATTTTGTACAAATTTCAACAATGCATCTTGACCTCCAAAATCGGCAACATAGTGTTGCATTGCAACTGGGAGTCTCAACTAAGAATAGGATGTTAGAGAAACATAAAGGTTTGTCAAATTTTTACTTCATTTTCATTAGGATCATAAAAGATACCATCATTAAGGAATCTTTTGCAATGTTGATTGAGTTGCTCATTTAAATTTGAAGGATTAAAAGCTTCAAGTTTTTCAAATAATCCACTTTCAAGTTGTGTCACAAACACAAGGACTCTTAAATCATCAATTTTGATGATATTATTTCTGAGATCTTTTTCACTGAACTGTTTTTGGTATAAGGCATCTGGTGATTTTTTGTTTCCTCTAAGGATTCCATGTTTAATGTCATCCAAAGTAAATTGCATTTGACTGATCACATAATAAAATGGAACATTATGAAGACTAAAGAATTGGTGAGTTATTAGTTAAAATATCAAATTACTTGATGAGACTTCTCATTTTTTTCATGAA
>PJUD01000793.1_pt1 | contig 12938 bp, 7 predicted proteins | sample 1512341 | NCBI WGS metagenome assembly PJUD01 (sample SAMN08177675, study PRJNA422409) | Feces metagenome, whole genome shotgun sequencing project. | isolation source: Chicken feces (3) enriched on wood chips: beechwood xylan treatment | host: Gallus gallus | place: USA: Madison | collected 2015-01-15 | reverse complement strand
ATCTCATCAACATTATTCTCCTTTCTCCATTTGATAAAATTATTCCACATCAAAAGAGTTTTTGGTAAGTCAAACTTTCTGGCCCTCAAGAACCTTAAAAGGTAAGGATCGTCATAAGGGGGGTCAGTGCAGCCCTGGTTGCGGACTTCTGTGCGAAATTTAGCAAGTGCCTCAAGCTGTTCGGGACTGCAGTCGTCGGGGAATCCAGAATAGGTCTTTTTCATTTTTATCCAGTTTTTTGTTTTAGATTGATTTATTTTTGCAACTTTGACTTTGCCAGATTTCCTAAATTAGAAATTCTTTTCTTTTTCTACTATTAAAAGCGTTTCCTTAATCTGGAAATTTTTCGGCGGAATTTGTTCGATTTCCTTTCCTTTCCTTCAGATTTCTTAATTCAAAAAATATTTTCGTCTCCTTTATCTGTATCGAACAGAATCTTTGATCAAGTCTTCAGATTTCAAGTTTTGTCTCAACTCAATTGAAGATGAAATTTCCGGGAGCATTTTTTTGTTTTTCAAAATCGCCCTGCAAAGTTGGAATTTTAACTGTTCTTGAAAAAATTCTTCAATTGGCTGAATTTTCTGTAGGAAATTCTTTTTTGAAAAAATTCACATTCAAAAATTGTCTTGGTAAAAAAATGACTCTTCATTAAATTTCCTTGATTTGCTAAGACATTTTAGAGAAGAGAGAGAAATTTCAATTTAATTAACTTGAAGAGATAAAATCAAATAAAACGATGATTTCCAAAGAAAAAAATAATGAAATTTTTTTGGACAAAATACTGACTCAAAAGAGTTCAATCAGAAAAAAAAATGTATCTCTTATAAAGGTAATTCCATTTGATTTTCTGTAATTCTATCTCCCATGGGCAAATTTTCGACTCCGTAAATTTCAATTTCTCTCATGATCAATCCCTTTTTATTGACCAACTGCACCACCACAGAAGTATCAAACATATTAGCAGCCACAACTCCACCAAAACGTAACTCATTATTTTCAATAGAATATTTTAACCCATATCCAAGTTCATCTTGACTTTCATTCTTCAAATCCACAAGATTAAGTTTTAAAAACTCTTTTATTTTAAACCAAAGAGAAAATCCAACTTTCTTTTCTTTGGAGCGGATTTTAATGCCAGCTTGTTTTTTCTTAAGATTATGAGTTTTATACGAATGAACTTTTATTGCAATTTCCAACAAGTCAAAATTCACACCAGACTTTATCAAAGGAACACTGCTACTTTCGTCATTTTTTGAACAACAAAGTTCCTCTAAAGCATTCCGATTTACTGAGAATCCTAATTGAGAGCAATCACGTTTGACAAATTCGATCCACCTGGGCTTAATCTGATTAAAAACACTCAATGTGAGCTTTTCTTCAGGCTGCTTTATTTTTTCAAGAATGATTTCGTTTGCAACTAACTGATTAATTAAATCTTGGAAATCTTTTGTGCCACGGGAGTAAGAATAAAGTCGACGTTTATTTTCATAAGACAATGATGTCTTTATCATATCCTGAATCGATTGGACTAGTTTCTGCTGATCAATCATGTCTGACGAGTCAGAAAAATGGCTGATAAGCAGCTTTTCTGAAGCTGCATAATGCTTTCGTAATTCGTTGAGAATGATTCGAATAATTTTCATTTCTTTTGCAATAAATTTGATTGGAGCAACCATGGTATCAGTCACTTCCTGACAGATTTCCACTTGATATTCTTTTGGATATTGATAAAATCTCTTTCCCAAAATGTTAAAGAATTTATCAAAATGAAGCCAAAATTTATACAAACTGAAAAGATATCCGCAATAAATGACAAGCTGTCTGATGATAATAGCGAAAGATGCCGTGTAAGTTATTGTAAATTCAACACTCCCTTTTTTAAATTCGTTCTTAGCTATCATTACCAAATTTATTTTTGATGGGAAGAATGTTTTTGGAGGAGTACCAATCAAACTCAGTCCATTCAGTATGATCCAGTCTGGCTCACCACTCAACGAATAGTGTAAAGCCTCATCATTTATATCATAAAATGTTTCTGAATTGAGATTAATACTGAAAGACTGACCAGAAACGAACGAAAACTTTTCAATTTGTGCTTGGATGGTATGATTGTTATTCTGCAGAGGCATTTGATTAATTTTGAAAAACTGGGTTGCATTTTTGATGGCAGTGGGAAGAGGAGCATTCAAGTTATCGTCTATAGTAATTATTGCCTCAACCTCTGTCTGGTTTCCCTTTAAATCGATAAAGAGTCCTTTTAGTGCTTCATTGATACTCAGCAAAGGTCCTTCAAGTATAATTTTTGTTTGGAAAAAATTCAAAGTTGTTTTTTGAACTGAATAATGTCTTTTCAAAAATTGAGCCTGTTCACTCTTGGAAGGAGAACTTTTCAGCTCAATCTCTACAATTATAGATTGCTTGCTTGGAGTCTCTATAGAGAGGAAGCCGTTGTCATTACTACTCTGTCTTAAAAATAAGGAAGGGTTTACAGATATCGCAACTCCTTGTTCAATAATGAACTCTCGTAAAAGATCTTGAATTTCGCTCCCAACAAATCTCGAACTCAACAATAAAGATTTTGCTGAATAATACTTTGATGTAAGAAATAAATCTTCGTCAATATAGTCTCTTTCCAAAAGCTCTTTGATCAAACGGTTTTGAACTTCATCGTCACCCTTGAAAAAACTGGAGAAAGTGTCTTTTTCAAGCTTCAAAGATGCAACAGTATAGAGGTGATAGGAATTCACTTGTGATAGTGATCTAGGTTCGAGGCTTATTTCATTTTGAGAACTATCAAAATACATCCAATTCGGCAAAGGCAAGTCGGAAAGATGAGGTTCAAATTTCGGAACAGACTCATTTTCTTTCAAAAGATTCAGTTTGATGAATTTATAATCGCTCTCAAGATCATCATATTTCTTCAAGATATTCGCTTTGAGGATTTGAAGCTTGAGAGAAGAAGACTCACCAAGCTGGAATCTGTCTGAAGAAATGTATAAGGCGTACTGAGGCTCCAAAGGAAAGATTTCAAGGTAATCTTGTGAGGCTATGAGTAGATTATTCGGAGTAACGGCTGTTACTTTCCAAGAAGGGTGTAGTTTGAGAAATTTAGAGAATGTGGGATTCTTCGGAGAACTCACATTAATTGCCAAGTAACCCTGAGGAGTTTTTGTATATATCATTTTGTTTTGCTTGAAATAATTGAGAGATTCGGTTGTTGCTGAATATGGTACTTCAAATTGCTGAACTTTCTCCCAGCCCCTTGAAATATTGTAAACATTCAAATATTTATTATTTGGCACTTCGAGGGAAAAAGCGAAATTATCATCGGAAGAAATCACCAATGGAACTTTTTGAAAGGTCTTGCTCGTTTTACCTGAGATGGTGAAGTTTACGAGGCTTGAGTTAAAATGATTGAATTTATGCAAGAGAGATCTTGTATAAAACAATGTTTCACCACTATTGGAAATGGTAATAAAAGGAGTCACATAAGTTTGCTCGATGTTGAAAGGAAAACTATAAGCTCTCCTTGGACTCACTTCAAAAACCATGATATGTTGTTCCTTTTCTTGGATTTTGTTCGTTGCATAAATTGTTTTATCATTAGGTGAGACTACAAATTGATTGTTAAGCTCTCTTTCTGACTTAACCCTTTGGGAGATAAATGGCTTCCATTTGTTTGAAAGGTCAATGATGTTGATTCGAGTTGAATTCTGGAGAATGTACAAAAATTTCTGACTCCCAGATAAAGTCATAAAAAGAGGATCTTGCTCCAGTTTGAGATAACCCTGAATTATTGGACGGCTTGAGTTCGTGATATCGAGAATTTGGAGATAAGAACTATTCTTCTCATTATTCTGATAGCAAAAATAGACTGTGTTTCCGTCTTCGCTTGGTAAAATTCTTGTCACATTCGGAAACTTTCGAAATGATAAGGCATGTTGAGGATTCCAGATCAATGATCGACTTGGCTCGACACTTAATCCAATTTTAGAAATCGAAGTCTGTTTATCATTTGAAGTTACAAATAATTTCCCATTTTTAGAGAGCACAATTGAGTTTATAGGATCCGATTCCAAAAATGCATTCTTGATCTGCAAAGTTGCAAAATAAATATTTCCGTGTGTTTTCCCACAAGACCAAAATATATAGTCGTTATCCGGAGTTATTTTCACAATAGGAGGAAAATCACTGTCAATGTTGCAATCTTGATCAGAATGTTTTATTTCTAAGGACTCTAGAGTTGGAAAAATTCCCTCAGTCAAGTCTATAATTCTCACTATCAAAGCTGAAGAATTCAGAGCAAAACTCGCAATGACAGCAGTCTTTTCATCGGTTGAAACAGCAATGGATGTGGTCAAGTAATCAGGATGAAGAGTCACCAATACTCGAGGAGAACTAAAATTTGAGACATCATATATTGTCAGGCCATAACCTCCGACTAATGCAATTTTTCTCATCGAAAGCAAGGCAACTGATGTTGTAAATGTTGCATTGTCTGCGAATAAAAGTTCTTCACGATGTAATTTCGAGACATTGTATATAAAAAGACCTCCCACGCTTATCATTGCAACTTGACCATTCGAAGAAATTGCGATAGAAGGTTGATATAATTTTAATCTTGTTTCATCACAGATTTTGGAATCTGTGAACATTGTTGAAGAGACGTCTGATGTATTGGAAAGAAACATTTGGTGAAAATTGCCACAATTTGTAAAGAATACAACCTGATTATCAGGGGACAGAGCAAGTGAGATATGACGATAAGGAAAGCTAAACTGGATGACGCCACTCGGTAGAAGAGGCAATAATGGGTTTGCAATGTTAATGAGAGCCAAAGCCGCTTGTTTTTTAGTTGGCACCCATTCTTTGAGAATGGCAAAAATACAGTTTGCATCATCTGATATCACTATCATCTTAGATCCCATTGCAACTGAGCTAAGAAAGTCTTTGTTAGCAGAAACAGATGTCACATTGAGATTGATGAAGTTTGCATCAGTTACTGAGCTCTGGTCTTCATTTCCTTGGGAGAAAGGAGTTGATTCTAAATTTCTGGTTACTATCTTTGGACTTTCTTTGAGCTTAATCATCGTCATGTTCAGCAGCAGAGAACAAAGACAGTAGCTTAAGGTCAGGTAAGCAGCCAGTTTGCAAATGTTAATGAGACTGGAGTGTGGCTGCTTTGTTTGATGAGTAGAGGACTTTTTGAGATAATCTGCAATCATTTTCAGAATAGTCAAGGCAAGCATAGTCATCATGAAAAGAGGATAGCTTTGATATGTCTCCATCAGAAGATGTCGAACTTGACTGGCTAGCGAAAGTTTTTGTTCAAAACTGGATAATGGATCCAATAAATTTGCGTTTAGATCCCGTCCCAGTCCAAGCTTGACGAGTATTTCAATAGAGTAAAGTCCAGTATTTAGAAAAAAGGGGAGACCAGTCAAGGTTACAACTCTCTTGACAAGCAATATATGCTGACAATTTTTCTCTTGCATGGATGTTTTGAGTTCCTGAATAATCAATAAGATCAAAGTTTTATTTATCAAATAAAGAAATTAATATTTTCGATGTAGCCACAAAAGTAGGTTTCTAAAAAAATTAATAATATGATTGAAGCAAAATCTAATCGCAATCCTCGAATTAGTTTTTTTTCAACAATCACAGTAGTTTTGTTCCTTAAAAGAAATGTTCAAAAAATAGAATTCTCCTCCCAAAACCAACATCATCAGTGCTTATGTTCACACCTCAAGAATATTTTTGAGATATTTACCAAATTTTTTTTTTGGCTTGGATTTATTTGGAAAATATTTTCTTTTCAGGGTTGATATGAAAAGAGTTAAAATTTTGCTTTGAATATTTTTCTTGAAATAAAAAAATTGAGAGTGATTTTTTTTGAAAGGTCCAACTCCTGAAATAAATTTCATCTTCATTTTCTCCTTGATGGTTATGAATCATCTCGCTCAAAAAAAAAATTTTTCAGAGTCTTTTTCTCACTCCAAATATTCTGAATAATTCATGAAAAAGTTTTGACTCTGATTCAAGATGAAAGAAAAAACCCATCTCATTGGATTTAATATTTTTGGTACCAAAAATCTTCTGAAGATCTTATTTTTATCACATCACACAAAGAAAATACTAAACATCGAATTTAATAAATTTATATTATTCAAAATTAAACATGACCGACAAGAGCGAAATTGAATCTTTCAACGAAAGATATGCTGGTTTCAAACTTCTTTCTTTTCAACCCTGACTGTGTATAGGATCTGGATCAGTTTTTGATTCTTTACCCTCTCAAAAATGTAACAATCTCCCTTAATTTTGCTAATTTTGTAGCTATTGAAGGATGGCTCATTTTTGTCAATGGTATTCATGAAGAAGCCCAAGAAGATGATATCAATGATGCTTTCTCAAACTTCGGAACCATAAAAAATCTTCATTTGAATTTGGATCGTCGAACTGGTTACGTTAAGGGTTATGCTTTGGTTGAGTACGCCAATTTTGATGAAGCCAGAAATGCCATTGAAGGTAATAAATTGCATTAAAGAAATAGACTGATTTTTCATAATAGGAATGAACGGAGGAGAAATTTTGGAAAAGAAAATCCAAGTTGATTGGGCTTTCAAGAAGCCTCCCAAGAAGGATGAAAAGAGAAGATAATTGTGTTGTGACTTTTTGCATTTTAATAATTAGAGTTGAAAGAAAAAGAGTATAAGAATTTGTTTACTCGTTGCATTCATTACTGAAACTCGCAAGTCATATTGATGGTGCTTTGTATTATTATATACAAAAAATCTTCCAATTGCAGTTTTACTGATTCATCATAAAAATATTGTCCCTTTGCTCTCTGAGAAACTCAATAATGATAAAAAATATTTGGCCTTTCCCTGGACTGCTGTTAGTTGTTTGCCACAAAGTGTATTTTGTCAAGTCTGAGAAAAAGGCGCCTTTTCAATTTTTTTTAATTCAAAAAAAAAATCTTTCAAGAGAATAAATGAAGAGATAAATGTTATTTTCCGAACGAAAGGATTCTCTTCATGTTTTCTAAAAATTAAAAAAACTTCAAAAAAAAAATTTCAACTTTTTTGTTCTTCCAGTTTGAATAAAAGCTTTAAAGATAATTTTTCAAAGGAAAAATCTGATACCAAAAAATTCTCAATTCTCTTTATTCCAAATACTTTTCAGGAAGTAAAAAACTCCCCTCCCTTTTATTGAGTAGATTTTTACTTGGACTTGTTGTTAAATAAAATACAGATGAGATGGGAGTATTTAAAATTAATTTCATATCTCCTACTGAAAAGTTGTTGTTATCCAAATCTAATAAAAAATGGATTTACGAGAAGAAAACAGAAATGATTGTAACTCCCACTCAAGATCCTTATACTGACTTCAATAGCTTTTTATGGTTCAGATAGTTTACATTCGTCGCAAGGTTGCTTAACTCCAAATTCACGATTGGCCAAAGCAGCAAAAACTGTTTTAAAAAAGAGTCAATTCAGTAACATATTTTTGAAATTCCTATCAAAGCTTTTCCAGCACATGTTGTTAATGAAGAAGCAAAGCATCATAGAAATGTAAAAAGTCATAGTGAAATCTTTCTGAAAACAATTAGTCCAAATTAGATGCCAGAGCACAAGATTGGGATGGAAAAGAGGCTTACGAAATGATGCACCCAGAAATAACAAGGTTTAGAGGCTTTTCAATGTATTTCTAAACGAAAAATAGAGCTGGCTCAAGTTTTATTGCTTTTAACCAGCTTCCCCCAGATGTAAAAATTCTCTCAATGGCCTGTACTGCTCAGAATACTTTTCTTCTTTCAAGTATTTATCGGAGAAAATTCGTTGTTTTAACAATTTTTAGCTCAAGGAAAAGTTTATTCATGGGGAGCTTTGACTGATACATTGGGAAGACCTGCAACAAATAAAGTAAAATATTGTCTGAGCAACAAGTTATAAAACGATAAATTTAGATCGATGCAAAAACTCCAACTCAAATAAACGAATTAACGGAAATTATACAATTAGCAGCAGGTCAAGATCATGTTTTGGCGTTAGATACTCAAGGATGTGTTTATGCTTGGGGATCAAACGAATATGGGCAGGTATAGATATTTATTGAACTCATCTCATTTTTTCAAGCTTGGAGCGGGCCAAGATGTGCAAATTTTGTCAAGACCCACTCACATTGAAGTAAAATTTTTGAGAATAAAAGAATTTATAAGGGTATATCTAGCTGTTTGAAGATAATATTGCTCAGATTTATACTGGTCCATCTTGTTCTTTTGCTGTGACTAAAGAAGGATTTTTGTTTAGTTGGGGACAAGTAAAAATTTTTTTTAAGAGAAATTTTTAAAAGAATTAGAATTTTTATGGACAACTTGGTCAGATTGGATCGAATGCTTTTGTCCCACAGAAAGTTAACCTTACTCCCTGGAGCAAAGATGCTGATATTGCTCTTGTTACTGGGAAATCTTATGCTGGCTATGTATTCACGAGTATAATAGTTTTCATTAAAAACAAATTTCCTCAAAACTCTTTTTAGCATTTACTTCATCGAAGAGGAGTATATTGAAAGCAGCTCCAAAGAGTCTGGACGTCAAAAGTCTCGAGTTCAAAATTAAAGAGCTTGAGGACAATAAAAGACAGCTTATGCAAGAAAATCGTCAGCTTAATGAAAATTTAGTTGGAGGAAGACCTAATGCTAAACTTGAAAGAAATTTCGAAGAAGATCAAATTATTCGTCAATTAAAAGATGATCAGAAAATCACTCAAGAAGAAATGAGAATTTTGGGACAAAAGAGTGATCATCTTAGGCATGAAATTGAAATTATTGAAGATGACTTGAAAAATATTAGACAACAACTTCGTATTAAAAAATTTTTATTCAATTTTATTCAAATTTTAGGTGAAATTGCAAATAGAGAAGATACGTTATTACATGAAATTCATGGATATGAGAGTGAAATCTCAAAGAGAAATAAAAACGATAAGATGATCAAAGAAATTGAAAGACAAAGGAAAACAGCTGAAGATCTTGCAAAGGCTAATGAGCAAATTAAAAACATGATTCAGTCAAAAGAAAATGATAGAGAAGAAAAGAAAATCGAATTAGCTCACGAAAAAGATATTTTATTAAGGAAAAGAAGCAAGCTTGCAGAAAGAGAAACTATGATTTCAACCCTTTTGATTGAAAGAAAAACCACAATTGCAAAAGGAGCGTTCAATGAGAATAAAAATTACATTCTTGAGCTCATACAAAAACTCCACAAAATTTATAAACAAGCAAAGGATAGTACAATTGAAGATGTTGCGAAAGCAATGCAAAATGAAATCAGTGTTTTGGATGTTTTAAATGAAAGCAATGATTTCCTCATGTAAATTTTTGCATAAAAAACTTTTCTCAATTTTTTGAAAGGAAATTTAAGAAAGAAGTCGATGGTTTTAAAGTGAACCCAACTGACGCTCTTTTTGACACGGTGTCAAAGATTCTTGAGATCTTCCAGGACAATCTCACAACAAGATTGAAGTTGAACGAATATTCTCATACATTGCTTTTACAATTGAATGATATGTTACATGAGAATATCAACAAAGAAATCACAACAAAAAAAGTTGCTGACAATAAAAAATCCAAAGTTAAAGAAGCTGCTGTCAATTCTCTCAAGGTAAAATTTTCATTAGAGAATATCTCACACAATAAATATAGCAAAAGTATAATCTTGACCAACAACGGCCATCAATGCTTAAACAAGGCACTGACTTTATGGGTTCTAATCTTCCAAAAAATCAAAACATGTCCCCAACCTCTTCAATTAGCCGAGGACATACTCCTCATGAAACTCCTACAAACTACAGATTGCGACCTTCTCCATCTCATAATCCCAATACATAATTCTAATTTATCGATGTATGTAAATTTTCTATTGTATATTTTTCTCTTATTTTTTTATTTTTTGATATTGTTGACAAAAAATTATTAAAAAGTTTTCTGGTAACTTCGGAAGAGTTGGAGTTACTTTTCCAGCTTGGGGAATTTCAGGTTCCTTTGAAAAATCCAAATTAATATTTTTAACTTCGGGTGTCCCCTTTGCTATGTGAAAATGTTTACTGGGTAATTTTCAATGTCAATCTGACAAAGAGAAGTTCGATTAGAGAGCTAGTCCCTTGCTTTGAATCTCCTTTTAAAACAAAACATCAAAACATCATGTTTTATTGAAATTGTCTACCAGATCTCTAAATACATCATTCATTATGTCTAAAAGAATAAACCCTATTATAGCCTAACTCTTATGTAAATCTCTGGCTTAACTTCCTTTCTACTTAAGCTTTTATCCTCAAGAAATGGCTTTGAGTCCATCTTGAGACTTTTAAACATGATCTCTAAAGAAAATCATTTTTCCGAGGCTTCAAATAATTGCCTTGATAATCTCTATTATATTAACTTTTCTGGAACAAAATTCCGCCCAAAAATTGAATTCTCCTTTGCCCAATGATTTATAAGAAAAAAAAATGAAATATGACTGATCTTCAAAAATTACTCAAATCTTTAGTACATTTAGCCTTTTTGTTCCAGAACTCTTCTCTGGATTCATAAGAGTCCAAAAAGCACCAGAAATTGTTTCATCAAATTTTAAAGACATCATTTTTCATGTGTAGGTTATTCATCAGGTTTAGGTTTATACCCTCGAAAAAAAAATTTACGCAATTATTTAAAATAGGATTTTGGAAACATTTCAACTTTAATGAAATCCAACAGTACAGAAGGCATCTGCCAGATATGTATGGTCCCAGAACAGAAAGAAATGTGGCGATGTGCTCAATGCCATGTTCATGTTCATAAAGAATGCGCTGAATTATTTGGTCAGTCTCAAAAAAGCACTCCAAAGTAATATGACATTTGTAATTCACCAAACTCTTCTAGGAAAACCAAGTATGAGAATAGAGTCTATGGACAAATCAGGGAATTCCCTCAGATTAAGGATCCACAATACTCAGAAAGTCTCAATGTTTATATCTGCGAAAGTTGTAACCAAGATGAACCCAAAAAAATCTTTTGTCACTTTTGTGGCTTGTTTGACGGCTCAATGGCCAAAATCAAATTTAAAAATGAAAAAGAAAAGGCAAGGTAACACCGCATTATTGTATATTTCAGAGTTAATTTCTCTCTAGCAAGAGAAGACATCCTGATGAGGAAGAAGAGCATAAAAAATGGGCTCATATGAACTGTATTCTCAAGCTTTACAATTCAAGGCCTCATATCGACTATGACCGAAGTGTGGTCTTGGAGAGTGATGCTTTGGCTAATGGTAAGAGGTTTGAGGTTCAAAAATAATTTCTTTTTTAGCTCCTTTATGTGACACATGTGAGCAAAAATATAAATTAGATGTAAAATGCACAAAATGTGGCAGTTTTTATGCGCATAATCTTTGTTTGAATAATGAAAAAACCAATGTCAAATTATGTGGAAAATGCTGCAATTCTGAAACTCCAGCACCAAAATCAACACCAACTCCAAAACCACCAATTGTGACAGTAGAATCTCCTGATGAGAGAACTGGAAATGTGAAATACCATACCATGTATTCAGACAGAATATCAACAAATTCAACAGGAAGTTATGTCCAAAGATTATTTAAAGATATTCTCTCATCAAAGAAATATCAAGACTTTTGTGATAAAAAAACTGAGAATAATAATGGAGACCAAGATTCTGACATTGAAGAAGAAAAAGAAGAAGTTCAAGAGGATGAAGATGTTGAAGAGAAAGAAGAAGAGGAGCCTGAAGAAAAAACTAGAATCAAAAATCATTTCTTCTCTGTCAATGAAGAAGGTCAGTTGGTTTACAGTTTCCCATTCGCTCAAAAATCACTCTTTTCTGAAACAACAACAGAAGAAGAAAAGACTGAAATGCAAGTAGAACCAAGTCTTACCGTTACAACAACAACTACAACTGATTCAAAAAATCCTCCTTCAGAAGGTGTTATGGCAGGATCAGGAAAACAAAATAAGGGAATAAAAGAACAATTTGATAAAAGTCTTGATGAATTGGTAGCAAGTGTTAAACAATTGTATTATATCTCTTCCTACCAAATTCTTAAAGGTCTTATTCAAATTTATATTCATCATTGTTCCGATAAAGTACCAAATAATATTTTATTCTCATAATTTAACCAATTCCTCTAGGATAATTTAACGAAACTAAAATTGACTGTGAAATGGTATCAATTACTGACAGATTTGAATAGAAAAGATGAACATTGGCTTCAATCATATGATGAAAAAATGAAGAGAACTATTTCAGATGAATTTGCAAATCTTGCTCCATTTAGAGTCCAGACCACAAATTGGCCCTGTATCCCAAAACACTACAGAAAATACGTTCCTTTGGAAGGCTTTGTCATGAGTAGCGAAAGAGAAGGATTCAAGAAAGAAATCGAAAGAGTTATTGGCACCAAAAAACAACATAAATGCTCACATGAATGTGCTTGCTCTCGTCTCAGCCAACTTGGTCCTTATCTTCACGATAAACAAACTTGGGATAGTGCTTGTCCTGGTAGAGCTCTTTCAATGGAATGTGATGAGCATTGTGGCTGTGATTTGTCTGTTTGTCAAAATCGATCTATTTCTGGTAAGAAAAGAAAAGTTTTGAATAAAGATATTGTTGAAACATTTTGTTGGGGCATTGATTATGCGACACATAGAGCAGTCACTATTGTATTGCCAGATTTTGAGACGATCGATAAACATGATTTTATTGAGAAAAAACTTCTCAAAGCTGTCCATCATTCAGAAACTCCTTGGGATATGATTTCTGTTTGCAAGTCAATCATAAAAAAAGTCCGAGAAGGAAGCAAGCTTTATAGTAATGTTGATGCCTTGGTTGCAAAGACACTCATTAGAGCTATCAAGTTTATCAACACTTTTACTGAAGCTGCTTTT
>PJUD01000792.1_pt1 | contig 12987 bp, 18 predicted proteins | sample 1512341 | NCBI WGS metagenome assembly PJUD01 (sample SAMN08177675, study PRJNA422409) | Feces metagenome, whole genome shotgun sequencing project. | isolation source: Chicken feces (3) enriched on wood chips: beechwood xylan treatment | host: Gallus gallus | place: USA: Madison | collected 2015-01-15 | reverse complement strand
GTCAATAAAGCGATAAATACTGCAGAAAAAGGTAAGAAATAGGGTTGAGAAAGGAGTAAAAAGTGAATAGATTCGGTGTTTTTGTTACAGCCATGTTGTCATAATCCAACAGGAGTAGATCCTACAATGGAAGAATGGAAGAGTATGGCGAAATTAATGAAGTAAAAGTCCAAGGGAGAAGGTTTGTAATGCGTTGCATAGGGAGAGAGGAGTGATACCATTTTTTGATGTGTCATTTTTGGGAATGATGACAGGAGATGTTGAGAAGGATAATCTTGTGTTAAAAGTATTTGTTGAAGAGGGACTGGTTGTGTTGATCGCTCATTCTTTTTCAAAGATAATGGGTCTCTATGGTAAGAAAATGGGCTTTGGGTGAGAGAATAAATTTTTTGAGGAGAGAGAATTGGAGCTTTCTTTGTGGTTTGCCAAGAGAAAGAAAAAGCTGAGAAGATACAGGAACAAATAGAGTAAGAGAGTTTTATGAAAGCAAAATTAATATATTTGAAGGAGTATAGTGGCAAATTTCCATCCTTATTCAACTTTGCATGCTGCAAGAATTGTGCTTAATGTCTTGAAGAACCCAGAAATTAATAAGAAATGGAAGGAAGATTTGAAAGGAGTTTATGATAGAGTCGCTGATTTAAGAGTGAGATTGGTGGAGAAGCTAGAGACGATAAATGTCAATCGAGGCTGGAGCAGGATTTTGAAGCAAAAAGGATTCTTTACTCTTTTGCCATTGACACGTAAAATGATGAATTTGAATGAGATATTGAATTTTTCAAAGCAAGTGAATGTCAAGCATTAACTGAGAAACATCATATTTATTTATTAAGCAATGGGAGAATATCAATTGTAAGAAAAATCTATAAGAAATAATCTTTTTAATCATATTTTAAAAGGGAGCATTGAATAAAAAGAATATTGATCAATTGGTAGAAGGGATAAAGAAAGTGTTGAGTGGCAAGGATAATATTTATCCCAAGTTATAATAAAGGAGATGGATGGTACACGATAAATAGGTTATTCATTTTTTTTTTATGTAATACAATTGTGTAATTTTATAAATATAAATATATATTACAAATAATAATTATTTCAACACTTAACTCTTAAAACCTTATCTTTTCCTTCCCCTTTAAGTTTTTCCTCCAACTCTTTAATCTTTTTTCCCAACTCTTTATTCACTGTTTTTGTCTGCTCAATCATAAAATCTTTCTCTGCTATCGTTTCTGTCAATGTATTTACCTTATGGGGTGGTTAGAAAAATAAAGAGAGAATTTGGTTAGTTACGATTTTTTGCATATATTCTGTATCTTGAGCATTCTGCTTTCCTGCTTCTCCTAACACCATTCCTAAAAGCCCTTTCTTTTGTCCCTTTGCTGCTTCTTGTGTCATTTTCATTCTATTCACCTTTAGAAAACTCTATACAAAATATTCAATAATTACGTTTCCATTGTTTTTGTTAATTTCAAATTTGTTTCTCTTTGATGTCTAAGTTCTTCTTCATAGGTTTTGACTTGCTCCTTCAACCTCAAATATTCATCAATATCCTTTAATGAATCTCCTCTTGAGTCCATAATCTCCATAGATCGAGCTTCTGGCTGACTTTGTTGTTTGCCAAACAAAGGAGACAAAGGGAAGTTCCAGAAAGAAGATTGACTTGAAGGTTGTGGGGTGCTGGCTTCTTTGGATCCACGTTTAGTATTCTCTTGAACCAAAGACTGTATTCTCTTTTTCAAAGAGTTTATTGTGGCCTGAAGTTCTTCTTTTTCGACTTGACCAGATTGGAGCTTTTCTGTAAGATCTTTATTCTCAGTTTGCAACTGTTCTTTGTGAAGTTCGAGCTCGGAGATTTTTATATGGAGCTCTTTGACGGTTTCCTCGGATTTCTCAAAACCAAGGCCTTTATTTTCAGTCAAATTTTCAATTTCGATCGATTGTAATTTCTTGGCCTTTTCGCTTGCTTTTAACGCGGCTTCCAACTCGCTGATCTGGTTCTTGTGAAGGCTGGTTTCTTGGGCGAAAAATAACTTTTCTGCTGCGATCGTTTCCTTCTCTTCTGTGATCTGTTTAATCTTTTCATCCTTTTCTTTATTCTCATTGGTCACTTTCTCCACTGTATTATTCAATTCCTGGATCTCTCCATTCATTTTCTCAACGCTCGCTCTCTCCAATGCCAATGCTTCCTTCAGCTCACTCTTATCCTTCTCTGCTTGTCTTAGTTTCTTTGTCAGTTGCTCTATTCTCATTATATCCTCGAATTTTGACCCTTGAGGATCTGCTGGTGACTGGCCTTGACTAAAAGCTTGTGGCTTTTGGAGAACTGGTGGACGTTCTCTTTGAAGTTCATGTGCTTCTCCACCTTCTGAAACTCCTTCTAGAACTGCTTCTTCCTGGGATTGAGATTAGACTAATTAGAAACATTGTCTTTACTTGTGGTTTTTCAGGAGAGAATATGCTTTGGTAATCCTTTGTAGCCTCGCGTTCTGGGACATTCAAAGGCTCAGAGTTATCGTTGTTGGTGGTGTTGAAGAACATTCTGATGGTGACAGCATAGGTATCACGTTCAAAGTGATTTTTACAAGAAAGTTTGAAGATGTGTTGAGGGCTAAGATGTAACTCGAAAGAAGAATAAGATTTTCTGATGATTTCGACAAGTGGGTAGCTTTCTGAATATTTACAAGAAGCGATAGGTCTTGGCTCTTCCTCTTCGGGATCTTTATACACAACTTCAATTGTCTGTTTTTCTCTGTTGAGGAGAATATAGCCTTCTTGGGGAAGCTCAATGTCGGAAGAATCTTCTGGCTCGAATGACAAAGCCTCGATCTTTACTTTTAATTCACATTGGTCTTGGCCTAAGTTTTTCATTGCTCTTTCTTGAATCTCTGGATCTAATTTTAATGGTCCAACTTCTTTAAAGATTGGTTTTCCAAGATACATTCCAGACATTGCGGGCATTGCACGTATCATTATCCTAGAACGAGTTGGATTGTGAGAAATTGACAAGAATTACTTTTGACCGACGTCATCAATACAAGGCTGATATGATGTTCCGGAGACTCCCTTTATTTCTGCAAGAACATTCTCTTCTTTGGTGAAGAACCATTTACAATTTAAGGGGATAATATTTCCAGCCTTGTCACCTTGAAATTGTATAGATATATAAAGGAGAAGAAAGTACCTTGACGAATTTTAGCGGAAGCATTGAGGAGTTCAGTGTGGATGGGACCTCCAGTCAATGAGAAAGTGAAATAAGTTTCATCATAATTGAAATGTTTTGACTCAGAAGAATCAGGGGATTTGAGAGTACTTTCGACTTCATCAAGAACACTTTTTGCTTTTCCAAGGAGATTTTTGATCATGATGGGATAGGGGGTGAGAAAAAAGAAATGTGCGAGATTTGAAAAAAAAATGCAATAACAATAAATTAATTTGGGTGATATTACAGTGAAAAATACAAATTATTTCTTTGTGTCGCGCGGTGTTGTATTTTTGTATTGTCTTAAAAGAGATTTTCCTTTGCCGAATAATAATAAGGGCGAGTCAGAGAATAGGTTTTTTTATTTAATGAGACTCGAGACAAGGCCTCGTATTTGAAAGGAGAAAGCCCGCGTTTGGATGAAGAGATGAAGATGAAAAATGGATAAGAGGTGTTCAGGAAATAATTTCAAAAATGAGAGTACTGTATTCGAAAAACTCTTGATTGATACCTTAATAAATATGAATGAAAAAGAAATGAGAGATTTTTATAATTTTTTCTCTATGAGAAAGGGATGATCAGAGGGGTAAAAGTTTTCTTTCAGGGGACTGAAAATGCAAGTCGAAAAGCTCTTATAGAGATAAGTAAAAATTTATCAAATATCAATATTGAATAATACAGAAATATCAATCAATTTGCATAGAAAAAAGCAAATGGGGAGATCAGCTCTGCTCTGTATTTGAGTTGAATAGAGAAGAATTAAAACTACGATATTATTCTCTTTGCATAGTTTAGAAATAGAGCATTTCATTTTCTGAGAATTTATCATCAACTCTTCTATTATTTATTCTTCTGTATGCTTCTCTTAAATGTTTAGGATCAATCGCTCCTCTCTCTCCCTTATCACTCATAATCTTTCTTGCTAAAAAAAATAAAAATCGAACTTTTCCTTATTCATCTCATTTACCTTCTTCAACTAATTCACCGGCATAAACTTTTGCAGCTGTTGCCAAAATACTCTTGCAAGAATGACCCACAGAGATACCTGGAAGCACTGTAGCGACGAACTATTCACATTATTTCTCCAAAATATTCCCAATGAAGGTTTTTACTTCTTTGATTTTATTATATCCTTTACTGGAATCGATCTTTGTTGTTCTAAACACTTCGAATCTCTCACGTTGTTGATCATTGAGACCTTTCATAATAGCGCTATTCACAAATTAACAAAGGAATCTGAAAGGGTTACTCTTTGACTCTTTCATCGAAGAAATCTTCGTAAAATTCTTCTTCTTCCTCTTCCATATCACCATCAGATCTGTCTTCAACGTTCTTTTCGCCTTCACTATCTCTCTCTTCATCTTCCATTGCTCGCTTATCAGTCATTGGCTCCATTTTTTCGAAATTCTGGGAATGTTTTTCTGGTGAAGTTAAGTTTATTTTTGGGATATATTAATGTATATTTTTGCTCTGAGATTAACTTTTTGAAAATTTTTCGCACACTATATAAACTGTCTTTGAAGAACTTTTTGACAGGAAAAAACGAGATTTTTCAGATGAAAAGAGGGGAAATAAGGGCAAAAAAATTTTCTTCTTCTTCATTGAAATTTTTCAAGAAAAAAAAGTTCAAAAATTTTTTCTTTCTATGATATTTTAGCTAATTGCCAAATTTCAAATTTTTTCTCCTCCTTGAAACCAGTAAATGATATCCATCATAAGCAAGTTAAACTAAAGAGAATTTTCTCAGATACGGTAAAGGGAAAATTTTGAATCAAAAAGAAAGATACACAAGACAATGTTAATTTTTATTTTGAGACTGGAATTAAAAATAATTGGCAAACAAACCAAAACAAAAACTACCAGATACACAAACAATAAAGCAATGACATCAGCCCCATCTTCATATGTAGGTAAAACTTTTTAAGACCAAACAAAAATGAGTTATAGATGCCAAAAGGTATTTCTTAAGCCGCGACGCATATCCCAGCCCTTTAAATCTTCTTTTTACCAGATACTCTTCACCATACAGAATTGCCACTACAACTGCAATCGGAAGTAAATAATTTCTACTGGAAATGTGAATAATAATGATGTGTTTTAGCTATCGGTGGTGGACTTTTTGGTGTATCTTGGGGTATAATGATCGAATTTTTGAGCTTTGAGAATAATGAAAAATTTTAGCTATTTATCATGGACATTCTAAAGCAAGATTTTTGGCAAGATGTGGTCTTGGTTCCTTTGCTTTTTCTTTGTTCTATGCAGGTAACTTTATGAAAGAGGGTGAGTTTTTGAAAAGGAGAATAGGAGTGAATGAAATGTTGAATGGAGCCGTCCAAAGAAAATTAAAGAAGGAACAATTTTTTGTGAGTAATACAGGAGCCGGAATAATGACTTGGGCAATGGTTCATTTGTTCCAAAGTAATTTTGTTCAAAAAGGAAATATTTGTTAACAAAAAAAATGAATAGAGGGAATACAAAGATTGGAGACAAGACACTCATTGATGAGATCATTTAAATATGTTTGGACTTTGGTTGTTGTTTGCATGTACAATGAGCTGTCAATTATTCATTATAGAGATGAATATCTCGGAAGAATCCAAAAACCTTTCCCAGAAATGAACTTTGGCCTTCTTGAAAAAGAGAATAAAGAAGAACCTAAAGTCCAAAGACCCGTCTTGGAAGAAGAAGCTCCCGCTGAGGAGAAGAAAACTGTTGTTCCTGAAAAGCCTGCTGCTACTGCTAAACCTATGAGACCTGTTCCTGGTGCTGCTGCTGAAAGTAAATAAAATGGGAATTGAAGGAAATTGTAATAGGTTTTTATGTAATGAATAATAGAAAGAGAAAAATTTGAGATGTAAAAATGCATAATTAAATTGATCAGAATATATGACTATTGTGAAACTTTTGTATGTATATTGAGATCAATATAAATTTTTCTTTTTCTTGAAATAAATTGATGGTCTCATGTGAATGGAGTTTTGTGAAGAAAAGAAAATTTTTCAGGTCAATACTATTTTCTATCAAAAATGAAAAAAAAAAATTTCCAATTTTTTTTCAAAGAAATGATTTTCAAAATTTCAAAGTTGATTCTGAATTTCAAAAAACATACTTCAAAACTAATTTTACAAACGAACAACTAACAAAACTATTCACATAAAAATAAGAGCCAATTTCAAGCCCTCCATACTCAACAATAATTTTCAAAAAAATTAAAAACAAAAACAAATCAAAATTATTCGATATTCTTAAATACTTTATGTACAACCTCAGTTGGCAATTCAAAATTCACAAGCAACTTCAACGGAGCTCCAATTGCACCTCGACTCGTTTTATTCTGGAAAGCAGGGAACAAGGTTCCTTCTGGAATATTATTTATCACTTCAATATTCCCTGTTACAGAAGAATGCACATACAGCACTTTTTTATCAAAATCAAGCAGCATTTTCAATGTTGGTGACTGCGCGTTTAACCCATAATTTATCATCACTCCGCTCACATTCATCGATTTTCCTTGTTTATTCGTCACTCCTATTCTTATATTCGAGTTTGAATCGTCAGGAGATTGATGAGCAGCTTGTTGTTGGAATTTTACTTCCCAAGCGACTTTTCCAAACGAATATCCATTACTTGCCGTCACTGTTCCTGTTTTATCAAATTCTATAATCATTTTATCTGTTCCTTTTGATGCAAGACAAGCATGAGCTCCCAAGCTTTCTGGATCAATACTCTGAACCTCCTTTGTTGTCACTGAAAGGACTTCACTCCATAATCCATACATTTCCTTTCTTTGTTTTGAAGGTGAGTTGCTGTTTGTTCTGTCTTCACCTTCTGCTGTTGCTCCTTCTTTGATTTTTAATGATATCGGACAGACTCTAACTCTATACGAAGTCCTATGGTATGAAGTTAGATGATTATTTTGGGGTGTTTATTTGTGTTACTTTGGCATGAGATCGTAGATAATAAAGGAAGGAGAGGGTCCTTTATAGACAGTTTTGAATTGTTCGATGCCATGGAATTTCGTCCCGATACCATATTCAAGCTGATATAAAAGATTTGTAGCATTTATTGGGTGAGTCCAAGCGACCTGATTAAATTATTTTAGAGGAATTCAAAAGGGGGAAAACTTACGGATATGCTCGTTGCGTTGGAGGAGGTTTTTGTGAAGAGGCGTTTAAGTTGATGGTTCTTTTGGAGTTCAGAAATATGTTGGACATCATAAGAGTTGTGAAGATCTTTATGATGGTGATTTTCACTGATAGAAGATGTTTTATAATGTCGACTATAATGGGGAAAAGTGAGTTGTATTTCTCAATTCAGATAAATTACGTTCCATCATTTTGAGCGGAATTTCTTGGTTGTTTTTTAGTGGTGTCAAGTGTGCGAATGAATTGAGTGAAGGAAGAGTTGGTATTGCTGGAGTTCTCTGGAGTTGGATTCGTTACATTAGCACTGAGATTATTCAAATCTTTTAGGAGAAATTAGTCAAAGAAAAATTTATATTGATACAATTAGAGAGATTAGGACCAGGAGCAGGCATTCTAGCAGGTTTTTTCTTGATTTTTACAAGGTTCATAGGTTCTTGCTCGTCATCACCTTTCTGACTTGCTTGAATACTGGAATATGTTGTGTTGAACTTTGGAGAATCAGCATCATCAGTGAAATTTGTGATTTGGATTTGTGATAGAGTCGGCTTTCCTTCACTTTTATCTTGAACACTTATTCTTGTTAACGACGTATCAAGCTGATTTCTGGCACTAGGTCTTGGTCTACCACCAGATTTCGTGAGGTCGGTACTGCGACAGCTTGGGGAGTTTCCACCATTTGGAGTGGAATAATTGATTGGTTTATTAGCTTTGGGGGTGTTGCTACGGGAGGCGTTATTGCTTGGCTTTGGAGTCATTGGACGGGATCTGGTTTGTTCATTTGGGGCTAAAGGAGAGGGTAAAAAGGGATTTCATTAAGGGTTTATTTACTGGAAGAGGTTAAGAGAGAGATTTTATAAATGAGAGCTTTGGTTTCCTCGATGAAATTTAAAGGAGGGAAAATATTTGTATCGAATGAAGGGGGCTTTCTGTTGTTATTTCTTTGTAGAACTGTGTCGATACGACTGAATAAGTACTTTGAGCCTATTCAATTTTTGTGTGAAAAATATTCTCGTTTCAGGAATTTTACCTTGAATAAAGGCGGTATTTTGGTATGAATTTGTAAAGGAGACCAGATCAAGAATATTTTCAATCCAAGAATCAAGATCTTGGATTTCTCTCATTTCTTGGTTGATCGTTTCTTGACGGCGATTGAGAAGATAAGTCAAGCTTCCTTCAATTTCTTGATGTTTATACTCTAGAATCGCTTGAATTTGTGCAAATTGGTCTTTGACAATTTGGAGAGATCTTTCATGGACTTTTGATAACTCCTCAAGGCTGATTTTCAGGCCTTCACTGTCTTTATTGAGAAGACCTTTTTGATGTTTGAGTCTTTCGGATTTTTGCGTAAGTTGGTTTTGAAGATCTTTATATGTTTCTCTAACGAGGGGGGTAAGGAAGCTGAATTTTAACAAGAAAGGAGGTACTTGACGGTTGTTATACTCGCTTTGCAGGTTTGTTTATGAGTAGGAATACAGAGGGAACATAAAAGTGTGGAATCTTTTGAACAAATGTACTCGATTTTTTCCTTAAGATGAGTATTGCAAGTGGTCAAGTCAGTCAGACAAGTCGCTTGGTGAACGACTCCGTTAAGAAAAGGAGAACGTTCGTGAGATTTGAATTTTCCAACGCTGTGGATGTGGTTGCTGCAGCCTTGACAGAGTTTGGTATTGTGACATTCGTTACAAATAATAATTTGGTCATATTTTGTGGGATTTTCGCATCGTTCGCAAAGGATGGTGGCTGATTCGTTTGATTTGGTTAACTGGGAAAGGAAATCCTGAAGGAAATTATTGGGGAGGGCCGAGGTTGATTCTTCAGAGTCTTTTTTGCAAAAGGGACAATTATAGAGGAGCTTGGAAGGATCGTTATCTTTCTGGTAAGAGATGGTATCAAGACAAGAGGAGCAAAGAGAGTGAGAACAACAAGGAAGGATAAGAGGAGAAGAGAAAAGATGTTGACAAAGTTGACAAGTGGTTTCAGAGTGATTCATAGACCGAGAGGGAGGGGAATTAATTTTTTGGTTTTGGTGGAAATATTGTATCTGAATTTTTTAATTAATTTCTGAAGAAAATACTGGGAGAGAAATAATGGTAATGGGCAAGGGATTAAGATTTTTTATGAGGGGAATTATTTTTTTTGGAGCCAAATTGTGGTTTTTAATCTGAAAATCGTCTTTCTCGTTTGAGTCACTCTTTTGTCCTTTTTTGAAAAATCACAAGACGAAAAAAAAGTTTTTCAACTCCAGCCAAAAAAAAACCTGACAAATTTTTCTTTACAAGATTATAAAAAAAAAACTTTTTGAAAGGAAAGATTTTCAATGGAATAAAATGTGATGGTGAATACAATCTCTGTATGCAGAAATTTATGTACGATTAAGTTCATAAATCTCATTAAAAAAAACTTAGACTTAATAAAAAGTAAATAATAAAAATACAAAAAAATTAGAACTGTTTGAGATTTTTCACTTCCTTGATAAGTTTATCAAGGATTTCTTTCAATTCAGCATCTGTAGGTTTAATCTTGAGTTTTGGTTTTGTAGATGCCGCATTAATCATAATTTTTTTAAACAACTTCAACTGATTTCCAGAATCATTCAAATGTTCACTCTTTTTACTTCTTGCTGCTGGTGTTTTTGGCTCATATTTTGGTGATGGTGCATAATCTATCAAGAAATTTTCAATATTTATTCTCTGGAAAAATTATTTTACGTTTCTTTGCTGTCGTGGTTTCGCTGACTGTGGCTTGTTTATGGAAGGATTGGAATCTAGAAATAGGAACTTTTTCTTCATCTTCTTGTTCTCTTCTATGCTTCTCTGCAACCGTTCCAAAATCTTCATCTGAATTTCCATGATCCAACTGTAAGGAGGTAAGAGGATATTCTCAAAGGAAAATTTTTTACTTTGCGATTTTCGAATTCACGAAGTTCTCTTAAGAAACTAGTCATTTTTTCCTGTACATATTCTCTTGCGAAAAATTTTATTTGTGCGCTATTGAGAGGGTAAATAAAAAGTTTTTTATCTCGTTTGTAATACTCTTTGATCAAGGGGATAAGTTCGCTGTATTTTTTGCTTTTTCTCTTGACTTCTTTTGTAATTATCGCCAAACAAAACTTGTGCCAATGAGCCATAAACAACTGAATTCTTGCATGGAACATATCCATTTGTTTTCTCCATCTTTGCTGAATCTTTCTGACTATTCACATTAAACTCTCTTGAAAATTTAATTCTCTGTTACTGATTCCCATATAAACATCTGTGGCCTTGACCATTCCCATAGGTATTATCGCTTGTTCCATTAAAAGACTTATCAATGTTTGCGCCTTCTTCACTTTTGCTTTTTGTACTGTTAATGCTGCCGCATTCAATGATCTATTTTGAATAATGAGATTATTTCTTTTGTATAATAATACTCGTAGATTGTAACAGCGATTCTGGCTGTAAAATTGGTCAGCAAATGTGAATGGCTTCCAGATCTGACCATTCGATTATTGTCATGGAAAACCTTCCTGACTAATCTTTGGATCTTTATCACCTTTGTTTCCCTTGCTCTTTCAAATATTCTCACCAATACTCTTGCCTATGGGGACAGAATGAGATCTGGAAAATAATATTCTAATTACTCGTTTTTTATCGATAATATTTTTCATTAACATAGCGCTGGCCATCAAAGTTAACCAAGTTTGTACAACAAAATCCTTTTCTCGCTTCTCTCTAGCCTCCTTTTTATTCCAATCTTCCTATTCAGAGTTATGACAGCCCAAGAAATTGTTTTTATACTCCCAGCTTTTTGAGTCGATATTTGTAGGCATTCACAAATGATTCTTTTTCTCTTTGGACATTCACAACCACTTTATTTTCCTTCACTTTCTGCAACATCAAATCTCTTTTCAAAAACTATTCACTATTAAAATCCATTTCCCTCAGACGGTATTACTCCAGAATGCAAAATGTCCTCTTTGATATGTTTATAATCCTTGACTGTAGATTTATTCTCTTCAACCAAATCTCTATCTCCTGCCAACATCAATGCCTTCTGTCTTTTCTCTCTTTTTATCACCCCTTTAAAAATCATTATCCACACTGATTCTTCATTGAAAAAATCTTACAGACTAATTCTTTAAGATCATCAAATTCATCCTGTCTCATTCCTTTCTTGAAAAACTCATACGCTCCTGCTTTTCTCGCTGGCAGTTTTTCTGACTCCAAGCTCTTCAAAAGCACTCTTTGAGAGGCCCTCACAGCTTCTTGGTTCACCTCAAAGCAAACCATAAACTGCATCTTAACTCTCTCAATAGCCTTCACAGCAAAATAAAGGTGCTTAATATTGTCTGTATAGTCATAATGGATGCTATACTCATTGGTATTGAAGGCAAAATCGTAGTCTCTATTGTGTATTATGCTCTCTGACCGAGATACGCAGATTTCAAATGTGCCAATTTTGTCGGAAATTTTGACCTTTCCTGGGAAAATAAGGTTTTCACAGCGGATTTTATAATATGCCATGCGATCGGCTGCCAAATCTATCAGCTCCTTTTGATTATATTTTATGCCTATTGCAAGATAAAAGGGAAATTTATAAAGAGGAAAATACTTTTGATTTGGTCTTGAGGTTTAGGTTCTTCACGTTTGATTGATTTCTGCATTTTTTCATTGAATTGTTTTTGAAAATCGGACCAGTAAAACTCATGAGAAAATCCCACTCTTATTTGTTCTTTTCTATCCAAAGTATGCAAACATCTGTTGAACTTCTTGAAATGCGGGTTGCTTTTTATAAACTCCTCTTGTCTTTTATCGCCCTGGTTATTATGATCACCAATAGCGGCTCTTGTCGTATTCAATGATGATCTTATCATCGTTAACGCGCCACTATCCCCATGTTCATCCTCAAAATACCCAGATTTTGCGGTGGTATGGCCTGATACAAAATTTCTGGCTGTATTACTCGCACTAATCTGAGGCGAAGCCATGTTGATTTTGCGAAGATTTAGCTCGGGCATTTTTTGGTTCACACTTTTGGTTTTTCGGTGGCTTGGAGTTTGTTTTTGACGTGGAGTAGCGTTTGTTGTATTGTGATGTTCGCTGTTTTTTTCAGTGATGACTAATGTTGCAGCATCGGAGAAATTTCTTTTGTGATGAGATACTGGAGTTCGAGATGATGCTTGAGGGAGAGTTTGTTGAGCAAGAAGAGCAGTTTGAGCAGCTTTAACAAAGACGTAGGCTGGGGTGGTTTTGAGGGAATGGAGTTTTTTGGATTCACTCATTGATGGAAAAAGATGAATAATGGTGAATTAAGATTAATCTTATTGAACCCTTTGTTTAAATGGAGAAATGGATTTTATAATTGAGCCAAAAAAAAGAAAACCCAAATAAAAGTAACAGATTTTTTCTGGTTTTTCATGTTAAATTAATTATTCTCAAACAAAGATTTTATTATTAAGAGATTGAGATTATGATACTACTTCATAATCATTTGGCTTTCTTGATATGGTTGATGAGTTATTTTGGTTTATTGAGAGGGAAAAGATTGCTAGCAAGGGGAAATGAGAGGTTGTATGGGATTTTGAGGTTGTAAAAATGGATGTGATGATATTTTATGGCTCAATAAATTGGCTTCAAGATTTTATGTTAAAATTCTTTTTTTTCG
>PJUD01000789.1_pt1 | contig 13035 bp, 14 predicted proteins | sample 1512341 | NCBI WGS metagenome assembly PJUD01 (sample SAMN08177675, study PRJNA422409) | Feces metagenome, whole genome shotgun sequencing project. | isolation source: Chicken feces (3) enriched on wood chips: beechwood xylan treatment | host: Gallus gallus | place: USA: Madison | collected 2015-01-15 | reverse complement strand
TTCCAGTCAACTAATTCACTCCATTCAACTCTTGCCTTATGGTCGTGGGTTAACATTCTTCTCAACAATTGCTCAGTGTTTTGAGAAATGGGGTTCACTTCGGGGTGGAAGGTCAAAGGCTTGGAATCGATTTGACCAATCAAAGCGGGCAAGGTTTTTTCTTCATAAGGGCAGATACCATATAACAATTCGTAAAGGACAACACCCAAAGACCAGATATCGGCCTTAACATTGTATGGATATCCCTTGAGAACTTCAGGAGCCATGTAGATTGGTGACCCCACCATGGTGAAAGTGAGTTCTTGGGGTCCGGACATTTTCTTACAGAAACCAAAATCGGCAATCTTGGCAATGCCGTTGTGCAAGAGAATGTTGGAGGGCTTGAGATCTCTGTGGAGAATGTTCTCCTTGTAGATTGCCTTGAAGGCGTTGAGGAGTTGTTGGAAATACTTGAGACTTTCAATTTCGGTCAAATGGTGTTTCTTTTGAAGGAGATCTTCGAGAGTACCGCCATCACAAAATTCGTAGACAAGGTACATATTATTTGTGGTCTTGAGCATTTCGATGAATTTCACGACATTAGGAGTTTTGATTCTATTCAAGGTTTTGATTTCATTTGCAGTGAATTCTTCAAGCTTTGGGACCTCTCTGAATTTGTCAAGGGGAATAGTTTTAACAGCAACAGTTTCGTTGGTTTTGGTGTTCTTGGCACGGTAAACTTTACCATATTGTCCAGCACCAATGGACTCGTACAAGATGTAGTTTTCGACGATTTTGTGCATTGAGATCTAATAACTTCCTTAGAAATTAATTTATCAATATAATCTCGGACTTTAGCCAAATGATTTTATATAAAAGTTAAACCCGCTTTCATATAAAAAAGACAAGAAATAGATATTTATTCAATTGATGGTTATATAAATTTGCATTTAATTCAATTGATTTATAAATGGAGATACAGGCTTCTCTTCTTCTTCAACTCTTATTTTGGATTCCTGCTTCCTTCTTTTATTGTTTCCCTTCTTGGTTTAGTGGTTAACTCTTCGTTTTTATCAATTTTATTGGTTTTTCTACTGAAAATACCAGGATTTTTTTGCGATTTCTCTAATCTTAATTTGTTTATCATTCGCTTGTTTTTAGAAAGATTTCTTTTGACAATTTAGTCTGAAACCAAAATTTCTCATAATAACTTCTCAAGTTTTCGACACTGAAGTATAAAGCCACAATATCTCAAAAAGAAAATCTCAGTGTCCTTGTTCCATGGTTTTGCCTGAAAATATATACTCTATAAATTAGATATGATTCAGGCTTAATTTATCAACCTCTAAATACATTGATTGATTATCCGCGGCAAGATTTTTAATCCTGAAAAATTGAAGGTCAATTTCGACGACTAATAAATCTTTATTTCACAGACAGGATTTATTTATATCCATTTTTAGTAGAAATGGCATTCCCACTCATCACACAACTCTTTTAAAATTCTTCTCAAGTTGTAAAAGCGTTAGAAGGCTCTGTGAAAGATGAGAGCTTCATTTGGTTCAAATATGGGAAATGCTCTTTTATGAGATCAACAAAAAACTCTAGTTCTCCCATATCTCATATCTTCCTTCCTCCAAAAATAGATACTAAGCTTAAATTTACTTATTTCAATATTCTGATCTTTGAAATAAATTTCAAGCGAAAGATTTCTTTAAAATACACCTTTTTGGAGTGAATCATTTTTTTTAGGTTCCAATCAATCTCTCATTTCATTCTGAATAAATCAAAAAAAAATAATAGAAAATTCCAAATTCTTCAAAAATGAATTTAAATTCAAAATAATGATCATCTCGAGAAAATCCCATTTCAATTGATTTGAATTTAAAGAGAGATATATGTTTAAGGAATAAAAAGGTTATAAAAAATAAAATGACAAAAAAAAGACAAAGATAACAACAACCTTTTTATGAAATTACTCATCAAAACAAATTCTTTTTATAGTTAGTAAATCCTTCCAAGGTAATATTCAATTTACAAATACAGGCAGGTAGGCCTATTATTTCTTGGCAGCCTTCTTCTTCTTTTTCTTGCCTTTCATTAAATCGGCTTCTTTAGCCAATTTTTGCATCATCTTTTGTTTCTTTATTTCTTCTTTCTCAAACTAAACGAAAATTTAATAAAATCTCTTTCAAAAATCTCTTACGTCTTCATCCAATTCGGTTTCTTCTTTTTCCAATTTGGCAAGGAAACGAGCTTCGAATTTCTCAATTTCTCTATTCTCCTCTTCTTTCATAACCTTAATTTCCATATCTTCTTCTTCTTTATGCATCAATTTTCTTTCTTTCCATTCTTGAAGTCTTTCTTCATCATAAATTTCCTTGTTACGATTCAAAGCTTTTTGGATTTCCAAAACATGAATATAATTCATCTTCTTATTGCTTTCAATATCAAGTTGAATCAATGTGAAATTCTTCTTCATAGCATTAGCAAGAGCCTCACTGCATCTTTCGTCAAGTTCAGTGTTATTTAAATTCAAGCAAAGCAAGTCCATATTGTCAGCCAAAGCCTATACAAAAATTAATCCTTTTTCAACTTAAATAAATACTTGAGCCATAGCAACGACACCATCAGGTTCTTTTCCGGAATTGGTCAAATTGTTGCTTTCCAAACTGATGACTCTCACAAATCTATTTTGTGCAATAAGCTTGCCAATTTCAGCAGCAGTTTTAGGTCCCATATTGTTATCGTCCATTTCTAATTTCAACAACACCTTATTTTGAGCCAAGTTTCTTGCAATATCAGCGCCATCATCATCAGTAATTTGCTTTCTCACTAAAGAAAGACTCTTCAATGACTCGTTGGTTCCCACAGCCTTCACCAAAGCTCTGATTTGAGGAGGATTAAGACTCAATCCTGAAATATTCATGTCATGAACAGTAGTATGACTCTTGAGATTTGTAATCATGAAACCGAATTTTCCTTCCTACAAAAGTTTAATACAAAACGAAGAATTTCTCTTACAAGTCGATCCATTTGAGCAGATTCTTCTTGCTTTCTCAACTCATCTTGTTTCTTCTTCTCTTCCAAGGCCTTCTTTTGCTTCTCCTTTTCCTTTCTCAACTCACGCTCTCTTTTCTCATATTCCATACGTCTCTTCTCCAACTATCGAAAAGTTTTAGATCATTCATTTTTTATTAGATTGATGTACTTCTTCAGCCTCAGCCTTCTTCATATTCTCCTCTTCTAATCTCTTGGCTTCGAGCTCTTCATATCTCTTGGTACGAGGAAGAATGAAGACCTTTGAGGTCTTCATTGGACTTTGTGTTTGATCGATATAATCCATACTACTGTTATATAAAAAAATATTAGCTCTGTGTTATTTATCACTGTCTTTTTATTTATTAAAACAATTCCCGTGAAAATCTTCAAAATTAGACCTACATTAACTAACGTCTTATCTTTGCGTTTTTTTATAGATTCTCCTTTCATCCCCCTTTATTTTTTTCCAGAGTTCATTTCATTTCCCTAAAATTCTTTGGATCAAGTTTTTTCATAAACACCTTTCTGAAAGGATTTTTCTTTTTGCGAAAATAAATTAGTTAAATAATCAGCAATATTGACACAATTTGACAATGTGTTGAATCTGAATTCATATAAAAAGTACAAACAAACAAACACATACGAAAAAAGAACAAGAATGATCCATTACAAAAAACATTTTTCCTTCATTATCAGATTATACACATTAATTCATTCTTTTTTATTGATGACATGAAATTCTTGTTTATTGATTATAATGAAAATTTAGAAATTATACTCGAAGGATATTTGCAGCGGCAGCATGTTGATTATTATTAATTGCATTATTACGGTTGTTGTTTGCATTCAAGTTGTTGAGATTGAGAGTTGCATTCTGATTTTCAGCGTTGATTTGAATGACAGAAACCTTGAGTTTTGTGGCAGAGTAAGAAAACAGACTCAAAATAATCACAGTAAAAAGTCCGTTAGCAATCAAAGAAATATTCTTTGGAGGGCTTCCATCACATTCATCTCCTTCGTCTTTTTTTAACAAGCCCCATGCAGTTACTAAAACAGTCACCAACATAATCAGATAAATTCCTCCATTGTAGAATTTCAACATCTTCTCAGATTTCTTGGCAGCAGCGATAATACCAATTAAACTGAAGACAATAGAAGCGATATTCAACATTGAAAACCCAAGACTTGCTTTGGAAAAATTGGGACATTCATCTTTGTAATTCCTGTAATCAGAAAAGCTTGAGTTGATTGTGATAACCAGCACAATGATGTAAAAAACATTCAAGCACATAAAACTCTGCATTCTTCTAGTAAATTCCAAGTGCATTCTTCTTGCTGCCAAATTTCTATTACGATGTGCATGTCTGATTTCTTCAACATCGACGTGGTTCACTGGAACGCCCTTAGCAATAGCGCATAACTGGATTTCCTCGCTCTTTGGAACACAGTTTTTAAATTGCTTGTATTCAGCACCTTTAATGTCGAAAAAGGTTGCCCAAATCTCCTTGTAGAGAGGCTGAGGAGAGATATGAGATTGGTCTGGCTTCTCTTTGCCAAAAGAATTGCTGTCGTCAGATTCATCCTGGCCTTGGTTTGGTCTATGAGGTGCGTATTTCATTCGTTAGGGCGTTTGATTTGTATAAAATACTGTGTTTTAATAAAAAATCTCACCTTTAGAAAACTTTGATCTGGGATGATTAACCTGAAATTATTGAAACTAACTCTCACAAATTCTTTGATGATGAAATTCATTTGTAAAATAAATAATTATGATTACACTACTATAACCCTCCTCAAACCAACTAAGTTTGAAGATTTTTTCTTTGAAAATAAATATTACAAATAAAAAAATACAAATATTTTTTTTTCATGAAAAGTATAAATTATATGATTCTCCTTAAAATCCATCAATTTGAGCACTAAGAAGACCTTGTTCAACAGAATCATTCCTTTGATAATAAGATCCACCTCGACTCAATTTGGTCTTATCATAATTCATAATTTCGTAATTCTTCCCTTCTCTTGCTTTCATCAGCTGAATTTGCTGGATGCCATAATTTATCGCATTAATAAATCCAATTGAATGAAGGAGAAAAACTTGATCCAAATTGAAAAGAAACTTGAAAATACTGTCATTATTGCTCGATGCAAGGAAAAACAGAAATTGGTTTATCAAGCCAGGAAGAAAAGTCACAAATTGAATAGCTGGATACCAAAGCAATCTGTAAACACTTATATCCAAAGCTTCCAATTCTGCCTTTGGGAATTTCTTGAGTCTCTGTACTGTACCAATATAAGCGAAGAGGGTAATTAGAATCATGGCAAAAACTGGTATCAATTCAAAAACAACATAAAGAAGAATTTGTTTTTGGTTCCATGCAAGTTGATTTGCATCTTTACGGACAGTTATACTGCAGACTAATTGTCCATTTGCAAAAATCAAATCATCAAAAACTCCAAATCTAAGCAAGTTATTTTTCTTTGCAAAAAAACTTTACTTACAATATTCCCAAATAAGTCAAGACAACCACTCCTGCAATCAAAGATTTTCGAAAGAATTGATCTTGATCAAATCGTTTTCCAATTTGTGAGCTTTTATAACAAGAAATCGCAATGCAAGTCGCATACAAAAGCGTCAACTTGAATGAAGCAAATCGAACAATAGCTTCCCATTGGCAAAAGGGTGCAATTTGTTCAGGCTTTTGATTTTCAGCTTTGCTTTGAAATCCTGACATCAAGTTTGAAACAGAATAGAAAAAATCCGTGATGGCTATTGCTAATATAAATTTTGATGAAGCAGGCAATGAAGCTTTAGTTTTGAAACAATGGTAAATGATGTAGAGACTTCCTAAGAAAGACAATCCCACTGCAATAAAATTTAGATCTTTCAGCAAAGTGACATGGGGAAGTGAATCTGGAAAAGTCATTGCTTTTTTTCTCCAACTCTAGATTTTAATTAAATTAACTTTATACAGAAAAGAAATTTTTCAAGAAAATTTTTTTCTTGTCTTGAACTTTTTTTTTGATTTTTAGAAAAATATTCCCTGCTTCCTGATTCCTCTTCATTTCTCTCTGATTCGATATTTTTTCATCAACGCTACTCAGATCAGGATTTTTTTTTTCTGCTAAAAATTTTCCAAAAAAAGTATCAGGATTTTCCTCATCTCTTCTTGAAGCATCATCAGAGAATGATGTATTTTTCCAAAAACCAAATTTTTTTCATTCTCCTTATTCTCAAAAAGATGATAAATAAGAAATCAAAATTTGGGATAAAATTCTAGTTCAGGCTTTTATTTATTAATCAGAGTTTAAGAAGATTTGCTATCATCATTTCAACCAAGAATCTTTCGGAAAAACTCACAGTATCCAATTCTGAGAGACCATTTCGAAAGAAAAACTTCTCTTTTCCAAATTTCCTTAAAATTTTCGAATGTTGATTATGAAGGCTGTTAATAAGAACAAGTGATCTTTCCGGCCCAAATATTATTTTGTCTCGATTTTAAACAATTAAGAAAAAAATATACAATTCTCTCATACATCTAAAATGGGAAACTTTATTGTGAGAGTTCCTCACCAATATGCTTACGTTGTCGAATACTTTGGCCGATACAATAAAACTCTTGGACCCGGATTCTATTTCCTTATCCCTCTTGTTCAAAGGGTTGCTTACCGTCATTCATTAAAAGAACAAGCTTTCAATGTCAACGCTCAAAGCGCGGTTACTAAGGATAATGTGTATATACAAATTGATGGAGTCTTATATCTCAGAGTTGACGACCCTTTCAAGAGTTCTTATGGAGCTAAGGATGCTTTGAATTATACATACATATTAGCGCAAAGTATCATGAGAAGTGAAATTGGTAAACTTGATCTTGATGCCACTTTTAGAGAAAGAGAAACTCTCAATGCCAAAATCTTGGGCCAAATCGTGTCCGCCACTGCCGATTGGGGTATCAAATGTTCCAGATATGAAATCAAGGATATCAAAGTTGGTGACTCAATGAGAAAAGTTATGAATTTGGAAGCTGAATCTGAAAGACAAAAAAGAGCTGAAGTCAAAATTTCTGAAGGTAAAATGTCCTCAGACATCAATATTGCCGAAGGTAATAAAGCTAGTAAGATTCTCGACGCAAGAGCTAAGGCACAAGAGTTATACTTGACTGGTATGGCAACTGCTAATAGAATTGATTTGTTGAACAATGCTCTCTCTGCTACTGAAGGAAATGAAGCTGCCAGATATAATCTCGCTGAATTATACATCAGAGCCCTCAGAAACCTCGGCCAAGAAGATAAGACTTTGATTATCAAGGCTAACCTTAATGACCCTGAAGATGTTATCAAAAAGTCTCTCAAATTAATGAATAAAGAAGAGGGCAGCAATCCCAATGAAGGAGGAAAACAAGAAACATATATCCCTCGTAGAGAACCTCAACTTGAAAATGAAAAGAAAGGAAATATTGGATTTTAAAAACTGAACTGAATTTGTTGTTTGTCTAAATTCTTTGAAGTAACTATTTGTATAGCAAGTATTATTCAAAAATTTTACCATAATAAATTTTTTACAAAAAAAAAAGGAGAAGAAATTTTTTTAATGATTTTATTTGAATCATCAGAATATAAACAACAATGATTTTACTGAAGTAAAAACCTTACTATCATTATTATGCAAAAACATATTATAGTAAAGGAAATGTGACAAAGAAATTTGCTTATGTAGTAAATTACTTTATTTATCTATTCATTCAAAAATATAGAAAGAATCCAGGGTTTAGTTGGATTCTTCAGGATTTTCTCTAATGAGATCCTGATACCATTGTCCTAAATTTTTAGCAAAAAAGTTGTGCTTTATAGCTTCATCAATCTTACATCTCTTTTCTTTCTCAAATCCAAGTAACTAAAAATTGAAATTTTAGACTCCACTTTCTCAAAATTTTTACTTTTGTTAAAAGATCTTTAGCATCATCAGAAATAGCTTTGATTTCATCATGGAAGACAAGTTGTTGAGTTCTTATTTTCTCAAAAGTCTCTTCTTTTTTCTTTGAATGGAAAGGTGGGAATCCATACAGCATTTCATACATCAAAATTCCTAAACACCAAACATCCACTGCTTCATCATATTCTTTCTCTTCTACTATTTCAGGGGCCAAATCTAGTAATCTATCATTAGATATACTCAATATTCCAATATCAGTTACAATCGATTGTTCCACAAATTGTATTTCTTGAATTGGAAACATTATGTACAGCCCATCCAAAATCACAAATCTTCAAATTGTCATCTTTATCGATCAATATATTCTCCAATTTCAAATCTACATGATCTTTGTTAGATTAAGCATCATATTAAGACCAACCTCTATGGATAACTTTACGAGCTTGAAGATAGCCGATGGCGCTAATTAATTGAAACAGGTACTTTTTTGAAATTAAAAAATTTGATTTTCACTGAAAGAGCATACCTTTGCAATAAGAACCTCGTCAAAGCTCTTTTCTTGAACGAGTTTCTTGAAGATAGAGCCGTTGTCAGCGTATTCGATAACCACATAGATGTATTGTTTATCGTGGAAATATCCGTACATATTCAAAATGTGCTTATGTCTAATTATTCTCTTAATATTCAAGTTTCCCTCTTCATTTTCTTTACTTTAAACGAGAGTGAATTTCAATTTCTCTGCGAAGTTGTTTCACCATGTTGTATCCTTTGATGGCCTCCTTTGATAAGATCTTGAGACCGACTTCAAGTTGAGATTCTTTATTTGTTGCTTTATACACAAGACCAAATTTGCCTTTTCCCAAGAAATCTCCTACAACAAAATCGTCAATTGTCCATTGCTTTTCGTCTTTTCTGAAAATAATGTTGAGTCATGTGAAATATTTATTGAATATTGAACCTGAGAAATGGGAGAGGATTTTCCATATTCAAAATGAGATTTGTTTTTTACTTTGCTTTACTTTACTTAAAAAAGTTAATTGTTTTTAATACATCAGAATTTTGAATATTTAATCAAAGAGTGCTAATTAACAAACACTTTATTCAGGCATGAATTAAAAGTATTTAAGGGTGCAGATTCAGATTTGTGACAATAAATATATTTAATATATTTTAAAGGATCAATACAATGACTGAATCCTCCAAGAGAGCTAAGAAGCGTAGAATTGTTAACAGACTCTACGAAAACTTGACCAACTACAAGCAATGCCTCGTTGTCAAGCTTGAAAACGTTACTTCTAACCAAGTCCAACAAACCAGACTTGCCTTGAGACAAAAGAAGCTCGGTGATATGGTTTGCGGTAAGAACGTAAGCCAAATCTTTCCTCTCCCTTTTCTCTAAATCTCCTCCTTAGACCGTCATCAAGAAGGCCATCGACATCAGACTCGCTCCCCCCAAGGAAGACGATCCTGATTACGAATTCAGAAAGAGACTTTACACCAAGAACCCCCAAATCGAAAAGCTCTTGTCTTTGTGCAAGGGTAAAGTCGGTTTCATCTTCTCCGATGCCGCCATCTCTGACCTCAAGCCCATCATTGAATCCAACAGAATCCCCGCCCCCGCTAAGGTCGGTACCTTCGCTCCCCTCGAAGTTAACATCCCTGCTGGTCCCACCGGTTTGGATCCCTCTCAAATTTCCTTCTTCCACACCTTGAACATCTCCACCAAGATTCAAAAGGGTCAAATTGAAATCACCAAGGATTTCAGAGTCATTGAAAAGGGCAAGAAGATCGGTAACTCCGAAGCTGCTATCCTTTCCAAGTTGAACATTAAGCCTTTCAGTTTCGGTATGGAAATCCTCTACGTCTACGACGATGGTGCAATCCTCGGACCTGAAGTCTTCAACCTTGACTCCAACACCCTCCTCAACAAGATGAGATCTGCTGCCAAGAACATCGCTGCTATTTCTTTGGCTATCGGACAACCTAACGCTTTGTCTATTCCTCACATGATCTCCGGTGGTTTCAAGAACATCATCTCCATTGCTTTGGAAGCTGATATCAAGATCAAGGCTCTTGCTAACCTCTCCTCTGCTGCCCCCGCTGCCACTACCACTACTACTTCTGCCCCCGCTAAGAAGGAAGAAGCCAAGCCTGGTAATTTTTATAATTTTATCCCTAAAACTAACTCCTCTATAGTTGAAAAGGAAGAAGAACCCGATGTTGGTTTGGGAGGTGGTCTCTTCGGTGACGACGATGAATTCTAATCTAGTTAGTTTTTGATATAAATACGCCTATTTTGCTCTTGTGTTTCTCGCCCTGTAACGCTTTAAAACCCACAAATGAGAACTCGCTGGTAGTTTGAAAAAAAAAATCCCCTTCTCTTCTCTCTCTAGTATTAGTTAGGATTGACTTTTGGGAAAAAGTCTGGTGTAATTTTTCGTCATAATAATAATAATTAATTAAAATCTCATTCATCATTTTTCCCTATCCTCATGGATTTTCCTCAAAAGAAATGCCGCTTATGTAATTTTTTTTCCAAACATATATTTTACTTAATTCACATCACATTATGAGAGAGTGTGTGTTTTTTTTTCACTTGAAAGTATGCCAAACTGAAATACAAAATTATTAAAGAAATTTTCTCCCAAAACAGAAATGATTAAAAATGTCTATGATGAGCTTGGTATCATCGATTTTAACAAACTAGCTAAGCAAAAACAACGAGTTGAGCCCATTTCCCTTGGTTGTAACAACTTTGACTCCTATTTAAAGTATTCATCTCTCTTTTCAACTTCAATTCATTGTTTTCAGAGGAGGATTGAAGCCAGGATTCATCACTGAATTTTGTGGCGAAGCCGGAAGTGGAAAATCTCAATTGGCTCTTCAAGTTATGCTCTATGTAAAAAATATCCTTTCTTCTTCAAGTCAATAGTTGGAAATAGGCCACTTTGAATGAATCAAAAGATCTTATTGAGAACTATAGTTACTATATAAGTACAACAAAGCCCCATAGTGATACAAGATTTCACCAATTAAAACGTAACAAGAATTTTGGCTTGTTCTAAAGAAAATATTTAGAGGCATTTTTGCAAAGAAACAGACTCGAAAATCCTAAAGATCTTGATCATTTCTTGGTTCTTAAACATGCTACAAATATTCATGACTTTAATTTTTGGCTTTGTCAAGATCTTAATACTCGACTTGAATCTGGGTACCATTTAGTCATTTTCTCCCCATTAAAAGCATTTTTACAGTGATAAAATTCGAGTAATTGTGATTGATACAATGGCTGGAATTTGTTCAGAATTTCTTCAAAATGGAAGAGGAGGATCAACAAATTATGACACTCTGGAACGAAAAAATTTCCTCCTTAAAACGAATCAAATCCTCAAAAAATATGCTCATCAATACAATCTCTCTATTTTGGTGTTAAATAATATGAGCTCTAATATTAGTGATGATTATGATACTGTCAAAAAAGAAAAAGTATTTTGATTGAGATTTTTTGAACTATATCTAAAATTTCCCAATAGCTTGTACCAGCACTTGGATTAATATGGTCAAATATGGTAAATGAAAGATTCAAGTTGAAAAAACTCAAGACAGTTGGAGCACAACGAGCTGTACAAAGTGATAATGATATTTTGAAAGAAAGAGTTAAAAGATCTTTCTCAGTCAAATTTTCACCAAGATTCCCTAAACAAAAAATTCCTTTCTATATTGAAAATAATGGCATCTTTGCTGCTTCAGAATAAATATCTGAAGAACTATTTTTGTTAAAATTTCATATAATATAATAAATACAATAAATACTCCATGTGACTTTTGACACATTGTAATAAATCAAACTTTACTATTTCAACGAAACATAATTTCCAATTAATCAAGACCCTAGAAACCCCATTTGACAAAACATTTATTACAAATTCTGTTTAGAATATTTTAGCGGAAAATTTAAAAATCCCCATGGACTATTCATCTTTAGGCAACAGATTTAAGAGAAACTCTCAGGAAGCTACTTTGGATGATCTAGAATATCAAATGGCCAGTCTTGGACGCGATGAACCTCTTCTTTCTGAAATTACTGAGCATAAAGACATTCTTTCAGCAAATGCAATCAATAATTATCTCAATCCTTCAGGAAATGCCCCAACAGAAGGATTTAATGAACAAATTGGAATGATTGAAAAGGCCATCCTTGAAGAGAAAAACTGTCCTAATATCCTTCAATTCCAAACTGAATTATATGCTAATATCTCTGAAATTGTTGATAATCAAGTATTTTTTAGAGATAGCTGGATTGTTAAAACTGAATAGGATCAAGGTATAAAAGATGCTAAACAAACTCTTGAAAATAAAATCTTCCTCAATATTTATGCTCTTGAAGTTGAAAGAATCAAATATCTCCTTAAATCTTATCTTAGAATCAGACTCTTCAAAGTAATACTGGGTATAGATAAACCATTTATCCCCCTAATAGATTGAGAAATTTGCAACATATATTATCAGAAATAAACTTGAAGGATTGCTTTCAAGGCAAGAAGCTATCTTTTTGAAACAGTAAATCTCCATTCTAATGAACTCTCCCCTTATTTTCAGATTTTTCGAAGTGAAACAACAACATTTCAAGACGAATCTTTTGAATCATTTGCCATCTCAATTTAGAAGTCTTGGTCTTGATCCTAAATACGAAACAATAAATAACGAATTCATGGGTAATAAATTTTCCGCTAAATTTTCAAAATCTCAAATTAAATAGTTCAAGAACCAGATCTTGAAAAAGCTGTTATTGTTAGAGTTGTGAGAAGATTTGACAAATTGAATCTTGATATTGCCAATAGTCAAGAAATGGATTTGATGCCAGGAGAAATCTATTGCTTCAAATATAAAGATATCAAGTAAATTTTGGATTTTTGTGTGAAAATAATAAATTCATCAATAGGAATCTTCATGAAATGGGAGTTGTTGAATTTGTGTAATAAGAAAAATCATTTTTATTAGTTTTTTCCCCCGTAAATTTGAATAGTTATTTCATAGATGTAAAAAATCTATTCTATTCAATTAAATCCGTAATTACCTTC
>PJUD01000785.1_pt1 | contig 13059 bp, 6 predicted proteins | sample 1512341 | NCBI WGS metagenome assembly PJUD01 (sample SAMN08177675, study PRJNA422409) | Feces metagenome, whole genome shotgun sequencing project. | isolation source: Chicken feces (3) enriched on wood chips: beechwood xylan treatment | host: Gallus gallus | place: USA: Madison | collected 2015-01-15 | reverse complement strand
CGATCTGAAGGATATTATGGTCGTCAATCAGAAATATGCGGAACAGATGAAAGATCTGGTCATCGATATGGAACCGCTGCTGGAAAAGTACGGTCCCGACATTGCGAAGAACGTTCCCCCTGAGACGATCGCTTATAACAAAGACAAGCTCGGCGGAGGCGCTTTGAAATTTTTGAGCCTCAATATCAATCAGAAGCCGGCTCGGCCCGACCCGGTCTGGGGCGGCGTGCATATCAGATGGGATTACTACGCGGAGCTGGGCTACCCGGAAATCAAGTCGGCCGACGATTACTTGAACGTCGTGGAGCAGATGATGAAGAAGCATCCGGCGAACGAGGACGGCAAAAAGTACTATGGCTTCTCGCCTTGGTTCGACTGGGGACCGTATGTGCAGACGAACACGATGGCGTTTCGTATGGAAGGCTATGAGCCGGTGGGCGGCACAATCCAGACGATGGCCATCGACCGCAATACGTTCGAGATGCGCAACAGCTATACGGACGAGACCTCGCCTTTCTGGACAGGCGTCGATTTCTGGTACAAAGCCAATCAGAAAGGGCTGCTTGATCCGGACAGCTTCACGCAAAAGTACGATCAGGCCGTACAGAAGTATAACAGCGGTCAGGTGCAGGCCAGCGTAATCAACTGGATGATTGGCGGCAGCAATGCGTATTTGATCAGCAAAGGCATTAAGGACAAAGGCTGGTTCGGTCCGGTTCCGATGTCAGGAAGCAAAGACTACCATTACAGCACTTACAAATACGGCTTGTCCGGGAACGTGCTGGCAATCAGCAAGTCGAGCAAACATCCGGAGCGCGCAATGCAGCTCATCAATTGGCTGTATTCGGCTCATGGTGCGATGACGGCCATCAACGGCATCGAAGGCGTCGATTGGGTGAACGAGAACGGCAAGTACAAATACACCGAGACCTATACGAAAAATGCACTCGATCCGGAAGTCGTCAACAAATTCGGGTACCGGAAATTCGCCAATAACCTGGGCCTTGATTATTCCGGCACGATTCCCGGCACGGACACCCCGCTGGACATCGCCCTCAGCCGGGATATCCAGATCGCCGAGTTGGAAAAGCCGGAGAACGCGATTGCCAAGCAAGCGGCCGCTCATTACGGGGTCGAACTGCCGGTCGATATCGTGCCCCCGGGCATCGCGTACGAGCAGAATAAGCTGACGGAGCTGTCCGGATTTTTGCCGGCGGCGCAGCCTGACGACATCAAACAAGTGGATCTCCAGATCGACAACTATTTACGGCAGGCAATTCCTAAAATCATTTTGGCCAAAAACGACAGCGATTTCGCGGACCAGAAGGCCAAATTGATCGAGCAAGTGAAGAAGCTCGGCGTCGACAAGGTGTATGGCTTCTGGGCAGAGGCCTATACGAAGGCGATTGCAGATTCCGAGATGAAGTAGAGGGTAAGAGGTAACGGATGAAAAGCCGGCTTGGTGAAAAGCCGGCTGGTTTTTCATAGCGGACGACACGAGGCTTTCATTTGACCCCTTGAAGGAGCGCGATTCATGATGAGGCAAATGATTAATAGGGCTAAAAGCAAAAATGCAAAGTTATTTATAGTAGGTTTAATTATGGCAATCGTGCTATCGATCAGTTCAATTTCTGGGATTGTTCCGATTAGAGAGGCGAGAGCAAGTTCAAACCTTGCACTCAACCAGCCTGCTGATTCACAAACACAGAGCAGCTCGTCCAATTCGGCTGCGCAAGCAGTGGATGGAAGTACGGCGACCAGTTGGATTGCAGCAAGCAATGCCTATCCGCAATGGCTAAATGTAAGACTTAATGAACTGAGTACGCTGTCGTCGATTGACATCACTTTTGGCAGCAATACGACCTGGTACTACCGACTGGAAGGTTCGAATGATAATGCCCACGATCACTATACGGTGTTGGTTGATAGATCTGTGAGCGGGGTTTCCGGACAGCACATAACGGAAACCTTAAACTCGAAATTCAGGTATGTAAGATTGGTTATTACCGGCGCGCTCAGCGGCGCTACTGCAAGCGTTCAGGAACTTCAAGTGAATGGGGAGGTTTATTCACAGCCTGCCGGAATCGTCCCCCCACCCGTTCCCGTTAGTGTAGGAGACAATCTGGTCGTTGCGCAAGCTTGTCCCTTATGGTCTAATATCGATCTTTGGAATTCGGTTGCCGGATATCCGGAGCGAAAGCCGTTGATGGGGTATTACGATGAAGCTTACGATGTATCCACCGATTGGCAAATTAAGATGGCTGTCGAACATGGGATCACCACCTTTATGCCTTGCTGGTTTAGACAGAACGACAATGACGGAAAATCGCCTGTTATGCCGGCTTATGATCAGTTTGTTAACTCGCTTGCCAACACTGCGCAGTATAAAGACGATATGACTTGGTTTATCCAATGGATAGAACAACCCGGCATGGGCTACGCGAATAGCTTAAGCGATTTTAGCAACAATCTTGTGCCTTATTGGATAAACAGTTATTTTGAAAAATCGAATTATTTGAAAATTGACAATAAACCGGTATTTGCGATCTTTGATTTAACCCAGTTTGTCACCGATGTAGGCGGCCAAACGAATGCAACTACAGCCATTGCGAATTTCCGCTCGGCGGCAGTTGCTGCCGGATTCAGCGGATTGATTATTTTGTCAAATAACCATCAGAATACGTTGGCTACGGAAAGCGTTGCTCAAGCTGTAGGCGTCGATTACATTTATTCGTATCATATCCCTTCCTTTATGAATACGAGACCAGCTTTATTTCCAAGCAATTCGCAGATCCTTGCTGCGCATACAACCACATGGAACGACTTTGCGGCGAACAGTGCCGTGCCCTACATGACTACGGCTTCTGTGGGATGGGAAGCATCGCCGTGGGGTAATTCCGACTTTGGATGGACATTGTCGCCTGCAAATTACGGCACGCTGATTGCAAATGCCAAAGCGAGAATGGACACGTTTGCAGGGGGATCCGTTCAGCGCAATATGATCTTGCTGGATAACTGGAATGAATACGCCGAGGGACATTACATCATACCTACGGCGCTAGCAGGTTACGAATATCTGGATGCCATCCAAAATGTTTTTGCGCCAGGCTCGTCGGATAATCATCCCACGCCTGATTTATCGCAAATTCCGCAATTGCTAAATACCCCAACGCCCTCATCCCTGGTAAACGGGCATTCTTCGGGGACGTTACGCAACGATGCGACGATCGAAGCGGGGATGAAATACACGACAGGCAGCAGCTCAATTACCGTGAGTCAGTTGGGTAGAGAGTTTGTCGCGGGGAACTCGTTGACCCATCAGTTAAAGATATATCGAGATAGCGATAAATCATTGCTTGGGTCTTGCTCGGTCTCGATGTCAAGCGGAACAGCGGATGGGCTAGGTTATAAATATTGCAATCTGAATTCGAGTGTCGTTCTGTCCCCAAATACCGCCTATCTTGTCGTATCGACTGAAACACACGGCGGGGACCAATTCTATGATTCAGATAGAGCTGTTACTGTAAACACGGGCAGTGCGGCCGGCGGAGTCTACAATAGCGGCGGTACTTGGTATGGACCTTACGGCAGCGGTTCGTCTTATGGTTCGGTAAACCTTCGATATTCTTTGAATGCGGATAGCTTTGTAGCAGCGAACTCCGGGGGAACGCTTCGCAACGATGTAGACACAGAGGCGGGGATGCAGTTCACCACAGGCAACTCTACATTAATCGTGAGTGAACTCGGGCGTGAATTTATCAACGGTAACACGCAAACCCATACGATGAAGCTATATCGCGATAGCGATAAATCATTGGTCGGTGCGTGTAAAGTGGCGATGTCAACCGGTCAACCGGACGAATTAGGCTATAAGTATTGTTCGTTGACCAGCAAGATTGGTCTGCTCCCGAATACTACGTATAATCTGTTATCTACGGAATATAACGGTGGCGACCAATTTTACGATGCCGATCGATCTGTTACTGCAACCGTAGGCCAAGTGGTAGGCGGAAGATACTATAGCAACGGCACTTGGGGCGCATATGGCACAGACGTATCCTACGGTTCTGTAAACTTTCTGTATACTTCGAGTTTTATCGCGTCAAAGTCCGGAGGAACTTTACGCAACGATTCAAATTCGGAGGCTGGAATGCAATTTACCACTGGCGCTACTGAAATAAATGTAAGGGCGCTGGGACGAGAATATATCAGCGGGAACAAACAGGCTCATACCTTGAAGCTATACCGTGACAGCGATAAATCACTGGTGGCTTCCTGCACGATCAATATGTCGGACGGAACGGCGGATGGGTTGGGTTACAAATATTGTGCCTTGTCGAGCAAAGTAGCGCTTTCGGCAAACACCGCTTATAATCTGCTATCTACTGAAACTAACGGAGGCGACTCATTCTATGATGCGAACAGATCGGTTACCGTAAGCACAGGCAGCGGGATCGGCGGAAGATATAATAATGGCGGTACTTGGGGCTCTTATGGCACAGACGTATCCTACGGTTCGGTGAATTTTCTGTATTAAATAGGGGATAGGTTGAGGAGAGAAGAACATGACGATTAAATTTAAGGATAAATTAGTACGCCCGGAGATGGGGAAGGTGATCTTAGAGGGCTACCTTGGAAAAAGAATCGAGTCTTGTATAAGGAATGGAGTCATGGCAGCGCAGCATTCGCTCTACGCGATTCCGTTCCGAGAAAAGACGGATGACGATGGCAGCTGGGGAGGGGAGTTCTGGGGAAAGTGGTTTACGTCGGCAAGTCTTGCCTATCATTATCAGCCAACGGAAGCTCATCGGAAAATTCTGAACAATGCCGTTGAAGAGCTTTTAGCCACGCAAGAATCTAACGGGCGAATTAGTAGCTGCAAGGAAGACTTCGGCGTATGGGATGTTTGGGGAAGGAAATATGCTCTGCTCGGATTGATCGCCTATTATGAGGAAACAGGGGAACGGAAAGCTTTGGATGCCGCAGTCCATGCGTTGGACGATTTGATAGAAGTGGCCGGTCCAGGTAAAAGGAAGCTGACCGAAACCGGGCTTTCTCTTTTGGAGGCATTGTCGTCGTGTTCCATTTTGGAGCCGATCGCACTGTTATATCAGCACACCGGAATCGCGAGGTTTCTAGAGTTTGCCGAGTATCTAGTTTCCCTGTGGAGCGAGCCCAATCGTTATACGCCTAAGGGCATGCGTTTAGTGGAGGATGCCTTGGAGGGGCGCGAGCCTGTTAGGATCTCATCGCCAAAAGGGTACGAGATGATGTCCTGCTTTGAAGGATTATGCGAATTATACCGGGTAACCGGCAATCAGACCTATTTGGATGCAGCAGTGAAATTCGCAAATAGAGTTCGCAAGAAAGAAATCATGATCGTCGGTTCGGGCTCCAGCGGCGAATTATGGTGCGATGGTGCAAGCCGTCAAACGGAGCTAATCGAACAGCCAATGGAAACTTGCGTTACAGCCACCTGGGTCAAGCTGTGCTATCAACTGCTTCGTCTCACCCAAGATTCCGTGTGGGCAGATGAAATGGAAATATCGGTCTATAATTCCTTGCTTAGCGCGATGGTTCCTGACGGAAGCTGGTGGGCCTATTTTTCGGCATTAATCGGTGAAAGGGTTCCAAGCCATATGCAAAATGAGATTGTTCAGTGCAGCTGTTGTTCGGCTAACGGACCGCGGGGATTGCTTACGGTTCCTGGATGGGCGGTCATGATGGGAACGGCGGGGCCGGTGGTCAACTTATATGTAAAGGGCAGTTGGAAATTGAAGCTCGCCGGCGGTCAGGAAGTGGAATTGCTGCAAGAAACCGACTACCCGGAGCAGAATCGAATTTCGATTAAGGTGCGGCAGCAAGTAACGGCTAACTATGCAATCAGTTTCCGAATTCCATCGTGGAGCAAACAAACCGAGCTTTTCGTTAATGGGGAAAAATATGTTTGCGAGCCGGGAAAATATGTTGAAATTACTCGTGAATGGACAGATGGGGATGAGGTTGAACTCGTTCTGGATCTTCGCGGTCGCCTGATGACAGCCCCTGGGAACGTCAATCAGAAAGCAATTATGCGGGGGCCCGTGGTTTTGGCTTTGGATAGCCGGATGGTGAAGGAAGAGAATGTGACGCTTTGGCTTTGTCCCGATTCTATGAAGTGGAAAAGAAACGAAGATTGGAACATGGACTACGTCTTGTTGGGAAACGTAACCGCAGATGAAGAATACATTGAGCTCACTCCTATAGCCGATAAGCCGGAGGGGGTTTGGATGGCATTTGAGGTGCCGTTCCTATATCGTCCCTCCCACTTTGTGAAGCATGAAAAGCGAATACTGTTCATGTGCGACTATACGAGCGCTGGAAATGAATTTTGTGAACAAAATCGGTTTCGCGTATGGCTGCCTCAGCCGCTCTATATGGGAAGTGCTTTTCCAACCGGAACGTGGCGTATTCTCGTTCATACCGAAGATCGGCCGAAGATCCCGGACCGCGCTATACAGATCCCTCAATCTGGAGCATTAAGTTTGGGGAGAAATTAGGATGAATAAAAGGCAAATGGATAACTTCTTAACCCAAAGACTTGTCGGCATCGAAGAGGAAATAGAGCAACCCGGAAGCTACGAGAAAATGCCGCTATCCGGAACCATAAATCATTTAAGCGTGAATGCCGGGTATGAATTTGTCCTGCATGAGGACATCCTCATTAAGGCACTGGGGAGAATTGTTCCTGTCGGACGTCAGATGCGTGAGGTTCATGACCTTACTTTATGGGAGGTGAAGGATGGAGCCGTACTTGCGCAAGTTTCCGTGAGAACGGGCTCGAATACGGATGCCCTAGGCTGCAAATATGAAAATTTGGATAGTCCGGTGAAGCTTTATAAAGGAGAAACATACAGACTAACTTCTTCGGAATCGAAGGGGGGAGATCGTTGGCTGGATTTGCTGACGATCGAACAGCATAGAGAAATAGCTACGGTCACTTGCGGTGTAATAGGGGAACCGGGTACATTCCCTTCGACTCGAACGGGCAACTTGAGCGAAGGGTTTGGGAATGTGACCTTCTATATGGACACAGATCGGGATATTCTTGAGCAGCCTCCAAATTTAACCCGGTTATTGCCTCCATCCCAAGCCGTATATACGTCTAGCTCGCTTCAAGGATACAGTATGCTGGGGGCAGCCTGGCATTCCAAGCTCGGTTTTCCCTGGAATCGGGTGTACCTTGTGGACGGATATACGGAATCCGATCGCCATACTTTAGGTTGGAGCAGCGACCATCTTGTAGATCGCGATCATCCGGAATGGGTCAAAATCGATATGGGAGCCATTCAAACGATTACTGCAGTGGATTTGTACCCGCGTAATGATCACGGCTATGAAGGTGAGCATTATCCGGTTGATTTCTCAATTGAAGTCTCAAGCGACGATAGTTCGTGGAAAGTAGTAGCGAATGTTGAGAATGCAGAAAAGCCGAGCGGTGAGCGGCAGAGGTTTGAATTTAAAGCTGTAGAAGCCAGATATGTTAGAGTGTTCTGCACGAAGTTAAGACCGCATCAAGGGGAATATAGAGTACAACTGCGGCAAATAGAAATTTACAATTTGCAATTGCCTAATGCCGCTCCAGTGGTGATTGAGACCCCAATCGCCCGGACAGTAACGATTGGGGCTCTTGTGGATGAACAGTTCGGGGGTACGACGCTGAGGAGCGGCTGGGATAGAGATCTCGTTGGGGCAGACGTGAACACGGTATACCCCGGGAATTATGCGGAAATGACTCGGCACCCGAAAGCGCGCGCATTCACGGCTTTCAGGAGGTTTCCGATTCAGAGGTCGGGAAATCTGACAGTGGAATACAGATTTAAGTTATCTGACCTAGCAGATGGAATCAAGATTCAACTTCGTAACGAAACCGTGCCGGCAATCGGATTTGTAATAGAAGCGGGAAATCTATGCTATCAGGAAGCAGGCGGAAATCTCAAGATCGTCCAAGCCTGCCAGCCAGAAATCGACTATGGAATGAAAATCGTTGCGGATATCGTCCGTGCGACAATCGATGTATTTATCAACGGGCGCCATTCTCTTTTCAACGCATCCTTCTTGAACGAAACCAATCAAATCGATAATTTCTATATTGAGATCGGTGGAGATTCGCCAGTTACCGTATCGCTCTCACCGATTCGAATCTATACAGGCTATTTGGTATTTGAACAATTCCTGACAGCCCTATCCGGTCATTTGCCTGACGATTGGACATCTCGTTCGTTGGGAGGAGAAGTTGGCGTGTATAGCTTGGATAGTTATCAAGGGCCGGACACGTATAGTCTAAAGCTGAAGGATACGAGTACAAATGAAAAAGTAACCGTGCAGAAAAGCTTTACGGCATCATCCGGCCATGCGGAAACCGGCGCTTTGGTTTGGGAGTATAAATTTCTTCTGCCCATGAAAATGGATGGTATAGAATCTGCCTTGTTGGCGGATTCCAAGTCCGCAATAGCTATCGTAACTTATCAAGGAGCCATCTCTTATATTAATTCGCTAGGACAGCCTGTCCCGCTTTATCGCTATCGGCATAATGTTTGGTATCATATGAAAATTGTAGTCGACATCGAAGCGGCAACAGCAGATATCTATATTAACGGAAAGCTGAGAGGATGCGGAGTAGAGTTAGTTGCCCGCGAACTATCCTATGTCAATCAAGTCCGATTTTCCACCTCTATAGCAGCAGAAGGCGATCTATTCTTGGACGATATCCTAATCTATGAGCAGCTGCCCGAACCAGACGATTATGTGCCTGAACCCGAAGCGGCCAGCCATGAACCTTATCTTCTCGGAATGCAGCAATGCTCGCTTTGGAGGGAAGGGACTTGTTCGGGTTATGATCCGGTTCGCAATAATCTGGATAGAAAGCCGGTTCTGGGCTGGTATAATGAAGGCGATTTGGAGGCCGTGGACTGGGAAATTAAATACTTGGTCGAGCATGGCATCGATTTCCTTCAATACTGCTGGTTTGGACCGACACTTTCTTGGAGATCGGCCATTCAACCGATTAAAGATACAGCCATGACGAAGCATGCGCTTCATGACGGGTTCTTTTATGCTAAATACAGCAAGCGCCTCAAGTTTTCAATCCTGTGGGAAAATAGCGATCGCGGTATCGACTGGATGACTGCGGATAAAAAAGAAGAGTATTTCAAGGAAAATGTTTTCCCCTACTGGATGGAATATTATTTCAAGGACGAGCGTTATTTGAAGGTTGGCAACAAACCGGTTTTATCCATCTACAGAGTGGAGAACTTGATTGAAGATTTTGGCGACAGTTCTTATGTTAAGCAAAATATTATCCAATGGATGAGGGAGCAATTTATCCAGGAAGGTTTTGCAGGTGTCATTCTGCTCTGTAACGATGTCGAATTCGAATTTAGCCACTATGAGCGGATCAAGGAATGCGGGTTTGACTATGTGTTTAGTTATGGACAGAATACGCAGGAATTGCAATCGAATCAGAAAGCAAAGGCTGAAAGCGTTGACCTGCAAATGATCGGGGTCGCCAGCACCAACTGGTCTATTGAAGCTTGGGACGAGCCGGGCTCTTATGAAGGATATCAGCGCGATCCGGAATTATTTGAACAGGATTTGAAATGGATGCGAAACCATCTAATGCCCTCGTTTACCGACAATTCCCTGGGGCGCTCCATGCTTTTCTTCGACAACTGGAATGAATACGGGGAGGGGCATATCATAATGCCGACTGAAGGCATGGGATTCGCCTATTTGGATGCAATACGCCGTGTGTTTGCCAATGCCGGCCCTCATAAGGATATTGTACCAACGGCGCTACAAAAATCACGATTCGATACCTTATACCCGCATGGAGACTGGTGACCTCTGAGCAACTCATTGACAAAACACGTGCCACGCTCTAATATCATATTGAGAAGTGTAACATGTTACAGGTGAAAATGAGGATTGAGTCGATGACCAAGTTCAACCAGATTGAAAATCTGCTTACGACGGATCGCGTATACAAAGAGTTGAAGAATGCGATTTTTAAGCGTAAGCTGGCTCCGGGCGAAAAGTTGGACATTTTCGAACTGGCCGAACAATTTAATGTTAGCAGAACACCGGTCAAGGAAGCGTTCAACCGTCTTCAAATGGAAGGTTTACTCGTGATTAGGCCGCGCAAAGGAACGTATGTGGCGGAAATCGATATGAACCGGATTATGGAAGTATTCGATGCCAGGCTTCTTATCGAGACATGGGCAGCCAGAATCGGGGTGGAGAAAGGGACGCAGGAAGATTTTCAAACTTTGCGCAATCTCTGCTTGGAAATGGATAAAGATTATAAAGCAAAGCCGTTCGATTCGCTCAACTATAACGAATTGGACATCCAGTTCCATATCCAGCTTGTGAAGATGGGACAGAACCAAGTTATTTTGGATTTGTACAAAGGTCTTAACGCTCATCGGGTGACAGAACGAGCTTTCTTCGACAGAGCTTTCGAGAAGGCGGATTCGAGTCATCATCACCATCTTGAAATCGTCGAGGCTTTCGAGAAGCGAGAGGAAGCCCTTGTTTTAGCGCTGGTTGCCAATCATATTGTGAAAGGAAAAGAGGCATTGCTTCAATCTCAGAAGTAATGCGCTTTTTATTGATAAACTAACATGTTACATGTTAGTTTGACTATTTCAATCATAGAAGGAGGGGCAATTCCTTATGAAAATAAATGAAAAGATATTCGCGGCCAAAACGATGCTTTCCGACACGACTCCGCTTCACACTTTTCTCGTCAAAGGCAGAGACTTCTCCGTATTGATCGATTCGGGCGTAGCATCCATGTTCGGCGATATTGTCGGAGTTGTGGATGAGTCCGAATCGTCCGATATACGCTTTCTATTTAACACTCATCCCCATGCAGATCATATTGGAAGCAACAAGCAACTGAAAGAAAAGTACGGCCTCCTCGTCGCGGCACCGGTCGGTTCCGAACGCTGGATAGAAGATATGGCGTATCACTATGAACAATTCTGCCTGCCTTTTCCGAACATTTTGCCTCATTCCGAAGAAACGAAGCAAGACATTCTTGGACTGATGGATGGCGGCTCGAAAGTGGATCTGACAATCACGGAAGGTATAACGATCCAACTGGACGATGAAACACGTCTTATCACGCTTGAATTGTCCGGGCACATGATGTATGAGATTGGATTCATCGAGCAAAGCACGAATACGCTCATCCTGGGGGATGCCATTACCCTTTATGAAGGCGATTTGTTTCCGGGCCACTTCAGCCCAAGGCAATATCGCGCGTCGGTGAAGAAGCTGGCCGAACTGAATCGTCAGCATCAATTCAAGCAAGTGATTACGGCACATTTCGATCCGACGGATTCGGCGGGACTGAACAAACACCTGTTAGGCGTTCACCGTATGATCGATCAGGTCGATTGGACGATTCATGAGATTTTGATGGAAGCCGCCGAACCGCTGTCTCTGGAACCGATCTGGAGAGCGGTGTGTGAGCGGATGGGACGTATTTACGAATTCCGGGGACTAGCCATGGTGTACGGGCATTTGACCGAGGCCGTTCAGGACGGAAAAGTGCTACAGCTTGGCGACCTATATACGGTTCGCTGATTGTACTTAGGAGGGATAGGAGATGGATTTTCAAGGAAAAGTGGTTATCGTTACGGGCGGCGCCAAAGGGATTGGTCTCGGGGCGGCGCGCAGATTCGCGCAAGGAGGCGCTTCGGTCGCTATCGTATCGAGGAGCGGTACGGCGGACGCGGCGGAGCTTCTTCGGGACGAAACGGGAAACAAAAATGTGATTGGAATAGCGGCTGATGTATCGAAAGGCGATCAAGCGCGGGAAATGGTAAGACAAACGGCCGAAGTATTCGGTTCAGTCGATATACTGGTCAACAGCGCGGGTGTCCAACGTTACGGCACCGTCGTCGACACGGAAGAAGACGTGTGGGACGAAGTGATGGACACCAACGTCAAAGGCATGTACCTGACCTCAAAATATGTCATACCGGAAATGCGCAAGCGCGGAGGCGGCGCTATCGTGAACGTCTCGTCCGTGCAAGCTTATGTTGCTTTGGCAGGCTCGGCCGCTTACGTCACTTCGAAAGGAGCGATCAATTCGCTTACTAGGGCGATGGCGCTCGATCACGCATCCGAAGGCATTCGAGTCAACTGTGTCTGTCCGGGATCGATCGACACTCCGATGCTGCGCTGGGCGGCCGAGTTGTTCAAGGGCGATCAAACGCAGGAAGACGTGATCGATTCCTGGGGGCGGATGCATCCGATCGGACGGGTAGGCACGATGGAGGAGTGCGGTGAACTGATCGCCTTCCTGTGCTCGGACAAAGCGGGATTCATCACAGGCGGAGATTATAAAATCGATGGCGGGCTACTGACATCTGCTGCTGTCGTGCTGCCGAAATAGAGGGGGAAACTACGAAATGAAAATCGTGGATATTAGAGCGACGACCGTTACGGTGCCTCTGGAGGCGACTTTGCGTCATGCGGTCGGCGCACATTGGGGACGTTTTGTACGGACGATCATCGAGATCGAGACGGACGAAGGCATTATCGGATTCGGGGAAATGGGCGGAGGAGGAGAGAGCGCGGAGCTTGCCTTTACCGGGCTTAAACGCTATTTGATTGGGCATGATCCGTTTAATCTGGAAGAGCTGAGATTCAAAATCTGCAATCCGACAGCGAGCTTGTATAACAATCGGACGCAACTGCATGCGGCGATCGAGTTTGCTTGTCTGGACATAATCGGGCAGAAGCTAGGCGAGCCAGTGTACAACCTGCTTGGCGGCAAGCTGCGCGACGAGGTTCCGTTCGCCAGCTATTTGTTTTTCCGCTCGCCGAATAAGCCAGGCGGGTCGGGCGAAATCCGGACGCCCGAGCAGTTTGTCCAGCATTGCGCACAATTGAAGCGGGAGCATGGGTTTACAGTGCACAAGCTGAAAGGCGGCTTGTACCATCCGGATTACGAATTGGAATGTTATCAAGCGCTGGCTGCGGCATTTCCAAACGATAAGCTGCGAT
>PJUD01000783.1_pt1 | contig 13147 bp, 13 predicted proteins | sample 1512341 | NCBI WGS metagenome assembly PJUD01 (sample SAMN08177675, study PRJNA422409) | Feces metagenome, whole genome shotgun sequencing project. | isolation source: Chicken feces (3) enriched on wood chips: beechwood xylan treatment | host: Gallus gallus | place: USA: Madison | collected 2015-01-15 | reverse complement strand
TTCTCTCATAATATTTTTCAATTTTCTGGAAGAAAAAAATTTATAAAATTTTTCAAAAATTTTTTGGGATTGGGAATAAAAAAAAATCAAATTATAAAAAGTAGAGTCTATCAATTTATAAAATTGAAATATCTGAAAAATCTTTTCCTTCAAGGAATTATTTTCTGCTGCAACATTTTTCTCGTTTTCACAAAATCTTTCGGAATAAAATACAAGTGGATTAAAAATTTATTAATTCAAGAAATCAGAAAAAGCAAATAATTATTCTGGTGAGAAAGGAAGAGTTGGCTTGAAAGATATGAAGATTCACTGAGTATTAAATTGCGCTAATGTGGATATTAATTTTAATGGCAATTTAAAATCAATGCAAAGGCAAGATGGAAGATTTTTTTATTTTGTGGTGAAAATTGATGGAGAATGAGAGAGAAATGAGTCAGAAATAATTTTCAATATGGTGATTGAAGAAGAAGGAGGAGAAATGTGAATTTTAAAAGGGAATATGTTAATTATTTTATTAGGGGAAAAGTTGAGGTCAGAGAATAGAGTTTGTGATTTTTGATTTAAGGTGTGTATTAATAATTGAGCAATCTCTCTATAGATAAAATCATAAATTATTCAAAGGCTCAACACAATGGTAAAAAATTTGCTTCTTCCCGACTCATGTTTTTAGCCCAAGGAAATCACTGACATCAAGAAATTCTTAAACATCGCCAAGCCTGAAGAAAAGGCCGCTGCCGGTGGTGCCAAGAAGCCCGTTACCAAGAAGGGTGAGAGTTTTAGAGTTAATATGTTTATTGATAATGTTTAGTCTTGATCATCAAGCACGGTAAGAAGGTCACCAAGTTCAAGCTCAGAGGTCTTAAATATTTATACACTTTCAAGACTACCGATAAAGAAAAGGCTGGCAAGCTCACCCAATCCCTTCCCCCTGGTGAGAAAAAAGATTGAGAATGAGAATTCTAATGTTTGTTAGGTTTGGAAAGAATCGAAATCAAGTCTAAGAAAGTCCTCGCCAAGAAGAGAAGAAACTAAGCTAGTCCAATTGCCCAAACTCAATGTCGTTAGTGCATGAATTTGTTTTGAGTATGAGAATTTATAATCGATGTATCAGTGCTCGTAATCTCCGAACTAAGAAGGAACCGAACCGAATGATTACTTAACACTCAGCTCATTAAACATTGAATTTGTATAGTCTCGAAAAATGACACCTCTCTCTCTTGCAGACTGTGATTTACATATCCTTCATACATTCCCCTGAGTTTCTCTCTCAATACTCATGGTTACCCGTATGAATCACTGATTCAAGATAGAAAAGGGACTCGAGATGAATTTTTTCCCCTCTTAGTTAACTTAATACAATACATCACATCCTCTTCTATCTTAAAAATCCTGTAAATCCTTTTTTCTATGGAGGATCTCTAGATATTTCGATCTGAAGAGAACTAGATTAGGCGTCTTCACGTCGATAAGGAGGTCTTATGGAGATTTGATGGATAAAAATTAAAAAGATATGGAGAGAGATTTGTCTGTAAAATCAGTGATCGAAATCTCAGGAATATGAGCCTTAAGTTTTAATACATATTGACTAATACTAATTTTGTTTAATTAAAACCAAAGCAAGCAAGTCTGACTTTAATTAATTAAACAAATTAAGAAAGCGAGTTTTTTCTTTTGAAAGGGAGGGAGGGAACACAAAAAAGGAAAATTTTTGAAAAAGGAATTATGCACGCTGGGAATAGCGTGGGTAGCTAGACTTTTGCTTACGTAATTTTTTATAAAATTGATAAAGTTTCAAGTTTTTAAACATATAGACAAACAAAATAAAGAATAAAAATTCTTCCCATACATCATGCTCTAAACTTGGAGAGAGTTTCGCATATTTCAGCCTCTCTTTACACCTTAGAACATGTGCTTAATATTAAGTCGTAATTGCAAAAGTCTTAAGCTGATGAGCCCACAACGCTCTCTTCAAAATGAGATTCAGTACTCAATAATCCATTAAGATTGGAGAAACCCTTATATTCAGCAAGCTTGAGTGGAGTATACCCGCTCTGGTTTAAAGCATGAACGTCAGCACCTCTACATACCAAGTACTCAATAAGTTGGTAGTCACCCTGATAAGCTGCGAGATGAAGGGCAGTCCATCGAAGACCATTAATAGTTCTATTAACATCCCATCGCAAGTCTTCGAGATATTGAATGGTATCATTAGTGTCGCCAGTCTTTATTTGAAGAAACACGTCATAAGCTACCTGATCAAAGCTCATCAAGCGTTTAAAATTCAGTTAGCCTGAAAAAGTTGTCGATCCTTATGCACTAACTTATAAAAAAGTTAATAATTATAAATTTCAAAGGAAAAAAGGTCCTTTTGATCAAAGAGAAGAATTTTTTGTTTTTTCGGTTCTGACAGATTCTAATTTGCTCAAAAATATTCTTTGTACAGGTTTAATAGAAACCGACAAAAGATACACTAGGAATTGATGGAACATTCCTAGAATTACTATGCAAAACCATAAAAGAATATCCAAAATCAAAGTTTATTATACAAAAATGAGTGCTTCATTATTTCTGTATGTAGATTTAAACTGTAAAAAAAGAAATCGTTTTCAAAAAAAAAAATAAAAGACAATATGCCCTTTTTGAAAAGGCAAAACTCTCGTTTACAAGCCAGGAGTTTCCTTGTTAGCTTCTATGGCGTTTTTCTTTTCATTCAACTCTTCTAAAAATTAAAGGTTACATTATATTTTTAATAAAAATTGTTTACTCAACTCCTGTTCAAAACTATCAACAAGCTCCTTCCATTTTCCTTTATTAGTTTCAAAGCCAGAAATGTCGATCTTAGGCATTATCTGATTTAGTAGCCCGAATAATGGGCTCACTACGAAATCAATAAATCCTAACTGACTCTTGGCAATATTGGTTGTATATCTATCACATAAGTGACTCACTGGTATACCGAGATTTCTCTCTCTATCTCCCTATTAGAAAAGGATTAGAAAATTAATTAAAGAATGAAAATTTTACTTGATCAAAGAATTCAGTAACGACTCTCATACTCCATTCTTTACAAAGATCCCATGGTTTTGATGGATTACTAATATCAGCAGCATGAACACTCAATTCCATAATAAACTTTTTATCCTTATCTTTAATGTCAATATCTATGATTAAATGTTAGGGAAGGTTTTCTCTCAATTAAAGTTACCAGCAGCAAGTCTTCCTTTAAGTTTGGCAACATCAGCGAAATGGTTAGACATATCAGTTGCCAAAACATTAGCGAGGATTTTTTCTCTGATACTTTTGTAGTCTTCTTTGGAGAAATTCTCAAAAATGTTGGTGTCAGGATTACTCAACATTCCAAATGCAAATGATGCATGATGATTTTCCAAGACTGATCTATCATTGTATTTCAAAGCATAAGGAGATGAAGTGTTGATTTGGAATGCATTGTTTGTTCCTCTATTGAGAAAGGTTTAGTTTTCTATAATAAAAATAACTCAAATTACGGATGATCAATATCATGGATAGCAGCGCCAATGAATAAGGAAGCGATTTCGATATCAGTAAGAGCAGCTTTGATTTCTAATTCTCCAGTTGTTAAGTAGTAGTTGATTGTCTGAAGGACATCAGCACCATGAGAAGCATTGTGGTAAACATTAGCATGATAACCTTCTTGGACTTTCTTGGAGAAACGAATGAAAGTTTCTTGTTTAATGTTGAGAGCATCAAAGAAATGATGTCTTTCAAAGAGGAACAACATCATTGAAGAAAGCTCTTGATTCTTGGTCATATCTCTGTACTCAAAGACATTAAAGTTCATTGTATTAATATTCTTTTGAAGATATTCAGTTGCCTAAGAGTTCATGAGAATTTATTGAAAAATCTTTCTTACAGATGAAGAAAGGGTAAGGAATCCAGCGCTTGCGCTTAATCCAAGTGCAGGGGTAAAGTTCATCTTCTTAGAAACGCTTCCTCTAACAGGAGTTTGACGATCTTCGACAGTTTTATGTTGTTGTTTATAACTCTTGAGCCAAACTCCAACCTTAAATTGAGGATTAATAAAGTTGAAAGAGTAATCGTCAAAGTTACATCGCTTTTTTCTTCTCCATCACCATGAACAAGCATAGGTTCATAGAGTTGATTAGATGAAACGGCTTCAATTGCCCAGTCAATATCTTTTTTGAGGTTGGTGTTAAGGGTGCTGCTTTTGTAGTTTTCGAGGAGTTCAAGAACCTTTTCGACGGGAGATTTGAGGCCAACGCCGGCAGTTCTGTTTTTTTTCTTTGAAATGTAGATGAATTCACTGGCCTTAAGGATGAGGTTTTAATATGAATATGGGGGAATTTAGTCTGTACCTTTCTAACGAGGAGGAAGATTCTGAATAATCTAAAGACTCCACGAAGTCTTCGGAGGCTTCCGAGTTTGTTTCTGGTGACAGTGACGTCAATGATAGCCAGAACAAAAGTGATTAAAACAATGAGAGCATCAAGAATGTATGAAAAGTCCTTGAAATAACCCTAGGTGACAATAAACACGGGATTGAAAACAAAGGAGCTATTACATTGATTCCGAATGCAAGGACTCTGAGGCAGATTTCAACAATAAAGGAGCTGAATATTCCCAGTTCAATGTATTCCATAGCTAAAAGTCCATCTTCCATACGCTTCGTATTAAGACAGCCATCATCTGCGACAATGCTGATGAGGACAAGGATAGTGTATGCAGCGATAAGACCCTGGACAGCAAAGTCAACGAGTTTGCTTTTCATGATACTGGCGAGTTTGCTTTGGAAAGAGGGAAAAACAATGGGTTTTTCCAATTCAACCGAATACTTTTTGTGGACGTTGTCCTTTGAAAGTCGCTTTTTTGGAGAAGGGAGGCTAAGGACATTGATGGCTTTATGACCAGATTTGTCTTTGATCAGAGTTTCGTCATCTGCCATGGCAGATCCATTGTTTGACATATTACTGCTGTTGTGGGGGAATCTACTGCTTGTAAATTGAGAGAAAATTTGAAAATAGAGTTTACTTGGTGCGAGGTGAGCTGGTAGGGCTCAGTTCCTTTTTGATGGAGCTCATTTCTGTTTCTGACTTCATTGAGTTTAAAACAGTTTCTCTATGTGTGATATAATCAACTAAAAATTAATGATACGTTGACAGAATGATTATATTAGGAAAAATAGTGTGAAAGTTTAATCCTTGAATGATTGCGTCAAACATTTTTTATTTTTGTTGAGATCATTTATTTCGCAATAAAACAAAAATTTATAATAATAAATGGCTCCCGCTCGTTTCTCATTTCCGCCAGGCTTAATCTATAAACCTCTCATGGCTCTGTTTACGTAGGATTACGAGAAAAACCGCATTTTTTCCAAGTTTTCTCACAAAATCGCGATGAGAGCATAAATGCCAGATAGGACTTAATTTGAGGTTTACTCTGCAGATTAATCAAAATCAGCGATTTAGTCACAAAAGGCCTATTGGATAGAGTTGTAATCAATATAAGCATGGGAACTTAGGTGAGTTTATCCATTTATATTGATATAAATCTAGGTTTAGAAATGGGCAAGAAAGACCATTAAAACCACTAAAAAATTCATAACTAAAAAAGATTCTCCTTGAGGAAAAGATAAGACTTTATGTTGGGAACCGAATGTTGGTGAGATGATGGGAGATGCCATTTCGAGGAGAAAATGGTGGGATGGGATGGATATTTGTTATAAATTATGGACCCTATTTGTTTGAAGTAAATTTAAGGAAAAATTTTGCTTTTTAAAGGAACCCATAGATACAAAAACTAGAATTGAACCCTTTCGTTTTAAGAACTTCTTTTTTTTGGTATCCTGATAACTGATGGTAATGAGAAGTCTGGAATCAGCTCATGGTGACCCCTGAAGTATTTTTTCTTGCTTGCTTGAAAAGATGTTGAAGAAATATTTAGTTAACCTAAAAATTCACCCAAGCTGGTTTTTGAACAAATTTGGATTGATATAAAGAGAAGAGACTCTGAATATATGGGATTATTGTTGATTAGAATGTTAGAATGAAAAGTGAATGAGCTAAGATTACTGAAGAAAAAAATCTTGGAAATTTCTGTATGAAAAAAGAGTTTTCCTGTTATAGTTCAATTTTGATTAGTGAAGAATTATGGAGTGTTTTAGTTATCAAACTCAAAGAAAGGGAAGAGTAAATCTCTAAGCAGAATTCAAGAAATGGAGAGAAAAAGAAATTAGTCTATTAAACATTAATAATTAAGAAAAATTAAGATTTGAGATTTGGTAAAAAAAACACGACAATTTTTGGATTTGATGTACTGAACATTAATTTCAAGCCAAATAAGAGGAATTGTCTCGATTTATTGAGAGAAAAATGAATAGTGATCTGGGATTTTAAACAGAATTATGAGATCCGAGAAAATTAAAACAAGAAAAAATTGACGACGTGTTAATTGTCAAAAAGTTACGTGTAAAAGAAATGATATTGCTATTTAAAAACACACTATAGGTTGCTACTGTAAATTTTATCGAATAATTGCTGAGTTATATTAAAAAAATTTTCCAATTTAGAACATTAAAAAATGAACTTCCCTGGTTATAATCCTTCAATGTTCAACAACATGAACATGGATCAAATGAAAATGGCTTCTGACATGCTTTCAGGAATGTCAGATGAGCAACTTGCCAGCTATGCTAAAATGATGGGTACCCTATGTTAAATTAAATTGACGCTAACTGATTTTAGGTATGCCAAACATGGACCCATCAATGTTAAGAAATAGTGCTGGCATGATGAAAGGCATGAATGAGCACCAATTTAGTCAAATGAAAGATCAAGTACAATTTTTCCTCAATTTTCAGAAGAGAAAACAATTTGTTTAGGCAAAGAATTTTAAACCACCTGGCGGATTTGGTGGCGCTTCTCCTTCTGCCTCCACTTCTCAAACTACAAGCACTCCTACTAATGCATCAACAAGTCAAACTACAACCACTAGCACTCGATATGGGCATATTGAAAAATTGAAAAATAAGGGAAATGACCTCTTTAAAAAAGGGTCTTATGGTGAAGCTGCTACCGCTTATTTCGAAGTAATTTGATCGAATTGGACTCAGAATGTTCATCGTTTTCTAGGCTATTATTGAGATTGAAGAAATAAAATCAGGCAGAGGAAACAACCAAGATGATGAATTGGATAATCTCGAAGTTTCCTGCCGTTTGAATTATGCCAACGTCAAGGCTAAAGAAAATGAATATGATGTCGTTTTGACTCAAGCTAAAGCCGTCTTGAAAGTCAAGGAAAACGGCAAAGCCTATTTCAGACTTTGTCAAGCTCTTTATCACTTTAAAAAATACGAAGAAGCTTTGAAGAACCTCGAAACTGCTGTTTCCCTTTTACCAGGTGATGATACAGGTATTTTTATTTGGGTATGATAATTCCTAATTCTTCAAAATAGTTGCTGATTATCGTAATAAAGCTCGTAAAGAAGTTGAAGCTGTTAAAGCTCAAACTGCAACTGAGAATAAACCTCAAGAGGAAAAGGAAACCTCCTCTTCTTCGACTAAAGTTCATGAGGAAACTAAAGAAAAGCCTGCTCAAGAAGAAACCACCACTAAGTCAAAAATGAAGAAAAAGGCTGCTCCTGAAGTTGACGTTCCTATCACTGAAAAGAAGCCCGCTCAAGCTAATGTTGATCCTACTTTTGATTATTTAGGCAGTCTTTTAGAAGAAGGAAAAAAGGAGGAGAAGACTGAAAAGAAGGAAGTTCTTATTGAAGAAGAAAAGGTGACTGAAACTAAGCCCAGCACAACTTCTTCCGCAAGACCAACAACCACCTCAACTCCTTCTTATCCCAATATGAACTATCCTGGAGGAATTACCGAAGATAAGATTAAACAAGGACAAGAACAACTTGGCAATATGGTAATTTTATTTCAAAAAAGCAATGAGAAATAATTAACCTTTCAAATTAGAATCCTGATCAAATGAAGATGATGGCTGATTATTTCAAGAATATGGATAACACTTCATTGAAAAGCATGCTCAAGATGCAATCTGGAATGGATGTTTCTGATGAACAATTGCAAAGTATGAAGATGATGATGACCCCAGAAATGCTTCAAAACTTCTCCAAAATGGATCTTGGCAATATGCCCAAATTCCCCAACCAACCCACTGCAACTCCCAGTACCACCTCAACCACCACTACCACTGCCTCTGCTTCTACCAGCTCTACAACCCAACCTCAAGCTCAACCTCAGCCTCAATTCCCAATGGGAGGAATGGGTGGAATGGCTGGAGCTGGTGGCATGCCAAATATCGATATGGGATCAGATCAAATTCAGATGATGCTTGATATGGTTGTAAAGAACCCAGAAATGTTGAAGAATATGGTCGGAATGTTGGGAGAAGATAACCCAGTTGCTAAGTTCTTGAAGAATAAGAGTCCTGAAACTTTGGCTACTTATGTAAAGGTCGCTCAAAAGTTGTTGAAGGTCTATGGAAAAGTCAGTCCTTTGGTGAAAATCCTTAGACAATACTGGCAATTGATTATGGGTATTCTTATTGGATATATTGTCTATCGTATCGTTAGTTAAAAAATTCATGGGGGAGAGTTGCTAATTGCTGTATTTTTTAGTCGAAAATCTATATAAATAATGTATATTTGAAAAGACATAATGTGATTACCTTCTATCTTTGGAAAATAATAATATAATATTCGAATCTAGTATGAAATATTTTTTGGAAGGAGAAAAACTAGATAAAGTAAAATTTCTCAGACTATCCGACGTTAATATTTTTTGGATAATTCATGTTTACTTCTCCAGATGGCTCCCAGAAAATCGTAATAGATCCAGTTAATGCAAGTTCCTCTGCACTTTCTCTCGATCTTCATTCTATGCAAATGGGTCTTTTACGTCAAACAATGATTCACAATCAATCAACATCTGAATTTTGCACTGATAAAATTGGTTCAAATGCTCAGACTCCCCAGAATATCCTCCAACAAGGCCTTTCGCCACGTGAACATACCACAACAAATGAATCATATTCTGTTGAGAATTTCTTTCAAGGGAATAACTCTGGTTAGAAACAAAATTACGTTAATTTATGTCTCTAACTGATATATTTAGATGGCTTGGCTCGTATGCTTGGAATTAACAGTAACAGCTCCCAGCCAAATACAACAAAAGGAAGCGTTCCAAAAAAGGAATTTCCTGAAGTAGATGACTCTGAACAAGATCAAATTGAAGATATCGAGTTTATTGAATATGAGGAGTTTGCGCCAAAGCCTCAAATTAAGAAAAATGAACAGCCAACAGCTTCACATCATAAGGTTATGTCAAGCTTGGACCTGCCATTTAGTGGTGAGAGAATATTCAAATTAAAAGAGTTACCACAATCCTCTGGTAATAGATACCTTTTTCCCCTGCCAAATGTTTAAATTTTTTGGTGTATAGGAAAAAGCAAATCTTCTTCTCTTCGACATTCATTGAAAGAAAGAACAAGACTTGATCAAGATCCTCGCTTTAAAATGTTTTCAGACTCTTCTACAAAAGATTTGACTGAAAATCAAAATGTCATATTATCAGAACGAGCTCATAAGCCTCGAACTTCTTTTGAAAGTATGCAAGATTGAAAGAAAAGAGAATTTTAATGATAATGAAAAGCTGATCATGGGAATTTGAGAAGTTCATTTAAAAGAGAGAAAGAAAGTTCAACTGAACATTCAGAGAATAGTCCAATGTTGAATAAAGACCGAAAAATGTTGATGAAAGAAACTGAACTTTTAAGGAACATCCTTCGAGAAAAAGAAGTTCTCCTTGGCAAAAGTAATTTTTATACGAGGAAGTTTTTCTTAAATAACAAAAAGGTTCGAAATCAAAACAAGCAAATATCGCAGATGTCAGACAGAAAAATGAAGAATTGAATAAAGAGAATATGTTTTTAAGAAGTGAATTAGTGAAGGCAAATGAGCTTTTGAAAGGAAAAGGAGACGAACTGACTCAATTAAGAGAGGCAAATCATCATCAGGTAATTTAGGAGAATTTGAAAATTTTTGTTAACGGACTAATTTTTAGAGAGAAGCAGCATTAAAGATCGAAGAGAAATATATGTTGTTGGAAAAGACGAATTTTAACTTCGAGAAGGAAAGGAAATCAAGAGAAGATGAATTGAAGAACTTGCATGAAGAAAATCACATGCTGAAAGGAAAGAAGCTGAAGTATAAGGAGAATATAAAATCTATGCAACAAAACTTTGACCAAATTAAAAATAAATATGAAAGTATGGTCAAAGCTCTCAATCAAGAAAAGCAAAATAATCAGTAAGTCAGAATGGGAGGATTATTTGAATAACTTTTGAATCAATAGAAATGCAGACAAAGTGAAAGTTTATAAAGCAAAAGTGAGTCAATTGAAAAACACATTGAAAGAACATCAAGAGACAATCGTTTCCAAAGATAATGCTATTGTCAATCTTCTTGGAAAACTTGATGAATTGGTTGGAAATCTTGCAAAGAAAGATGCTGAAATCACCAAGCTTAAAGAAGATAATTCGACTTTAAGTGAAGAATTGAAAATTATCAAGAGTGAAAAAGCAAAAATGAGAACTAAAAGTACTGATGATTTCCCCGCTAAATTGCCTTTAAGAGGTAATCCTTTGGATTTATAATGTTATTAAAATTATCTTTTTAGAATCGTTAATTGAAGCAACAAGAGATGATGTGATTGTGAGAAGTGGAACTAAAAAGCCAAAGAAGAACAGAAATACTCATCATTTTGTTGACTTTGAAACCAACTTTAATCTTTCAAAGAAAAGCACTCAAAGCCAAGAATCCGGCCTTCATTCTTTCAGGGACACCAAAAGACTGGATGAAAAAAGCATAACACCAGTGGATCTTCGCAAAACCGAAAAACTCAAAACTCGTGAACAATTTGAACAATCAGATCGTACAAGCAGTCTTGAAAGAAATGAAAAAACAATTAAAAAAGAAAAAGCTCATAAAGTTCTTGATGAGCATTCTAAAGAGAACCGCATGAAAAATCTCAATATCGGCCAAGCTCTTGATCAGAAACTTTCTGATGCTTATTATATCAAAAAAGGAGATGTTCATAGCACTCGCGTGCATCCGAACAGCGCAAGAGGAGAAAGAGGAACAAAGGAGAGTAGAACAAAAGATTTTGAAAGCCGCACAAGGGATGTTGATACTCCAGTTGGAGCATCACTAACTGAAGATCTCAAAACATTAAATATCAATAAAGTAAAGGCAAATTCCGATTGATTTTAGCTAATTTCACCTAATAGCATATTCTTGCAAATGAAGCAATAACGAGAAGGAGATTTGAAGGTCCCGGAAGTAATGAAAGAAAAGCTATCTCACAAGAAAGAGACCGAGAAATAAAGATTAATAATTTCTTAAAGACTGATAAATACAAAAGATATGCGTCACCTGCTGATGAGGGTGCAAATCAAGTCCAAGTTGATGTCAAAACTTCAAGAAATTCTCGCCATAATTCCAAGAGACCTTCAAATATCGATAAGGATTACTTTGATCCTTATGATATTGTGGCAGTAAATTCAAAGCCACCACTTATGCAAATTCCTCTTACTGTAACAAATTCTGGTGCTGATGTGAGACGAGATGTAAAACATTCTATATTGAGAGAGTTTATTAAATGATTTTTTAAAGATGATGAGTTCAAGAAGTGTCAGAGAGTCAGTTTTCCGAAAAGTTAGCCGAGAAGGTAAAAATTAGACCTAGAAAAGCAACTCATTTCAAATTAGGGAGAGATTATTCAGAGGAGATATCAGGAATGAGTCAGTTGAGAGGAACTAATTTTACAACAATGGATAATTCAAAGAGTTATGTGAAGTCAGAAAGACCATCAAAAGGTGGATCAAAAAAGCCATCATCATCGATTTTCAAGCATCATGAAGATGCCTAAAAATGATGAATTTAGTTTGAATAATAATTAGGTTGAAAACAACAAACAGTCTTTTTTATTCAAAGAAAAAATTTCTTTTAGATTGGACTGGAATGTTTTGTTGTTGTTGGGAGAAAATGGAGAAGAAGAATTTTTAATTTTTAAATTATTATATATATGGGCCTTTATATTTTTAAAGTGAAAAGAAGGTTCATAGAGTGCTCACTCAAATATAATGTGGATAACTTATTTTATTGAAGTTTTATTAGATGTTTTTATTTTAAATTTATACCGATCTATTATTACTTGTCAATTTTCTAGAATTTACTATTTATCGATCCCTTGTGATTATAATCAAAAAAAAGTTTTTTCTCAATTCACCCCATTTCTGCTAAGAAAACTTGAGTCTACTAAATTACTAATCAAAACGTTTAAACCTCTAAAGTTTATTCCAAAATCAAATTTCTATCATTTTGTTCTGAAAAAATGGCAATTTTTAGAGAGACTCAGAATTAACTAGAAACCCCTAAAAAATATTATATAATATCAAAAGACAGCAAACTTTTGAATTTATAAATTTATTTATCTAAACAAAAATTTCAATGAAATTATACTTACACGCTTTTGACAAGAACACTCCCGCAGTTCTCGATACTGTTGTTTTCCAATTCTCCAAGCCCGAAGGAACCCTTCAAGATCTCTTTGTCGAAGTTCAAAAAGTCGTTCCTCAAGTATTTCTTTTACAATGAAAAAATTGAACTAAGCGCATTTTTCAGGGTCTCAAGCTTAATTCTCTTGCCCCAAGCTACAAGTACACTAAAAGATTCTCGCAAAAAAGTAATAACAATCTAGGGCTAAGCCATTTGATCTCCTTTTGAGTGTCAGTTCTTTGTTGAAAGAAGGTGATGATATCTATGTTGAACTTGGTAAAATTACTGTGACATTGAAATTCTGATCGTTTTTGAATAGAAAAGCCTGTTACTAAGGTTTTGACTGAAGCTGATTTGGCTGAAATGCACTTCGAACCTTTGACTAAATATAAATTCTATGAAAATGATGAATGGAATGTCAGGTAATTCTTTTAAAAAGAGCGAAAGTGAATAAAAATTTTCAATATAGAGTTGTTCTTGAATTGAAGGCTATTGATAAACACCCTTCAGATAAGATTGTTTCTCGTTTCCTTGATAGAAGTTTCGAAATCAAGATTTTGGGTTATAATGGAAAGA
>PJUD01000780.1_pt1 | contig 13170 bp, 10 predicted proteins | sample 1512341 | NCBI WGS metagenome assembly PJUD01 (sample SAMN08177675, study PRJNA422409) | Feces metagenome, whole genome shotgun sequencing project. | isolation source: Chicken feces (3) enriched on wood chips: beechwood xylan treatment | host: Gallus gallus | place: USA: Madison | collected 2015-01-15 | reverse complement strand
CCTGCCAACGCACCGCCCAAATGCTGCGTACCGCTAGTTTTGTTCTTAAGTCCGATCAGCGTACCGTTTGTTGTTTTCCATTTTAATTCGATTAACGTGTTGGACAAAGTTATTGTTCCGCCGCTGTTGGAATAGACAGTGCTAACAGCAGCAGAAGCCATCTTCGGCATCTGGAAACTCGACAAAAGCAAAACGGTCATTACCATAACGAGGAAAGTCGCCCGAATTGGGGTGTTGGTCAATGTAATTCCTCCTCAATTAATTTTACCGGTAAAGATGTATTTAAAATACTACAAACAATTCCGCTGAACAATCCTTTTTTCCTTAATTTTCATATCGATTTTTGAAGATTTTTCAATGAAAAAGGGATTGTAATCGCTAACATGCTGTGATAGTATAGGTTTACCGGTAAAGTAAAATTGATTTTTACTTAAAGAATGGAGGGGGTGCTCGGGGCGTGTTTTCATACTCCGAGGACAGCAGATATGGCCGAATTTTCGTTCCATGCAAGTCAAGCAAAAGTGACGCAGCAGGGGAGGTTATAAATGCACCTGAGCGGGTTTGAAGACACGTCCTAGTCAAGTTTACGCTCATTATCGCTTGGTACAAATAAAAGGGAGGTACACCCATACCCATGAGAAAAACAACCATTTCGCTTTCCCTCATTTTATCGCTGCTTCTGACAACTGCGTGCGGCAATTCCAACGATTCCAAATCGCCGGCAGCGTCTTCGACAACAGGAAACAATACCTCGGAGACGAAAGAAGTGAACATCCGTTTCGCCTTCTGGGGAACTCCGGACGAGAAGCTCGTTCAGGAAAAAATAAAAGACGCGTTCGAAAAAGAGCACCCGAACATTAAAGTCACTCTCGATCATGTCAGTTCCGCCAATGACTTCCCGGCATCCGTCCTTACCCAGATCGCCGGCGGCAATGCCCCTGACGTTTTCTATATCGGCGAAGCGCTGGTCAGCAGCTTTGTCAAAAAAGACGTGCTGCTGGATATGCTTCCACTTGCCAAAGAGAACAATGTCGACTTCGACGACTTCTTCCCGGCGCTGCTTGATCCGATGGGCTATAACGACGGCCATATGTGGGCATTCCCTAAAGATGCGACGCCCTACATGATCTACTACAACAAAGAGCTGTTCGATAAAGCGAATGTCCCTTATCCGACCAATGAATGGACTTGGGACGACTTCGACAAGGCGGCCAAAGCGTTGACGTCGGAGGGCGACAGCAAATCGAAGCAGTACGGATTCGCGCAGGATCTGTGGTGGGGGCCGCTGATGACTTCGATCTACAAGAATGGCGGCAAGCTGCTTAGCGATGACGGTAAATCGATGATGCTCGACGATCCGAAAATCAGCGAAGCGCTGAACTGGTACAAGAGCTTGATGTATAAAGACGGCGGCGTGTCCCCGACACCGGACGGGTTGCAAGGGACAGGCATGAGCACCGTCGATATGTTCCTTGCCGGCAAAGCCGCTATGGTGTCCGGAGGCCGCTGGGTTTCTTATTCGCTGGAGCCGTTGGCCGGAAAATGGGGAGTCGTGCCGTTCCCGCAGAAGACGGAAAGCTCCTCTCCGCTGCTTTTTGTCACGCTGGCAATGCCAAAGAATACGGAGCATCCGAAGGAAGCGTTCGAGTTCATCAAGTTCTATGTCTCGCAAACGGCTCAGGAGATCAACTCTTCGACCGGTCTGGGCATGCCCGTACTGAAGTCGGTAACGAACTCCGGGAAATGGCTGCTTGAAGGAGAGCCGCAGGAGCATGTGCAAATCTTCTTCGATCAGTTGAGCAATGCCAAGAGTCTTCCGTTCCATCCTGTGTGGTCCAAGACCATCGATGAGATTTTTATGCGGGAGATCGATCCGGCGCTTCGCAACCTGATCAGCGTTGAGGATGCTCTCGGCAAAGCGAAGACGGAAATCGACAAAGTCTTAAACCAATAGACAGGCAAGGAGTGGGCTGGGGGGCGAACGATCCGTTCCCCAGTTGACGCTTTTAACGCAAAGGAGTCAGCCATGTCAAAATCGAAGGCTAATAATAAGAAGAAGAGTATGGCGGAATCTGCATACGGCTACTTATTTATCGCGCCCAACCTGCTCGGAATGCTGGTATTTGTAATTGTTCCGATCTTCACTTCTCTGCTGATGAGCTTCACCGATTGGGATTTGATCAATGCTCCCCGGTGGGTGGGCTTGAGTAATTTTACGGACAAGATGGTTCATGATCAGCAATTCTGGGTGTCTCTCAAAAACACATTCGTGTTTTCCTTATTGACCATTCCTCTTGGAATTGCTGCGGCTTTTGTTATCGCGCTGCTCCTGAACCAGTCGATCAAGGGAGTTAATCTCTATCGCGCCGCCATATTCCTGCCCGTCGGCATCTCCATGATTTCTATTTCGGTTATCTGGAGATGGATTTTGAACACCGATCTCGGCATTCTGAATTATGTGCTCAGCCTCGTGAATCTGCAAGGCGCAGGCTGGTTGTCGGATGAAAAATATGCCCTGTTCTCGGTGTCGGCCATTTCGATATGGAAAAGCGTGGGCTTCAATATGGTTATTCTGCTTGCAGGCTTGAAGGGGGTTCCCTCCCATCTGTATGAAGCCGCAACCATTGACGGAGCCGGCGCCTGGAGACGCATGACACGGATCACCCTGCCCTTGATCACGCCTTCTTTATTTTTCGTGTCGATCATGTCGGTCATCGGTTCCTTCCAAGTGTTCGACCTGATCTATTCCACAACAAGCGGCGGTCCCGGCGACTCCACGCGCGTAATCTATTACTGGGTTTATCAGAATGGGTTTAAGTTCTTTGAGATGGGATATGCCTCCGCTCTGGCTTGGGTCGTATTCATTATGTTGTTTGCAGTTACGCTGCTGCAGATGAAATTTTTCGGGAACAAAGTAAATTATGAGATGGACTAGGTGATAGATATGACCTCCTATACAATGAGCAATCGCGTGAAGCCGAAGTCGCTTCTCATTCATGCCGTTATGATCGTCTGTTGCATCCTGTTCATCTTTCCTTTTCTGTGGATGGCATTGACCTCGTTCAAGACTCCGCAGGAAATTTTCCAATGGCCGCCCCGTATGTTTCCTAAGGAATGGAGTTTCAGCAATTATCAAGAAGTATTGACGGCTGTGCCGCTGCTCCGAATGCTGCTCAACTCCTTATTTGTTGCGGTTGCTGTAACTGCAGGCACGCTGTTGTTCAGCTCGTTGGCCGCCTACTCATTCGCGCGGTTGCGCTTTAAGGGCAAGGATCTACTGTTCAGCATGTATTTAGGCACGATGATGGTGCCTCTGATGGTGACCTTGATTCCGACGTTTGTGATTATGCGAAAGCTGGGAATGGTCGACACCTACTATGCGCTTATCGTTCCCGGTTTTTTCGGCAACGCCTTCGGAACCTTCTTGCTCCGCCAATTTTTCATGACCATACCGAGACAGCTTGACGAGGCGGCGCGGATAGACGGCTGCGGGTATTTCGGCATCTATTCGCGGATTCTGATGCCGTTAATGAAGCCGGCTCTCGCCTCTCTGTTCATCTTTACCTTCATGGGAGTATGGAATGATTTTCTGTGGCCGCTTGTCGTCATCCAGACGGAGAGCGTTAAAACGATCACGCTTGGCCTGGCTTCATTCCAAGGACTCTATACGACCAAGTACCACCTGCTAATGGCTGCTGCGATGATCTCCGTCCTTCCGGTTCTGGTCGCTTATATCAGCAGTCAGAGGTATTTTATAGAAGGAATCACTCTGACCGGTCTCAAGGGATGAGCTCAAGCACAACTGGACAACTATTAACATAATTAGGAGTGGGATTCTTGAATCTTTATAACGGACTAAATATGGGATTGGGCAATTTGGCGCGTCTGTCTGACGCTAAGACAAGATCGATCAGCCCCGAAAATTTTACTGGCGAGAAAGGCAAAGGAGGAATGGCGACGGAAGGAACGGGGGCGAACTGCGCGCGCGATCTGGGCATTGGCTGGAAAGTGTCTCCTTCCGTCGAGATCGAGCCTGGAGCTGTGTTTACAATGGGAGAAATTCAAGGGCCCGGCGCAATCCAGCATATGTGGATGACGTGCTTCCCGACATTCTGGAGAAATCTGATCTTCCGTATTTACTGGGACGGTGAAGAGGAAGCTTCCGTTGAAGTTCCGATCGGCGATTTCTTCTGCAATGGCTGGCAGGAGCGCAGCAATGTCAATTCATTGCCGATTGCGGTGAATCCGGCCGGGGGAATGAACAGCTATTGGCAGATGCCTTTTCGCCGCTCCGCCAAGTTGACGATGGAAAATAAATCTTCGGAGAAAGCCGTACTGTACTATCAGATCGACTATACGTTGACGGACGTCCCGGAGGATGCGGCATATTTTCACGCCCAGTGGCGCCGCACGAACCCTGTGCCGTACAAGGATGTCTATACGATTATCGACGGCATCTCGGGCAAAGGCCATTATGTCGGAACCTATCTCGCCTGGCAGGTGAACAACACCGGCTGGTGGGGAGAAGGAGAAATCAAATTCTACATGGACGGAGACAAGGAATTCCCGACGATATGCGGAACGGGAACCGAGGATTACTTCGGAGGCGCATGGAATTGGGAGCAGCCGCAGGGCACGTACAGCACCTATTCCACCCCATACTTGGGAATGCACCAGGTGATTCGGCCGGACGGCTTGTATCGAAGCCAGACGCGCTTCGGCATGTACCGCTGGCATGTCATGGACCCGATTCGGTTCGAGAGCGATCTGCGAGTGACGATTCAAGACCTCGGATGGCGCTCAGGCGGGCGATACTTGCCGCAGCAAAGCGATATCGCTTCGACGGCCTTCTGGTATCAGTCAGAGCCGCATACTTCGTTCCCGGCGCTGCCGGACAATGATGCGCGGGAAGTCATTTAATTCAGCCCTATCAGCGCTCACGTCAACGACGTGAGCTTTTGTTTGTCAGGCCATCTGCAACTTCCAACTCCATCCAGAGTGAGAAGAGAGCGGAAAATGTTTCGATTGGGGGTATCCGGCGGCACTTCTTCAAACAGACGGTGTCGTGCGGTCGAAAATCGCCTTACGGTAGTTTTCCGGGGATAATCACTTGTTTTCCTCAAATATTTTGCAAAAATAAGCCGAGTTGAACTGCCCGACCAGCCATGCGATTTCATGTGCAGGTTTATGCACTCGCGAGCTTGGATGGCTTCCCGCCGGCATCGCAGGCAAAACCTCGCGTTTCAACCCCCGCAGCAGAAGGAGCAGCAACAGCACGCGGGACCTTTCGTTATCCGAACACCTGCGTTGAAGATATTGAATATCATGCAGACCGGAGACTGGATCAAGCACAAATCCTACGATTATCAACCGGCAACTTCGTTCACGAGAAGCATAATGTCATTATCATGGGCGCTTCCGGCGCAGGGAAAACCTATATCGGCTGTGCGCTTGGGATCTCAGCTTGTCGGCAGTTCTTGGCTACGAAGTATATCCGACTGCCGGAGCTATTGACCGATTTAGCTGTCGCTCGCGGAGATGGCACGTACAAGAAAGTGATCGCGCAGTACAAGAAGATCAGCTTGCTCATTATCGACGAGTGGCTGCTCGTTTCGCTTACCGCGACCGAATCCCGTGACCTGCTTGATATCATTGAAGCGCGTCATCAGAACGCCTCAACTACTTTCCAAACCCCTTCTTTGATTTTCAATCCAAAAGGGACACTTACCTTCTCACCAGTATCAAATAGGATTTCTACGGTTATTACATATTCCGATTCACTCTTGGATGCTACGCCAAATGAGGAATTGCCAGCAAAAGAAAAACGGATATCAATATTTTTTTCAACTTCATAATATCCACTCCAATGCACTTTTATAAAGGGGCCCCTTATTTGTAGACAATACCCTTTTTACAATCACATTCTATGGGCCTTTTTTCCTGATTTAAGAAACTCAAACAAAAGATACCCTAAAACGTTGAATAAAAAAATAATTACTATCCAAGTTTTCTTATTTTGATTGAAAGGAATTAAAGAACTAAACCATAAAACGAATATTAACCAATATCCAATCAAAAAATATGCTCCATATAGAACAAATACCGGTTTGTAACTTCTTATAACAAGTTGACCTTCTAATATATATTCATTATTATCGGAGGAAATAATAAACCCATTTACTGTGTCACTTTGAAAATGATTGTTTCTCAAGGGAAAGGCGGAAATATTGTCCTTATATCCAAAATGAGGATACTCGTACATGAATTTTGGAGTTGGTTGTTGAGAGTTTGCTTGGATCTTCAAAAAAACTTCTTTAGCGTACGGATGTTCATCAATCCAGTCTTCCGCCATCATTTGTATGTCCCTGGAAACAACAAGATCGGTAGATAAATCCTGGTTTTCGTTGTTGTAATAACTGATCAATTTAGACTTAAACTGCTCTAACCCCGTAGTAACTCTTTGATTTTGAAATTGGTACATAAGTATTAGGACTGTACCGACAATAAACATAAAAATCGCACAACACAGCAACATTCTGTTGCCCTTTTTCTTCATTATGATTTCAGGGTCATCACGAAAGTCTCCAAAACGTTCCAAAGTTAATGCATATGCCCTTTCAGGATCATGCCCCTCATTTAGAAGGTCCTTCATAGATTGCACAAGATTTCTCGTTATTTCTTCACGAAAGTCTTGTGTATCTTTTACAGTATCTCCTACTGTTTCGCACATGGAATCAACCGCTTTGTTAATACGTTTCATATATGTACTATCAATATCAATTTGAGCCTTATCCATCAATCTCACCCTCCAACAATTCGTTCATTATATCCCTAATAAATACCCACTCTTCCTTTTTTTTCATATAGTAACCAATGCCTTCGGGAGTTATCTCATAAAATCTGCGACGCCCTCCATTATTATCAGATGAGTCCCAATATGATATTAAAAATCCGTTTGTCTCAAGCCTTCTAAGTGCTAAATACATTGTTGCTTCCTTGATGGAGAATTTTCCGTTGGTTTTTTTACCAATTAGCTTAATCAAATCATAACCATATCTTTTTGTGGTTTTTAGGAAGTTCAATACAATAATCTCGATGAAACCTCGCAATATCTCTTTACCGATTTCCATGTAATCATCCTCCTTTTTACATAATGATGCAATATACTAAATAAAGCAATGTAGTTGGGGATTAAAAACGAAACGAGTCAAAAAATTTACTTGAGTGGAGTGGACTTGACATGGTGTCGTATGCTCATACGCTCCACCATCCGCCTGGTAATTACCCATTTCGAGCGCATAATAAAAAATGGCAAAGCAAGGGACATCCACATGTCCTTGCTCCGCCATTTTCGTCTGTCCGTTCTACAGTTGCATGCCTGCGCTAGTCAAGCAAATCCTTCAACTCTTGAGGTGAATTGTTCCACCATTCTTCATTGTGCTCCGTTAGCAGCTTGCGAAGAGCCGCCTTCTCGTCCGGACCGATGTTGTCCAGCATGTACTTGCGCTTAAGCGCAGCGTCGAGCCGATTGACGTGATCGGGCAGCACCTTCCAGCCCTTCCTCGCCTCGGAATCGATCAGCATTTCGCACGAAGTTGCGCCCGCATAATACGAACCGCTCTCGTTGCGGTCGACAGCCACCCATACGATCCAGGCCGGACGGCCGTTCGGCACGAGGGACTTGTCGGGCGAAAATCTAATCCCCTTCTCGATCTTACTCTTGGCATGCATCGCGCCGACATCGATATACGCCACGCCCTCGTCGATCATGACGCAGGCGACCTGGCTCAGGTCGATCGATCCCGCGCCGAAGCCTTTATGTTGTTTATTGCTGACGACGTTAAGCGACAGCTTCTTCTTCTCCGTCGGTTGATTCGGATTATCCATGGTCAGCCTCCCGTAAATGCCGTTACATACGAAAAAACCGGGACCGAAACCCTCGAAAATTCGAGTCTCGCCCGCTTCTTATGCGACGTCTATTGACGCGAACGTTTGTTCCGTCTATTTTAGGTAATTCTGTACTCAACATCATAACAAAACGGAAAACATAAGTCTATTGTTTTTTACGAAAATGCGCCACAATAGGTAAAGCAAACGGAACGCCAGGGCGTGTCTGCATACTCCGAGGACAGCAGATATGGCCGAATTTTCGTTCCATGCAAGGAACTTTTGTGAAGGCGTACCGGGGGTACGTCAAGCAAAAGTGACGAAGCAGGGGGCGAAAAGGCGGTGAAAGATGCCCCTGAGCGGGTTTGTAGACACGCCTTGGGAGGATTGGCACTTATGGATACACAAAGCCCGGTTTATCGGGAGGAACAACAACGGCTGCAGGATACCTTCCGGGAAATCGACCGACAGAGAGCCGGAATAGGCCCGATCTACCGGGGACAGGATTTCACCGAGCAGCTGCTGGAAGAGAAGCGCGAGGAATATCGGCGCAGGCTCGATCTGCTCGGCAAGGAGCCTTACTTCGGCAGGCTGGATTTCAAGGAGAACGGCAAACCCATGCCGCTGCCACTGTACATCGGCAAGAGAGGGATGGATCTTCAAGAGACGGGAGAGCCGTACGTCATCGATTGGAGAGCGCCGGTCGCCAGCCTTTTCTACTCCTTTACCGGAGGCGAAGCGCCGGTCACCTATGACGCGCCGGACGGCACAATCCACGGAGAAATCTATCGCAAGCGCAACTTGTCGATCCGCGATCAGAAGCTGGGCCGCATAGTCGACAGCTACGAGCGGGGAGGCGACAACATCGGTTTGAACGACGAGTTCCTCCTCTACAAGCTCGGGGACAAGAAGGATAACAAGCTGCGGGACATCGTGTCCACGATTCAGGCCGAGCAGGACAGCATCATACGCGCCCCGCGCCATAAAGCGCTGATCATCCAGGGGGCCGCCGGTTCGGGAAAAACGACGGTCGCGCTGCACCGGCTCGCTTTTCTGCTCTACCAGTATCAGCAGCAGATCCGCGCGGAAAGAATGGTGATTTTCGCTCCGAATACGATGTTCCTCGACTACATTTCCGGCGTGCTCCCTGAGCTTGGCGTCGGCAACGTCAAGCAGACGACATTCGCGGAATGGGCGCTGGAGCGGCTAAGCGGCAGCATCAAGCTGGTCAAAGACGCCACGGAGGGAGAGCTGTGGTTCTCACTCGAAGGCAAACGGCCGACGATCAACGACGAGACGCCGGGAAGATATAAAGGCTCGCTCGCCTTCAAAGCGCTATTGGACGAAAAGCTGAAGGGACTGGAAACGCATTTTCTCGATCCTCAGCCCTTTGAGCCATGGACGGGCCGCATTCTGCCCGCCGCTACAATTCGCGAATGGTTCGAGGTAGAATACCGTCATTACGCGCTCGCCCCGCGTCTGGAAAGACTGAAAGCCAGAATCAATCGCTGGTTGGAGATGCAGCTTGGAGAGATCGGAGACCCGAAAATTCGCAAGGAAAAATCCAAAACCGGCAAACAACGGTTTCGGACCTACACGAACAAATTGCCCAAAGCGGACGCCTTGAGCTTCTACCAGCGCTTGTTCTCCTCGGACGACTCGGCGGACATTCCGAAAAGCATTGTCCAAAGCACGAAGACCTATCTAAAAAAGAGCGGGGTTCGGCATGAAGACCTTCCCGCTCTTGTGTGGATTCACTATGTTTTGAACGGGGCGGAAAACCTTGTGTTCGACCACGTTGTCGTGGACGAAGCGCAGGACGTATCCCCGCTTCAAATCGCCCTGTTGAACCAATTCATGAACGAGCCTTCGTTCACCATTCTCGGAGATTTGGCTCAGGGCATTCATGCTTATCGCGGCGTACAGAGCTGGGAGGAGCTGTCGGACGTATTCGCGGAGGAATACCGATCCTATCACGCCCTGCAGCAAAGCTATCGTTCAACGCTTGAAATTATCGAGTTCGCTAACCGCATTCTGCCGCATACCGGCACGGGACTGCCTCCCGCCGTCCCTGTATTCCGCAGCGGCGACCCGGTCGAGCTCGCTCACCTGATTGACGAAGCAGATCGCCTTCCCCGTATCGAACGCTTCATCCAGGATAATCGGGAGCGCGGCATGCAGACGATCGCGATCGTCTGCCGTACAGATGACGATTGCGCACGGCTGGCCGATGAGCTCCGCGGCGCCGGCGTCGAAGCGAACCTGATCTCCGAGAATCAGACCCAGTATCGCGGCGGCATAACCGTCGTTCCTGTATATCTGGCCAAGGGCCTCGAGTTCGACGCCGTGCTTGTAGCCGACGCGGACGACCGCCGTTACGCGGCCGCGCCGCAGGACGCCAAGCTGCTGTATGTCGCCTGCACGCGCGCGCTTCACCGTCTGACTCTGATGTATCAAGGGCGGCAGAGCCCCCTGTTCGCCGAATCCTAAACGATACTAGACTAGCCGATACACTCTCGCTTCATAAGGAGCCATACGGAGATCGCGCAGGCTGCGGTCTCCCAAATCTCCGCTGATCAGCAGCAGTTCCGCCGAAGTATACGCAACGGAGTCCGGCAGGCTGCATTCGGCGGCTTCGCCCGAGAGGTTCGCCAGCACGAGCAGCCTGTCTTCGCCAAGCGTTCTGGTGTAGGCATAGATCTGCCGATGATCCGGCAGAACCAAATCGTACGCGCCGTAGACCGCCGTCGGATTGCTTTTGCGCAGGACGATCAGCTTCCGGTAATGATGATAGATCGAATTCGGCTCCTTCATCTCTTTCTCGACGTTGATCTCCTTATAGTTCGGATTCACCTTCAGCCAAGGCGTGCCCGTCGTGAAGCCCGCTTGTTCAGCGTCGCTCCACTGCATCGGCGTCCGGGAGTTGTCGCGGCCGCTTTTCCAGATGATCTTCATGATCTCTTCGTGGCTTTTGCCATTTTCTCGCTCGATGCGGTACATGTTCTTCATAGCTACGTCATCGTAGTCCTCAATAGAAGGAAACTGAACGTTCGTCATTCCGATTTCTTGGCCCTGGTAGATGAAAGGCGTTCCCTGCATGAGAAAATACATCGTCGCGAACGATTTGGCCGACTGCTCCCAATAAGCCCGGTCGTCCCCCCACGTCGATACCGATCTTGCCTGATCGTGATTTTCAAGGAATAGCGCGTTCCAGCCGACTCCCTCGAGTCCTTTCTGCCAGCGCGTGAGCGCCTTCTTGAGCGCCGGAACGTTCACGGAACCGTCCGCCGTCTTCTGCCACAGTCCCAAATGCTCGAACTGAAAAATCATATTAAAAGCGCCCTGCCGCTCTCCGACCCACAACTCTACGTCGTCCGCCGATACCCCGTTTGCTTCCCCCACCGTCATAATATTGTACTTATCGAATGTCTCGCGCTTCAATTCCTGCAGGAAAACATGAATGCCTTCGCGATTCATATGTCCGTCATACGAAGGCACGTAACGCAGCTTGTTCGGATTGGGCATATCCGGGAAACCCGGAAGCTTCTTAATATGAGAGATCGCGTCCACGCGGAAGCCGTCGATGCCCTTGTCCAGCCACCAATTGACCATCGCATACAGCTCGCGGCGCACTAGCGGGTTCTCCCAATTCAAATCCGGCTGCTTCGTGGAAAAGACATGCATGTAATACTGATCGGTAGCCGCATCGTATTCCCAGGCAGAGCCGCTAAAGATGCTCTCCCAGTTGTTCGGCTCCGCTCCGTCCTTTCCGTCGGACCAAATATAGTAGTCTCGTTTCGGGTTGTCGCGGCTTGATCGGGATTCGATAAACCAGGGATGCTCGTCGGAAGTATGGTTAATGACCAGATCCAAGATCAACTTCATTCCCCGCGCATGAACCTCGTTCAGCAAACGGTCGAAATTCCCCATCGTGCCGAACTCGTCCATAATACCCTGATAATCGGAGATGTCGTAGCCGTTATCGTCGTTGGGAGATTTATAGATCGGACAAATCCAGAGCACATCGACGCCCAGCTCCTTCAAGTAATCCAGCTTCGAAATTACGCCCGGCAAATCCCCGATTCCGTCTCCGTTGCCGTCCATAAAGCTGCGGGGGTAAATTTGATAAGCGACCGCTTCTTTCCACCATTTCCCGTTCATGCTGCCAGCTCCTTTATTCCCAATGTGCAAACGATTGCACTAATGACTATGCCTCATTTTAAGTCGGCCCGAATCCCCTGTCAACTGTTACCTTCATTCCCTCCGGACTCTCCCTAGCTTGGCCGCAAATCTCAAGATATAATCCGCGGACAACCCACATATATATCTCGTAGATGCTTGTCAACGGGAGGGTTATCCGTATGCCTAAGCGCCGTTCGCTGCGAATGCTGCTATTCGTCGCCGCCGCCGCCGTACTTGTTATGTCCGTCCGATTCGGGTTTGCCGACGCTTGGGTCGATCAGTACGCCCTGCCTGCGTCATCCTTGTCCGAGCTTGCCGTCGTCCCGCCCGCGATCGACGCCAAATCAGAGCCGGGGCCAGGTCCCGGACCGGACGCTCCGCAGAAACCGCAGGCCGCCGTGCTCAGCAATCGCATAACGGAATATCATATTGCCGTCTCGCTCGATGAGAATAGCGGGACTCTGCAAGGAGAACAGATTGTGACCTGGAAAAACCCGGGGCGCAAACTCGTCTCCGAAATGTACCTTCATCTATATCCCAACGCGTTCTCGCCCGGCAGCACGTTTTTGCACGAATCGGGCGGCCAACTTAGAGGAGATAAAATGAAGGATGGCAGCTACGGCGGGATGGAGCTCACCGCTCTAACCACGGAAGAAGGAGAAACGCTGCTTCCCAGAGTCCATTATGCGCAGCCCGACGACGGCAATCGAACCGACCGCACCTTGGCGACCTTCAGACTGCCCGAGCCGGTCAAGCCCGGCGAGTCCGTCACCTTGCGCATGAAGTTCACGGTGCAGCTGCCCGACGTGTTCGCGCGCATGGGCAAAACCGGAAACTTCGTTATGGCGGGACAATGGTTTCCCAAAATCCCCGTCTACGAAACGGCAGGTACACGAGGGCGCTCCTCGGAAGGCTGGAATCTGCACCAGTATCACGGAGACTCCGAGTTTTATGCGGACTTCGGCATCTACAGCGTACGCATCAACGTTCCGGATGGCTACAAGGTGGCGGCTACCGGCTTCCTTACGAAGACTCCGGCGGTAACCGGCGGACGCAAAAGCTTCCAGTTCTACGCCGACGACGTGCACGATTTCGCTTGGT
>PJUD01000779.1_pt1 | contig 13193 bp, 11 predicted proteins | sample 1512341 | NCBI WGS metagenome assembly PJUD01 (sample SAMN08177675, study PRJNA422409) | Feces metagenome, whole genome shotgun sequencing project. | isolation source: Chicken feces (3) enriched on wood chips: beechwood xylan treatment | host: Gallus gallus | place: USA: Madison | collected 2015-01-15 | reverse complement strand
TTACCATTCAACAAAAATGAAAAAATTTTTCGGAAGGTTCTAGAGAGACCACTACTCGGTATAAAAAATTGTACTAGATTAACCACTTGCGGACACAATATATCAATATTAATATCTCAGAGAATGATCAACTATGAATTGAACAGAAACATATCTCTGAGACAGAAATTATCACATTTTATATCTTCGAAAAATTTTGATGATCAGTTCTAGAGACTAAGATTTCAATAAAATTCTACAAAATAATGTTTAGAAATTAACCAAAAAAAAAACTTTGAGAAATTTTTCCCAAAAAAATTTTTGAAAAAAAAATGAAAAAAATTTTTCAGAAAAATCTGAGACTCTGACTTCATAAAATTTTCTCAGGATATCAATATTAATATCTCTGGTCGGTCCTAAAGCAGAGAAAAATAAAAATCAACAAGGCAAAATAAGATCTGGGTACATTATCTCAGGAATTCCTTTTTTGATGCTCAAGGGGTTGAAAAACTCGTATTTTATTTGGTAAATTTAACTGTAAGTCCTTTCAAAATCTGATTTATAGGCAAGCATAAAATTGTAAAAACATTTTAGATTAAAATAAAATACACCTACTTCCTGCCATGACGTTGAAAATATGCCATAATAACCAGATCCATAGGATCTCAAAGCTCCCTTCTGATTATGCATCATTGATCAAGACTGTTTCCTTGCTTTTTGAGAACCAACTTCCTCCACAATGGACTCTTCAGTATATTGACTCAGATGGTGATCATGTTATGCTTTCAGACGAACATGACTTTGCCAACTTGGTGGAAGACGGACTCTTGAGCTCAACCAAAGCAGTCAAGGTTTTTATTTTTCCTTTGAGCGAAGGACAAAATCCTGCTCATTCGCAAATCCTTGCCCATGAACCTCCTAAAGTCGACTCTCCTCGTAGTGACGAATTCCAATTCCTTGAAAAACCTGCTGAAGAGCAAAATAGCATCCCCCATGAAGAAGAAAGCACCAATTATCAAGAAATTGACCTTAAAGAAGAGCAAAAACCATTACTTGCTGATGAGAGTGTGAGACTCGACGAACAACCACCTCTTCCTGAGGCTCCTAGAGAAAGAAGTCGTTCACAACGCAAATTGAAACTTCACAAGGTCAAGAAAGTCATGAAAAAACTTGCCAGAGAAAGTCTCTCTCCTGAAAAAAGAACCAAGTTGGAGGAGAAAATGAGAAAATTGGACGAGAAATTAACCCCTGAGCAAAGGGAAAAACTCAACAAAAAGAAAGAAAAAATTGCTAAACGCCAAGCTGAAAAACAAGCCAAAAGAAAAACTGCTCTCAAAGATGCTGTCACAGATATTATTTACGAACACTTGCCAACTATCGCTTCCCTCGCCAAGGACTTGCTCCAAGAAGAGAGACCCTCAAAGCCTCAAGAAGAATCCAACCCATCAAGGGTTGTCCATGCTAGAATTGAATGTGATGGCTGTGGCGAAGGTCCTATTGTTGGTGTCAGATACAAGTGTTCAGTTTGCCCAGACTTTGACTATTGTGAGAGATGTGAGGCTAGAATTGAACATCCCCACCCCTTCATCAAGCTCAAGACCCCAAATCAAGATGCCTTTATGCCTGGCCCTCATGATTTCATGAGAGGATTCTGCGGTGGCTTTGGAGGCAGAGGTGGATGCCGTAGACAGAGATCTCCTAAACAGTGCCCAAGAAAAGAAAATATGAAAGAGTTCCATGAAAAGCTCAATGAATTCAAGCAAACTGACTCCTTCAAAAATATCATTGGCTCCTTATTCACTGGTGCTCGCCCTAATAAGGAAGACGAAGAAAAGGCCCAAAAGGATGTTCAACAACTTTATTCCACTCTCCCTCAAAATGCTCAAGAAAAAATCACTTCTCATTACAATAATCTCCCACAAGAACTCAAAAACAACATCAACAAATTCTTGGGTGGTCTTCCTGAACAAGTTCTCAACAAGCAACAAGACAAAGAAGAAGTCAAAATCGAAGAAGAAACCCTCATCAAAGCAACTGAACCTGAAATCCCTGTCAAGGAAAATGAACCCTTAATTCAAGAAGTTGAAATCAAGGTTGAAGTTGAAGAAAAGAAACCTGAACCAGAAGAACCAGTTGTCCAAAAGGAATTTAGTCCTGAAATCAAAGCCAAGGCCCAAAGTCTCAAGGATATCTTTGAAGAAGCCGATATCAACAATCTCCTCGAATTTGTTTCTCAAGCCCCTGAAATGTCCTTAGAAGAACTCGTTGAAAATTATCTTAGTCTCTAATCTACTATATTATTAAATTATTATGATTGATATATCTATCATTTACTAAATAGATAACCCCATATAATCTACTAACTATCTATCATGAGAAACTTACCGTAATCTATGATTAATTATTATGACGTGACTTGATTTACAAAAAATTCAAATTTTAAATCTCTTTAAGGACCTTAATAAAATAGGATGTTACTTCTTGAGATTTCGTCACCTTTCAACATTCACAGGTCCTCTTTTCCAAGAACTTACCGTAAAATTCTCAATATTAAAATGATGACGTCTTTGATTTCAATATAAAGTAGATTCCAATTATCCTATCGACGTATTTCAGTGTTCCAAAGAAGAAACATTAATTGAATTCGAGAAATATGAATAGAAAGCTTTACTGGTCTTTCCTTCAGCCACGAGGCTTTTCTTAAAATTTTTAGGCAGAGCCAATTCAAATTTATTTTAAGGATATCCAAAGAGTAGCAAACAATACTCAAACTAGCTTTTTTATTGGAAAACTACCCTGATATCTCCCTCCAGACTGCTTACCACTTACCTACCAAGTCTGTGACATATGAGGATTAGGAGGACGTCAGAAAATTGAGAAATCGCACTTCAGCAGACGTATATTTCAAGTAGGTGACCTCATCAAAATTTGATTTTTTACCTCCATAATTAGGCAAAAGTATTTGCTCATAAAGAAAAAGTCGCTAGATTAATGATTTTAAGGAAGAATATTTTAAGGACGTCTCGATACACGTCAGCTGAGGCTAAAAAAATGATTTTTGAAAGGTGTATATAAACTAAACACATTCTTTAGTAATAACTAAAAATTATTTGATCTAAAAATGGATAAAAAAGCATCTCAATATTGGTATGTCCACGGTCAAGCCTATGACCTTAGTAAGTACGTTGACTGGCACCCTGGTGGCAAAGAACAAATGATGGACTTGAGAGGAAGAGACTGCACTGAAATGGTTTACTCCATGCACGCTTTGGCCTCAGTTGAAAAGGTTCACAAAATTCTCGCCAAGTACAAAGTTGAAATCCCCAAATCTGAAGAGCCCGAAATCTTTGTCTGGAGTGAAGACCACGTTTATGGTACCTTGAAAAAGAGAGTTAACGAATACTTCACAAGTCTCGGTGGCGGTGATGCCCACAAATCCAACACTCTCTTTTGGGTTATTACTGCATGTGAAGCTGCTATCCAAGTCCTTCTCTTCTACTGGTGGATTTGTGGAGGTTCTTATATCAGTCCTTTGATTGCTGGTATCGTCACAACCTCCATTGGCTTTATGCTCTTCCATACTGCCGGTCATAATGGTATCTCCAAGAACCCTAAGGTCAATACCTTCTGGTACAACCTTTATGCCAATTACATCCTCTGCTTTACCGCAAAACTTTGGAATATTCACCATAACTATGGTCACCACAGCTATACCAACATCCACAGAAAAGACCCCGATGTTTCCAATGCTCTTGCTTTCATCAGAAAGAGCCCTCACCAAACTTTGAAACCCCAACATGAACGTCAATGGTACGTCGCTTACCTCTTGCTTGTTTTCATGCCTAATCAATGGTTTGGACAAGTCGTTCAATACTTTTTGTCCACAATGAGAGGAAAGATCTTTGGTATGCCTTTAATCCAAAAGGAAGAAAGAGCAAAGAGCCAATTCCTCGGATTCGCTATCTTGGCAGCAATTGTCGTCACTTCTGTTTACTTATTCCAAGGGCTCCTTTTCGCATTAATCACCACTTATTTGTACTCTTTCGGAGTTGGATTCATGTACTGGGCTTGTGTCTTCCCTAATCACGATACTGATGATACTGAACAAGCTTCTATGGAAGAAGTTATCAAGAATGGTGCCGATTGGGGTGAGCATCAAATTAGAAGCTCCTCTGATTTCTGGCTTCCCGACTGGCTTGGCTATTTCATTGGAGGAATGAACTACCAAATTGAGCATCACTTATTCCCTACTGTCCATCCTAGACATTATCCTGCCATCGCCAAAATGGTTCAAGATGAGTGCAAGAAACGCAATATCCCCTACACTAACTATCCTTCATGGTTCCATGCTCTCTATAGCAACTTTAAGCATTTGAGAAGAATGTCCAGACCTGACAAAACCGCATAATCATCATCTCCTTACATTTACATATGCTGCTCCCTTGCTTGCTCACTGTGAATAAAATCTCTCTATATATAAACAATTATTAAATATAGATATAATCAATCATTTGACAAAAGAAGCAATTCTAGCTTCTACCCCACCAATATTTCTCTTGAATTTTTTTTTGAATTCTTTGATATATTTCCAATGAAAAAACATTGTGAAAAACTCTTTCCCTAGATTTTTTCATCATATGATCTGAGAAAAAATTTTCAGGAAAAAATGAAAAAAAAAGGTTTTCAAATTTTTTCCTTGTAAATTTTGAGATTTTTCAGGGAATTTGAAAATCTGGAAAGTCTGTCGAGTCTGGCGAAATCAAGAAAACTTTGAACCCTGAAAGAACATGATTATCAAAATTTTTCATCAATATGTGTCGAAAAATTTTGTTATTGTTTTTTTGAAGTTCACAAGGAAAGGAAATTCAAAAAAATATTCTAGAATTGAATGACTAACCCACAACGGGGTTAATCCTTAAATTTTGTCTGGTTTATGTACATTATTAAAAACGAGGCAAGGGCCAATTAATCCTTTTCCATCCAATATCATTACTCTTATTCAATATTTTCTGAAAGCATTATGTCATCATCAAATCAAAATTGCCCGGGTTCCTGACGGGCAAATAATTTTAAGAACTTACTAATTGTTCCATTAAAACTTCAAAAAAGTCATCAAAATAAACAGGCTTACCTTAAATAAATATAAACTTAACAACCAAAATCAACTTTAGATTCTTTGAATGGCAAGGTTAATTTCTGAAGCCAATGCGCAAATCCAAATTCTTGTCGCAGAAGACGATAATTTCCAAAGATTAGCTTTGATCGATGTGTTGGAGCTTTGTAACTACAATGGTACGACCAGAATGATTATTGCATCTAAATTTCCCAGTCGTTGCTGTCGAAAACGGTAGACTCGCCAAAGAAGAACTCATGAAGGACGACGCCAATTATGACCTTGTTCTTCTCGATTTAATGATGCCTGAAATGGTAAAAAATTTCTCACATAAACTAGATCTTTCTAGGATGGTCTCGAGCTTTTGACATTCATGAAAGAAAACGAAAAACTCAAAGACATCCCAGTCATTATGATGTCTGCTGACGGTGAAATGGAATCTGTCTCAGCTTGTTTGACAAACGGAGCTAAGGATTATTTGATTAAGCCAATTAGAATCCAGGTTTATATTCTCTAGTTTAATAGTCTTTATTCAGGAATAGAATGTGAAAGGTTTGGCTGCTCACGTCAACAACAATGCCCCCAAGAGCAAAGCTGGATCAGATCAAAAAAATCTTGCCCAATACCAACCTTTGCGTTTGATCGGTAAAGGTGCTGCAGGCTCAGTCAATCTCGTAAAAAATACATCCAATGGCCAATACTATGCCCTCAAAACTATTGAACTTAAACTCATGAGTCCTCATGAAAGAAAACTCGCTGAAAATGAAGTTACTCTGCTTAAGGTGCTCAATGGTCCTACCATTATTCACTATTATGAACATTTTACTGAAAATGATACCATTTATATTGTCATGGAATATGCTGAAGGAGGAAGTTTAAGTGATAGAGTCAGTCAACATAGTCTTAAAGGTGATCCTATTCCAAATGAAAAAGTATATTTTTTTTAAAAACACTTCTTACTTACTCATAAAAAAAGATATTGGATTGGACAGCACAACTTGTTATTGGTATTTTATTGATGCACTCAAAGAATATTCTTCACAGAGATATCAAGAGTCAAAACATGTTCTTGACCAAGGATGATGTTGTTAAACTTGGTGATTTCGGTATTTCTAAAGCTTTGGGTACTCAAAGTGATTTCGCTAAAACTTACTGTGGTACTCCTTACTTCATGTCTCCAGAAGTGTGTAGAGGTGAAGTTTATAATCAAAAGTCAGATATCTGGGCTTTGGGATGCGCCATCTACGAACTTGCTGCCCTCAAAAAACCTTTTGATTCCACAAATATTCCTGGTCTCATCAAAATGATTTGTGAAAAAGAACCTGCTCCTCTTCCTGATCATATTGATCCTAAAATTAAAATGCTTGTTTACTCCATGCTCCAAAAAGATCCCTTAAAAAGACCCAATATTTATGGAATTTCAGAAATTAATGTTATCCGTGAAAAAATCATTAAATTCATCAGTGGAAAAGATGGTGAAGAAAGTGTTTTAAATATGATTGGTGTGAATAAGTAAATTTTTATTTTTGTAAGTGCATCCCTCCTAATCCATCTTACATAGAGTTAAACAACCAGCAGGAAATGTGACTGCAAGTGGAAATGCAACTGAAAAAGAAACTACCAGTACTACTAAGCCTGATGAAAATACTTCCCCATTGGCTCCTTTCATCCACAGATTGGAAGATCTTGCTGATACTATTAGAAGCAGTGTTGAACTTAAAGTTGTCAATGTTGGTTTCTTTAGTAAAGAAGAAAATGTTGTTACTGGAGAAGATTTAGTCAACTGGTTCAAAAAGGAACTCAATGTTTCTGATACTGAAGAAATCGGCAAAGCTGTTGTTGGAATGATTGAACAAGATTTGCTCCACTCTCCCAACGGATTTAAGCAACTCCAAAATAACTCCAAGGCTCTTTACAGATTCCAAGTTGATGAACCAGGCAGTGCCGTCAATATGCTTAAAATCTATAAAGAAACAGCCACCAAAGATCCCCAACAATTAACTCAAGACCTTGTCATCAGAATGAATGATATCTTGAAAGAAGTCAGAGTTGAAACTACTCCTGGTGAAGTTGGTCTCAACACTGATAAGCTCAAGAGTTCAAACACTTACAAAGAATTCAAAAAAGCTATTTGTGAACTCCAAACTGCTCCTCTTACCAGTCTCAATAAAAATGAAAAAATCGCTTGCTTCCTTAATCTCTATCAAATCATGTACGTCCATAAATTATTCAGAGAAAAGACTGAAAAAGTTCAAACAAATGGATTATTCAAGAAAGTTAAAGGTCTTGTTAAATCTGATGGAAATCATTTCTACTACAACATTAATCATATGGACTTTACTCTTGAAGATGTTATTCATGGTATCTTGAGAGGAAATAAAAAAGCTCCTAATGCTTATTATTTCAAAAGTTTCAGTGAAAGAGATCCTCGTAATAGAATTCTTGAAGTAAAAATCAACTAATTATTTTAATTTATCCACCATTTCTTTATAGATTCATGATCCAAGAATTATTCTTGTTTTACTTCCTGAAGAAACAATTCCCAACAAACTTGAAATCTACACTTCTGCTGATTTCGATGAAAAACTTGACAAAAGATGCAAAGAGTATTTATCAAATACTGTGATTTATGATCCTAATGAAAATGAAGTAATTATTTTTTCTACTCCTAAAATATTAAAAAATTTTCCATAGTTGATCCTTCCCAACTTATTCAAGCTTTATAAAGATGATTTTGGAAATCAAAATGACCTCATTAATTTTGTAATTATTTTTTTCAACAGCATTTCACTAATCAATCCTCATAGATATTAAAATATAACAAGTTTACAAATAATCCTGGAGAAATCCGAGATTTGCTTAAAGATGGAAAGCTCTTTATTAGTTATAGTGATGAGTAAAAATTTAACTCGATTTTTATTTAGAATAAAATATAAACTCATCTATTTTAAGGATGTATTTTAGTTTTGTATAACTATACATCTATTAACCGTCGTATTATATAAAATCAGAGGATTTAATATTATTGTCTGTATCCATTTCATTTCATGTCATTTCATCATTAAAAAACTCCCTCTTATCACACAGCAACTGATTGTTCGAATGTTCTAGAAAATGAACAAATATCCCATATTCGTCTCTATTCATCAAAAATCGACCCTAGACCCCTTGTCATCCTTCAAAACCCCTCTCAATCTCCAGATTTGAGTAGATTAAATACTAATTTTGCATTAATTAAGATTCGTTGTCAATGATTTCGCGCGAGGTCGCAGTTCAACTTTCTTGATGTCTTTATTGATTAAAAAGAATTTTAAATCTTTATATGAACATAGAAAATATACACAGCATCTTTAAGGTATGCTTTATTAACGTATTTGACTTATCCTTTTAGCAAATCCAAACCCTCCAAAAAGAAGGCTTGGAGGATACCGACAAGTACAGACAGCTTTATGGCCAACTTCAACAATTTTCTGGAGATGGGGTAAAATTAATAAATTCATTAATCTTTACGACAACCTTCTCAATAGAACCAATGGAATCAGCAACAGATGAATATTGAGGAGCAAAACACTATGCTTACTGAAGAGCAGAGTGGCCAATTGCAGAACCAAATCCTCACCTACAAAATGATGACCAGAAACATGATGCTTCCTAGAGACTTGGAAAAGCAAAATCTCGAGCTTTCACAGGCGCAATGGGAAGTAGAAAGAGAACGCATCTTTGAAAAGTCCGTCCGCAAATATTATGACAAGCCCGAAAAGCACGAAGAGCTCAAAAAGTTAATTAGCCATTTTAACCAAAATAAAAAGCCTGCTCCTGCTCAAACTCCCGAAGGAACCCAACCTCCCAACCAATTTGAAGTTGACCCTAAGGCCGAAGAATACATTGAAAGAAATAGTTACTTTATCGAAAGAAGAAAAAATGATCTCAGCAGATTGATGGGAAATGGATATTTGTCTGATGAAGCAAGACTCAGAGTCACCATTGAAGCCAAGTTTTTGGATAGTCTCGCTTTCTATGACAAGCTTAAAGATTCAATCTTGAGAAATGTTCTCAGAAGCAAACCCAAAAGAACCTTTGAAAAATCTTTCCTTGACAGAAAGTTTTTCACCAGAGAACGTCCTTCAAAGAAATACGAGCATAAGATGATGGAAAAACTCGAAAATAGCATGAGACACGAAAAGGATCAAAGAAAGAGAAATCGTAACAGAGATTTCCTCAGAGACTTGCATGCTCACCAAGCTGCCTTCTTCGAGTTCCACAAAAGAAAGCAGAAGGCCATCAAAAAGAGAAGTATCGGATTCAAAGCCTACATTGAAATGGTTGAAAAAAGAGGTAATTCATTAATTAAAGAATAAGCAATTTATTTAACAATTATAGAAAGAGAAGCTCTTGATAAGCAAACAACTGCAAGAGTTAATGCCCTTAAACAAAAAGATTTCGATGCTTACATGGATTTGGTCCAGAAGGCCAAGAATACTAGAATTATTGAACTTCTGAGACAAACTGAAACTTTCATGAGACAACTCGGAGCCAAGGTCAAAGTCCAAAGAGGAGAACAACCCCAAGAAGGAGTCGATGAAGAAGTTAATATTGCCGAAGGCCAAGCTGATGACAATCTTGCTTTCAACCTTAAAAACTCCACCAAAATCTACTACGATCTTACTCAGTCCAACAAAGAATCCATCAAGGAGCAACCCTCTTTACTCGAAGGTGGTACTCTCAAGTCCTACCAAATGGCAGGCCTCGAATGGATGGTTTCCCTTTACAATAATCACTTGAATGGTATCTTGGCTGATGAAATGGGTCTTGGTAAAACCATTCAAACCATCTCCTTGTTCTGTTACTTGATGGAATCCAAGCATAATTTCGGACCTTTCTTGATTGTCGTGCCTCTTTCTACTTTACCAAATTGGTCATTGGAGTTTGATAAATGGGCTCCTTCAATCAAGAAAATTGTCTATAAAGGCGCTCCTCAAGCTAGAAAAGCACTCTCAAGTCAATTGAAAAATACTAAATGGAATGTCTGTCTCACTACCTATGAGTATATCTTAAAAGATAAATATACTCTTAACAAATTTAATTGGCAAGTAAACATCGTTGATTTTAATAAAAGCCCTAATCCAATACTTAGTATATTATTATTGATGAAGGTCATAGAATGAAGAATAATAAGAGCAAATTTGCTCAAACATTAGGAACAGAGTATAACTCTCAAAACAGAATTCTTTTGACTGGTACTCCTCTTCAAAACAACTTGACAGAACTTTGGTCATTGCTCAATTTCTTGTTGCCTAAGGTCTTTAACTCTGCTGATGAATTCGAAAAATGGTTCAGTCTGGCTGTTACTAACATTGCAAGTGAAAAGGAAGCTCAATTGACTGAAGAAGAACAACTTTTGATCATCAATCGTCTCCATCAGGTCCTCAGACCCTTCTTGCTTAGAAGAGTTAAAAAGGAAGTCGAAGCTGAAATCCCCAACAAGGTCGAATACGTTATCAAAGTTGAACTCTCTCCTTGGCAAAAGATTGTCTATGAACAAATCAAAGATAGAGGTGTCCTCACTAGAGATGCTAATGGAAAAATCGCCAGTAAGGCTTTGATGAATCTCATGGTCCAACTTAGAAAAATTTGTGATCATCCTTACTTATTCTTGGATCCTGAATATTATATCAATAATATTGATGATAATATCTTCAGGTAACTAATCACTTTTCATACTCTCTAATCATCCCCATAGAACATCAGGAAAATTCGAATTACTTGATAGAATGCTTTCTAAACTTCTCCCTGCTAAGCATAGAATCCTCATTTTCTGTCAAATGACTCATGTCATGGATCTTCTCCAAATTTACTTCAACTACAGAGGATATCCTCATCTTAGATTGGATGGTTCCACCAAGGCTGATGAAAGAGGAGATAGAGTCGCTTTGTTCAATAAGCCAGACTCTGATTATGACATTTTCTTGCTCAGTACTAGAGCTGGTGGTCTCGGTTTGAATCTTCAAACTGCTGATACTGTCATCCTTTTTGATTCCGATTGGAATCCTCAAATGGATCTTCAAGCTCAAGATAGAGCTCATAGAATTGGTGCTAAACACGAGGTCGGGATTCCTTTTAGTTATTCTCCTAACACCATCATAGGTTAGAGTATTAAGATTTGTAACAAATACATGGATTGAAGAAGAAATTTTAGCCAAGGCAGGATCAAAACAAGATCTTGATGAGGTTATTATTCAAGCTGGTATGTACAATGATAGATCCACCGATGTTGAAAGAAGAGAAAAACTTGAGGATCTCTTGAAAAAGAGAGCTACTGATAGTGATTCTGATGAAGAAATTCCTGATGATGAACAACTTAATGAATTATTAGCTCGTCATGAAGTAACTTTTGTTTTTAATAAATTTTCTCAAATAAATTTCCCATAGGATGAATTTAAATATTATGAACAGCTTGATTTAGAAAGATATGAAAGAGAAAAGCATATTTATGCTAATTTCAGACATCCTCAAAAAGGAGAAGGAAAATTCCATAATTATAGGCTTATTACTCTTGATGAAGTTCCTGGTTGGGTTAAAGAAGAAGTAAGAGTTTTCTGGTATGAAAAATCCCCTAAATCTCCAATTCAAGGTTAAAGTACAAGAAGACGAAAAAGAATATGGTAGAGGAAATAGAGCTAGAAAGGAAGTTAATTATAAGCATGATTTAATCAGTGATGAACAATGGATTAGAGCTATGGAAAATGAGGTATTTATCTGTCAGAAAGACTTTTTCCAATAACATTCTCAACAATAGGAAGCAGGAACATCTGATTTTTCAGATAGAAAAAAGAGAAAGACCAGACTTCAAAAGTTCCAATCAGAAGATGAATCCACTGATCAACAACCAAAGAGAAGTTTAAGAAAAGCAAGAGCCAATAAGAAAATTGAAGAATATCCTTCTGAAGAAAGTGGAGATGATGACGATGAGGATGATGGAGGAGAACAAATCTACCAAGATAATGACGATGATGAAGATTTCGATGCACCAGAAGACGATGGAATGGATAAGAAGAAATTCAAGAGAATGAAGAAATTGAAAACTGATGATGAAAGTAGAGATAGAAGTGAAAGAGGTGATGGATACACTTCTACTGAATATTAGTATGAGTTAAGTGTCGTTAATCAATAAGTTTTATTTAGACAATAGTAAAAACAACTATTCTAGATTTTTGAATACAAAGATTTTATCAACTATGATTATATATATGATGAACTTTAATTCACATTAATCAAAATTACTTATTTGCTTGAGGTGGGGCAGACTTTGCAAGTTCAACCAATTTCTTTTCAAAAACAACTGCATCGTCATCAAATGAGTTTAACAACTCCATTGACAAATGCATTTCCTTCATAAGTTGATCAAAGTTTTCCACAATATGATATTCTTTAGGAGCAGCTTCAATGGGTTCTTTTCCTTCTTTGATTGCCAAATACTTGACATTTGTAAATAACTCATGTTTGCCAAATTCATTAATAAAGTTTAATGCTAAATCAAATTTCAATTTCAATATCTCTTCTTTATATTCTCTCAATATCAATAATATCACTTTGAATATCACTTTTGCTCCATCCTATTTGAAATGAATAAGTTTCAATAATATTAATCAAATCTTACTAAAATGAAGAAATCCCAAATTTTTTCAAGTAATTTTGATTTTGGAGAAAATTGGAAAGCACTACTAAATGCTGTAATAAACCATGATGGAGCATAAAAACTTGCATCAATCTTTTCATTCTATTCAGATTATATTAAAAATAATCAAATCTCTCAATTCATTACCTTGAAATGTTCTGAAAGATCAGGAAGATAAACATCAACAAGACGATTGAGTTTAAAGAAATTGGTTTTGAGTTGGCTAAAATCTTTATCAAACATAGTCTTCATATGTTTCTCCATAAGTTTCACAAAAGATTTGAAACTCATTTCAGCATCACGTTCATGTAAATAGAAGAAACCCATAATATAATTCATTCCTTGACAATATGACACTTCTTTATCAAATGCAGCATAAGCCTTCAATATCTCCTTCAATTCATCTTGATTGTATTCGCCATGTTT
>PJUD01000776.1_pt1 | contig 13219 bp, 10 predicted proteins | sample 1512341 | NCBI WGS metagenome assembly PJUD01 (sample SAMN08177675, study PRJNA422409) | Feces metagenome, whole genome shotgun sequencing project. | isolation source: Chicken feces (3) enriched on wood chips: beechwood xylan treatment | host: Gallus gallus | place: USA: Madison | collected 2015-01-15 | reverse complement strand
TCTCAAAAAATTTATTTTCCAGATTCCTTTTCAGAAATTTACCCTCCTGACAAAAATATTATTTATCTCTCCCCTATTAAATATAATATAAGCACGCGACTTTTTTATTTTGGTAATTATAAAATTTCTCTTTGGAAAAAAATGACTAAACCTGAAAAAATCATTCCAGAAAAGGTCCTTGACTTTAAAATCAAAGATGAAGAAACCTTCCTTTCTTCCAAGGATGCAGTGATTTATGCTCTAGGTAACAATCTTTCTCTAAACCTCTCTTATTGACTTGATTCGTAGGAATTGGATACAGTCAAAACCCTCTTGATGAAGATGATTTGAGATTCACTTATGAACTCAACCAAGATTTCTCTGTTTTTCCAACTATTGGAGCTACTTTTCTCGAAATTGAAAAGGTTTTTGGACCTTTAGCTAATTGTCCCGGCATCCCCAAGTTTAATCCAATGATGATCTTACATGGAGAGCATAAAATCGAAATCTTCAAACCCGTTCAACCCAACGTCAAAATCTTTACTACTGGAAAAATTTCAGACATTGTTGATAAGGGCAAGGGAGCTTTTGTGACCTTTGAATTAACATCTTATGAGATTGGAGATGATGGACAAAAAACTCTACTTCTCAGAAACACTTTAGGATTATTCATGAGAGGAATGGGCGGATTCGGATTCAAAGGACGTACGAACCCCACGCTTCCCAAAATCCCTGAAAGAACTCCTTGCAAAGTTCTTGAAGAAAAAACTGTCCCAAATCAAGCCATTTTCTACAGACTTTCTGGCGACTCAAATCCTCTTCATATTGATCCAAATATGGCCGCAATCGGAGGATTCGAAAAACCAATTTTGCATGGATTGTGCACATATGGAATAAGCACAAAACTTATTCTCAAAGCCTTTTGTGATGGAGATGCTACGAAACTCAAAAGTTGTCAAGCAAGATTTACTTCTCATGTTTTCCCAGGAGAAACACTCAAACTTTCAGCTTGGAAAGAAGGAAATAAAATCATTTTCTCTGCTAAAACTGCTGAAAGAGGAAAAGAAGTCATCCAAGGTGTTGCTGAATTAAATGATACTCTCTCTCCTAAACTCTAATCTCAAAATATATATTCCCACTTTTATAAGTTACTAACCACTATGAAAAAATTTTAACAAGGAGAATTTTTATCTATAAAAAATAGAATAATCCAAATTATATTTTAATTCTCTCATCAAAATTCATATTTCATCTCAACTCAATTTTCTTCAAAATCTTTCTGATTCAAAAAATTTTTCATATTATGAAAGAATCATTTTGTCCTGAAATAAAATTTAATTAAACAGAAAAAGTGATCATTTCTCCCAAAAAATATCTTCAAAACAAACAAGCATTCCGTAAAAAGTGAGGAAGAACAATTCTCTAGCAAGAAGCCATTCTGAGGCATTCTCACAAACACAGGAATCAAATCCGAGTGAGAATAAAACAATGAATATGTCAATGCTCGAAGAATATCGAAACAAAAAAGCCAAGATGACCGTAAAAGAGCCAAAAAATACTGAAAGTAAATCACCGACGAGATCAAAAAAACCTCCTGCTAAAACTAAGAAAGATGATACTGTTGAAAAACCCAAACCAAAAAAGTCAGCACCAAAGAAAAATCAACAACAAGATTCAGAATCTCGTCCAAGTAAAACCAGAAAGAGCAAAGCTTTTACTAAAGATATTTTCAATACTGACAATCTTATGACAAAAACTTCTTCCGTAGTCAAAGCAAAAGAATCTTCTTTTCCATCTTCACCTCAAGATAGTATGATTCTAGAAACCAACAATGACGATGATGTATATATTGATATTCAAAAAAATGAACATGGTGTGATGGATTATAATGATTTTACTGATAAAACTCCTGAATGGGCACTTCCAGAAAATGCAAAAGATGCGGAACAGAGAGAATCAGACCATCCAGAATATGACCCAAGTACATTATGGATTCCTCCAGGAACCTTAGAAAAGTTAACTCCTCTCATGAGACAATATTGGGAAATTAAATGCAAAAATTTTGACAAAATCTTGATGTTTAGAATTGGAGATTTCTTTAGAATGTTTTATGAAGACGCTGTTATATGCCATCGAGAATTGGATATTACCTATCTCGGAACCAAGATGATCACAGGAATCCCATCTCGAAGTTTATCAAAATACTCCCAGAAACTTATCGATCGAGGTTATCGAGTTTGTGTTGCTGATCAACTCGAAAATAGCAAAGCTGCAGAAAAAAGAAGGAACCGCCAAACGGAGACGTCCAAAGATAAACTTGTTCTCAGACAAGCCTCAAGATACATGTCCAAAGGCACTTATATTGATCAAAATGACCCAGGACATGAACCAAAATATCTTTTAGCAATCAAAAGCTACAAAAATAAAATTGGCTTGAGTTTTCTTGAATTAGGGTATAATACAATCACGTTTGCTTGGCTTGAGGATGACGAATCCTTCTCGTTTTTTCAAAATCTCATCAATCAAATTCGACCTGCAGAAGTCGTCCATGAATCTCGGCACTGTGATCCAAGACTTTTAAATATCCTCAAACATTCCCCAAACTGCCCTGTATTCTCGCCAGTTTCAGGAACAAAGTCTTGGAGTCCTGAGGATTTAAAAGAGTCTTTAGCCAAGTATTACAAATCGCCAGAAGATTGGCCTGAAGCTCTTCAATTTATCTTTAATCAAGGAGATGGAGACTCCAAGAATTTTATTTTATCAAGCTTTGCTGGCCTCATTTGCTATTTAAAACAAGCTTTGATTGGAAATCAAGTCCTTGCTACCGCAAGGTATTATATTTATGATCCTCATACTTTTGCAAAAAGCAGAATGATTCTTGACTCACAAACACTCCAACACCTTGAAGTCTTGGAAGTTGGATACCTTCATGGAAAAAATAAACAAGAAGGATCCCTGTTAAGTTATATTGACAAAACAGTCACAAAATATGGCAAAAGGCTCATGAGAAAATGGATTTCTGCTCCTCTTGTCTCTGTTGATGCCATCAATCAAAGACTCGAAGCTATAGAAGATCTCGAAAACAATTATTCCGCCAGAGATAAGCTCAGAGAGGAACTGAAGAAATTCCGAGATTTCGAAAGAATGTGTGGCAGAATCTACCGCCTCAGTGCCCAAAAAGATGATGTCACCTACTTTGATGATATCCCAGTGTATCACTTGAGAGAGTTCAAAAGTTTGCTTGAGGATTTCACTGCAGCCAACGAACTTTTAGTTGATGTGAAACAAAATACCAACTTTTCTTCCCCTCTTTTGGAAAACTTGACAAAACTCACTCTTGATCACAATGAATCCCCATCAGAGATGCCTGATATATCTGAAATTTTGTGTGAAATCAAGGATTTTATTGTTTGGGAAGGAGCTGACAAAACGGTTCCAACTCCAAAACCTGGCGCTGACCAAGAGTATGATGCTGTTCGTGAAACTATTGGACAAGTTTCTCATAAACTTAATGATTACCTTGAAGAAATTAGAGCAAGATTTAATCAAGATAAAGAGATACGATATGTTCATATAAAACATCGATATGAAATGGAAATCCCAATAGAACATGTTGCAGGCTCAAAAAAACCAAAAGAATTTGACTTTACTTCCAAACGTAAGGGATATGAAAGATTTATCACACAAAAAATCAGAGATTTGACTGATGAGTTAGAGGAAGCTGAATATAAACTCAAAAACCTTCTGAGCGTTTATGTTTGTTTCGTGTTTCGATATTTCTATTCAAAACACCGCATCTGGGACCGTTTCATTTGTGGCTTGGCTCAACTCGATTGTTTATGCAGTCTTTCAATAACTTCTTTTCAAGACAGCGAAATCATGTGCAGACCTCAACTCTCTCCAATTCAAGAAGAGCAGAGTTTTATAAATATCCAAGATTTGAGACATCCATGCCTCACCACTAGAGCCAAGAAGTTCGTCCCCAACGACATTAAAGTCGGAACATTCATGGCTAGTGAGCAAACAAACAATGTTATGCTTTTAACAGGACCCAACATGGGTGGTAAGTCAACAATCCTTCGACAAACATGTGTTGCTGCTATCCTTGCTCAAATTGGGTGTTATGTCCCAGCATCCTCTTGCATAATGTCAATAGTCGACCAGATATTTACCCGCATAGGAGCTTCGGATAGATTAATTCAAGGAAAAAGCACATTTTATATTGAAATGGAAGAAACTCTCCATATCATAAAGTATGCCACAAAAAATAGTTTGGCAATTTTTGATGAACTTGGCAGAGGCACAAACACTTTTGATGGCATTGCTCTTGCACATGCTGTTTTGAACCATATGATCAACCAGGTTCAATGCAGAGTCCTATTTTCAACGCATTACCATATTCTTGTTGATGAATTTGAAACAAAGAAAAATGTCGAGTTTTATCATATGGCCTATCATCTCGATCCAAAGAATGAGAAAGTCCTTTTCCTTTATAAACTTAGAGAAGGAAAATGCTCCAAAAGTTTTGGCTTAAATGTTGCAAAAATGGTTGGTATCCCTGAAAATGTCATACAAACTGCAAAAGATAAAGCTGATGAATTTGAAGAAAATCTTCTTAAGAAAAAAAATAAAACCGAAATATCTATCTTTAATCTACTCAATACCCTTCTGATTCATGATTCTCCAATAAATGAGACTTTCTCTAAATTACAACAATTATTCATCGATAAAAATATGTAAAAATTTCTTGTATTTATTATTTCAGAAAAAGATTATTTTTGAGAGTGGTAAAAAAGGATTATTACTTTATAAAGTTTCATATCAAACAAAACGAAAATAAAAAAAACACACAAACAAATCACACTTTGTTAATTACGAGACTCAAAATGAAAAGCATCTAAAGATTCAAGCTATTGGAGAAAGGTCTAAGCTTTCTGGGAGCATAAGTTGTGTGGTTAACATGGTAGGGCTTATCTCCATTGAATCTAACTCTGTATTCAGTTTGTCTTCTTGGGTCTATTATTTTATTAAAATCGAGTTTCTCATAAACAATTTACCGGCAGATTCTTCATTGGGTAAGAATCCTCTTCCATCAAAGGTTATACTATTGGTTTCATATCCACTTCTCTTGGTTGAGCCCTTGTGGTTCACAGACTCAGTGGGAGCAGGTCTGTAGGTAGGGGGAGTCTTGTCAGTGGGGTTGCCGTGAATAGAGTGAGTGTGAGATTGCCAGGTTTGAGCCTTTGAATATTTTAATATGAATTTCATTGCGCACAATTTACGTTCAAAGAAGGGTGAGTCTTTTGGGAAGTTTGAGAAACATACTTGTGGGTGCAAGCAGTGATGGTCTCATCGGCCAACATCTTTCTATCCAAATTAAAACCGGTGGAGCTCAAGTTGAATTTGTTTTGGCCGAGAGTAGGATCATTGAAACTGTTCTTGGCAATTTGAGCAAAGCTCTTGCCGAATTCAGCCTTGGATTTAATGCCTGGGACGTATCCAGCATATCCGGGAATTACGTTGTTCTTGGGTTCTTGGGGTTTCTAATAAGGAAAGTTAGTCAAATGCGCTTTCTAAAAACTATACATCAGTGTAAGAACTGGCATAAGAGGTTCTGTACATGTTTTCACCAGTCCAGGCAAAGAATTTGTCATTAGTGATTTTGGATTGTCTGTAGTCGACAGTTTTAGCAGGGTTGTAGTCGTAAGCAAAGTGAGACATTTGTGAAATAAGTGCCCAGATATATATTTAATTATAACTTGATCTTTGCTTGATTAGTCTTAGCCTTAAGAGATTAATCCTAATCTATTGGTTTCATAAAATAATCGTTTTAATTTTTTCTGAAAATTAGACTGAGAAAATCCTTTTTCTCCCTTCAAACTAAAATTCAACCCAGTTCTTGAGTTTGTTTATGAGAGTAAAAAAATTTTTTCTTTGAGAACAAAATTTATGAGAATGATGACAAAATCATTTTTGAGATATATTTTTTATGAATCATATCAATAAAAAAAATAGTGCAATAATATGAATAATACGAATAATACTACATTTCTTTAGAATCAAAGAATTTCATGACATACACAACTCACTGTATATACAACAACAATACTCATAGTTCTTAATTAATTTGTAGTATTTTCAACTGTCGCATTTGGTTCTTTGGTTTTAGCAAGTTTTTCTTCACTTCTTCTAATTTTTAATTTGGTTATTCTCTCCAACTATTCCGGTATGTTAGAAAAATAAATCCAAATATATTCTCATTACCATGACTTTTTCAAGGATTAAATGATTTTTTGTGAGATTTGTTTCATCATAACCATAAGCATGTTGAACAATATTCCTTTTGAAAAAATAAATATCAATTATCTTTCATCATTTTTTACGATTTTGGAAGAATTTTATTCACTGCACGAAGACTATTGATAGCAGCTTGCATTCTGTTTTGAGGCTTCATGATAATTTCATCATTGCTGCTTTTCAATGTTTTGTTTTTGTCAATAAAATCTGTCAACACTTTTTCGAGTTTTTCAATATTATCATTGGTCTTCATAATCTTAAAATGAGTCTTTGGAGGTCTAACTCTTCTTTGTCCTTTTGCTCTTTTAATATGATTTGCAATCTCAATCTTTTTATTAATAATCAATCCTCTTTGACTAAGTGGAGCCATTGAAACATTCTGAATTCTATTTATTTCTTTTAGATGCTGCTTAGAACTAAGTCTGTTTATACCTTGTTACAAAATTCACAAGATCTGGCTTTTGTTGGAACAAACTTTCTTGGATTAGTTGCTTTTTATATAAATCACCACTTAAACTGTATGCTAATTTCACGTCTCTATTCACATATTAGTATCGACTGACTCACTTGTAATGAATACTTTTGAGGATTAAAGCTTAAGCTGTCTTTATTAATTGGAGGGAGATTTGTTTCGCTTTTTTCACTTTTCAAAGTCCTCCTATTCAGATTATTTCACTTCAAAAATCCAATGTACTCAATATAGTTTGCCTTCAATTCGAATTGTTTCGCATTTCCAGGTAAAGTTGTTGTCGATTTAACGTTTTTGTTCTCTTGTTGATTGAAAAAGTCCATCATCATTAATTTTTTATTTCACCCAGCTTGTTATCTCAGCAAAGAAAACCTCTATAAAATTCTGAGGATTAAACTTCAATAAATAAAGAAATTATTTCAATCTTTGAGGGAAATAGAGATACCACCAAAAAAAAAGACACTTACTCTTCTTTTTCAATTTTTCAAAAGAATATTTTACCCTCCTCTCCTCTATCGGAGGATAATTTATTTTTTCTGAGAGATTTTTTTTAATATATTTCAAATACAATTCAATGAAAACTTACGACGACTAGTCGTTTTTATTGCTGCTTCAAAAAAAATGACTCAAACAAATTTTTTTGGAACAAACAATATTATTTATACCATCCTTGTTCCATCTTCGTTTCTGATCCTGCTTCTTTGCTGGACATTTATATCCAATTCTGGAGATGAGTTCCTCTTGTCTGGATCCGCCATCAATCAAATCAATAAAAATCTCCATCTTGCTCCAATTCAAAATATACTCCTCTCTTCAGAAGAGTGTCCTTCAGATTATGAAACGGCAACACTTGGCAAATGGGGAGGTTCGAGTGATGGATGCAGCTCCTCGGTGGGAAGACCAACAACTTATTGTAGCATCTACAACATTCAAAAAATACGCCCATTCAGTTTAAGTAAATGGAAGGACAATTCAAATTTCTGCATTCAAAGATTAGCAGAATTTGCTTATTCGAGTCAGTGTGAACCAGGTTTTCGAAAATGCAGTCCCAATTTATGTGTCAAATCCAATCAAGAATGTCCAATAACACAGGTCAAATTTGATGATGAAAATTCTCTTCAAGTCTCGAGAAATATTGGAGAGCAACCATTGATTGCGATTGAATTTTCGTATTATGGTAAACCTTGCTTAGCACACGATTTTGCTCAAATAAAGAATAGTCCCTATCCTTTGCTCAAACAGAAATATGGCTGTGGAAAATATGGAATGGATAAAAATACAATGGTTCTGGATTCCCAACCAGAAATGGATTTCTACCAAAATAATCAAATGGATTGGATTTTATCCAGACTCAAAAAATATTCTCACTCAATTGAAGGAGATCAAGTCAGGTTGATTTCCAGACAAAGACCTCAAGTTGATTCATCTCCAATATGTCATAATCTTGAGCTCGTCAATTTCCCTGTAAATGATCTTGAAAATGTCCTGACCCATCAGAATGCCTGGGTTATATTGATTCTTGTCTTTGAATTTCTGCTATTATTAGTTGCCACCATGTTTGGATGTAGCTTGGTCAGAAAAGATCGAGAGAGTGTTCTGGAATTCTTTTCTATATTCAACATCATTGCAGTCTCCATAGTTGTCTCAGTGACAATAGTTTGGGTAGTAGTCTTGTATTTCACCACTGTCACAGACCTTCAAAATTTCATCCATATAAAGGAACAATTTAATTCAGTACAGGCTTCACAATGCTTTATCAATAGTCCTCAAATAAACCAAGCTGTTTCAGACTTCGATAAATCTATCAACTCTCTGCCTGAAACGTTTTATTCTGCTACAACTTATCTCCTTTATATTACTTTACTTCGTTGGTTTTTATCTATTCTTGCTCTCTTTTTCAAAAAGTCATATTTATAAGAGAGACCCAATGAATATATTGAAAACAGAAGGATCTAGAAATTTTTTCATCCTTGTCATTCACAATCAAAAAGGAATAATTTCCAGTTATTTACAGGAGAAATTAGGTACCAGATTAATAATTTAATATCTCAAGACCTTATTTCAAAGAAAGAAATCCACTTATTGGCGGTTTTCTACCAACATTTAAATTTATTATTTTGATTCAAGGAAGCAATTGTCCAATAAGATGGAGACCATCTTCCTCTTGATTCAATTCAAGATAGAACAATAACTTCTATATCACTTCAAAAGAAAATCTTCATAAGAAGAATAAAGATTTCTATTATTATTAAGTTTCTAAGGGATAAAATATATAATTTGAACAAGCAAACACTTTAAATAATTGTTTATATTAAAAAAAGAAAATGGAAATAGAAGCAGGTGAAGCAAAGGTATAGATCAAATCCTACTTGTTTTGAATTTTAAAGGCTATCCGTGATCTTGCTGATCAAGATCTCTACCAACGTCTCAAGGCTTTGGAAGAAGAACTTGAGTTTATCAATATTCAAGAAGAATATATTAAGGATGAGCAGAAAAATCTCAAGAACGAATTAATTAGAGCCAAGGAGGAACTCAAGCGTATCCAATCCGTTCCTCTTGTTATCGGTCAATTCATTGAAATGATTGATGAAAACCACGGACTTGTTTCATCAACCGCGGGATCAACATACTTTGTGAGAATTCTCTCTACTCTCGACAGAGAACAACTTAAGGTCAACTGCTCTGTCGCTCTCCACAGATACTCTCACTCTGTCGTCGATATCCTTCCTCCCGAATCCGACTCTTCCATCCAAATGATGCAAGTTACCGAAAAGCCAGATGTCAGCTATTCCGATATCGGTGGTATGGATGTTCAAAAGCAAGAAATGAGAGAAGCCGTCGAACTTCCTCTTACCCAAGCAGAGCTATATCAACAAATCGGTATTGACCCTCCTCGTGGTGTCCTCATGTACGGACCCCCAGGTACCGGAAAAACTATGATGGCCAAGGCTGTTGCCCATCACACTACCGCCGCTTTCATCCGTGTCGTCGGTTCTGAATTCGTACAAAAGTATCTCGGTGAGGGCCCCAGAATGGTCAGAGATGTCTTCAGACTTGCCAGAGAAAACTCTCCTTCCATCATCTTCATCGACGAAATCGATGCTATTGCTACCAAGTAAAAGAAATAGATTCAAATTTTTCTCATCCACTTTAGGCGTTTCGATGCTCAAACTGGTGCTGATAGAGAAGTTCAAAGAATTTTGATCGAATTGCTCAACCAAATGGATGGTTTCGATCAAACTGTAAATGTTAAGGTCATCATGGCCACCAACAGAGCTGATACTCTTGATCCCGCTCTTCTTAGACCCGGAAGATTGGATAGAAAGGTCGAATTCCCTCATCCTGATAGAAGACAAAAGAGACTTATCCTTCAAACTATTACTTCAAAGATGAATCTTGCTGAAGATGTTGATCTTGAAGTTTGTAAGACTTGAATTTTAATGAATATATTTCCTAAATTCTATAATCTAGACGTAAACAGAAGTGAAAGAATTAGTGCTGCTGATCTTCAATCTATCTGTCAAGAAGCTGGTATGCAAGCTGTTAGAAAGAATAGGTATTTCAGAATTATTGAATATTTAAATAACCATTAATCATAGATACGTTATTATTCAAAAAGATTTTGACAAAGCTTATAGAACCGTCGTGAGAAAGACTCAAAAGGATTATTTCTTCTACAAATAATATCTTAAAACTAAACATCTTTGGGTCCAGAGGTGTAATTCCATTATTAAATATTCTTTATTAGTTTGCATCTAAGGTACCTTAAATGATACTTGCATAAAAAAAAATTATAAGTCGTTAATTTAATGTGAACCCCTCTCTTACTAAACTCCTAAAATAATTTTTCTTTTTTGGTTGAAAAAAAAATCCTTTCATACAAAAGAAATATGAAATTTACAATTTATACAGAAATAAATATTCCACAAGAGAGATAATTAACGAGCGGTATTAGGAGCTCGGTTATCTTTTTGGAGAAGTTGAGTTAATTGTTTTAAATTATTCAATATTTTATCATCAGACAAAATACTTGACTCTGTCAGATTGTTGCTCCTGCTAAATTCAAAACTTGGAAATGCTGATGTTTCATTCAACTTTAATTTAACCTCTGGAACATCATCATCTTGAGTATGATGATGATTATAGCATTTATGTTTTAATTGTTCAGCAATTCGAATTGTATTTTTTGTCAACGTAGGAGCGAACTCAGGTTCATATTTTTTTACTAATTTCTCTTTGCGATTTTCAGCCTGTTTTCCTTGGATTAATAATCTTTCGACAACATCATCTGATGTCTTTTGGATGGTTCTTTGAGATAAAAGATTGGAAATCTCATTTATCTCTGGCTTGCCTTTATTCTTACTCGTCCCAACACATTTTATATTCTCACATTTCATCTCCTGGACAGTTCTATACAATCTCTCAACAATTTCAGGTCTATCCATTTCAAGTGCTATCATTTCAGATACTTCGTTTATTTTTGGTCTGAAAGGGAGTTTCTCATATTCTCTTTGTTCTTCTTGTTCTCTCTCTTTCCGTATTTTCTCAATTTCTCTTTCCTTCCTGACTTGACTTAGTTTTCCTCTCTCCAATAAAGGAACATGTGGTCGAGTTTCTGGTCTTGATGTCAAAATTGGTTTAGGCAATATTGTGCTCAATTCCATATCTTCTTTCATTCTCCTTTCCTTTTCAAGCTTCTTGTTTTTCTGGTTCAAAAACCCAACACAAGATTTCTCATAATATGCATCAAAATCCCTCATAGTACTCATCGTTGAAGTCGTCTTGAACGAACGAGCACTATTAAAGACTTTTGGAGTTTTATTCTCTTGCAGAAATTCTCTTGACAATGAGTCCAACTCATCCATAAGCCTGCTTTGATGTCTGCCACTCAAAGTCGAAAACTCCAATTCCTCATTTTCACCATCACTGTCTTCAAAATCACTATTCTCAGAGCCAGAGTCAAAGTTCTCTTCCATTTCTTCTCTATCTGAGTCCTCCTTCTCTTGTTTATTTTTCAAGGACCTTGTTTTATTCATCTCAAATAGCTTCTTCTTTTTATAAGACTAAATTTCAAGGGATTTTTTCAATTTTATTCAAAAATAGTCAGCACAATAAAATCAACAAATAATTAAGTCATTCAGGAAAAACTTTTAATCATTCAAGTATAATATACAAAAATTATATTTTTCTCTATTTAATAAATTGGGAAAAAATTAAATAAATATTTAATGTTTAGCATGAACACTGTCACTTCGATTATTTAGTCTGAAACCAACGGAAGTTGCTCCAAATGACAATGATTGATGGACATTTGAAATATTTGAAGTATTTTGCATATTTGTCATGGTTGTTGAAAATAATCTTGCTTTAACATCTTTAAAAAAAAATTAGGAAAGAATATCTTAAATGAAAAGTTTACTTGAAGCAGCAGTGAATGGTCTTTCACTCTTTTCTTTTAAAGGTACTTTTTCAGATCTTTTAGGAGGTAGATTTATTGTTTGAAGTTGATTTTGGCCTCCTGGGCCACCTTGACCACAACTCAAACAGGCTTTTGGTAAAGCGGATTTTATAGTTATGAAAGGATTTTCAGAGGATTTGACACCCTGAAGGCCTCCTTTGTTGATAGCATCAACAACATTTTCTAAATCTTTCTTCAATACATTAAAGTTATGGTTCAATCCAACAAGTTTTTCATCAACATTTACAAATCCATTTTGTACGCTGTCTTCATCAGCCTTTGACTTGAATTGTTTTATTAAAGATTCAATATCAAGATCTTTCTTCATTTTGGTAATCTTTCTATCAAAGTTTTGGTTCACTTTATCAATTTTCTGCTGAAGCTCTTCAACAAGCTTTTGTAATTTGTTATGCTTTTCTTCATCAATTGATGAATTTTGAGTGCTTGAGACTTCTTCTTTTTGGATCATAATACTGTTATTTTTGAGTTTTAATTCAAATTCTGTGTTGTCAACTTTCTCACTTAGAATCTTGAAGGAAAATTAACATTAGCAAGATATTTTTGTAAAAAATTTTACTCTTTGAATATTCTTGATTTTTTCATTGATATCTTTGATTTCATTTGTAATTTTTCTTGAATTGTCTTCAATTTCAGAAATCTTCTTTTGATGATTTTGAGCATCATTTTGAGATACTTGGAGAGACTTCAAGTTATTACGGAGTTCATTCAAAGACTTTTCAAATATATTTGAGTTTTCTTTGAATTTTTGATCCATTTGCTTTGAAATTTCTTTTTCAAATTTGTCAAACTTCACAGCTCTACAAAAAATTTATTAATATTCACTCCAGTCTCCTTACTCTTCTTCAGCAACTTTCTGGATTTTGCTGTTTAGTTTTGAGTTTTGATGAGAAAGCTCTTCTTGAATGCTTTTGAGTTTTTCGTTAATTTGATCGAATTCCACTTTGTTCTCAAGATTTTGTGTCTCCAAACTCTCCTTAATCTTTCAATTTTAGTTT
>PJUD01000771.1_pt1 | contig 13243 bp, 9 predicted proteins | sample 1512341 | NCBI WGS metagenome assembly PJUD01 (sample SAMN08177675, study PRJNA422409) | Feces metagenome, whole genome shotgun sequencing project. | isolation source: Chicken feces (3) enriched on wood chips: beechwood xylan treatment | host: Gallus gallus | place: USA: Madison | collected 2015-01-15 | reverse complement strand
GTCACCAGCCCATCCTTGACCAGCTTGAGCAGGGCGCTTTCAAACGATTGCGAGCCCGGCGACAGGCTCTTGTCCATCGCTTCCTTGATCTGGCCGATCTCGCCCTTTTCGATCAGGTCGGCGATGTAGCGGGTATTGAGCATCACTTCGACCGCGGCCTGGCGCTGGCCGCCGGCGGCCGACTTGATGAGGCGCTGCGAGACGATCGCCTTTACGCTTGACGCCAGATCCTGCAGCAGGGCGGCGCGGTTCTCGATGGGATAAAAACTGATGATGCGGTTCAGCGCGTTGTAGCTGTTGTTGGCGTGCAGGGTGGCCAGCACCAGGTGGCCGGACTGGGCGTAGGCCAGCGCCGCCGCCATGGTTTCCTTGTCGCGGATCTCGCCGATCAGGATGCAGTCGGGCGCCTGGCGCATCGAGTTGCGCAGGGCGGTGGCGAAGCTGGTGGCGTCGCTGCCGATTTCTCGCTGGTTGACGATCGACTTCTTGTTCTTGAACAGGTACTCGATCGGGTCTTCCAGCGTCAGGATGTGGCCGGTGCGCTGTTCGTTGCGGTGGTCCAGCATCGAGGCGATGGTGGTCGACTTGCCGGAACCGGTGGCGCCCACGACCAGCAGCAGGCCGCGCTTTTCCATGATGAGTTCGGAAAGCACCGGCGGCAGGCCCAGTTCGCCGATCGGCGGGATATTCGCCGGCACGAAGCGCAGCACCGCCGAGATCGAGCCGCGCTGGCGGAAGGCCGACAGGCGGAAGCGCCCCAGGTTGGGGACCGACACGCCCATGTTGAGTTCATTCTCGCGCTCGAGCTCCTGCATCTGTTCCGGCGAGGCGATCTCGGACAGCAGCGAGATGATGTTGTCGGGTTCGAGACGATGCTGGTTGATCGGGATGAGGTTCCCGTTGATCTTGATGTGCACCGGCGAGTTGGCGGCGAAGAACATGTCCGAAGCGTTCTTCTCCTTCATCAGCTGGAACAGGCGGTCCATGGCCATGGCATCGTCTCCTTTGAATGCGAAGCCGGCCCTGGCGGGCCGGTCAGGTCATGCTTAGTCGCCGCGCAGCAGCTCGTTGATGCCGGTCTTGGCGCGGGTCTTGGCGTCCACGCGCTTGACGATCACGGCGCAGTACAGGCTGTACTTGCCGTCGGCGGACGGCAGGCTGCCCGACACCACCACCGAACCCGAAGGGATGCGGCCGTAGCTGACTTCGCCGGTTTCGCGGTTGTAGATCTTGGTCGACTGGCCGATGTAGACGCCCATCGAGATCACCGAGTTTTCTTCGACGATCACGCCTTCGACGATCTCCGAACGGGCGCCGATGAAGCAGTTGTCTTCGATGATGGTCGGGTTGGCCTGCATCGGTTCCAGCACGCCGCCGATGCCGACGCCGCCCGACAGGTGCACGTTCTTGCCGATCTGGGCGCAGGAGCCGACGGTGGCCCAGGTGTCGACCATCGCGCCTTCGTCGACGTAGGCGCCGATGTTGACGTAGGATGGCATCAGGACCACGTTCTTGCCGATGAAGCTGCCGCGGCGGGCGACCGCCGGCGGCACCACGCGGAAACCGCCCTTGGCGAAGTCTTCCGGGGTGTAGTCGGCGAACTTGGTCGGCACCTTGTCGTAGAACTGCATGCCGCCGCCACCGGCGACCGGCACGTTGTTCTCGACGCGGAAGGACAGCAGCACGGCCTTCTTGATCCACTGGTTCACGACCCAGTCGCCGCTGGTTTTCTCTGCCACGCGCAGGGTGCCGGCATCCAGGCCGGCGAGCACGTGGGCGACCGCGTCGCGCAGTTCGGCTGGGGCGTTGGACGGGCTGAACTCCGCGCGCTGTTCCCACGCGGTGTCGATGATGTTCTGGAGTTGTTGGGTCATGATGATTCTCTAGTTAGGTATGGTTTGGTGCCGGCCTCACAGGCCCTTGCAGAACTCGACGATGCGGTTGGCGGCTTCGAGTCCTTCGTCGACGCTGGCTACCAGCGCCATGCGGATGCGGTTGCGGCCCGGGTTGAGGCCGTGCGCTTCGCGTGCAAGATAACTGCCTGGCAAAACCGTCACATTATATTCGGCGTACAGGCGGCGTGCGAACTCGGTGTCCGATAGGCCGGTGCGGCGCACATCGGCCCACAGGTAGAAACCGGCATCGGGCAGCTCGACGTCCATCACGCCCTTCAGGAGCGGGGTGATCAAGTTGAACTTCTCGCGGTACAGCGCGCGGTTGTCCTGCACGTGGTGCTCGTCGTTCCAGGCCGCGATCGAGGCTGCCTGGATCGGCGGCGACATGGCGCCGCCGCTGTAGGTGCGATACAGCAGGAATTTCTTCAACAGCTGAGGGTCGCCCGCCACGAAGCCCGAGCGCATGCCCGGCACGTTCGAGCGCTTCGACAGGCTGGAGAACACCACCAGGTTCGCATACGGGCGCGCGCCGCTGCTGCGGCCCAGCTGGTGCGCCGCTTCGAGGGCGCCCAGCGGCGGGGTCGTGCCGAAGTAGATCTCGGAATAGCACTCGTCCGAGGCAATCACGAAACCGTGGCGCTCGGACAGCTCGAACAGCTGGCGCCAGTCCTCGAGCGTGAGCACGGCGCCGGTCGGGTTGCCCGGCGAGCAGACGAACAGCAGCTGCACGCGCGACCAGACCTCATCCGGCACGCTGGCGTAGTCGGGCGCGAAGTTGCGGCCGGGTTCCGAGTTGACGTAATAGGGCGTGGCGCCGCTCAGGTAGGCCGCGCCCTCGTAGATCTGGTAGAACGGGTTCGGGCTCATCACCAGCGCATTGCCGCGGGCGCCGTCCACGACGCACTGGGCAAAGGCGAACAGCGCTTCGCGCGAACCGTTCACCGGCAGCACCATCGTGCCCGGGTCGACCGCCGGGATGGCGTAGCGGCGCTCGAGCCAGCCGGCGATCGCCACCCGCAGCGGCTCGCCGCCGTGGGTCGTCGGGTAGACCGACAGGCCGGCCATCGCATGCATCAGGGCCTTTTCGATGAAGGTGGGCGTCGGGTGCTTCGGCTCGCCGATGCCAAGGCTGATCGGGCTGTAGGCGGGGTTCGGGGTCACGCCGCTGAATAACTGGCGCAGCTGTTCGAAGGGATAGGGGTGGAGCTGGTCGAGATGTGGATTCACGTCGATTACCGTCAATAAGCGGTCTGGGTGCGTTGGCTATTCGGACAATTATAGCCCTTGCCTGCGGATGCGATGGCGAGGACAGCAGTTCGTGAGGGACGGGGCGGATGCTAGACTGCGCCTTGGCCTTGAGCGATGGAGTTGTTTTTGAGAATGCGTCTTTCTGTCCTGATTTCTTTCCCGAAATTTTTGATTCCCTTGTCGTTCGCCTGGATGTTGCTCGCATTCATACTGCCGGCCACGGCAGCCGGTCCCCTGTTTGCGGCCGAGCCCGAGGCCGCGGCCGCGCCCACCCAGGCCGACCTGCTCGGCCGCGAAACGCCGCGTTCGACGGTCTCCGGGCTGATCCGGGCCCTGGCCGAGGGCGACCACGACCGCGCCGCCCAGTATTTCGACCTCCCCGCGAACAGCAGCCGGCAGCGCGCGGCGGCCGCCGCCAGGGCGCGCGAGTTCCAGGCCCTGCTCGACAGCGGCGGCTCGCTGGAACCGTATGCGGCCCTGTCGAACGATGGTCCCGGCCGCATCGGCGACGAGCTGCCCGTGGACCAGGAGCGCATCGGCGAGATCAGGACCCGGGGCAGGACGATCCCGGTCCTGCTCAGCCGCGGCGAAGAAGATGGCCTGCAGATCTGGCGCATCTCGCGCGAGACCGCGACCGCGATCGCCGCCGTGGCCGAGAAATCGACCGCCGTCACCGATGCCCAGCGCCCGCAATTCACCGTGGCCGGCGCGCCGCTGGAGGACTGGGGCATGCTGGTGGGCCTGGGCGCGCTGGTCTTCGGCGGGCTGTGGCTCGTCGCCACGATCCTGGTCGCCCTGATTCGCCGTCTGGTAGCGGACCCCGCCGCCAACGGCGCCTACCGCTTCTTCGAGGCGGCCTTGCCGCCGCTCAGCCTCCTGGTCGCCGTGTTCGTGTTCTTCGCATGGGCCGAACGGCTGCCGGTCGCCATCGTGGCGCGCCAGACCCTGCTGCGCTACACCGGCATCCTGCTCTTGATCGCTTTCGTCTGGTTCGGCCTGCGCATGCTCGACGCCGTCGCCCAGCTCGCCATCACGCGCATGCAGCGGCGCGGCCGGCGCCAGGTGGTCTCGGTCATCGTGCTGGCGCGGCGCACCGCCAAGGTGGTGCTGCTGCTGTTCTTCGCCATCGGCCTGCTCGATACCTTCGGCATCGACGTCACCACCGGCATCGCGGCGCTCGGCATCGGCGGTATCGCGCTTGCCCTGGGCGCGCAGAAGACCGTGGAGAACCTGGTCGGCAGCGTCACCGTGATCGCCGACCGGCCGGCCCAGGTGGGCGACTTCGTCAAGGTCGGCGACGTGATCGGCACGGTGGAAGACATCGGGATCCGTTCGACCCGCCTGCGCACCCTGGATCGCACCCTGGTAACCATCCCGAACGGCGATTTTTCGGCGCGCCAGATCGAAAACTACGCCGCGCGCGACCGCTTCCTGTTCAACCCGGTGATCGCGCTCGACCACCGCACCCCCGCCGCCAGGCTGGCGGAAGCGGCCGGCATCGTCCGCCAGGTCCTGCTCGAGCACGAAGAGGTCGGCGAAGGATCGCGCGCGCACCTGGGCCGGATCGGCGAGCGCTCCTTCAATATCGAAGTGTTCGCCTACATGGAAGTGCCGGATTTCGAGGCCAGCGTGCGCACGCGCGAAGCGCTGCTGCTGGCGATCGTCGAGCGGCTCGAGGCGGCCGGGATCGCGCTGGGGTTCCAGGCCCAGACGGTGGTGTTCGCGCCGGAGCAGCTGGCGCTGCTACAGCCCGGCGCCGTGGACGAGCCTTGTCCTGACCCTGTCCCGGGGGCGTCGAAGACCTGACGGAACAGGACGGACTATGTCCGTTTTCGCACGGAAGCGGCGACCGGTAGGCGCTATGCTGGTGTCAAGACATCAACAGCATTTCGCCGAGCATGAAGACGCCGACCATAGCAGCCCAAGGCCCAGCAGCGCAGGAAGCGCCGGCAGGCGCCGACGATGGGCGCCGCGCCGCGCCCCTGTCGCTCGCAGCATGGAAGGAATTCGTCAGCGTGGCCAAGCCCTACTGGCTGGGCGAGAAGCGCAGGCAGGCATGGACCCTGCTGGCCCTCTTGATCGTGCTGATGCTGGTCGAGACCAAGCTGGCGGTGATGCTCAACGAGCAGGCCGGCGAGATGACCTCGGCCCTGGCGGGCAAGGAAGACGGCCGCTTCTGGACCGCCGTGCGGGCCTGCCTGATGACGCTGGCGTTCGCGGTGCCGGTGTATGCCTTCTATTACTACATGCGCGACCGCTTCGCCAACCAGTGGCGGCGCTGGCTCACCGGGCGCTTCCTGGACGGCTACCTGAAGGGCCGCAAGTATTACCGGCTCGGCGCCGAGGGCGACATCGACAACCCCGACCAGCGCATCAGCGAAGACATCAACAGCTTCACGGGCCGGTCGATCCATTTCCTGCTCATCTTCCTGGGCTCGATCATGCAGCTGGTGGCCTTCAGCACCGTGCTGTGGTCGATCTCGCACCTGCTGGTCGGGGTGCTGGCGGTGTATGCGCTGACCGGCACCGTGGTCGCCCTGTACGTGTTCGGCACCCCGCTGATCCACCTGAATTTCTGGCAGCTGCGGCGCGAGGCGGATTTCCGCTTCAGCCTGATGCGCCTGCGCGAGAACGCCGAGTCGATCGCCTTCTACCGCGGCGAAGCGCAGGAGCGCGCCCATATCGACGGCAAGTTCCAGCAGGTGATCGACAATTTCGCGCGCCTGATCCGCAAGCAGTGCTCGCTCAACCTGTTCCAGCGCACCTTCAGCCAGCTGACCCTGGTGCTGCCCTTCATGATCCTGGCCCATGGCGTGCTGTCGGGCGAGCTGGAAGTGGGGCGGGCGGTACAGGCGGCCGGCGCCTTCACCGCGGTGCTGGCGGCGGTGGGCGTCATCGTCGACAACTTCGAGAGCCTGAGCCGCTTCGTGGCGGGCATCGGGCGCCTGCAGGCCCTGTCCAGGCTGGTGCTGCCCGAAGCAGGGGCCGGGGGCGCCGCCGGGCAAGCGCGCATCGAGACGCGCCAGGGCCAGCAGCTGGTGCTGGAATCGCTGACGCTGCACCCGCCGCAATCGGAACGGGTGCTCATCAAGGAGCTGTCGCTCGCCTTGAAACCCGGCGACGCGCTGCTCATCACCGGCGAGAGCGGCTGCGGCAAGAGCTCGCTGCTGCGCGCGATCGCCGGCCTGTGGCACGAAGGCAGCGGCACCATCCACCGTCCGGCCCTGGACCGTTTCTTCTTCCTGCCCCAGCAGCCCTACCTGCAGTCGGGCACGCTGCGCAGCCAGCTGCTCTACCCCAGCGCGCATGCCGACCTGAGCGACGCGCAACTGCTGGACATCCTGCGCGAGGTCCAGCTGCCGCGCCTGGCCGAGCGGGTAGGCGGACTGGATGCGGTGCACGACTGGGAAAAGCTGCTGTCGGTCGGCGAACAGCAGCGCCTGGCCTTCGCCCGGGTGCTGGTGCACCGGCCGACGATCGTCATCCTGGACGAGGCGACCAGCGCCCTCGACGCCGCCAACGAGGCCTCGCTGTACGCGCGCCTGCGCGAGAGCGGCGCCACCCTGATCAGCATCGCCCACCGCGCCGCGGTGCTGCGCCACCACACCCATGTGCTGTGCCTGAAGGGGGAGGGAGCCTGGGAATTGCACGAGGCTGCCGGCTTCCGCTTCGACGGGCCGCCTGCCCAGCCTGCCCAGCCGGCGCCGCAGCTGCGCGAGCTGGCTGCCGCCAAATAGGCCGGCGCGGGCGCCAGCCCGATCATTCTTTTACCTGCGGCGGCGCAGCTGCGCTATCCTGTTGATGTTTGGCAATACCCGTTTGCCATCTCCATGCCGACCCATGCAGACAGGACTTCACGACCCGCTGATCCTCGCCATCGACAACGGCACCCAGAGCGTGCGCGCCCTGCTGTTCGACCTGAAGGGCGACATCGTCGCCAGGGCGCAAGTGCCCTTGCTGGACTACCGCAGCGAGCATCGCGGCTGGGCCGAGCACGATCCCGAGGGGTTCTGGCAGGCGCTGTGCCAGGCTTGTGGCCAGCTCTGGACCCAGCCGGGCGCCGACCGTACTCGCATTGCCGGCGTGGCCGTGACGACGCAGCGCGGCACCGTCATCAACGTCGACCGTGAGGGAGCAGCGCTGCGGCCTGCCATCACCTGGCTCGACCAGCGTCGGACCGATGTGGTGCCGCCGATCGGGCCGCTGTGGCGCACCGCCTTCAGGCTGGCGCGGGTCCACGAGACCATCGATTACCTCCGTGGTGAGGCCGAGATCAACTGGATCCACGCGCACCAGCCCGAGGTCTGGCGGGCAACCCACAAGCTCCTGCTGCTGTCGGGCTACCTGAACTGGCGCCTGTGCGGGCGCTTCGCCGATTCCTCCGGCTCGCAGGTGGCCTACCTGCCGTTCGACTACCGGCGCCGCAGGTGGGCCGGGCGGCGCGACTGGAAATGGCAGGCGCTGGCGGTGGAGCCGCGCATGCTGCCCGAGCTGCAGGAGCCGGGCACGCAACTGGGCAGCATCAGCGCACAGGCGGCGCGGGACACCGGCATCCCTGCGGGCCTGCCGCTGCTGGCGGCGGCCGCCGACAAGGCCTGCGAAGTGATCGGCGCCGGCTGCAGCGCGCCCCACGTCGGCTGCCTGAGCTACGGCACCACGGCCACCATCAACACCACCACCACCCGCTACGTCGAGGTGACGCCCTTCGTGCCGCCGTATCCGGCGGCGATTCCCGGCGCCTACAGCACGGAGGTGCAAGTGTTCCGCGGCTACTGGATGGTCAACTGGTTCAAGGAGCAGTTCGGCCACCATGAGCAATCGCGCGCGCTGCTGGAGGACGTGGCCCCCGAGCGCCTGTTCGACGAACTGGCCAATACCGTGCCGCCCGGCTCCATGGGCCTGATGCTGCAGCCCTACTGGACGCCCGGCATCCGGGTGCCGGGGCGCGAGGCCAAGGGCGCCATCATCGGTTTCGGCGACGTCCATACCCGCGCCCACGTCTACCGCGCCATCCTGGAAGGACTGGCGTATGCGCTGCGCGAAGGGAAGGAGCGCATCGAGCGGCGCTCGGGCACCCGCATCACCGAACTGCGCGTGTCGGGCGGCGGCTCGCAGAGCGACGCCGCGATGCAGCTCACCGCCGACATCTTCGGCCTGCCGGTCGCGCGCCCGCACGTGTACGAGACCTCGGGGCTGGGCGCGGCGATCGACGCCGCGGTGGGGCTGGGCCTGTACCCGGACTTCGCGGCGGCGATCCGGGGCATGACGCGGGTGGGCAGGGTGTTCGAGCCAATTGCCGCCAACCAGGCGGTCTACGACCGGCTGTACCGCGAGGTTTACCTGGGCATGTACCGCCGGCTGCAGCCGATGTACCGCGACATCGCGCGCATCACGGGTTATCCGAAGCCTGTCTGAAGCACTGCGCCGGAACGACGGTCTTGACGTTGACGGAAACGTCAATCGGCGCGGCTAGGGAACCATCGCTCGCTGCATGGTTTCCCATGCATACCCGCCTTCCACCGCCCGCACCTGGTTGCGTCCGGCGGCCTTCGCTTCGTACATGGCGCGATCAGCAGTCAGGAACAGCGAGCGGATGTCGTCGAACTGGGTTGGCACGAAGGTGGCCGCGCCGATGCTGACGGTGACGTAGGCGGAAGTGGTCGAGCGCGGATTCGGCACGAGCAGACGTTCGATGCCTGCGCGGATCGACTCGGCGACGGATACCGCGCCCGGGTGCGCGGTATCCGGCAGGAGCAACACGAATTCCTCGCCGCCGTAGCGTGCCGCCAGATCGGTCGCACGCAGCGCATGTGCCTCCAGCGTCTTCGCTACCGCCTGCAGGCACTGGTCGCCTGCGGCATGGCCCAACAGGTCATTGAACAGTTTAAAGTGGTCGACGTCCAGCACCAGCAGCGACAGGGGCCGTGCCGTACGGATCGCACGCTGCCATTCCTTGTCGAGGCAGGCGTCGAACTGGCGACGGTTGGCAATCCCGGTGAGCGGGTCAGCCAGCGCTGCGCGCTGCAGGACGGTCTCGGACTGCTTGTGGTGACTGATATCGTGCAGGAGGGCGACGTAGAGCTGTTCGCCCTGCGCCATCGGCGAAAGGTTCAGGTCCATCGGCCGCAGGCTTCCATCGGCCTGCCGCAACAGCACTTCGCGGGTCCCGCGGCAGATCTCCAGGGCCGGATCGCGCGGCAGTGTGTCGCGGCGGTCGAAATAGGCCGCGTAATCGTGCGCCGCAGGCTCGGTCAGCAGTTCGGCCAGGGGCCGGCCGGCCAGTTCCGCCTCCGTGTATCCGAGCACACGCTCGCTCGCCGGATTCGCATACTGGATGCGGCCGTCCGCGCCGACCAAAATCAGGCCTTCGTCCATGCCTTCAACGATCATTCTCAGGCGTCGGGTTTGGCGCTTCTGGTGTTCACTGCTGGACTGGGTCTGCAATTGTGAGCGCACGCGTGCCTTGACTTCCGGCAAACGCACGGGCTTCGAGATATAGTCGACCGCGCCATGGTCGAAGCCGGACACCACGTCGTCCGTCTCGTTGCAGCCACTAACGAAGATGATCGGGATATCGACTGTCTCGGGATGTGCCTTGAGCCGCCGGCATGTTTCGAAGCCGTCCATTCCGGGCATCATCACGTCAAGGAGGATCAGGTCGGGCTGCACCCGCCGGGCCAGGTCGATGGCGCGCAGACCGGAATTGGCAAGGAAGGTGTGGTATCCCTGGCTGCGCAGCATTTCGTTGAGCAGATCGAGACTGTCGGGCACGTCGTCGACGATCAGAATCCTCGTCTGACGGACTGGCATCGAAAAGGCGGAGCAGGGGGAGTTCATCCAGTTGCAGTGTTGCCGAAAGGTAAGACTGCAACGGATGATACTCTTTTCAGAGTGAATTGTGGGTACAGTGTTGTCTTATATCCACTTGTGTTGAGTAAAATGCAAAACCGCCGGTCAGGCCGGCGGTTGGTTACGATGTTGCGGAAGGATTACAGCATATCCTTGATCAGCTTGCCAAGGATGGCAATGCCTTCGCGGATGCGCTCCGGCGGCACGGTCACGAAGGACAGGCGCAGGGTGTTGGTGGCCGGCTCGTTCGCGTAGAACGGCGCACCCGGCACGAAAGCCACGCGGGCGGCCAGCGACTGGTCGAGCAGTTTCATGGCGTCGATGCTCTGCGGCAGCGTCACCCAGATGAACATGCCGCCTTCCGGGCGGGTCCAGGTCACGCTTGCCGGGAAGTGCTCGGCCATCGCGTCCAGCATCACCTGGCACTGGTCGCCGTACAGCTTGCGGATGGTCGGGATGTGCTGGTCCAGGAAGCCGTCCTTGACCACTTCGTGCACCACCATCTGGGTCAGCTGGGCGGTGTGCAGGTCGGCCGCCTGCTTGGCCAGTTCGAGGCGGCGCACCAGCGGCAGCGGGGCGCAGACGTAGCCCAGGCGGATGCCCGGGGTCAGCACCTTCGAGAAGGAACCCATGTAGATGACGCCGTCCGGGTTCATCGCCACCATCTTCGGCGACGGCTCGCCTTTGTAGCTCAGGGTGCCGTAGGGATCGTCCTCGATCAGCGGCAGGCCGAGGCGGGCGCAGGTTTCCACCAATTCCTGGCGGCGTTCGACCGACAAACTGCGACCGGTCGGGTTCTGGAAGTTCGGCAGCGCGTACAGCAGGCGCGCACCTTGCGCGATCGCGTCGATCGACGACGGCACCAGGCCGTGTTCGTCGGTCTCGACCGATTTGAATTCGGGACGGTAGACCGAGAAGGCCTGCAGGGCGCCCAGGTAGCTCGGGGTCTCGACCAGCACGCGGCTGCCTTCGTCGATCAGGACCTTGCCCAGCAGGTCGAGCGCCTGCTGCGAGCCCGAGGTCATCAGGATCTGTTCAGGCAGGATGCGGCTGCCTTCCGTGGAGAGCGAATTGGCAATCCATTCCCGCAGCGGGCCGTAGCCATCGGTCGGACCGTACTGCAGCGCGACCTTGCCGGTCTCGGACAGTACCTTGTCGTACGCCGCTTTCATGACGTCGACCGGGAAGGTGGCTGGCGAAGGCAGGCCGCCGGCGAAGGAGATGATCTCCGGACGCTGGGTGATCTTCAGGATTTCGCGGATGAACGAGCTTTGCAGCTGCTGCGCGCGTTCCGAAAACTGCCACTGGATGGGGTTTGGATTCTCGATTTTCATGCTGTTCTCACAGGACTCTCAGGAAGGGACCGCACGGGTAGTGCCGGACCATTATAAGGCACGCGGGTAGGCGGCCTCGGGATGGACCGGGCCGGGTAGGCCCAGCCCGCGATCGGTACTAATTAAACAATTGCAATTCTGACTAAACAAATGTTTAGGCAACAAGGATCAGGCAACTTCAGCGATCAGCTCGATCTCGACGCAGGTGCCGCGCGGCAGCGAGGCGACGCCGAAGGCCGAACGGGCGTGCTTGCCGGCTTCGCCGAAGACTTCGCCGATCAGCTCCGAGCAGCCGTTGGTGACCAGGTGCTGCTCATTGTATTCCGGGGTCGAGGCAACCAGGCTCATCACCTTGACGATGCGCTTGACGCGGTTCAGGTCGCCGCCCACGGCTTCCTGCAGGGTGCCGATCAGGTCGATGGCGACCGAACGCGCGGCGGCCTGGCCCTCTAGAGTGGTCTTGTCGCGGCCCAGGATGCCCGCGTTCGGCGAGCCGTCGGCGTTCTTGGCGATGTGGCCCGAGATGAACACGAGGTTGCCGGTCTGCACGTACATGACGTAGGCGGCGGCCGGGGTGGCCGGCGCGGCCAGGGTGATGTTCAGTTCTTTGAGTTTATCGTAGACGGACATGGTTTTGTGACGTTGCAGTGAAAGAAGCCGATATTGTACGTCCACCCGGCGCCGGCAAGCACGTTTTACTGCTGACGCACCGCCATCCGGCGTCCCGCGAACACGACGGCGGCGACCGCCAGCGCAAAGGCGCAGTTGGCCAGGGTCAGCGCCTCGCCCAGCAGCAGGGCGGCCCCCACCAGGCTCATGAAGGGCTGCAGCAGCTGCACCTGGCCCACCCGCGCCACCCCGCCCAGCGCCAGGCCGCGGTACCAGAAGAAGAAACCGATGAACATCGAGATCGCGGTGACGTAGGCAAAGCCGAGCCAGGACGCCGCTCCCACGCCGCCCAGCTCGGGAATCCCGTGCCACAGCAGCACCGGGAGCAGGACCGGCGCCGCCAGCACCAGCGCCCAGCAGATGGTTTCCGGCCCGCCCAGGCTGCGTGCCAGGCGGCCGCCTTCGGCATAGCCGACCGCCGCCGCGGCCACGGCGCCGAACACCAGCAGGTCGGCCGGATGCAGGCTGCCGCCGCCCTGGGCCAGGGCGAAGCCCACCACCAGGCTGGAGCCGAGCAGGGACATGCCCCAGAAGCCGCTCGATGGCCGCTCATGGCCGCGCAGGGCGGCGTACAGCGCCGTCACCAGGGGCAGCACGCCCACCAGCAGGGCGCCGTGCGAGGCAGGCAGGCTGCGCAGGGCGATCGAGGTCAGGAGCGGGAAGCCGACGATGCAGCCGCCTGCCACCAGCGCCAGGGGCAGCAGGGCGGCGCGCGGCGGCAGCGGGGCGCGGCGCCAGAGCAGCCATCCCGCCGCCAGCAGAGCGGCGCCGAGGGCGCGGCCGAGCGCGACGAACACGGGATCGAGCTGCGCGACCGCCATGCGGGTGAAGGGCATGGTCAGGCTGAACATCGCGACGCCGAGCAGGCCGAGCAGCATGCCCCGGTTCTGGTCGAGGGCATCCGTGCTGCGGATGGCAGTGGCGGCGGGGCAGGCGGCGGTAGGCATGGGACTCCTTCGAAAGATGCTTGCGGCGAGGCTGAAGACAGGTCTATGCTAGCGCGATGGGCCAATACAGTCCCAGTACACTTTACTACTTAATTTCTTCACTGTGATGGTGAAATGACCAATACGCCCGTCTTGAGCCTGGCGCGCGATTCCGGCGAGCCGCTGGCCGACCAGATCGTCCGCGCCGTCGCCAGCCGCATCGACGAGCGCCTGCTGCGCCCCGGCGCGCGCATGCCCTCGATCCGCCAATTCGCAGCAAGCCATGGCGTGTCGCCCTTCACGGTGGTGGCCAGCTACGACC
>PJUD01000767.1_pt1 | contig 13323 bp, 2 predicted proteins | sample 1512341 | NCBI WGS metagenome assembly PJUD01 (sample SAMN08177675, study PRJNA422409) | Feces metagenome, whole genome shotgun sequencing project. | isolation source: Chicken feces (3) enriched on wood chips: beechwood xylan treatment | host: Gallus gallus | place: USA: Madison | collected 2015-01-15 | reverse complement strand
AAATGAAAAAGAGTAGAGGTTTTATTGTAAGCAGAGAACTTGTTTAAAGGGTATCAAGAGGTTTCTAACACTAAAATAAACGTTTCAAAGTCAAGAAGATGGTAGGGACTGGAGGTTTCAGGGTCTTCAGAAAGAAAATAAGAAGTTTAACGTCGATCGCTAAGATTATCAGACTTTTTGAATAAAACTTAATTCTGCAGTTCAGTTAAATCAGTCAGCCCCTAATTAAACAAAGATCATCCCAAAGAACAACCCAGTTGACAAATTTTTTCAAGATCTATGATTTTCTGAGAATGAAATGAGGATTTCCTTTGAAGAAGTGATGAATTTGTGGTGAATTTTTGTCTCTACAGGAAAAAAGAAAAATGTACTAAAAAACTCAAAAGACAGTTTTAGGTAAGAAAAAATCGACTTCTTTTTCAGTAGTTTACAAAAGAAAAGTTCACAGCACAGAGAAAAACCGATTTGAAACAGTCAACCAAGAAGGGTGCCTCGAAAAAGTTGAAGAGCAGTCAAATTTACTTTGGCCCAGCTTAAATTAAAGTCTGATTAAAAACCCATTCGAAACCACTTTGTCAGTTTTTTAATCGGCTTAACAAACCTACCTCCTCCACTCCTTCCCTATTCAAAACTCTCTTTCCTATCCTTGAATTTCCTTTTGCTGGAATAAGGAACGATAGGGTTCTTCACTGATTTTCCTATTTCTAACTCTCTTTTGCATAAAAATTTGAATTCTAAATCTTGGCTGTTTTATCCCCATATTTTAAAAATTTTGTTAAAAAAAACTCCTTTCACACAGAGGAAAAATTAAATCCCGTTATATGATGCACAATTATTAATTTCTCCTTTTCTCATACAAATCAAGTCCTTTTCTGGACTAGACGACAAATTTTCTTTACAAGCCCCCCTTGAATCTCTCGAAACAGGAATTTTTCCCATTTCGCTAGGTTTTTCTTGATTAACCCCTTACATTTAAGGACTTTTTTCATTCAAAATTAAAACTCTAATTTTTAATTCGTAGCTTGAAATTAACTGTCTCAAACTTTTTCTCCAATTAAAAGATCTTCACTAAAGAAACTAATCCACAATATGAACAGTTTAATGAAGTCTCAAAGGCCTTGAGGCCCATCCCCCTTCTTGCCAGTAGCTCAGTTTTCTTCCCCTTTGAGAAAATTGAAAATCCTCCAAGGTTCCAATATCTAGAGGAGCTCAGATTAAATGGATTCTTTATGGTTTTATTTTTGTTTAAAATTTTAGTAAGAAAAAAATTTCCAGTTTTAGAAATACTAAAAATAATAAAACTCACACATTAAAAATTTTCATTCTCTTTTTAAAAAAATCTTTCTCCTCTTCTTTTTTTTTGCATTCCTTTTTTTAGAAATAAAAAAGTTATAATTTCCAAAATTTAAAAAGGATTTCGTCAGCCCTATCCTCTCATGCTTACTCAAACCAAACTTATCTCTTCAAAACTCCTCCAAGAAACTTCCAAGGGCCCTCAACTTCCCCTCTCGATCTCTCTAGCTATCGAACTCTGGTCCAATCTTCAAATCTTTTCCATTACCCTCCTCCCAATCGTCCTTCAATCTTACGACAAATCCCAAGATCAGCTTTCCTGGGCTCTCAATAAACTCTTTTCATATATCCAGCCATTAAATGTCTACAATCCTCTTAATCAGAAATCCACAGCTATTATTGTCATTGCTCTTTGTTTTTTGTATTTTATTCTGTTTATTGGCCTTTTTGCTTTCACTGCCCTACAAATACATGCCAGACAGAAAATCAAATCTTTTGTTTCAAAAACTCTCAATTTGGCCATATTATTTCACAGCAAAGTCGTCTTTTGTTTGCTTCATTATTTCTTTGTCAAAATTATCGATATAAACACTTCTTGCTGGGCTAGCAGTAAGCTCTACTATTGCAATGTGGAATGGCTCATCATGGCGATTTTACTGCTCATTTTGAATATCACTTTGGCCTTTTTTAGAGAAGCTTTCTGTTTTCAGATTCATCAGATCAATGACACCTTTGGTATGAAAACGAACATTCAAAATCTCCTCATATTGTTCCAAAAGTTCCTCCCCATTTTGTTCTATTATCTGATACAAAACTCTGATGCTGTTGTTATCCTTACCAATTTGATTTTACTTGGACTGATTCTTTTTGTTTTCCATAAGCGACTGCCATTTTATAACATCCCATTGCTCAAACTCAACATTGTCTTTGTTACAATCGCATTTTGGACTTCTCTTATTGGCCTTGCTAGACTTTTCAATACAGAGAAAAATTTATTTGTCTTTATGTGTACCACGATGGCATTGGCTGTGAAGGCTTCTTTGATCAGACTTAATATGAGATTTCGTGAGATTTTGAACCTCAAAGCCACAGCAAATATCTTTGAGGCTGTCCATCTTCCTGTTTTAGTGGAAGATCATATGAGAAGAATGTCGATCTTTCCCGTTGGAGAAAAAATCAATAAAGCAACATTGTATTCTTTGGGAATTATCGCTTCTAAAATTGATAAAATTTTTGAGTTCAAGGACGCTGAAAAAATCGAATTACAAGAACTTACAGATGAGTTCCGTAAACAAACTTATCTTGTTGTCATAAAAGAAATGCTTGACGTCCTGAAAAGACAACCCAAAAGCGAGCTTCTCGCTATATGTATTGCACAAATTTATATCAAAGAATTTGGTGATGCTTTCCAAACAATGTCAATTATCAATAAATTACGCGGCAGAAAGCTCAGTCTCGCTGCGAACTTGTCTCTCGAAGAAATCTCAAGAGACCTTTCTATTATCCATCAAGCCAATAGCAGCCAAAGTGCTTCTTCAGGAGAAGAAGAAAAAACTTCGCACCTTGTTTATTTCAGCTATAAACATAAAACAAGGGTTTTCAAGAAATATGTCAAGGTCGAAATTGACAAACATCTGAAATTGTGGAGATTACTCAGCCACAATAACATTGATACAATGGCAGTCGTTCGCGAAGCGGAAAAAATTAGCGCTCAGTCAAGAATTATCGCACAATACTGGAGACAAAATTTCGAAGGATATGAACTGTTATTTGTCAATGCTGCGATTATTTACGGGTTATATTTAGAAGTTGTCCAGGCTCTTCCTTCAGGAGGTTCTTCTCTTATCCGTAAAGCCTTCAGTGCGTTTAATAATAAATGGCATTCTCAAAGGGAGATTTTTGATATAATTGTTGGAAACAGTGCGATAGTAGTGGCGTCTATTGAGCCGGATAAGCTTGGAAAAGTGGTCGAGGCTTCGTCTTCTATCAGAACTTTGTTTAGAACGAGCAAAGAGTCACTTGTAGGATCGAACGTTGGTTTGATTATGCCAAGTGTTGTGGCTGCAAAACATAATGGATTTATTAAAAAATATCACAAGAACTCAAAAAGAGGCTTCCAAAGAACTCTCAAGACTTATGCGAAAACTCTTGACGATGAATATTTTGCAGTAGAAATTAACCTTCAATTGTCTCCTTTGACCAATAAGGGACTGAATCTTGTGGCTCATATCAAGAAAATATCAGAATTCGAGCCAGTTGTGATTGTTGACGAAGAAGGGAATATTATTGAATATTCGAAGAATCTCGCATTATCACTCAATTTAATGTCCAAAAGAGGCAACGTAAAACTCCAAACCCTCTCTTCTGATCTCAAACTTGCCAATCAAGCCTTTAATATCATGTATAAGCCTCAAGAAGAAATTTTATATACTGAAAAGGATAAACAGGATGATTTTGTCATTTTTGAAGAAGAACTTTTGCAATCTCCAGGAATTACCACCACGAAAAACCCTTTTAATCTTTACAGTCAAGAAAATCTCCTTGCCTCCCCTACTCGAAAAGAACTCTTAATGAGCTCAAGGGAAAATGAACTTCCTGCAAAAATTTCCAACAGGTTTGAGAAGATTATGCTGAGCGAAGGAGGTGAATCAAACACTCCAAAAATTAATATAGAAGACACAGAGGTCGTAACAATTACAAAGGAAGAAGCAGAAAGGATCTGTAAACAGTTTAAAGAAGGCAAGAAAGTGAACTTTTTGCCTTTAAATAAACGGGTAACTCCTGGTGAAAATTCTCAAATTACATGCACAACAGAAATCGAGCCCTTAATTATCGAGTCAAAATTATTTAAAGTTTTAAAATTAAAGGGTCTTCTTCAATCCCAAGAAGATGCACAAAAAGCTCTTTCTTTTGAACCTCCCACCAGCTCAATCTTCCACTCACAATCTGCCGTTGTTGTGAAATCTGTAGCTGAAACTCATGACCCTGAAGACGATGCCTTTGCCAATCAATTCCCTGACGAAATTGAAAGAACTTTATCTTCTGTAACTGAGAATCCTCTTGAAGAAAATGGCGAACAAGAAACTGCAAAGAAAACACAGACAAGAAAAACCATCCAAACACAAAACCACGAAGCTTTATCATTTGATCCTTCAGAACTCAATATTGTCAAAAATAATAGTGATCTTTCGAATCCCGCAAAGTCCAGATCCAGAAAGGCCGGAACTGTAGCTCAATCCGTCATCGATTCACAAGCAACTCAGCGAGTTACCGCAAGAAAACTCAACAACTCTCTTAAAATTGAGAAACAAAGCTATACTGCCAGAGTCACGGTTATTATGGTGTATGTTGCTGTGATTATTATTATTTCATCAATTTGTCTGAACTTGATATACACAAAGAAATCTATTAAAGATCTGAGTGATTCAATGAGCTTGATCAGTTTGGTAAACACAAGACTCGGCAAGACAATTGTTCTTTGGCAATCCTTACTTATCCTTTATGCAAGAAGTATTCAGCTGAGACCAATTGATTTCAGAGTTCCAAAATATAAGGCAATCGCATTAAATGCAACAAATGATGTGATAAATAATACACAGAGACTTTCTGAAGAGCTGGGAAATTTTGCAGATAAAGACATTGTTCGAAAATTATATGAGAAAAATGTTGAATTATGGGAACCACTCACTCACAAAGTTTTTAATGATGGAGATGTGGACTCTTTAACTGCTGGACAAGCTCTGCTATACTACTCTGGTCAATTCTCTGGATACAATGGAAGTTACCTGGACCTTGCTAACACGAGAGGAGTTCTTTTTGCATTAAATAATACAGCAAATGATTATTTTGTTGCACTACAAGGAACAATTAGTGATCTGTCGACTTTCTTCACAGAAACACATGACAATAATGTGAGTCTGCTCAAAGCGATTACGACTCTCGAAGCGTTATTTTTGACATTGCCATTAATTCTTATCCTTGGGATTTTATACATCACAGTGAAATTATATGGGAAATTATTCAAGGCGATCTGTAAAGTTCGTAATGAGAGTTTACTATGGAGAATCAACCAATTAGAAAATATCTCAAAGTTATTCAACGAAGACATTGAAGATGATATTTTATATTTGAGTGATTTTAAATGGAGAGAGGGAAAGAATACCGCAAAAGTCATCAGTGATAAGAAAGCAGCCAATAAAAGTCGACAATTTCAACGAAGAGGACTTATCCTTTATGGGTTTAAGTACACATTTTTGGCTCTTATTCCGCTCGCCATTGTCATGGGTCTGATCATATCTTCCCTTGATCGAGCAACACAGAATCTCAAAGACCTGAACACGATTAATAACAGGCTGCAAATCTCGTTCCAACTTGGGTCAAATATCAAAGAAGTGTTGCCAAGTTGGTATTTCGATATCATTTTTCATAATGATACATCATTTTTGGTTCGAAACAGAGCTCCAAAATATGAGATGATCAAGAATATTGGAGCTCTAGGCGATGCTAACAAGCTCTTATTGGAGTATTTCACAAATTCAGAGGGTGTCATTGATGATCCCGTTGTCGAAGATATCCTGAGAGGTGAGGTCTGCAACTACTTATTGTCAGATCTTTATTATTTAAATTGTATACAAAATACAAGAGGAGGAGAATATGGACTTTTGGGCTTGCAACCGTTATATTATCAAAATGTAGATCTCGTCAAGACATGGATGGGATATACAAACCCAACACAGGCACAAGCAGTAGTTTTGTTGGTACAATATGCTGCTGTAGTGAATAATTTGCATTTAATTTTGTATGATGTGTACGATTCATTGACGACTCATTTGTTAGAATTGTTTATGACAACGGCAGCTGAGAAGGAAACAGATACGCTGAAAACGTTTTATGTCAATTTGACAGCGGTTTTGGTGGCGATGTTGTTGATTAGAACGGTTGTGTTGACGAGATTGCAGGGATTGGATTTGGGAATCAGAAGAATTTTGAGAATTATCCCATATAAGATTATCGAAGAAAATAAAGTTATGAGCTGTTATTTGGCGATTGCCTTCCAAAATGAATTGAAAGTGTTGAAACAAATTTCTTAATTAATTTTTTACTTGTTCTGTCAAAATTATAAATTGAAATGGAGTTTTTATTGTCATCAATTTTTGTTTTTCTCTCTTTGAGTTTTCAGTGGAAAAGATTGTCTATAGCTGTATTCATATTAAAGAATATCATAACTAATGATCGATTCAAAAGTCTTTCGATTGTAGAATTTAACTTAAAGAATTTTCTTTTATTGTGAAAAATAATAAAAAGAAAAAAATTCTGAGTCTGATAATTTCAAATACTCGCCAATGAATAATTTCCATTGTCTTGAGAAAAAGTTCCAACGTTGAATGTATTTGAAAATTTCTTAAAAATATTTTTATTGTTGACACAATAATCTTTCTAAACTTCGATAAATAGTTTTTTTGATGAGATCAAACAAGAAAAATCAGGTTGATCACCTAAGATAAGCCCAAAAAAACTTCATTCGGAATTGATTCATTTCTTTTATTTTTCAATCAAAATTTTCAAAAGGAAGAAATTGAAGCTTTTTTTTCTTTAGGAAATTTTTGCTTTTTGATGAATTTTTTCCATCACAAATTTTTGTCAAAATAATTTAATAAACATTTTATTGAGAAAAAAAGAAATTCGAATTTTTAGAAAATTCATTCATTCCATCCAAATTTTGACTTTTTTTATTTAATAAACTTTCAACAAAAAATTTTGAAAAGAAATTTAACAAAGTTTGCCACATTTTTGTTTCTAATGAAATATTATCAGCTTCTGTTTTTCTAAATTTGGAAAAATAAATATTATAGACTCAAGGACTCAAGATCAATTCTCAAAAATGTCCCTTGTTTTTTGAAGAATTCTTTCTTTATTTATTGAGAGGTTGAAAGCCTTTTTTGAAAGAAGATTTTCATGGCTATTTTGATTGAAAACCATTTTTTTCGAAGGTTTTATTTTAAATCCGGCTGCGTTCCGTCTTTGAGAAAGAGAAATATGTTTTTTGAAAGCGAGTTTAATGGAAAGAAAGAGTGGTCATATTGTGGTCAATTTTTATTTTAAAAAAAAATCTCCCGCGAAAAAAATTAATTTTCAAGCAAAAACCCAATAATTTTTTTGTCAAATTTCAAAGGGAAAATTTTCAATAAACCTCTTCTGTTGGCCTTCAACTTTTGATCAAATATAATCAAGACTGAAGCAAAATTGCTAGTCCTAGTAGCTAGAGGGAGGTTTGAATCCAAAAATAATTGAAATTTGAATTCAGAATCTTTTTCCTTTCCTCTTTATTTCAAATGAAACAAAGTCCTTAATTTTTATAAAAAATTAATTGAAGGAGTTAGTAAATTATTATTTCCTGAGATTCTTGATGTTATAAAGTGAAAACTGAATAAGATATTCCCTGAGCCAGGACCAGGAAATTCAATAAATTTTATTTTTCGAACATTTTTCTTTTGAAAGAGCAGAAAATTGTGAATTTTTCTTGATAATTCTAACAAAATTTATTAAAGGAATATAAAGCCTCTAATATTGCGCATGGTGAAATTGACGCCTTAAAAGGTTGATAATCCAGACCAGAGCCTTTCTCTTTTGAAAGCCATAAAAAGAAAAGTTTTTCTCTTCTGAAGCTCTCTCTGCAAAGAAAATTTAGTTGACTGTTTTTTCCTTATCATGAACAAGGAAAATATCCCATCTGAAAAAAACTGCTTCCTATTCTGATATTTCTGAGGAAGAACGACAGAAAACTTTCCTTTTGAAAGATAGATGGACCTTTGATAGGCTGCTTAAAATGAGGAAAGGAGGGAGTGGAGACGAAGGAAAGGTTTAGGTTAATTAAAATTGGTAGGGAAAAAACTCGGTAATAAACTCAGGATTTTGATCTGAAATCTATTTTTAATTCAGGCCTATTTTATTGGACAAAGAGTTTATGGGGTGAAATTTTTTTGACTTTGTATTTGGAAAATTTTTATGATGCTCATGTCAAAGAAGACTTGAAGGTCATAAACCCGAAAATACCTTTTAGTGCATAGGGTGAAACCTTTTGATAAACGATTTTTTTCATTCATTTTGTTGAAATTTAAAACCTTGCAATTTTTAAGATTTGATAAAACCAGTGTCGCAATACAGTAATATAAACTTTTTATAAATCAGAATCTCTTATCCCAAAATGCCAACACATAACTCTTTACCCGCTTTCCTCTTTTCAGTCTTCCTTCTTTTACTTTCCATAAACTCCTGTTTCACAGCCCCAATCAACTCTTTCACCAACAATGGTTCATTTACTTCTGAAATACCTTTTGCTCATCTTTTAGGTTATCAAATCACAGACCTGACCTCAAAAGACCTCGCAACTTTTGCTTTTCTAACTCAAGATTGGAGTATCTCTGGGTTAGCGACAAGCACCTCTAACAGCAGTTTATGCGGCACCAACTTTCCTTTGTTAGGAGGTTATAGTATTTTTGCCAACAATATCATTTTGGAAAAAACATATACCTCTTTAATTTCACACTCCGCCATAAAATTCCAGATAAATTTTGCCTTTATTGACAAGTTTAAAAACCCAGATTTTCTGACTCTTACCCTTAGTGGGACATCCATCCCCGGCGGCAGTCCCCTCAAAACCTACAACTTCTACCTTACTTCAAGCCTTTGCGGTGGTTCTGACCCTGAAACGACCCAATTTACCCTGATGGGCTCGATCCTCCACACGTCAAATCTCCTTGACTTGAAAATCGTTGCGAAAGTTGCCACAGGAGCTAACTCTGGGACGTTCGGCATAAGAGATATAAATTTCTTTTTAGTGAATGATACCAGTATTACAACAACAAACAGCTGTTTTCGAGTTTATGATACACATTTAACAGGCCTCTCTGGGGAATGTCAGTGCCAAAAAGGGTATTATTACAACTCCGGGTCCTGCCTAATATGTGACTCAAGCTGTGGAGACTGTTTTGGACCCTCTTCCAGCCAATGTTACAGCTGTGTTTCTGGTTTTTTCTTTGGTGGAACTGACTGTGAACAGTGCGATAGTTCTTGTGAGACTTGTTCTGGGCTAAATAATAATCAATGTTTGACCTGTCAAACTGGCCTTTGGCTTCAGAAAAATGGAACCTGCATGGCTTCTTGCAGTCTTCCTTCTTACGCAAGCCAAGCTATTGGTGTTCATCAGGTCTGTGAGACAATATGCCAGGACTCTGAATATTTATTATGGAATGGAACTTGTGTGACAAACTGCCCTTCTCCTCTTATAGGAAGCATAATTGACTCAAGTTTGCTATGTAATAAGCCCTGTCAGGCGGGAGAATTATTTGATTACAATGGAAATTGTATTTCAAGCTGTCCCTCTCCATATGTTCAAGGGACTGATAATAATGGCGTTGATATGTGCAATCTTCCTTGTGATCCATTGACTGAATATTTATATCCTAATGGCTCATGTTCAGGAAGCTGTAATAGTCCTTTGATTTCCAGCTTTTCGAGCGATATCCAACTGTGTAATTCGCCTTGTGGAAGCGACTTTATGTATCCAGATGATTCTTGTAATCCCCAATGTAATAGCCCTTTACTTGCCTCCAGTATAATGGGCATCCAATACTGCAATTCTCCTTGTGGAGTGAATGGGTTTATCTACCCTAATGGTTCATGCTACAGTCAATGTAGTCCTCCTCTCGTGTCAGCGACAGAAAGCACTATCAGTTGGTGTTCTTCACCTTGCACAAATTATTTGGATTTTTATTATCAAAATGATAGTACTTGTAAATCAGTTTGCCAATCTCCTAATGTTATCGAAAATCATGATCTTGTCAATGTTTGCTTAATGACTTTTGCTTTACCTCCAGTTTCAACAACAACAGCAACAACTTCTCCCTTAACAAGTGAAGAAAAGAATCAGGTAGATCAAGCTAATTCAGTAACAAAGGGAGCGGGAGCGACCGCAAGGGCAACGACTGTAGCTTCAAGCATTGTTTCTTCAAGAAGTCCGAATGCAATAAGCTTGATTTCTTTAATGAAAATGCTGGATTACGTCAGATATATGAACATAAACTATCCTCCAAAGCTCCAATACTTTTTGGACAGCAAAGGAAAGGGCTCGATTTCTATGAGCTTTGAAGTTTCTCTTCCTGAAAATATCAAGGAAGAATTCCCAAAGAAGCCACTGCCAGGGAAATTTGGAGAGTATGGGTTATCATCAAGCTTTGTTGTAGATTATTGGGAAGAGCTGTTTACCTGTGTGATTATTTTTATAATCCTTGGTTTTGCTTCTGTTATGGCTTTTTATACCAAGAAGATCAAATATATCGGTCGCTTGTTTTTCAAGGTGAAAAGTGTGATTCAATGGAATTTGGTGCTTATTCTGATCTGTTCCAATCTGGACAGTGTTGGAGTTTACTCCTCTCTTGAACTTCGAACGACTCCTTTTGACTCAATTTTGTCTATTTTGGGAACTTTGATATGCGTTTTTGTTAATTTAGTGGCTTTATTTTTGATGGGTCTCAGTCTTTATGTGGGATACTCATTATGGAGATCAAGAAAGACAGTATCACCTGGTTTAGTATTCCAAAAAACTGATCAGAAGGAAACTGAAGAAAAGTATTTGAACTGTGGAGTGCTGTATTTGAGTTTCCGAAATTGCTCATTCATGCAGAGATCCTGCATGTTTTTTATTCTATTAAGAATCTATTTATTCAATGTGGTGATTGGCTATCTCTTCGATCATCCTCTTGCCCAAGCTATCTTGATTGTCCTGATGAGTTTTCTGATGCTGGCTTTTCTTAGTATTCAAAGACCTCATAAAAAAACCTTTGAGTTGATCAAGGCCATTACTTTTGAAAGCATTATTTTCGTTGTGAATATTAGCATTTTGATTCTTGCGATAATGGATCATAAAGGGGTTTACATGAAAGAGGAAAGAGTCAGATTGGGAGATGTGATAATTTTAGCAAATACTCTCTTTCATGTTGTTGTTGTGTTGTTCATTGCTATTGAGATTGTATTCAGAGTGATAAAGGCTTATAGAATTAGCAAGAAGATTGAAAGCAGGGGAGTTCAGTTTTGGACAAAAATTATTGTGACATTATTTGAGCCTGAAGATATGGAAGAGGTGACTGAAGAACAAGCCAAGAATAAACAGAAAATCTATTGTGATCCAGTTCGAAAGGAAATAATTCAAATAAAGAGTCTTTTTGAGGTCGAATCAAGAAATGAAAGTCACTTGGACCTCGAAAAATCAAGCCCTTTGAAAAGTACAAAAGTTTCTCCCTCAATCTCGAGCTCTCAAGACCCAATAAACTCAATTCTCTCCTTTGATGGGCTTGGTGATGGGAGTTCAAGAAAGAATTTATTGCAACAGAGCATGAGAAGCGGAAGAGGATCAATTTTACACAATTTTCCAGAAATAAACAGCACTTTACAAAAGAGACGTTTCTCAAGATTTTCAATTTTAAATGAAAAAACTCCTACAAGCTTCCAAGAGGTTGAATTGATAAAAATGGCGAGTCATGAGGCTTCGAAATCCGGTTCCCCTAAAAATTCATCTCCAAAAGGAAATTTAGTGCGCAAATTTTCTGAAAACCTCTTGCCTATTGAAAATATCAGTAGTCCTCGAGAGCTCCAAAAGAGAAGAAGGATCGGATTTGGCTCTCCTTCTAATTTTTCACGTGATCATTTGGTGAATTTGAGCTTTGAAAGCGACCCAAATACTCCAACTCCAACACTGCACATTCATTCAGCAGGGTTTTCTGCTGAAGTTGCAAGACTTTCATTATGTAGTGATAGTAGTTTTAAACCTGGAAATAAAGAGAAAAGAAGTTCTCCATAATTTTTTGAAATGAATATTTTTTATTTATATTTACTGACGTGTCTATTTTGTCCTGTAAAAAAATGGAATTTTGGTGAATGAAAAAAATTGACCAAGAAATTTTCTTTTTATAAAAAACAAGTGAAAAAGGAAAATTTTCATTAAAAAGATTTCTTATCATTAAATCCTCAGATTAATTACATTTATCTGACAACTTGGACTATTTTTATTAATTAAATTCCTCATTAAAGTGAAAAAAAAAGTTTTTGACGCTTAAAAACTCTTGGCATCCTCTCATAGGAACCGAGACAATGAGAATAAATATTTTTCGCTAACAAGAAAGGTTTTGTGAGTTGAAAAATTTTCAATCAGAGAGGATATCAAAGGTCCTTTGAAAGTTTAAATTCTGAAAAATCAAGGCTTTATTGGCTCTGAAACCCTTTGAAGAGACTTTGAAAGAGCTTTCCATACATGTAAAAGATTTGTTTTACTAGGCTATTTCTTTGAATTATCAAAGAAAACAATTAGAAAGGCGCGAATAGATGAATTTTTTTGACTGGTTTGATGCTAAAAAACAAAATTTTAATAAATTTCTTTTCTCCAAAATCATATAATCTAAGTTTTTGAATTATTGCCTTCAATATCAAAGTCATTTATTATTAGGCCGTTTTAACAAGAATCCTCCTCCAATCAAAGAAACCCCCTTTTCTTGACATAAAGATCTTTGCTTTTTCACAAAAAAGTGGAGTTTCTTTCTCAGCTGTTTAATTTACAATGGAAAACAAGTATTAGATTAAACGGAATGATATGATCCAAAATGGTTTTCTGTTTGAAGTTTTTTAGCATAAAAACAAGAGTTTTCAAGCTTCATAGATAGAAGTCAAGACGGTTCAAAGACAAACCTTTCCTTTAAAAGATGTTTCCAATGAAGAAAAGTTCAAGAAATGACGGCCGTTTCAAAGTCTTTAGATAGCTTTGACCAGAAATTCTGGGTTCATAATTTTAGAAATGAGATTTTGAGTTTTTGTTGATAAACTAACTCTCTGACCTCCTGAAAGATTTTAGCCTTTTTCCAATAACCAGAAATCTTTTGATTATTTGTGGTAGGAAACTCAATGAAAACTCATTGAATCTGTGGGAAATATCCCATGGGACCTCAAAAGTCCTTTCAGATAAAAAGGGAGGGAAAAGCTTTT
>PJUD01000766.1_pt1 | contig 13340 bp, 9 predicted proteins | sample 1512341 | NCBI WGS metagenome assembly PJUD01 (sample SAMN08177675, study PRJNA422409) | Feces metagenome, whole genome shotgun sequencing project. | isolation source: Chicken feces (3) enriched on wood chips: beechwood xylan treatment | host: Gallus gallus | place: USA: Madison | collected 2015-01-15 | reverse complement strand
TTCAAGAGCATTGTCTTCAAGACTTCTCTTTTCGTCTTGAATAGAGATAAACTTCTGAGAAAGCAGGCTAACATCTTTCACCATACGATCCAAACGTTCAGTCAATCTTCTATTTTCTTCCTGAAGATCAGAAGCAACTTCGAAAATTTGTTTATTCTCATTGTATTCATCAGTTATTTGCTCAATCAAGGACTCTCTTTGCATGATTTCTTCCTTCAACTGAGCCTTCTCTTTCTGTATTGTGGTCACTTTATTGGCCAAAAGTTGCATATCTTCAATCATTGAATTCAGTTTTTCAGACAAAATATAATTCTCATTCTCAACCTTTGAAACAAACGACAAAATCTCAGTATTCTCTTCAAATTTGCACTTTAAATCATCAATCACACTATCTCTATTTCGCACCTCTTCTTCAATTTTCATCTTTTCTTCGTGTAATTCGCTCACTCGAATTGACAAAATTTCCATAGTTTCAATCATTTTTGCTAATTTTTCTGATAGATGAATATTCTCAGACTCCATTTTATGGAAAGCAAAATCAAGATCACTTCCCTCTTCAAAAGTATTGGACTTTCTCAACTTTCTTTCTGGAGATCTAGATAAGCTCTTTTCGGAATCTTGTCTTTTATTCACCATAGACTCCTTGCCTTTGATATTTATAGATTTTCTATTCTTTTCATCAAGCTCACGAGTCAATTTGATGATTTTTCTTTCAAATTCCGAAGATTTGACCTTTTCTTTAGACAAAGACATTTTCAAGTCATTAATTTCAGTTTTCTGGGTTGTTAATTTCTTCTCTCTGAGCTTTGATTCTTTGACATTCTTGTCATTTTCCCTCATCAGTTTCAAGTTGCTTTCCTTCTCAAACTTGATCTTTTCACTCAACAGTGAAATTTCAGTTCCCATCTCCTTCAAGTTCTTTTTCAACTCTTCCAATTCTTTTGTTGAATTATCTTGAATGTCAAAATTTCCTTCCAAGTCCTTGCTTCGATCATTGCTTATATTCAATTTATTATTCAATTCCTGAATCTGTTTGTCTGTTTCTTCCAATGTCTCTCTTAGGTTTTGTCTATGGAATATGGTAAGAGATAATTTTGCTTCAATTTCTAAATTACATTTCATGTCTAGTACGTTCTAATTCAGATTCCTCTTGAATTTCTTCAAGTTCTTTTTGTTTTAATTGTAAACTGAGAGTTTGTATTTCATCTTGCATTTTTTCTGCATTATTATCAGCCAGTTTACATTCTTCATTCTTCTTTTCCAAATCTCTTTGGAGTCTGGCAATTTCTTCTTTATATTGACAGCTTAAAAATTAGGTTGAAATTTCAGTATTGAGGAATTATTACATTAATTCAAGGTTTTTGTTTGGATCTTCAGCTTGTGATCCATCACGAGTACTGCTCCTTGTCTCCGCATCCACTTTCTCTGCTAAAAGCTCCTTTAATTTTTGCACACTAATAGTGTCATTTTGCTTTAATAGTTTTTGTTTAAGTCCTTCCAATAAATCGATTTTTTCATTCAAATTGCTGCTCCTATTTGATGTTATTCTCTTTGCTGCCTCAGAATGAATGTTACCCTTCGATTTCATTAAATTTTTCAGTTTTATCATTATTTTGGGGACTTTGAATTCCGAGCTTAGCTTCGAGATTATCGGTATACTGTTGGAGACTTTGGAATTTATTCTTATACTCTTGCAATTCTTGCTCAGTTTCATCAAGTTTTTCCTTTCCATGTTTTCCAAAAGTTAATTCATAATATGTACCTTGTCCTGCTGGATTAAACCATTCAGACTCAAAATTTCATTTTTCTGGCTCTCCATCTGGTTTTCCACGATATTGAGTTTTTCTTGAACTGATTGAAATTCATAGTTGCTCTGGTTTCCATCAGATCCATCCTGTGTACTCCCTTTCATGATTCTTTCTTTCAGCCTGATAATTTTAGATGAAACCAACTTTTCTCTCTACTCTTTGAATTGTTCATTAATAACTTTCAGCTCATTTTCCTTGTCCTCAAGCGTCTTTTTAAGTGTTTCTACTTCTGAATCCATAGTAGTTTCAAGGATTTTATCTACTCAAAATTTTAGTGTAAATTTCGCACAATCTCTACTCTAATTGCTTCAAGAAACAAAATCTATTGAGTATTAAATTTAAACTTAGTTTTTTTATATCATGCCGTCGTGAATAAGTGAATATCAAGAATTCTCTAAAATTTCAATCCTTCCTTCCCATACTGAAAACATTTCCAAATCATTCAAATTTGGCTTCTTTGGAAAAAAGATTCCTACAGTGAGAAACTCTCTTATCCTATCCATGGAAAGATTCTGCAGTCAGGCTAATTAATGAAATTAATTGCTTTCTATGGATGCATGGGATACCACTATTTGTATGATAAAATCCTTGCTTTACATCTTCAGTCCCCTCGTGTCTCTTAAAATAATACATGGATTAAATCCCCTAAACATCCTAAGAAAAGTTGAATTCATCATAATAGATAGATTTTCAAACTCATTAATACAGTACTTAAACTTTCCAGTACCTTGAAATTGGATTAAAAACTTAAAAAAGAGTTTTTCTAAATGCGAAAAGTAATATTTTATCAGAGACCATTTTGAGATAGCCTTCCTTCCTAATTTTATGTTTTTTTGTTTCTCTACAGAAATCTCTCATACAAAAACAAAAATCTCTCATAATGAAAACACTCTGATATTTTTTTCTACAGTTAAAAAAAATAATTTTATTTCAACAAATTCAGAAAGAAGCATTCAAGAGATTGACCTGAGCCCAATATTCATTCATGAATTCTTCAAATCCAAACCAAAAATCATTTTCACGAGATTATCCGACCAATTTCTCAGATCCTCAAAATACATCTCAATCTAAAAGCCTTTATCCCAATTCGCATTCACAATCTTTTGTTTCGCATCAAAACCATACAAGCAATTCCATCTTAACGAAACCAGATTCTAATGTATGGTCTTTCCCAAATGAATTACTTGAAAAATTCAATGAACTAAACTCTGTAAAGGATCTCAGTAGACCACTTCCTTCGATACCAATTGCAAATCCAAAGGCAGGAGAAGACAAACAAGCTTTATCTATCCCTCCTTCTCTAAATCAGCTTCAAATGCGAGGACGTGGCCCTAATGTCAATCTGGAACCAAGTCCGAATAAACCAATCGGTTCGAAAACAGATACCATCGGAAATCCCTCAGACGCTTATTCAAGTAACGAAGAATGGTGCTCACCAGAAAATATGCTGTCTAGGAGAATAGTTGAGAATAAATCATCTGCTGTTCCTGCAATCAAAATTCAAGGAGATAATGTCGGTCATTTGATTGCCAGTAATCAGGCATCTCTTGCAAGATTTGATCATCTTTCGAGTTCTCGCCAATCCTCAGAAAGAAGACGTTTATCGGGAGCGCAGGATATTCAGTCTATTTTATCTCGAGTTGACAAAATTCTTGAAAGGAAAAACTCTCAACAAAAGCTTTATCAACAAAATGATTCAGCAAGGCTTTCACGAGATAAGTCTGCGCCTCATCTTCGATCTTCTTCAATATCAAAACAGGATGATGAGGCATTGAATTCTAGAAACGGCAATTCGTTAAGCCCACTTGGTCATGAAAAATTCAAAAAGCTTGGCAATAAATCACTTTTCAGAATGAATTCAAAGGAATCTTTGCATAATAGCACCACACTCAGCTTTGACCCCAATCAGAGTACCAACATCCAAAAAGATCCGCTTGAATCAAGCCGTTTCTTGAGAACTGAAGGTGAAGGTTCATTAAAGCAACTCATGAAATCTGGAGATCACGAAGAAAAGAAACAATCATCTTTCACAACAAAAGAGAATAAAACACCAGCAGAATCTCATCTTGATTATGCTAAAAATCTTCCATTATACAAACAAGATCAAACAATTATCGATAAAACAAAAATCCTGACTTTTAATGGAGGATCATTGTTCCCTGCAACTCAAACAAAAGATTCAAAAAGTCCTTTGATTCTTCTTGAAGCTGATATTCTCAATCGATTCCGAGACCTCGAAGAAGATGTCAGACCATATTTTGAAGTTGTTGTCTCAACACTACCCAAAACCCTCGTTCTTGAAAAGCCCAGACATCTCCTTATCAAGGGAACAGATAAACCTAAAATCAATCTTTTTAACCCAAATTCTTCCTCTCCTCATGGAAGTCAGACTCGAATCTCTGGAAAAACTTTTGAATTCCGCAACCTGATTGAAAAACAACTATCAGAGAAATTCTTCTTCCTTCATGCTCTTCCTTTTGTTGATGCTTTTAGCTGCCGAGGTGAATTTTACCTTGTCATCAATAAAGAAAATCAATCGATTCTCATTTTGAAGATCTTGCATAGTGGAGAATTAGGCAGTCAAGATCCCACTTCAGTTATCATCCTTTCCCTTAAAGTCGCTGATTCCACTCTTTCTCAGCTCATTCAATCTCAAAAGAAAATCCAAGAAAAGTTCCAAGTTCAGGAACTTCGCTCATTATTCCATGATTGCATCACTTCATTATACACTCTGCAAAAAGAAGGACAAATCATCACTTCTCTTCATCCTGATTTTATTCTTTTTGACCAAAGCAACCAAATATTCTACATTCTCCCTGTCGATTCTCCTTGTAATTATTCCTCAAAAGATCCTGAGACTAATTTACTTTCTCTTTCAAAATACAGAAGTTCTCAATCATCAATCTCGAGTGCAGTGAAAACACCAGTTTTAGGACATCCTGATTATATCAGTCCAAAACTTCGTGAAGCTCTCGATCATAGTCTCAATGAATGTGAGCATAATCCATACAAAAGTTGCTTGTTTTCTCTTGGAATGATCCTTCTTGAAGCTTTGACACTTCAATCTCCACGAAATCTCAATAAATCAAGAATTCTCCTCAATGAAAAAGTTGTCAAAAACCCCTTATACATCATGTCTTCTATTCTTGGAAAAGATTATACCATTCAAAGCCCCAATGTCTTGAGCATTCTTCTCAACTTTGATGAAGAATCAAGGCCAGATTTCGTTCTTTTGTATCTCAGAATCTTTGATGAACTTCCAACTTTCGAAGATCCACTCCATCCACGATATTCTCTCCCCATTTTTGATACCCATATTAAACAGCAAATTGAACTCTCCAAGAGATTTGATTCGGTTAAAATCACACTGTCCTTTACAAAAGGTCAAAAATATGTGGGTCAAGTTATTGAATATCATGGTCACCTGGTTAGGCAAGGTCAAGGATCTTATTATGATGAACATGGAGATTTGGTTTTCCAAGGTTTATGGAATCAAGACTTTCCTCAAGAAGGAGTCTATATTTATAATCAAGACTATAAATATGAAGGCACGTGGAATGGATTCTCCCAAGATGGAAAAGGAATCTTGTATTATAAAAATAACCCATTGTATGAAGGTGAATGGCGAAAATTCAAGTATCAAGGAAAGGGAAAACTCTACTATGATGATGGATCTGTCATGTATGAAGGAGAATTCAAGCTTTCCATGAAATCAGGTCATGGAAGATCATATTATCGCAATGGCAATATCAGTCACATTGGATGCTATAAACAAGATCGAATGAATGGGCCTGGAAATTTATATTCACCAAATGGAAATCTCAAATTTGAAGGAGATATCATCTCAAATGAAGTTGGTCAAGTTTATCTCAAAGGAGATTATTATGCAGAAAAAACACTCAACAATACTGGCACTCTTTATGAAGGAGAGCTGTTTGAAGAGAGATATCACGGAAAAGGCTCACTTTATGATCTTGAACGCACTCTTTTGGCTTCAGGTGATTGGGTTCATGGAGAGTTCCAGCCAGCCTATGACAAGAAAAACAACCTGAATTCTTATTCTCATATGAAGGCAGCGGGTCAAGATCCAAAACAATTCCATGGAGAAATCAATTTGAAGAATTCACATATTGATGGTGCTACACGTGAAATTCAACTTTATCTTGAAACTCAGATTGAAAATCCAGAAATATCTGTTGATTTTTCAAATCTTGATGTTCAGCAATTCTCTGCGATGATTCAGATTATCTCCAATAACCCTCATCTTCGAAGAGTCAAAGACTTGATTTTGAACAAATCTCTTGATCAAAAATCACCGTATGAACTGAAAACCCTCTTTGCAAGCCCTAATTTACAGCATCTCAACAAATTGTCAATTCTCAATGCTAATGAGTTCTGTGATCTTTCCTGTCAAGCTCTTTCTGAATCAACCAATCTCAAAAATCTTTCCGAGTTTTCAGTTGTTGACAGCCGGTTTTCAACTGATCAAGGTCTGATCATTCTCCTCTCAAGTCCAATTTTTAATAGTCTTGAGGTCTTAAAGATCAAAAACGTATTCAATATCCGTGAACAGGCAATTTTGAATTCCCTTGCAAGTCCCTATCATCTCCAAAACCTTCGAAAACTCAGTCTCACCGGATGTTCTCTCACACCAGAGTCTGTCAAAATCCTCTTCAATACGAACAGCGGTGCAATAACTCATATTTCCAAGCTCAATCTTTCACAGAATATGATTGGAAATAAAGGATGTCAATATATCATGGAAGCTAGGATTAAACTTGAGAAACTTACGAAATTAAGCATGAAAAACTGTGAAATTGGAGCTTCTGGGGCCTCATTTTTGTGTAATTCTCCATGCCTTTCTCCTCTAACTTCTCTTGATTTATCATACAATCCAATAAGTAGTGCTGGCTGCGATTTCATCTTTTCTTCCAGAATCTTTTCACGTCTTGAAATTTTAAAACTTAAAGAATGTAATCTCGGTTTACAAGCAATCAAGAAAATGAGTGAAAATTCTATCATTAAAAACCTCTCAACTCTTGAAATTGATCAAAATAAATCTCTGAATAATGAAAGCATGGAATACCTTGCATCTAATCCAAATCTTGCCAATCTTGAACTACTTTCTTTAGTTGGAGTTTCGATCTCAATCAAAGGCGTTGAAAAACTGTGTCAATCTTCCATTCTCACTAAATTGACTACTCTCAAGATCTTTGGAAATGAAATCGGCAAATTAGTTGGTCAAGACATCCAAAAACAAATCAAAATTCGAAAAAATCTCAATATTTTATAACATTTCCTTGTTTATATGTTTTTGTAATTTTGTTTCTCATGTATTTTTATTTTTCCCCCTTTTTGAACACACTTCACCTCGACTTGATAAAACTTTTCTCAATCTCCCATTATACCTCTATTTTTTCTTTTTAGAGCTATTTTGAGACGAATTTGACAAAGTTCGTTAAAAAAAATTTAAAGTGAGGAATCAAAGCGCATTTTAGAAACACGCCAAACGAATATCAAAAATTTGAAACTTTAAGAAAAAAATGGCCAAAAAGAGATCAAACTCCCGTTCTTCTTCCAAGTCAAGTCCCAACAGATCCCAGAAAACCAAGGTTGCTATCTCCCGTGATCACCCTACCAATCTGATCGTCAGAGTCAAGCGTAGCCGTGTCCCTTCCGAGAAATTCCTTGAATCTTTGGAATCTACTCCCATCAGAAGAACCCCCAACAAATCTACTTCCCCAGCATCCAGAAGCGCCTCCAAGACCAAGAAGGCAAGCAAGACTCCCGAACCCCGCAAGCCCAAGGCAACCGCCAAGACTACCAAGAAAACAGAAAAATCTTCATCCAGATCTTCTTCCAAGGACTCCAAGAAATCTGCTCCCTCCAAGGTTCTCAAGAGAACTCAAAGCAAGGCCAGTCGTAGCCAAAGCAAGGAAACCAAGCCCAAAAAGGCTGCTGAAAAGAAAACTTCAACCCCCAAAAATTCAAATAGATCCAAATCCAAGACTTCATCATCTGCCGAAAGATCAAAGTCTCGTGAAAAGTCATACAGCCCCTTGAGAAAGAAGGAAGCCACCTCTTCAAGAAAGAAGTCAACTGAAAGAGAGGATAAGAAAACTGCCAAGAAAACCCAAAAAACTACCAAAGCTTCTGAAAAGAAAAGCACCAGATCACCCTCCAAAACAAGCAGTAGCAGATCTCCTTCCAAGGCCTCCAGCAGCAGATCAAAGAGCAACACCAAGAAGAGTCCTGCCAAGAGCTCAAAGAAGGGCCAAGCTGCTGGCAAAAAGGGAGGTGATACCATCAAGAAGACCATTGAAGACACTATCAAGGCTTCCAAGAACATCGTCAAGGGCTTGAGAGGCAAGAGCTCACCTAAGAGAGCATCAAAGGCATCTAAAAAGTAAAAAGGATGACAAGATTAGCTGAAACAAATGAACAAGATATAACTCTATTTATTTTTTCATTCATTTTTACCTTAAAAAACTTTACTCAATAATGATATCATTCAACTTGCTTTTTTCGCTTTGAAAAAAGTGAGTAAATTTTTCAGAGAATATTGGCTAATCTTTTATGAAATTAATTCTCACATCAACTCAAATCAATTTGATCAAAATTATTTTTTTCTGAGGGAGACATTCCAGAACCCGTTAATGTGAAAAGTATTTGATGCTTATTTTTCCCAGAAATAAAATTTGTTGACTGATACGACTTTTTTATTAAAATTAAAACTCACAGAAAATATTCTATTTTCCGTTTCAGCCAATTTATATCGGCAAGTGTCTCAGTCACTAAATTTATAGATTAATATTAACCAAAATGACCTCTCTAAATAGGCGCTCAAACATTTTCGGTATGCCTGTCCCCAACCTGTTTTTCTAATCCTTTCATAGATGACAGCATGATTACCCCAGAAAAAGTCAGGAGATACAGAGATGCTTCTGTTCTCGTTACCCCAAAGGACAATGAAATCTCTCATTTCGACTTGGGCCTAAAAAAGCGAAGAATGTCAGTGCCAAACATTCGTGATTTCTCGACTCCTTTGAAATACCAAACAAATAAGCAATTCCTTAGCAACTCAGCCAGACCCGAAATCAAAACCAAAAACTTTGAAATCCAAAAGGAAAATATTTCATCCCCAATTCTCAGAAATATCAACACCAATATTGAATTCCATCGCACCCAGGAGTCACCTCGAAGCCAAACTGAGACCAAGCAAAGAACTGATCTTGAGAGAAGTTTCATCGAAGAAGAAAATGTCAGAGAATATGATGATAGCCTTCTTTTGAGAAAAGAAGAGGTCATTGTTGAAGTTCAAGATTTTGTCATTCAGACAGATATCAAAACCCCAATGCAAGATATGGAAGTTAGCGTCGACTTTCCCCTTGAAAAACCTCAAGCAATCGATCAAAGCACCCAAATTGAAGAGGAAAAGAACAATATCGAAAATAAAGAAGAGGAAATAAAACAAAGAATAGAAGCACAATATTCTGAACAATTAGAATCTCAGAGAAAGCAAATCTTGCAACTTCAAGAGTTGCTTTGTTTGAAAGAAGATGAGCTCAGCCAAGTCAGAAATCAAATTAAAACTCTAAAAATGAGTTTTCTTGGTCAATTGTCAGATTTGAGAGAACAGTTGACTCAAGTCAAGTCAGAACAGTACAATAACAAAAAAGATATTGACTTTTCACTCAAAGCGACAATTCAATTTTTAATCGAACTTATCAGTTCAAACCTTAACAAATATATTAATGAAAGGTAAAATTCATCACCAACTCCATCTAATACATTTTTCAAAGAAATAACAAAGAAAGAGATAATCTTTTAATGTATAAATTACAAGTCTCAAATCTTAAAGAAGAGCTTTATAAATTTAAAGAATTTATTATTCTTGTGATTGGTAGACTAAAAGAAGGTATTGCTCAGCAGTTCGAAGGTGAAGTCAAAACTGAATTACAAAAAGTAATTTTTCCCTTTTACTATTGAATAACTCTCCAAAGATGATTGATAATTCACCAAAGGGACAAGTCACTCTTCTGAATTTACAAGATTTCTTTAATGAAAGCATTTCAATGACAACCGATTCAAGTGCTCCAACTCCAAGAAAAGATAATAATGCTCCCACAAAGATTCCTAGAAAGAGAAATCACAGAGTTGATCCAGCGATCATTGAAGGTATGAAATACTTGCTTGACCATGAAGGACTCAAAAATCCTTTCAACTCAAAGCAAAACCTTCAAGATAAGCTTGATAAAGTGATGAAAAATCCTGATCACGCCGAACTCGATAACCTTGTTCTGAGCACTTTAATGGAAAGATCGACCAGAAGATCCGCCAAGTCTCCAGCTAGAAGCGAAACTAGCCAAGTGAATTCAAGCAGTCACAAAAAAACTCCCGCAAAAAGAAATGCCAAAAACTCTGAACCCACTGATGACCAAATCAGCGAATTAGGTAATTCAAGTAAAAGACTCAAAAAAGAACTCCAACATTACACAAGTTTTGTTGATAATGATGGAGATAAATTCATTGTTGCTGATACAGAATTTAACAAATAAATAACAAATTTTTATTTTTTGTTCACCTTATCGTCGTAATTATTTGATAAAGTATTTTACATTGTATATATTTTAAGTTTGCATTTTTGTTTCTTTTTAAAATCATCATTTAATCATAATAATCATAAGTGTGTGTTACTCAATTTTAATTTTAGAGATTTTTTTTATTGATACATACATTTTTTATTTAGCTTCTCTCAATTATTATCTTCTTCTTAAAGAAATTAACATACTATCAATTGTATCACGAGTTTTTTGATCAATGGCAGGATGATTTTCCATTTCTTCAAGAGCTTCTCCTCTTTTGTTTTTATAAGCAACATCGACAGCAGCGGCAAATCTGTTTATCATTTTGAGGATAGTGATTTGTTCATCAACATCAGGCAATTTAACAACGTACTTTTCAACTAGATCATATTCTGACTTTTCAGACAATAAATCAACCACAACGAACCAAGGAATTGTTTGAGATTTCTTGTTTTTATCATTGAGTAAAGCATCCAATTCCTCCCATTTCTTCTCGTTAATGAAACACTTTGCTTTCACTGTGTAGAAATTACGATCACTGATCTTGAATTCTTTTCTGACCTTTTCTGCCTTTTCAAATTTGCCTTCTCTGAAAAGAGTCTCTAAATGAGTATTGACTGGCACTTCATCAGTCTTGATGCCATTATCCTTTATCAAGTGACTCAAATATTGATAATGCTCTTTTGTCATGTCCTTTGCAAACTTGTCTTCGAAAAACTTTAATGCAAAGTCCTGAATAACAGCCATTCTTTGGGGTAAATCCTTTATGTTATAGCCGTTTTTAATGGCATAGAAAGCTCTTTCGTCTCCAGTTGAATGATCCATCATGTATACATTCAAGGATTCTGGCTTGAAATTCTTCAAATATTCCAACAAGAGTTTCTTTGATAATGGGGTCTTGCTCAACAAAGTCCAGACGCTCTGTTCTGGCAAATTATCCCTTTGCATCTTGAAAATAACCATTTCAATGAGATTAGGATCTCTACTGTAGATGGCTTCTCTCAAAGAACTCAGGTAATCCTTCATCTCCAACAGCACCTGCAACTTCTTCGAGAATGATTTTTCCTTATCCAACAATTTTCTAGCTAAATGATCCTTGCCAATTTCAACAGCTTTTCTTGCAATCTCGGCAAAACTAATTGTGCTCTCATTCTTCAATTTCTCATAGATGATATTTGCAAGGCTTTCTTGTTGTTGTTCGGAGCTTTCGCCGGCTTCATGGGTTGACTCAATTTTTGCGCATGCCCAGTTCACACACACTTGGGAAATCAATTTGGGGGAATAACCCAAGAATTTGCAGATTTCATCGGCAACATAATAAAGTTGGTATCTCACCAATATTCTCGTCACTTGGAGCTCAGATAGTCCTTGGAATTGGGCGAAAGTCAAGGAACGGGCCAAACAATCAAAGCCGTCACTTCTGAAAGCTGATATAACTCTGAGAATCTTGCAGGCATGTGAGAATTTATTGTGGTCAAAAGTAGAGTTGTTTGGGTTCAAAAATGTCTTTCCGAAATGTGCAGCACGGAGAAGCTTGAGTTGTTCAGTGATATTCAGCTCAAAACAGGCAGCTTCAACACATTCTTCAACAGCCTCTTGTAATCCCTTCTTTTCAGTTAAAATGTTGTTTTCATAACTTGCTTGTCTTTGCTCGTAATCTTCATAAGCTTCATAAAGATCCTTGGCTTTGGCAGAACTGTTAATTTTGAAAATATTCACATAATAAGGAGGCAAAGCTCTCAAGATTTCGCACTTGTTGCTTGAAGTGATCTTGATACCATCGACTTCTTGCATGGGCAAAAGAGCTTTGGTGTTTTTGATTTCCTTTTCAACAATATTATGCTCTGTTATCAAGTGAATTGTACGACCCACAAACAACACAACGGCGTCTTCTCCACACCACATCAATTTGACAGCTTTTTTCCACCCCTTAGAATCTTTCAAATCCTTTGAAACCTCATCTTTTGTCATCAAAATTTTGGTGAAATCTGAAGAAACCACGAAAAGATTATTGTCCTTTGTCAAGAAAGCAATCATTTGTTTTTCAATATCATTTGATGGAGACATGGCAATCAGCTTGATCTCCTTGACTGTTGGAAGCTGGGCCAGAAATGCAGAACTTGCATTTGCGGGGTTAAAAAGAATCATCTCATCTTGATCTTCGACCAATCTGTGAATGCCAGCGGATGAGTGAGTCACCAAGCATTCAAGTCTTTCTGAAAGAGAGCATTTTGGTGAAACTGGAAGGAAAAAGGCGGGCTTTGTTTTGATTTCTCCGTGAGAAAAGGGCTCGCAATTAGGAGTGAAAATGTTTCGCACAAAATAAAATTTGAAGCTTCCTTGGAGACCAGTGTAGAAAATCACAGAGTTACCAATTACTTTTGCCTCGATGATAGGCTCTGCCATAAACCTGGAATCCAGTCTGTAAGATCTCTTGGTGCCCTTATGGGGGTCAACCAAAATATATGAGCCTTCCTGAGTAATCACAAAAAGATACTCTTCATCAAGAAAATCCATTCCGACAATTTTGGGCATTCCTTCTTTTGAAATTCTTCGAAGGAGATTACCATCGTTTCTGAAAATGCAAATATTCTTGATAGCATCATTATTGGCGTCATTTCCCATAATAAATGCGTCTGGATCAGAGGTAATTGCAATTGGCCCACCAAACTTGGCATGAGCATAAACCATATGCTTCAGTTCCAAAGATGAGAAACCCTTGTTTCTGATTTTATAGAACTCAAACAGTTTAAAATTGATGTCCTGAAGTGAAATCCAATTCATATTTTATTCTCAAATTCTCAATACAATATATTTTATTTATGTGATTAAATTACAAAAATAAATATATATTACTCTCGCTCGCTAATGTATAATATTAGATCTAAATACTCTATTTTTGGATCTTTGAGAGAAATTCAAATTCTCTCTCAGAAACACTCAGTCA
>PJUD01000765.1_pt1 | contig 13356 bp, 13 predicted proteins | sample 1512341 | NCBI WGS metagenome assembly PJUD01 (sample SAMN08177675, study PRJNA422409) | Feces metagenome, whole genome shotgun sequencing project. | isolation source: Chicken feces (3) enriched on wood chips: beechwood xylan treatment | host: Gallus gallus | place: USA: Madison | collected 2015-01-15 | reverse complement strand
TTCTTTGTCTTGAAATTTGACCACGATATTTTCTATTTCAGTTGTATTCATACATTTGTAAGCGTAATTCAAAACATAAAGTCCACAATCAGAAAGGTAATTGATTTTTGTATCCTCATAATACTCCAATGATTCAACCTTTACATTGTCCCCCAGCTCCTTTTGTACAATCCAGACCACATTCTCACAGAGTTTTTGGCTTGCAACATTACTCAAATTATCAGATAAAAAGTCAATGATAAACAAATTTTGCTTTGCGATATGAAAAACAGAGACTATCCATCTTCCATCAACACTTAGCAAAATCACAATTTTATCAAAATTCTTTATGAGATCTGAATTTCCCCAAGCTTTTCGAAAGTTTGGTTCAAATACTTTATATTTTATTTGTTTTGGATCATTTATTATGGGAGAAATCTCAATCGCGTAAAACAAATTTCGATTTTTGCTATTCTTATTTTCAGCTCTGTATGAACTTTGCAAAGAGTTCAAATATTCCAAAAATATCATTATTATATTCAAGCTCACTTGATCTTCTTTTTGAAAACTGAAAACATCCTCATTTCTCACTTTAATCCCACTCCTCTCTATCATTACTTGAGACCCATTCTTGCTCATTACACTCGCCTGTTGTACCATCAATGAGTATTCCTCCATTACAAACTCACTCAGCTCTGGTAGCGTAAAATTATCCACTATTGACCTAACTGGACTCGGATTATTACTTAGCTTAAACCTTGATGGCTTTATTACCGTTCCTTTTCGACTTCCGTGATCCCCTGATTTACTCTGTGAATAATGATATTTCTAAATCGGTACCTGATGGTTGGGGAGTATCAATATGTTTTAATATACTTGAATCGAGAATGTTTTGAGTATTCTTCATCTCAATTTTTCCATTGCGAATTTTATTAATAAATTATAATAAGAAAATCTGTCATCAATTGCAGGTTGTAGGTTGAAGTTTCAAAAATAATCCTGATGAGCTAGTGATACCTTTACTGACTCCAACTTCATCAAAATGTGATTTGGCTGTGAGATTTTATAAAATTTCTTTGTTTTGAAGGTTTAATCTATTGATAAATGTGAAAAGGTTCTCTTTCATAAGTCAAGAAAAATTTTGACAGTCATAATTATGGTTTTTATTCTAAAATAAATTTTATTTCAACCTTCGAAATGGATTCATTTTCTTTCTTGATTTTGAATATTCAAGAAATTCTTTTTCCTTCAAAATGAAAAAAAAAATCATCCAAATATTTTTTCCAAAAAAATCTCAATAATTCATGAATCAATTTTTAAGTAAATTTACATATAAAATCTGCGAAAGCTCTTTGCTGAAGGAAGAAAATATCAAAGAAAAAAAAAAAAAAAAAAATTCTTGGAATTATTTTTTCCACATTTTTCACTTCAAATTATCAAAAATAAATACTTAAGACTCAAAATCTTGAGAAATCATTGATCAAAAATTTAAATTCTCGAGAGAGGTATTAAAGATTATTCACTATGCTTATCAAATGGATATGAGAATGATTTTTTTTATTTCTCCTCTCAAGATTTGAATCTTTTCAAGAGAACAATGAGTTCACTTTGCTTTTAAAATTTAAAGCGCTACATTGTTTGGCAGGAGGTGATTTTAATTTATTTAGCTAACACTTTACGAATTAAATCCTCTATCTCAAAAGAAATCTTTATAGAGGAAGCCCTTTATGGAAAATAACAATGTACAATTGCATCCAGTTACCTGGCTTGCTTTAGTCGCACTTGGTTTTGTTGGTTATCTCTATGTCCGCCAAAAATCCTTAGAGAAAAAGTAATCATTTTTATTATTCAGAATTTCTTATGGAATTCTAGACTGACTCAAGGCCAACCATCCTATGCTAATGAGACTCGCGGTCCCCAAGCTACCCCATATTTTGGCGCCAGTTCCAGACAACCCAATTTCAATGAAAAGGAAATTGAACCCAGAAAACTTGCTAAAGACCTTGATACAGATGCTTTCAAGCAAAAAAGTCCCAAATATCAACCTTCATTCGGTAAATTCGTTGCAAATTGAGGGTCCACTAACCACTTACAAGCAGAACAATTCGGCCTCTCTGGTGACAGAAATAAACGTCAAGGTTTTGAAGGATTGGAAAAAGCATTTGATGATTCAAGAAGAATGACGAGTTATAAACCTTTACAAAAACCCGTCGAATCCTATTCCGTCTTTGCTGACCTTGGCAAATCAGAACAACCTGCTCCCACTGTTTCTAGCAATATTCCCGTCCATTCCACCCCAAGCAATTTGATCAATAAAGGAATTTCTTTATACCCAGGCGGCTTATCCGGCAAAATTGAACCTGAAATCGAAAATAGACAAGCTCCCACCGAAGAAATTATCTCAACCAAAGAAAAGTTGAATATCATCCATGATGATAACGATAATGAGTATAAAGTCTTCCGTGAATTCAAACAAAAGGAATCCAGAGTCTTGCACGAAGAACCCAAAAGATTCGAATCCCCTCAAAGGCAAGCCTGGGGAATCAGTCCTCTTGATCATAGTCCTGACAGCCCTTTCAGAATCTTTGGTAAACAAATTCCGAGAAAATTCAAATCTAAACCCTATCAATAGAAAGTTCACTTGCAGGAAGTATAAAGAGAGACGACGATTTGATCAAACACCCCAAACAACGCGCAGGAACAAGTCTTATTGCCAACAAGAAAGATCCTTTCCTCAAGGCTCAAGACGCTTTGAATGAACGTGTTAACCCTATTGGATCCAAACTTTCAAAATTCGCCGCGAAAGCTGAAAGCAAAAACAGATCCAACCAAATCTTTATGGATGTTGATTCTGATGAAGACAGTATGCTTGTCGAAACACAAAGAGGTCATGGGAATATTAATAAAAGATCAGGAGCTGAATCTCAAAGTGTTGACGCTTTGGAAAGAGACTCTCTCAAATCTAAATACTTCAAGGACAACAACTTGAAATCAAGCTTCAAAGGCCCTGAAGGTAAAAGAATCACCTTGGGACAAAACTTACAATCCGTTGGAATTGGCCAAAAAGCTGGTGCTGCTAAAGACTCCAAGTATCCCTTGAACTCTCTCCTTATATAACTTTATTAGGGATCAATCTAAAAAGAAATCTTCCACTGATATTGCTTACCTTACTGAATATGGTTCCAATTTGACCATGAAGAGATATATGGAAAGAAAGGCTCTTACTGACAGTGCTGCTAAAGCTTCTAGACTCTCTTCCTCAATGATTGCCCCATCCAAAACTTCCACTTCCATGATTGCTGAAGAACCCGTCTCTAGATCTCTCCTTATCAATAAACCTGCTGCTGTCGCTGTCGAGAAACCTAAGCCTGCTCAATCATTCACTTCCTCATTGAAAAGTGATGGAATTTTGATCGGTGGTAGTTCTAAAACTACTGAAGTCAAAAAGCCTACTATCATGGAATCTGAAACTATCGTGGAGGCTCCAATCAAAAAAGATAATAAACCAGATTTCGGGACCAAGACTGTTGCTGAACCTGCTAAAATCTCTTCTATCTTAGGAGGAGGAGGTTCATCTATCTTTGCTCAACCAAAACCTGCTGTTGTTGAAGTGACTCCTACCACTACAAATGGTAGTTCCTCTCTCTTTGGCAACAAAAAACCAGAAGCTGAAGAACCCAAAAAGACAATTGAACCTGAATCAGTTCCAGTTCCAGTTAAAGAAGAAACCATCACTCCTAAAGAACCCTCACCAATCGTAAATTATTTTATCTTATTCAATATCTTTAACCCTTCATAGGAATCCCAAACACAAGCACTTCCAAAAGGATTTAATATGGGAGGAGATTTATTCAAGACACAAAAATTCGGTTCAACTATGCCCACAAAGCCTGAAGAAAATAAAGAAAAACCTGCAGGAGGATTATTTGGCAACCTTACTAGTGCTGCTCCTAAGAAAGAAGAAGACGAACCAGAAAAATCAACCAGCTCACCCAAAGAAGAACAACCAAAAGCTCCTCTCTTTGGATTCCTTGCTGGTGGAAAGTCTGCCTCTGATACTGACAAAGCCCCTGCTCAACAACAAAATGGAGAAAAGAAAAGCATTTTTGGTGGAGACCTTACTAAACCTGCTGCTGCTACTTTCGGTGGATTCTCTAACCTTTCCAACAATCCAGAACTCAAAAAAGAAGACTCCAAAAAGTCTGAAACTGGCTCAACTTCTCTCTTTGGTTCCTCAAAGCCTGCTTTTGGTTCTGGTTCTGGCTCTCTTTTTGGTGGTAAGAAGGATGAAAACACTGAAAAGCCTGCTGATGAACAACCAAAGACAAGCTTCTTCAACAAAACTGAACAAGCCCCTGCTGTTTCTGGAGGTCTTTTTGGCAATTTAACCAAAAAAGCCTCAAGCCCTGACTCATCATCGTCTCCTAAGAATGATCAAAAACCTGCCTCCTCAGGATTATTCGGTAATACATCAAGCTCTTTCTTAAAGAGCGGCACAGCTGCTAAAGAAGATGATACTCAAAATAAAGCCCCCATGTTTGGAAGCCTTAAGCCTGTTGGTTCTTCTGAAAACAAGCCAGCTGGCTCTCTCTTTGGAAACACAACCTCAACTCTTGGTGGTGGACCTTCTCTCTTTTCAAATGCTGCTGCAGGCTCAGGAGCTGCATCAGCTTCAGGAAGCATCTTTGGATCTGGAGCCGCAACTTCTCTTAAAACACCAAGCACAGGATTATTTGCTAGTTTGACCAACAATTCCAATAAAGAAGGTGGTAGTGGCTTATTTTCAAACAAGTAAAAAGTAAGCAAGCAAGCAAAAATAGGGTAGTGGGAAAATCAGAGTTGTGAATATTTCAAAAAGAATTCAGACAAAGTAATGGTTTTTGTTATTTTATTCACGAAAGAGGGAAAAAAAAAGCGATATGTAAATATATAAATTTATTTTCTCATACGTACAATTCATAACTCTGTAAAAAAAAAATTTTGCGTATCGTCTCAACAATCTAGGAATATGGAATATTATTTTAAACTCAATTATTATAACTTTGTCTGTCGTTCGTCAATTGAAAAAAATAATTAGAAAAAAATCACCGCCACCGATCTCTTTGAAAAAAATAAATATTCAGGTTATTTAACACAAAATTCAGGAGTTTTATTCCTTATTGATAAAATTATTTTGCTCAAGGTCAAACGTTTTTTATGAAGTTAACTTGGCTGAGTAACAAAGGTATGTTTTCTTTCTTATCCGTCAAGTCAACCTTTTTAAGGATCATCTGCACCCATCTTTTATCTCTTTTTGCAAGGGCTTCTTCTTTCAAGTCTTGCTTTGACTTGCCCAACTGCTCTTGACTTTAATAATGATAAATTTCTTTATGTCTTCTGGTACAACAAACTTTCCAATAAATGTCTAACTTTGGCTAGGGTCGATGTCATTATAACGATCGTATTCTTTTTTATACTCCACAGAGCTGATCCAGGATATGTTCCTATTGATGCAGTATTTTTTACTGATCAAGAAGAACCACCTCTCAGTGCTAGCAATCATCAGTAATAAACTCCAAAGTTGAATCCTCTTACGCTTCTATAGTTATAACAGTATGATAAAGCTTAAGATGGCAGATTCAAGAATGATTCAAAGCTTTGAACTCTCACCTTCTGGACTTGAAGGACAAATGAAACAAAGCATGGTAGTTTTCCTAACTGTTAAAAAATAATGTCTTAACGTCTTCTCTTCAGTTTGCAAACAATCAAAATCCTGCCGACAAATCCAAACTTCTTAAAAGCACTTCCAACTCTACTGCCATCACCAAACAAGGAGATTATAACGGAACTCTCAATTCTCCTCTCCCACCAAAAAGTAAACAAGGTATAATATTTTCACTGTGTGAGACAGTTACAAACTCTCTGATAGATGATGTTGAAAATGATGGTCAAAACAATCCTAATCCCGAAGATGATGAAGACGAATTACAAACAAGAGTTGAAGTTTGTCTCAGTCGACCAGATGAAGAGGAATCCCAAGGAGAAGATGAGATAGATTATCAAGCTGCTATTGGTGGAGATGATGATATTCCTGTCCCATTTGTTGTTGGTGGTGGTGGTGCAACTTCATTTGAACAAAACGATGCTCCTCAAATTAGACGAGGAAATCAAGCTGCAACTGGAATTATGAAAGAGTATAAAGGAAAATACGGACCACAACTTGATGATGTTGAAGAAGAAATGGAAGGAAGTACGACTGTGCATAATCGTATGGATAGCAATGATCATAGTCAAAAAGCCGATAAAACTGTCAAAACTCAACATTCAATGGAAGTTGATCAATCAGTCTTCGTTGCTCATCTCGATAATCAAGATGAAGAAGCGATAAGGAAACATAAAAATTTCGGCATTCTTAGTATATTACTTGTTTAAGAAAGTGAAACTTAACATTTTGCTAGGCCAACAAGGAGGAAATATTGAATTTATTACTTTAAGAGAAGCAAATGCTAAATCAACAAATTGTCTTAAACCAAATGATTCAACTGTAATTTTCAATCTCAATTTAGTAATCTCACAATCTTAGTCAAGTGGTGTTGTTCTCAATATAGGAGAGAAATGGAGAAAAGGTTCAGATTCAGAAAAGACAAAATCAAATCCTGCTTTGGATAAAAGTGTAAATGAACAACCTCAACAAGAAGGTGATCAACCAGAAACTCTTTATATTGAAAGAAGATATTGTTCTGCTTGCAATTTCGACCAACCGTTAAGATCAAAACATTGCAAAGAATGTCATAGATGCACTGCTCAATATGATCATCATTGTCCTTGGACTGGAACTTGTATTGGAGAAAAAAATCATTTGGTCTTTTACTTTTTCTTATTCTTCCAAGGAATCGAAACTCTTTATGGAGAAATATTGGTAAATTGAGAATTATTTTTTCTGAGACTCTAAAACCTCATAGTTAATACAAAGAGTGATACAAGATACTGATAAAGAATGGACATTTGAAGGAGTGTGGAGAGTCATTGTTTTGCTTGGAACAACTTTCTTTACAGTTATGGTGGCTTCTCTTTTCGTGTTCCACTCTTACTTAGCTACTCAAAATCTTACCACGTGTAATTCTTATGGTCTTGACTTTCTATTAACTCATTTCAAAGGGGAATTTTTAAGTTGGAATAAAATATCATATCTCAAGGAATGGAATAAAAAATGGGGATCTCCATTTTCTCAAGGATTTAAAGAGAATGTTAAGTTCTTCTTTAAATTTAACAAAAATCTCTCGAGATGGAAAATGCCTAAATTTAAAGCACCTTTAAACCAACAACAGCAACTTCAAGAAATTGCTAATGCTGCTGCTAAGTAATTCCATCAAGTGAGAAAAAAAGAAATTATATTGAACATATACTTTTCTTTTTTTTTTAGTTTAAATAATTGTTCTTTCGTTCTTTATGAGAGTTTGATTGTCATGTTTTTTTACTTGGGAACTTCAATTTATGTATTATTTTTGTCCATATCATATCATCTCATTTGTCTCAATAATATTTTTTTTTCAAATCAACTTGAAAAAAACATGAATCTTTATTCTCATAAATTGCAAAAACATATTCAGGTCATCACAAAGAAAAATAAAAAGTTATGCTTCACCTTAAGCTTGTTTGGAAATTAAATCGTTAGAATCGCAAGTTTTTGAGATAGTATCGACAGCAATGTTTAAATTCTCAACCAAGTCAGAAAGCTCTTCGAAAGAGCACTTGAAGGTTGTGGCTTTTAATTCTCCTTGCAAATCGACATACTTTAAATTTATCAAATACACATCCTTTCCGACTCTTGTCAAGTGTTTGCTTGAAACAGTGTGTAATAACTTCCATTCGATATCGACCAATCTATTGAAATTGATGCTGGAATCCAATTTGGTTTCCTTCAAGTTAGAGTCTTGAGATAAAGCGAATTCCTGGAATTGAGTATATTTAGCGACAAAATCCTCGATGACTTCAGAGTTATTTGTATATTCCTCAAGCAAAGTTCTGACCTCAGTTGCCAACAAATTCAAATGTAAACAGTGGGAAGCCAACAAAAAGATCACATTAAAAGTAAAGTTCACATCTTCTTCAGCTTGGCCACTAGATTTCAATCCATCAATAATTTTCAAGTTTTGCACGTCTTCCACAATATTCAAGAAACATGATTTTATGATTTTCTCGTAATTCTTCAAAAAGAATGAATCCTTCATCACCTGCTCTAATTGAGCTGAAAGTTCTTCAGAAGGCTTTTGAGTCATCTCGATCTATTATTGATATAAATAAAATTTATTTAATATTCTTTTTATTTGTGTAAATCCTTTCACAATTTATCAATATCATAAATCAAACAAACAAAAAAAAGTGAAATTGTTCAATAATCCATTTCTTTTGTAATTTACAAAAATTCCCCAAAAATTTACAAAACCAATTTTTTTCGAATCAATTTAGTCAACTCTTTTCTCTATTTGAAAATTTTCTGGGCTCACTACTTTCTTAACGTCTCTCACGCATAAAGGAATTCTATCAATGAAAAAAAAGAAATAATTAAATCACAAGTAACAGCGCGGAATATTCAAAAAATTATTATTTTATCTATACAAGAGTTGTTGCCTTAAAAATGAATAAATCACGCCAGACTACTCTCCCTTTCAAAAACAAAGAAAACGTCATCATTATCGAAGAAAAAAATGAAACTTCTCAAACTGTTCCACGTGCAAGACCTGCTTTACCGAACGACAAACCAATTTTCATTGTAGATGATGAATCAAACTCGAATTTCCTGAATGTTAATTCTAAATCCAATAGAAGAGGAGGCCGCTCTCCCTCCCCCAGTAGCTACGAACCAAAACTCAAGGATATCAAATTAACTCAAAGTCCATGCAAGTCAAATTACGATAGTGACTTCTTTGATGCAATTGACAATTTAGAAAAAGAGTATAATGAATTACAGAAGGATGAAGTTCATCAAATCTTACAGAATGAAGAGAATACTTTTAAAGTCGTTTCTGTCAAAGATAATTCCGATAATCTCTATGAATACCAAGACATGTTTGCTAGTTTTGGTCTTGTGAATGCCCAAGGTGACCTCCGATGCAAATTAAAAGTTCTCGGCCTCAAACATCAGCTCATTAAAACTGATAAAGTCTTTGTATGTGTTTTAACTGGCACCTGGTCAGAAACTGAGGTTGATCCAAACGACGAAGTCCAAGTTTTTGGAAAATTTTGTCAAGATTTCTTGTCCATACTTATTCAAAACAGCTTTGATCAAGAAAGAAATCTCTTTAATCAACACTTTATTGTCGTTGAACCCAGTATTCTCTTGCCTCCTACCACCATCACTACTGCTCTCCCTTGCAATAGAAGGGGTGTCCTTTCAGCTTATATTGGTGGCCGTGATGAAGTCTCCTTACCTCTCTTAAAGGGAAGTATGCTCCATAATATATTTGAGCAACTTGCAACAACAAGTGATTTGGCTTTTCAACCAGAGAAACTTGAAGAATTGGTCCAAAGTTATATTGATTCCAACATAGAAACATTTTATATCTTGAAAACTGATATGGATACTTTCATCAGAGAAATTAAAGCTAGTGTTAAAGATGCTCAACAATGGGTTCTTAAACATCTCAGTAAGTTTGACGGTGAAATTCTCTCTCTAACACCCCCTCATAGAAGAACAGAAAGATTTGGAATTTTGGAATGGTAATGCAAATTCAAAAATGAAAGTATTACAAGTTGTGAGTGCTGAACAAATGATGACTGCACATAATCTTGGTTTAAAAGGCAAAACAGATCTTGTTCTATTTTGTGAAGTTACCACCACCAATAAAGATAATACTACAGAAATTAAAAGATGTTTTGTCCCATTTGAACTCAAAACTGGTGAAAAAGAAGTCATGATTTATAATATGCAAGTAAAATACTTTGAGAACTAACCACCTCAATTTTTCTAGACATTAGTTTATTGTGTATTACTTATGCAACAGCATAAACAATATGAAGGAGTGAATGGAATATTATATTACATGAAACTCAAGAAACTGGTTGATGTGAAATTCAGAAATTTCGAGGTGTTTTCAATCATCAATAAAAGAAACCTTCTTGCCAAGCATTATAAAAAATTCGAAAAATCAAATGATGGTTCATGTTTCCCTCCTATGATTAACAATCCAAGTGAATGTAACAGATGCTATCAAAATTTCACTTGTTCTTTAATCAATCTCACTCTTGAAGATCAAAAACAGAAAAAACCTATCAACAATAATAAAAAACGACTCTTCCCTCAAAAAACTGTTCCTGATATTGAAGATTTCCAAGTTGATCCTGCTTTTAAACAATATTATGAAGTTGAAAGTAATCATATTTATATTAGATAATTCTCTCAATAATTCCCTTCTAGAATTGATAAATGGAGCAAAGAAAGAATATTTACAGAAATGGTTTAATTTACTTCATCTAGAAGAGTCTTATGAAAGAGAATTATATTCGACGACGACTGGAAAAGAAGACCCGAAACTTGAGATGATTGAATTAGAAAATTTTGATGAACTTAGAGAACATGTCAAAAACAATCTGAAACAAGAACCACCAAAAGCCATCGTCTTGAAATTCTCAAAGAGTTTCGAAGATAAAGACTCAGTCCATGGTTTCCTTGATAATTTCAAACCAATGGATTACGTTGGCTTGACTCAGTCTTCTTTATCTTGCACTCTTAGAGGCAATATAGTTGAAAAAAGAATGAAGAAAATTAAACAAGAAGATGGCAAAAAATCTTTCCTGGCTTATGTTCATGTTAGATGCTACATCAATGAAGCCAGTATCAACCCTGAAAAATTCGATTTGATTGATTCCAATGAAATGCAAACATTCTGGAAACTTGAAAACAAGAGAAAGAATTTCTTCCCTTTAATGAGAGGAAATCTCTTGGAACTCATTGTGAATCCTGACTATCAACGCCTTTACGAACTTATTGTCGAAAATAAAATGCCTCAATTTGACCAAGACCTTGAAAAACTGAAACCCTTCGAAGCGCTTTACAAGAAAAAGAGAGGTTCAAATGCTGATCAAACGAATACGATCCAAAGATGTTTACAAACAAAAGATTACAACATCGTGTTGGGAATGCCAGGAACTGGAAAAACCTATGTTATTGTCCTTTTGATAAGAATTCTTCTTGATAGAGGCGATAAGATTATTCTCAGTAGCTACACCCATTCTGCAATTGATGGTATTCTCAAAAGATTTGTTGAAAAATACCCCACATACAGAGATAAACTCCTCAGAATCGCATCAAATGCCAATCAGGTCGATGAATCAATTCGAGACCTTGTCTATCAAAAGAAAAATTTCAAAAGCATTCCTGCTATTTCTTCATATCTCGACTCTAAACAGCTCTTTGCAGTCACTTGTTTAGCTTCTGCCAATGTTATCCTCACCAACAGAAAATTCGATACATGTATTATTGATGAAGCATCTCAAGCATTGGAACCTGCAGCTTTAGGCCCAATAAATCTTGCCAAAAAGTTTATTCTCTTTGGTGATCATCATCAACTCCAGCCATTAGTTAAATCTAAAGAAGCCCAAGATCGAGGAATGCAAATCAGTCTCTTTGAAAGACTCATCAACACAAATCCAAGTGCTGTCTCAACTCTCAGCTTCCAATACCGTATGAATGAAGATATTATGCACATTTCAAACACGCTTATTTATGACAACAGGTTGAAAATTGACAATCCTTTGATACTGCAAAGCAGTATTGATATCCCCTATGTCAAATTAATCTACGACAAAAAATGGCTACTTGACATTCTTAATCCTGAAAGAAGAGTCATCTTCTTGAATTTGGATTGTATCAATGCTCTCAGAAAAATGATTCATGGTTCAGAAGGACCATTCAGTCGATTTGATAGTTCATTACCTGAAGATTTCCATAGTCAAGGATCTCATTATTCGTTCTCAAATAATTTTGCTCTTCTTGATGAAAAATTCAATAGTCAAATGTCGTTAACAGAACTCAGTCAAAACTCCACAACTGATGATAACAATAAACTTGATCTTAAACTCGCTGTTTATCTCACACGAATGCTTTTAAATTGTGGTGTTAAACCTGAAGATATCGCTGTTATCACTCCCCTTAATTCTGAACGTAGTTATATCTTATCGAAACTCGATGTAGATTTTAGGATTTGGGGTTTTTTATTAATTTTCAAATAGAAAAGCAAAGTTGAAGTATTTACAGTAGATAAAAGTCAAGGAATTGATAAAAGTTGTGTTATTATCAATCTTTCTCTTGAAAATAAAGGAAAAGAATTCTTACTCACGGTATTTAAAATATAATATTGGTCACCTCTAAATAAAATTAGAATCCAAGAAGAATAAATGTAGCATTTACAAGAGCAAAACAGAAATTGATTGTTATTGGATCAATTGTTAATTTGAAAAAGATGGAAAATATGAACAAATTTATTGATATTATTGTTGATAAACGTTGGGTAATCATTTGAGCGAGATTTATTCTCATCCTAAATTTTTTAGGTATATAATATGGAAGATTATATGATGGAACCAGTTCAAGAAAAAAAATATGATGAACTTTCAAATCCCAAAACTTCAGTTCATTCCAAATATATTACCCAATAATGAATATTATCTCTCTCTATGATGTATATTTTTTCAATAATCTCTCATAATTATTATTTGTGTATTATTTATTTCCAAAGTTTCATTTCAAAATCATAAAAAGTTTTTATTGATCAGTTAAGTTTTGAAAAATAAAAGTGATAAAGAAATATTTCTTCCTTTTTTTATAAACAATATAACAATCACTATCCTCTCTCTCTCCTTAGTCTTTTATTTTTTTTCACCTAATCTGAATTTTCTATCCCATCTTTGTTGTTCTTCTAAGCGAATTTTCCAATCACCAGCATTTTGGAGACTGCCATATTTGAGCCAGATCATATCTTCTCTGAATCTTACATCAGAGGGAATGGGATCTTTCACGGGCTTGCAGTTACTGGGTCTTTGTTTATCAATGTTCCAATATTCCTTTCCATCAATTATCAAATTCTCGACAAAGGAGCCGGTAAGTGTGCAAATGTCCTTGGCAACATCAGCATATTTGAGATCATCGTCATCTTCATCGTCTTTGGACTTGAAGGTTTTTGGTGCAATGCCTTGTTTAACGAAATATATTCTTCCATCAAAGGTATCGTGTCTTCTCTTTCCGAAAAAGCCCTTCTTTTCAGCAGAACTCATTTTAATAACGGCCTTGATTCCGTTCAAAGGGTCCAAAAACTTGGCTACTCCGGCATAATGGAATTCTCTGTCGCCCAAAACCATTCCCTTCACTTTCACCAATGGCAAGCTAAACACAATTCTGCT
>PJUD01000762.1_pt1 | contig 13419 bp, 19 predicted proteins | sample 1512341 | NCBI WGS metagenome assembly PJUD01 (sample SAMN08177675, study PRJNA422409) | Feces metagenome, whole genome shotgun sequencing project. | isolation source: Chicken feces (3) enriched on wood chips: beechwood xylan treatment | host: Gallus gallus | place: USA: Madison | collected 2015-01-15 | reverse complement strand
AACAGTTGAAAAGATCAAAGGCTGATGAATATCAACAAGAAGAAAAACTGAGAGAAATTATTGATATGAAAATTGAAGAAGTTGTTAGAAAACTTGGTGTCCCTAGAGAAACTGTACATTTCATTGAAAATTATCATGAAAAACGTAAATTTGAATTTTTAAAGACGACTCTTTAACCATACCATAGATACGGATACAAATGTGGATATCGATTATTATGCATTGAAATTGTTAGATGAAGGTTTGAAGCAAGGTGATAATTATTTAGAAAGCATCCTTCCTAATAGGTCTTATTGTAAAATGTTTTAAATTTTATATGTGTTTTTGTAAATATTTCTTTTGTAATATTATCATATTATTTTTCAAACTCCCACCATTCTCGTCTTTAAAAATTACCAACTCAAAGAGGATTTTCTCTTCTTAAGTATTATTATTAAATTAAAAGGATATATCTGAAATTATTCATCCTTTCACAACAATAAAAAAAAAATCATTGAAATAATTTTATCAATATAACAAAAAAAGTATGTCTCAAGTCAACAAAATTAAAAAATACATCATCAAGGGAAGTCCTTATGGGGAAACCCAATTCGTCTTAGACGGTATCCTTTAACAACCTACTTCAACTAACCAGAAAGATTTGACTAAATTGGTTGATGATCTTGATATTAATGATGAAGAAACCACCGCAGTCCTTAAAGATCACAATGAAGAACATTTTGCTCTTATTCTTGACCCTGAAACTAACAAATTGGTACACAAAGCTTTTGGAAAGTCGAATATTAAATTTGCTCTAGTTCGTCCCAACAAAATACAACGCTAATGAGGATTATTATATTGATCAAAAGAATAATGTTAAAGTGTATATTAATCAAGCTGAACACAAAATTGCTCGTACTGAACCTTTGGAACTTGAACAAGATGAACAAATCACTTATTATCGGTATTGTGAAAGGGGTTCTTTTTACTAAGAGAGTATGTAGCAATGTCTTGGATAATTTAGTTGAAAAATATCTTGACACTTATTATAAAGATGCCACTTCTGGTTACAATGGTATTTGATGAATAAAGTGAGAAAAAAAATATAATGAAAATTAGTCACCACCAAGGGATCACCTCCTGAGTTCTTGATTCATATTGTCATGACTGCCAAGAACATGAATCTTAAAAATTTCTAGTATCTCACTATTGAAATAATTTTATTCTAATGTTTTTCTTATAGTGGAGGTGAATGGACTTCTGAATGGAAATTGGATGCTTCTGCTAATCTTGAAGTAAAAAATTCTTATCCAAATAAATTTTTCTCATAATCTCTCAAAGGGAACTGTTAAAATAAATGCTCATTATTTTGAAGATGGAAATGTTCAATTGAAATTAAACAGAAACTTCACTTTCCCTATGGAATTGAAGGCTGAAGCTGAAGAAAATTGCCAAAGAATTATGGATAAAATCAAAGAAGGTGAAGATGAAATCCTCAAGGGATTGGATTCTCTTTATGAATCTTTACCCACTCAAGTCTTCAAAACTATGAGAAAAGCTTTACCAGGTGAATATTTTGTTAATAAATTTGTTCTTACTTTCCCCATAGTTACAAACAGTAAGATGGATTGGAATCTTCATGTCCATAAAATGCTTGGATCTCTCAAGCACAAATAAATCAATATATATAATTTATTATTGACTCTTCTTATTTATTAAATGGTATAAGAAACCAATCTTCATTTGATAAACATACACAAGCACATTTTATAAAAAGAATCATCTTCATTATTAAGATTACAACCAAATCATAAATATTTCCCTCTTTTCAAATGAATGCAAAATACACCAAAAATTATTTTTTATTCCCTGTATCAAGCTCTTTCTATCATTTCTTTTCTACAAGCTTCTTCAATAAGTTCAATATCAACTTCCTTTTCTGGCAATCTAACATATCTGATAACTGAACCTCTCACAAATAAACTCTTTAATGCAAGCTATTCATTTCATTTTATTCATTGTTATACTCAAAAATTCTTACCAATTGAGGGAATCTTTCAGGATCAGTAACAATAATATCTGAAACGTTGAAATTCAAGTTAGCATCAACATGAGTTAAAACTCCAGAAATTTCAAGGCCATTTTTCAATTCAAGAGTAATTCTGATCTTTTTATCGGTAAGGTATTTAAAGCATGAAAAGAACAACTAGGATAAGAGGTTAAACTTTGGAATATTTGAAAGTTGTACCATTTTTTATTGAATCCTTGTTTATGATGAAAAATAAACTCTTTTTTGCTTTCTTTAAAAAAGTGCAAAATAACAAAAAGATCTAATATTTTTAATTTGAATAAATATCATCATAATGATAATGATACCAAAAATTCTTCTCCTAAAATAAAACATCTCATCTGTCACTATTTTCAATATTTCTTTTAAGTTATCTTCTGAGAATCACTTCAAGCCCTCTGATGGAAAGGTTACTCTTCAAAAAAACTGTTCAGAAAAAAATTTTGATTTTTGTTTGCATCTATTTCTTTGAAGAAAGAAGTGATAACAAGGTCAGGAGTGTAAACGAAAAAGTAAGAATGGATGAAGAATTCCATGTTTTTACTTCTTTATATACTCAATTTCCTCGGACTCCCTGGACACACTATTTAATTCGTTTAAGTCAAACAAACATTTTCAATTAGTTATATAATTAACTATCAAACGAAAGAGGTGGTTAAAGTAGGTCTTTTTCGAAAATTTATCAAATAATGCAGAGTTCGCAACAATACCAAACACATTCCTCTCACCAAAGGAAAACCCTTCCAACTCACAGCACTACCCACAAAAAAGAAGTCTTTAAAACTTACAATCCCATGTTCCACAATTTCGATTATGAACAAACTCAAAAACAAAAAAATACCTTTATTGAAGTTTACAATGAGAAAAGCACTCCTTCAGATATCTCCCAACAATCCATCTTTGACCATAATAGTGATAGTAACCAGTCTCTTTTTTGTATCATTCTCAAGATTTCTCTAGTCTTTCAGATGATTCCAGCCTTAAGAGAATTGCTGGATTTGGCAGAATGCACTGACGAAGAGATGATCACAGAAGACGAATACGCAAATATGCTTTTGAAACTAAAGATCCGACAAGCCTGTGTATGATCTATCCGCTAAAAATTAATTCTCTTATAAAATTAGGCCGGATTGACTGGACCTTCCAAATACTTTGATTTCAAAAGAAACAATTTTCAAATCAAACTTGAAGGTTTGCCTAGATTTCAATATGTTTTATCTTAACAAAAGATAATTATAGAGTTTGTAGCTTTTTTCACATCAGATGTTCAAAATATCGAATTAAATAAATATTCGTTGGAAGAATTGGTGCTTAAATTAGGACTTGAAATTTATCGTGCCGTTAGCAAAGAGAATACCTATCTTGAACTTCGACATCTTGTCAATTATATTAAAGAACATAAAAAACTTGATCTTGATATGGTAAATATTTTTTATGTGAAGAAAAAACTCAACTTTTTGATAGACAGGAATGTTAGAAATATTTGATTTTTTCATGGATCCAAATCAAGGTGTTTTGAAATCAAAAACTTCATTGATTTCATTCTTTACCAAAAATGCTGCCAGACTTGCAAAAGCCCTTTCCAATGATTTCCTCAGACAATTGCACACTATCCAAAATAAAAAACTTGACGATCTTGGAATGTCAAGAAGAGATCTCAATATCTCAGAAGTTGACAGCAAAATCCCCAATGTCGTGAAAATTTACGATAGCAACGCCAAGAATAACCTCAAAAATAAACCCTCTTTGCTCAATATCACCAACCCTCTTATCAATAACAAAGAAAACGAAATCAAAATTCAGCCCAAAAAGCCTCTGCACATTAATATTGAGAATAAGAACATCCTTGATCTGGACTCCCAACATTTCTTGAACAATTTTGGCATTGCTGAAGTTTTCCAAGAAATTCTCCCAAAAAATCGAGGCTGGATCATGAGAAAAAGTAATCGTCATGAAAATAAATGGTCCATGGTTTTCCTTGAAGTCGTCGAAAATAAACTTATCTCCACTAAACCTACTTCTCTTAAAGTAATGATATTGAAAAGAGTTATTCCTAAAAATTCCCCTTAGAGATCTATTAATGTGAGAAATTTAGAAATACATAAATGCAATTTTCTTGAAGTAATCAAAAGACTCGAAACCAATTCTCACCAAGAAAATCGCAAGACTCACAAAAGAGTTGAATCCTCCTCTTATAAAGCTGATAAAGAACGAGCTGATTATTTATTCTTTATTGTTGACAAAGTAAACCATAAGACCTACTTGATTCGATCACCTGACAATACCATCATTGGTTCCATTATTCATTTCTACATGTTGAAAGAAAATCCCAACAAACCTGAAGCGCAAGGTCTTCGTCCTTTACTAAATAGCGATCCAGAGTATTCTGGTGTCATTGAGATCGCTATTTGTAACAAGGCCTCCATAAACAGATACCACTCTTCCTTAAAACCCTACACCTTCAAAAAGCAATTCCTCATTATCAAGCAAGGAAGATTCAACATCTACGAAATGAAAACAAAAGACAACCTCAATTTGCTTGACTACGAAGCACAAATCAACCAAAATTATGATCTTTTCCCTCAAACTAACCAGTTCGTATTTTCTCTTGAAAAAACCCAGAACCCCACCGTTCACCAAATGATGGTCAAAAGTCCCCAATACAGCAATCTCGCTCCCATCCAAGAAACCGACCCTCACGAGGGCGTCATGAGAACAAACGAATTCATTTCTCCAAGATTTAACACCGAATTCCATGGCTATGAAGATCTCAAGGTTGTTGAATATAAAAATTCCATGTCAAAGGGATTCTTCAGCAACATTTTCAGCAAAATTCAACAATCAAGAAAAAAGAACCACAAAATTGTTTTGGCCAGTGATACTGAACTCAAAAGAAGACAATGGGTTCTGACTCTTAAATTTTTCTCCCAACTTGCTCAAAGCAGTCTCTTCAAATCCTCTTTCAGCAAAGATAGTGGAATTAGTAGCCAAGAAGACCCCCTCACCTCAAAGGGAAGCTTCCAAAATGAAATTAATCCAACTCTTAATGATGGCGCTCCTGATCAAAGAGCAAATAAGCTCAAGAAAAAGAAGCAAAGCTCAATTAGTTTCAAGCAGAAACCTGCTTATAATCCTGATTTTATTGATGTTTATAAATCAGAAGATCCCAATATGAAGGAGACCCCCAGAGAAATTAATAATGAGAAACTTTCTCCAAGAGATATCGAAGTTAAACCACTTAATAATAATAATTCGAAAAAATCTTTGCCTCTTATGACTGAACCTGATGCTTCTCAACGTCTTGGTAATTTTTTAATAAATCAAATCGCTAATCCTACATTAGATTCAGAAGAAGTATTAATGACATTTACACAATTTAATCCAGAGAGTTTCCCATTTGTAATGACAAAGGGAAATTCGTTAGGAAATAGAATTATAGAGAATTTTGAAGCAGAAAAACTCATGTTCTCGAATGAAATCAAATCAATGAGTGATTTGGAAATCTGGCAAAAGTTTTTGATATTTTTCATGCAAGAAACCCATCCTTGCTCAGAATTTGATTTAACAAATGATTCCTTGGTTGAAGACACCAAATTTGTTTCTGCTAGAGACATTGAAGCTTTGGAAGAAGATGTCAAAATTAGATGTGTGAATATCAGTGCCTTCAATACCAAAAAATTATCATAAAAAACAAAAGGAACAACAAATTTTTGCTTTTACAGTAGTATTTTTGTTTTTGTCTCTCTTTACATACAATTTTTCCAAAAAGAATTTTTCTATGGCAATTTTGATACTATGTCATAGTCAAAACTTTTTACTTTTATCAACAAACAATTTTTCATAATTTTCATATGTAATCAATCATTTCATAATATGATGTAACTATATAATTATCACCATTATTATTATTTCTCTATAGATATTTTATGAATCACACTCATACATTATTATTTTTATCAATCCATCAATCAATATTTTGAAAAATACAAAAAATCATCCAATATTACGCAGTACCAGTAACAACAGAATTTCTGATATTTGTATGTAATTTGAAAGCTTCCAAAGTTTCTTTCAAATTTGTTTCAATAATTGTTCCTCCAACAATTATCTCATCCAACAAAAGATATACTTTTTCTGGATTAAACAATATATCTAATTCACTTGCATTTTCAAATAATGCATCAAATCCTTCTGCAATCATGTGTATTAAATCAAATAAAGCTAATTCTGACTCTTCTGCATCTATCACTGTCACAATATACAATGATGCATATCGTCTAATTTTGTTAATCTTTTGATAAGATAAATATTCTCTGTTACCTATAGACAGCTCTGGTTCCTTTTGGCATAGAAGGAATAGCAAAATAATTGCTAGAATTTGTTGTTTGTTGAGTAATCAATTGAAATAAAGTCTTTAAAAATAATTGCGAATCTTCAACTAAAAAAAGCTTGAGATGAGAGTCCAGAGCCTCCTTACCTTTGTCTTTTCCATAGGCTTTATGAAGACGGACTTTTCCTTGAGAATTGAAAATAATAAAGTATTTGATCATGTGAGAAAAATTTGAAAATGAGTCTTATTAGCGCTAAATAGAATAAGATTAAAAAAGTCTTTTTGTTGTTGCTTTTTAATTTTAGTTCAATTCTCTAAACGGCTAAATTTATTTTTTCTTCTTTTTTTTGAGTTCTTCTTTCAAAATTGGTTTTTCTCTTCTCTCTTTCAGGTGAGATTCCCAAAAAAAAAGTTCGATTTCTTTTTTCAAAATTTTTTAAAAAGAAAAAAGCTCAAACAATCTTGATAATAAAGAAAAAATTGATGAATGTCTGCAATCAGGAATCATCAAAAGCAGTTCAGAAAGAAAGGTGAATTTAGAGTTACAACAAGACTTGAAATTTTTAAATTAAAAGATAAGATCAGTATTTTTCATATTATTATATTATAAAACAAAAAAAGGCATTCTCTAATTTATAAAAATTAAAGAATTAAACCTAAAAAAATATTATTAAAAATGGAAAAGCAGACCTCAAATCCCGAAGAAAACAGACCTGACTATCGTAGTGGAGTTCTCTCTAAAATCAATACGAAATTTTTCCGAGAAGTCAAAGCCAAGTCTTCAATTGAAGGTGGTGAAACAGGCGAAGAGTTTACAGGAAATTTACTTGTCCCAGGTGACAGCCCAGGAAACAAATGGTATGATCCTTATAATCACGCCACTTGGATTGAATTGAACCTTACATCTCCTCGAGAAGTTGCAATGTTTGGCCTGAAAAGTGCGAACGATTGTCCTGAAAGAGATCCTTCTTTCTTTTCATTTTACGGAATTAGTGAAACTGGACAAAAATTTTTATTGTACAGTGCTTCTGAGGTGGAGTTTGAAGAAAGATATCAGTGGAAAATGTTCATTTTCAATAATTATCATGAAGTTCGAGCTTTCCCTACTTATTTCCTTGATATTTGTAAGAATAAGAATTTTGATCAGGAAGGTAATTGGGGATCTGGAACTCAACTTGCTGAGATTGCTTTGTATGAACCTTCTATAACTTCCAAATAAAATTCATTTTTATTCTTCAATATTATCAAATTTTCACTGAAATTTTTTTTTCAATTTTCAATAAAAATATACCAGGATTTTTACTCAGAAGACCCTAAAATGAACTCAAAATTTTATACGATAAGAATAAGAAAATTAGTTTTTCCTGCTTTTCTGTAGCATTCAAAGGATTTTCTGAAGACTGAAGATTTCAAGTAGCTTTCACGTTGAGTTCTCATTCAAGATGAATTTAGAGTTAACAGGATTTGAAATTCTGAAATCAAAATCTTAATAGATAAGATCAGCATTTCGTTATTTTTAGCAAACAGAACACTATATAAACTTAATAAACTCTCAATTAAACTTGATCAAACCTGAACAAAAAAATATTATAAAAAATGCAAAAGAAAACCGCGAACCCTTCAGCTATCAGCGATGAATACAGAGCTGAACATAGTGGAACTTTCGCTCAAATTCCCAACAAATTAATACAAGTGAAAACCAAGGCTTCATGTGAAGGAGGCGGAACTGGCCAAGAATTCACAAGAAATTTATTGATCCCAGGCGACGGACCAGGAAACAAATGGTATGATCCTTATAGCCACGGCACTTGGATTCAATTGTCCCTTAAGTCTCCTCGAGTTGTTTCCATGTTTGGTTTGAAAAGTGCTAATGATTGTCCTGAAAGAGATCCTTCTCATTTTTCATTTTATGGAGTCACTGATAATGGAGAAAAAACTTTATTATCCACTGCTTATAGCGTGGAGTTTGAAGAGAGATATCAATGGAAATTGTTTAGTACCAACAATACTCAAGCTTTTAAAACTTATTTCCTTGATATCACTGCTAATCTAAACGTTGCTAAGCAAGACAATTGGGGGTCTGGTACTCAACTTGCTGAAATTTCTTTGTATGAACAATCTGTAACTTTCAAAGAAGATTAACTACTTAAATACTATTATTATTCATCATGATAAAAATATTCACTCGAAACTTATTTTTTAACTTCTTTTTAAAATGATTATTAATACACAATACATTCTGCTGATGATGATGGAGAATGAAAAAAAAGAGTTTTTATTGTTCTGATGAATGAAAATAAACATACAATAACAAGAACATCGAACATCAATTTCAAATTTATTTATTTACAAAAGAGTAATTAGTTTTCCAACAATGCCAAGTGGACCTTACTGTTAATTTCAGCAACCTTTTGTTGTTTCAATTCTTCTTGGTAATCTTGATAAGACACATTCACCTTCTCAATATATTTAAACAATTGATCTTCATCTATATCTCTTGGCAACTCTTTCAAGAACTTTACAGCCCCATCAAAAGTCTTCATCTTCAACTCCAATTCAAAATATTTCAAAATTGCTACACCTGTCTTCATTGCTACAATTTCTCCTTCTAACAAGAAACAATCCCAAATTCTTGCTACTGTTTCATTATCATATAATGCCCTAAATGAGGAGTTATTTAATAAATTATTATGATAATACGTTGAGAATAATGAAAGGAACCAATCTAAAATAAACATTTCAGAACTTAAATCCAAAGCTTTAAAATGAGCAAACAAATGTGGAAGTTCTTCTTCAAACACTTTATTAAAGAATCTGATTTTCCATTCAATCTAATTGTTTTATGATAAGATAATTTCTCCCAGTATCCAATTTTTACTTCTCTCATAATACCTCTAAAGAAAGAGATAAAATGATGTGAATGAGTTAAATTAATAAAGCAAGAGAAAGTCTGGTATTCGTTACAATACAATAACACCAACATCACCAAACGACACATTCCCTTCACATATCCAACATCAGGTCTGTAGAAGACGAAGGCTTCAAGAATATTCACCAAGGCTTCTTTGCGATCCTTCATTTCAGGGAAAGTGGTGAATAATTCTTCCAAATCAGTTTCCATTCTTTTTAAAGAATCAAAAACAGCTGATTTTGAAATTGTGGCTTGTTCAAGGAAAATTTGAGCTTGTGAAAGCAAAACTTCATATAATTGTTCAGTCACCTAAAAGAGTTAAATTATTCTCTATTCCCTTCCAAATCTCATTTACTTCAAGTTGATTACCAATTGCAATAGGCCAAAGGGTACTTCTCAACCAATGAGGAATTCCCTTTTTCCACAATCCAATCAACATCAAATCTTTATTCTTCAACATCAAATCAATTTCAGACTCTTCCTCCTCATCATCTTCTTCCTCAACCTCTTCTTGATCCTGATCATTGCGTTTAAGAGATGATCTCTCATATTTTCTTGCCTTTGAGGGCTTCTTTCTGCGGAAAATGTTCCAAATTGATCCTTGTTGTCTACTGTTTGAACTTCCCTTTTTGCCTCCTTTAGCTTTTTTAACCTTAGGATCGTGTAATTGGTCGAGATTTTTGGGCTGTCTCTTTTCATAATCCCAATGAGATTCCCAATTTGGCAAGATGTCCACTTTCCAAACTTCAGAAAGCTTTTCTTTTTCAGCTTGTTTCTTTAATTCTCTTCCTGAACCAATCAATTCCTTATTCTTATCTTTTCTTTGTAACAAGAGAAATCTGAAATATTGTTCCCATTTCACTCTTGTTTCTACATTTGGTGCTTTTAAATCAAGTGTTCTAATAAGAAAATTTAGTTAGAAACTCCCAAATATCTCCAAAATACCTATGTTTAGAAATGATAGAAATGATTAATTTATCAAATTCACTAGGGACTTTATTTTTGACCAAAATCTCAGTTGTATTATGTCCTGAAAGAACATCTCTAATTTCAGCAAAAGGCATGGTACGAGGTTTGTCATTTTTGTTGGTTAAACTATACCAAAGTATAGCATCTTCTTTTGGACTAATACACACTTTTCTATCATGTCCTTTTCCTTTTCTTCCATATTTTGTAAATCTTGCTCCTGCCATCAATTCTTTTGCTAATTCTAAATGGTTTTTCAACTAAAAAAAGGGGGTTAGTGGAAATATGCCAAACAAAATTCATACTGAGACACCTTGAATATTGAGATTTCCTTCATGTAATCTATTATAAATGGTTTCGATGTAATCAGCTTTAGTTTCGAATTTCTGTTTAGTGATACGATCATACATTCTTCCAAGATATTCACGAGTTAAAGTCTTGGAGACTTTGATATTATTCTCAATGAATTGTTGCTTGGTCATCTTATTCTTTTGAGGGACCATACTTGAATGAGCATCAGTATTCAACATCAACAAAGAATAAGCCAAAATAAATGGAGTATCTTCATCAGGGAAAACTCTTGGATTATCGGCATGATAAACAACAGCAAAAATATTGACTATTCTCTCAATTTGTTGAGCTTCTCCTGGAAGCTTGAATCTTGAAAGGAGCAGTCTTAGAGCGTGATCGAATTCCAAATTTCTGAAATCTAAAAGTTGGCAATATGCTCTCAAGAGGTTCTTATTCTTCTCTTTATAAGACCCAAGGATCTCACCAATTGTCTCTTTATTTAAACCTTCTGTCACCAATAAAACATTGGCAATCTTTACTGGATCATCATCAGACTATATGAATATTATGAAAAATTTATTGTTATTTCCCAAACCACTAAGCCAGAGGAGATAAGATAATTTATGCCTTGATCTGCATTTTTATTGAATAACAAGACGAATTGTTCGACTTTCATTTTCAGGACTTTTTGCTTTTCAATTGAAGCAAGTTCTTTCAAAAGATGGACATTCATGGATTTTGTTCTTTCACTATGACCTTCAACTTGAGCTGGAGTGCTGGCAAATTCATTCAAATTCATTGGACCAGTTGCTTCTCTTTTCTTTGCTGTAATCGTTGGAATACCAGTACGCTGAATTGAAAATTAATGACAAAATTTATTCTTTCAACGATACATTCATGATATGTTTATGAAAAAAGTCACGATCATAACGAAGATTGAGATTGGTTAAAGTTGGAACATGATCAGTTTCGCCTTTGATCATTGAAGTATCGGTTGATTTATTCACAATGACTTTCTTTGTGTTGGCGGCAGTATCAGAGACAATTTTGTCGGTTTCCAACAAGATGTCGTTAGGATTCAAGTCTTTTTCTATATTAGGTTTGCAAAATATTCCCTTCTTACCTCTTCCTGCATAATCATCAAACATGACTGTCTTTGATGGTTTAAAAAGTTTCCCTTTTCCTGCTGAACTTCTTGGAGATGCGGCTTGCTTCAATTCTTTTTGCATTCTTGGACCTATAAAAAATTGATCACATTATGCCGATTTTCAAACAAAGTATTACTCATTCCAGAAGCTGACAGTTGTGAGGGTTCTTCACTATCGATTCTTTCTATTTCGCTCACTCCGACATTATCTTTTTTTATATCATCTTTTACATTTAGTTTATGAGGCCCCATGGTATTACCTCTGCGAACAGCAGGAGAGCCTTCCCTGATATTCTGATCTATTTTTGAATTATCACCACCATTCCTCAAAATCTTCCCCGTACTTTTAGGTCGAAGAGGGTTCGATTGATCAGGGGATAACCAACTTTTCTTTTCTTGTTCATTTGCGAGGGTTGTCATTTGGGTTTCGGGGAACAACAATGTATTTCCAGTTCCGCTGCCATTGCTAATTGGCTTGGTGTTTCCCATTCCATCATTTATGCGAAATTCGTAAGATTGGACTGTTTGACGCCTCATGTCGTGATCGTGCTCTTCTCTTTGTTCGGTGGAATGATTTTGAGTTTTTTTCCTGTCTGTTTGAAATACATCATTATCTACTTATTTTAGTATCGTTGCATAATTTTGGCTCTCGCTACCTCCGTCCCATGAAGAACTGCGAACTTTATTCATCATCTCACGTTTCATTGAACTTGAGTTGGTCATCTTCCATGAATCTTGGTGCATTATCGCATGTAAGTCCATTGCCGGGTCTTCATCGCCATCAGTAAATTTCTTCAAAGAACCTTGGCTATCCTTTTCTAACGTATAAAAATTATCTACATATTGGTCAGTCTCAGAAGAATGTCTCTTAAAATACCAGGATTAGACTGCCGACTCATTTTGTCCTTCAGTATTCCGATCATTGTCATTGGAGTAATTACTTACTTATTTATTTTATATATAAACCGAACGGGCCTGTAATTTGTCTAGTCTTAATCTTGAAAAAAACTTTTTTTCCAATATATAACAGCTCAAATTTTTTTTCCAATTCTTTGATATAATCAAAAGAGCGTTTTCTCCGCTCTTCTTAAATCTGGTTTCGTCTTACCCCGGCTCGAACCATTTTTAGTTGAATTTAGATTTTTACTGTATCACCTGAGTGTTGATTTAATCATCTAATCGTCCAATCATATTCTTCAAAATCTGAGAGAGAATTGTTGAATTCAGTTTTTTTACAAAACTAAATAGAGCAATTTAAAAAAGGCATTTTTTTGTTAAGCCAAAAATATCTCTCTTTCCAACTTTTTGTCTGTTATTTTTAGTTTGAAGCAAAAAAATTGGTTTGATTTTGCTTTGATAGAAAGAAAACAGATCAGATAAAGAGACTGAATAACTGAATATTCTGTTCTTTATTTTTCTTACAAATCCTCTTAGGTAAGCAATAAACATTTTCTCCCTTCATAATCTCAACGATATATGCTTAAATTAATATAAAATATACTCATTTACAAAATCTCACCAAAGTAATAGAAATATCTAGACAAGACAAACAATTGAGTACAAGAAAATTTTTATGCAAGATATTTTTTCTAGATTTTTCCAAGACAAAATATTATTTAAATTGAACATTTTCTTTTATATTTTATTATTTGAATTAAAAAAGATTCATATATCTAAATCATGAGCAACGCTTTCAAGAGATTGGCCCCTCTCCTCAACAGAGTTTT